>ENA-ORUW01001040-ORUW01001040.1-human-gut-metagenome-genome-assembly--contig:-NODE-1040-length-21885-cov-18.966743_pt1 | contig 21885 bp, 24 predicted proteins | sample MGYA00242088_ERZ509227 | MGnify/ENA primary metagenome ERZ509227 (study PRJEB26280, sample SAMEA2338816) | human gut metagenome | biome: human gut; feature: human-associated habitat; material: faeces... | reverse complement strand
ACGCGCACTTGGGACTTTCACCCATTAGAAAACGCCCATGCTGGGCAAACAAAACAGGCGTCCGCCGGTCTTTTTCCCGGCCGGGCGCCTGTTCATACGTTACCATTTTACCAGTTTCTGCACTTCTTCCATACCCTCCTTATTGCACACCCTCCAGACCGCAGCACACCTTACCGGCATTTTCCCATGGAATATCACACGTCATACACAAAACGCGGAACCGGCCGGCCGTCCACAGGGGACCGTGTTTCCCCGTCCTGCACCGCGCCCATTTTCCTGTAAAATCCCACGGCCTGGGGGCTGGTGACAAATTGGATACGGCCTATTCCCTGTTTTCCGCACCAGCCGATCATATGCTCCCACATCTGTTTTCCCAGTCCCCTCCCCAGCCTTTCCTCTGCCACGTAAAAATACTCTAATTCCCACGCATCTCTATCCTGCCTGATTCCCCAGAAGGCGGCCGGACAGCCGCGGTCCCCCGCCGCATACACAGGATTGCAGCGGATAAAATCTTCCGTAACATTAAACCCTGCGTCAAAGTTTTCCATAAACGCCTCATCATATCCCCAGTGCGCCTCCGACGCCCTGGCAAGCCGGCGCAGCGCTTTCGTATCCTCGGGCTCAGCCCTGGCAAACTCCAAAGCCTGCCTTTTATACCGGCCGGGATAAAGGGTCTTTGCATCCCCGGTAAACCTTGCCACCATAACTGTTTTCTGCTCCGTATACCCATCCCGGTCATATTCATATTCCTTCCAGAGCCTCAGTTTCAGCGCCTCATATTCCCTGGCTGCTTCCGGATGCTCCCTCATATAATCCCGAAAATACAGCTCGTCGTTATCCCCCGCCTCTCTCAGATGCAGATGGAATACCTTCTCCGCAAGTCCAGACGGCGTGTACCCTCTGTTGAACGAAATCCTCCCCGCCTTTTCCATCATGCAGATGTAGCCGCCGCGGATGATATGCTCCTTCATGGCCTGCATATCAGCGCCTTCCCTTATTTCCACCAGGATATCCACTATGGGCTTGGCCCAGATGGATGGGATGGACGTGCTTCCCACATGGCTGATTTCACAGATATCCTCCATGGACAGGATGTCCAGCAGCCGCTTCCCTTCCTCCTGATACCACTGCGCCCAGACCGGCCTGTGCTCTGTGAGGAACACAGGGAACATCTGCCACAGCTCCTCCAGACTCATGCCGGAAAACGGGTCCTGTTTATCCTTCATCATCATGTCTCTCCAATTTTCTCTCCCACTCCTCCTTCACCCCTTTCATCCTGCGGAAATAGGAACTCATCTCATCCGCCATGCCTGACAGACGGTTTAAAAGAGTGGAAAAATCCTTTAACATCTCATCGTTCTGGAAATAGGGGTATACGATATCATGGTCTATCTCACTCCAGCCCTCCTCGAACAGGGTCCTTCCCTGGATTTCCACATAGTATCCCTTATATTTGATGATATAGTGGAGAGAGCGGTATATTCCGTTGGACTTAATCTCAATCAAATTCTCATCATAAATCCTGGTGTCTCCGTTCCTGCGGTAGACCTTTGGCCGTTCCGCGATGTAATAATGCCTGGGATCCTCATCAAAATCCTTTATCCGGTCCACCACATAGAGAGCGGGATTATTCTCAAATACGCTGGTTATATATTTGTGGAAATGAATCCAATCCTCCCGGTAAAGAAAAAACACCCGGATACCAATCAGGTCCGTGATATACTTATGATAATTGCTCCTGCTTATATCCTCAAACCGTTCAAAATGTTCGTTGCGCTTGCGTATGATTTTCTCTATCAGATGGCCGGGATCCTTAGTACGGTACCGATAGGAATGTATGCCCGCCCTCTCAATATCATAGAGATAATCGTATACAAAATCCTTACCAATGCTGCGCAGTCTTCCCTCAACGGACAGATAATCATCATATATGGCAGCCAGCTCCTCCCAGGCCAGACCGACTGCCTTAAGTTCCTCAGGTTCAATGTTGTAGCTTGTCAAAAATTTTTCCTTGTCAATCATCCGGTATCATTCCTCCTGTGTGTCTAAAATGTCTGCGTATCCTCACAGCCGCCCTGCACTATCCATCAATGAGGTTTCATCACAAATGCCCTCTCATCCACTGCCCGCAGGGTTGCCAGTATTCCGTCCAGGTGATCGTACTCATGCTGAATCAGCTCCGACATATCCCCCTCCAGTTCCATGGAACAGTCGTTCCAGTCCAGGTCTTTATAATATATGATGCACCGTTTATGCCGCTTTACCCTGACCAGAAGGTCAGGAAATGACATACAATCGTCCAGCACATCTATCATATCCTGTTCAGGAAAGGAAAGACAGGGATTGATAAACAGCACAGGCGTGTCCAGGTGCCGGTAAATAACACGTTTCTTCACTCCAATCTGAGGCGCCGCAATGGCTCTTCCCACTCCATATCGGGCCCTGAATGCCAACAGGGTATCCTTTAAATCCTCCTGCACCTGTTTCATCTGCTGAAGCTCTTCTATTTTCACTTCCTCGCTGACCTCATATAATTCAGGATCTCCCAATAAAAGAATCGTCCGCTCCATGTCAAAACCTCCCTCTGCGCTGTTTTCGCTCCCACGCAACGCGTTTTCTTAAGTATACCATGATTCCATCCTATTTCCAAATCCCAATTAAAGGGGACAGCCAAAAAATCCGGACCGCCTCGTACATGGGGCAGTCCGGGCCTGTATGCCTTTTTGTATATTACGCCTGTGTGAACTCAATCAGATTCAGTCCGATGGATTCGTTCATTCTTCTGCCTGCGGTTCCGTCAATCACCGTAATGAAAATCTCGGCAGTGGCGCTGATAACCGCCCTGTTCAAATGGCCTCCATGGCACTCTCCCACCAGTGGGTTGCCGATTACCATGTGAAGATGGAGATAGGGATTTTCTCCCTGCTGCGTTATGCTGCCTGTGAGGGAGGCAATCTCATAGATGCCCTTGAAGGACTTCCCATAATATTTCTTTTCCGTTGTATCAAATACCCCAAGTTCCGCCTCAGAAGCAGCCCCCAGCCCGGAGACCTCTCCCAAAGCCACCTTTTCAGTTCTGCACACTTCCCGAATACACTCTGCCACTTCCTCGCCCGGATTCAGGCGGAGAAGGATTTTTTGTCCAAATCTCTTATATTCCATGGTATTGACTCCTTTCAAACACAGTTTACAATACATACATCTCCCTCTCCAAAAGTCATATCCCGTGACATATCCCGAGTCATATCCCGTCCACCCTTCCCATTGTCAAATTTCCTTCGCAGATATATAATTATACCAATATCTATTTTATACCATACAACCTTAGAGATACCAGGAGGCGATACAATATGGATAATGGAATGAAAATACCGGACTGTCCCGTGGAAATGACCCTGTGGCTCATCGGAGACAAATGGAAGGTTCTCATCATCCGGGATTTGCTCACAGGGACAAAACGGTTCAACGAGCTCATGCGGTCCGTCAGCGGCATAACCCAGAAAGTCCTTACCAGCCATCTCAGGGCCATGGAACAGGCAGGACTTGTCACACGCAAAATATACCCGCAGGTTCCCCCGAAGGTGGAATATACCCTGACGGAAACAGGATACAGCCTGAAACCCATACCGGACTCCATGGCAGCCTGGGGAACGGCTTACAAAAAGAATACAGGGCAAATGCAAACGCAAAAAGAGCCGTGAACCCGTTTTTCTCACTTCCAGGGTCCATGGCTCTTATATGATATTACCCGCACACAGCCGGCTCCACTCCTAAAAAACCCGCTGTATCCCGAAGCGCCTTCATCCCGTCAAGGCGCCCTAATTCATACATCTGTTGTATCTTCTCCGGTCTGTTTTCTGTCCTGCTGATTTTAATAAGATGGCTGGGCCGTATGACAAAAATTTCCCCCGCAGCCTCCATGCGTCTGACCTCCTCCAGTTCCCGGTTATACATCAGGTGACGGCACTCCATGGTTTTTATAAATTCAGGATATCTGCGGTATACCCTGCGGATAGCGGGGAGCATATGGTTTGGCTTTTTGCGGTAGCCATCCGGCCGGGTAAGTATGACCAGGCTTCTTCCAAAGCCCATTTTGCGGAATGCAGCCGCGGGAATGGAGTCGGATACTCCTCCGTCCAGCAGTTTATGTCCGTCGATTTCCACAATCCTGGAAACCAGGGGCATGGATGCGGATGCCCGGATCCATTGTATGTTCTCTCCCCTCAGGCTGTCGCATCTGTGGTACACCGGCCTGCCGGTCTCCACATCCGTGCAGGTGGCATAAAACTCCATGGGCGAAGCCTCAAAGGCGTCATTGTCAAATGGGTCCAGCCGTTCCGGCAGTTCGTGATAGCAGAACTCATTTCCCACCAGGTCGCCGGTCGTTACCAGAGATCGGAAGCTCATATACCGCGGATCGCGGCAGTACTTCAGATTATATCGTATGGAGCGCCCGGCCTGTCCCGCCACAAAGCTGCACCCATGGATGGCGCCGGCCGAAACGCCCACCAGACCGTCCGCCTTAATCCCATGTTCCAATAATACATCCAATACACCGGCGGCGTAAATGCCCCGCATTCCGCCGCCTTCCACAACAATTCCAGTTTTCATTTCCATCTACCTCTTTACAGACGCATTTTAGGAATTAGCCCTTACCTCGTCCCACTGGCCATGGCCTGTCAGCCAGTTAAGAGCCTTGTGCCATTCCCTTACCGCCCCGGTCTTCATGCCCGCAGGCTCCGGCAGCTCATGGCGCCTGGCATTGATGCAGGACCATTCCAGACAGGAAATAAGGTCGCAGGCATCTAACAGCTCTCTGGGGCTCTTAGGCCTGGACTTTGCCATGATTTTACTGATACTGGTGCCATTTCTCAGGGACTTCACCAAATCAGCGGGATTGCACGGATGATCCGGGAACCCCAGCTCCTCCACCAGTCCCAGCGCCCACTCTACCACGTAAAGGGATTCATACTGCCTTAAGAAAGACAGGACTTCCTTCCTGTCGGGAGCCGTATCGTGAAGATACCTCCACTCCCTGGGAGAAAAATAATCCTGGGTATTGTTATTATCAATATAATCCATCAGGAAATTCTGGGCCTTTTCCACTCCCTGCTTTTCATCCAGCAGGCATTCCGAATAAATGGCAACGCCCATGATGGCCAGGGCTCTCTTGGCTGTCTCCTCCAGGGAGGGACATGTTATCTGCGAAGCAGGCTCAACCGCCGGCAGCCATCCGGGTACATAGATGGCATTCCCGATAAGCGTCTGCATGGTGCGCATCCTTCGGTCCACCTGTTCCTGGGTGATATCCTTTCCGGCCTTTAAGTCCGGCTCCTGATAGGGAAGATAGCGGGTAAAGGCGCTTCCGCCCTTGTCGGACAGAATCAGAAGCTTTTCCCCATTTTCCCCGCAGCAGAACATGCTGTCCTCTTTCTCTTCCTGGTTCTGGATCAGGATGATCCCCTCCAGGTCGTTTAAGACGGACACAAACATGTCCTCAATCATGGTCTTCTTGCCCTCAATATCCTCCTCGTCTTCCACGTCAAAGGCATATTCCACCAGCACAAAACTTCTGGCCCGTCCAATCTGGTACAGCAGGTTGGTCTTAACATCCACCACTCCTGTTTCCACCTGATAGAAATGGCCGCAGGTTCCCTCCACCTGTTTCTTTATGAACTCCTCCGCCTGCTCGCCGGCAGACTCGCTGGCCACCGCCAGACGGATTTCTATATCTCCGTTGTGCAGAACCAGGGTGTCTCCTATTCCCTCCGGGTCCAGGCCAAAGGTTGCACACAGAACTTGAATGATTTTTTCCTGTGACGGGATATCTGAGAAAATGAATGCCTTGCCTTCATACCGCTTTGCTGGGGCTGATGTCTCTGTTGTATTCTTTTCTTCAAACAATTCCATATAAATCTCCTTCTTGATTACACCGTATAAAACAGTTTGATTATACTATGTTTGGTGGGAAAACACAAATTATTCCTTATATTTTCTACTATTTCCCTTCAAAATAATCCGAAGCCGCCATCCCATAGATACACTCATCGCATATCCCCTGATTATTCCACCCATACTGCCGGAGGGTCCCTTCCTTTTTAAGCCCGCAGGCCATCATGACCTTTCCGCTGTTCACATTGCGCGTATCATGCAGGGCCTCCACGCGGTTGGCACCCTCCACCTCGAAAAAGAACCGAATCAGCTCCGCAAACGCCTCCTTCATGATTCCATTCCCCCACCACTTCCTGCCCAGGCAGTAACCCACCGTCACCCGTCCGGCCTTCTGGTTAAGCTCCGGGACAGAAATGTTTCCAATGACATTTCCCTGGTCTTCCTTCCACTCTATGGCCCAGTTATAATAATCCCCGGACGCATAAGACTGAATCCAGCCCTCCAGGATTCTCCTTGTCTCCTCCGCATCCTTATGAGGTTCCCAGGAGAGAAACTTCGTGACCTGAGGATCGTTTGCCCAGTTTCTGAACATGGCGCCGGCATCCTCTATCACAAAAGGGCGCAGCACCAGCCGCTTTGTCTCCATTCTCACGGTTCCTGAATTCTTCATAAGGTTCCTCTCCTTTCCTGCACATACAAAGGATGTGCGCAGCATGATTGACTGGCAGCAGAATATTATTCTCTAATATAGCACACATCCCGCATTTTAGGAACCCTTGATATTCTAAATTATTTTATATAGCCATGCTCTCTGCCGCTTGCTCCATCCACCGCTCTCTCCATCCACCGCTTACTCCATCCCGAAATACACCTTTAACGCCCTCCCCATAAACTCCGATGCACCTTCCCCGTATTTTCTGTCTGTTATTTCCTGAAACGCGGGATTCGTCATATAATTATTGACCATGAAGGACCAGTAGCTGCTGCCCATATCCATTCCTCCATTGCTTTCATTGATAAGTAATACCAGTTCACCGGCTATCTTCTGTACTTCGTCCGAACCGGCTTCCTTACTCAAATCCGCGGTAAGCTTCTTTGTCAGCGTATCCGTTTTATCCACGGCCTCATCTGCCTCTTTCTGTGTGAACCCAGGTCCATTTTCCAGAAAATGCTGCAGATTTTCCTCCATGGCCTTTGTGAATTTCTCAATGCTGCCATATTGTTTTACTGCCATCTGTGCTATGTGGCCTTCGTTGGCCTTTAACTCAGAAATCATTTCGTCAAAGCTCTCCATACTGCCAAGCTGCTTTATGATTTCTTCCATATGTGTCCTTTTATAATCTGTTAGAACCTGAAAATAATTGCTCATATCAAATTCCTTGAAATCCAAAGTTCTCTCTCCTTTTATAAGTCTGTCCAACAGCTCCAGCAGCGCGTTTAACCTGTCCCTCTTAATCCGAATCAGTTCCCGCTGTTTTTCAAATGCATCCTTCCTGTCATACAAAGGACTTGCCATAACAGCCTTTATTTCCTTTAATGTGAAATCCAGCTCCTTAAAAAACAGTATCTGCTGCAGCTCTGCCACTGCATTTTCATCATACATCCTGTATCCTGCTTCGGTCACCTGAGCGGGCTTAAGCAGACCAATTTCATCATAAAACTGCAATGTCCTAACGCTGACACCAGTCAGGGAAGACATCTGTTTCACTGTCATCATACCAATCATCCTTCTTTCAATTTCAGAGCTTCCGCCTATGATTATCTGCCGGCAGCGGAATATCCGCATCAGCTTTATCTTTTACCACTACTGTACACTATCACGTTACGTAAGAGTCAATACTTTTTAAATAAAAAATTCTTACATGCAAAAAGGAGCTTCCCAAAAGCATTGTCCCCGACATAACGCATGTCCGGTCCTGATTCTGCCTCCCGAAAACCCCTTTCCAGCAGTAACTGGCATTTCGTTGTATGCATCCCTCTGCTGCCGCTGATTTTCCACAGCCGCCTTTATGCAAGTTCCTCCATCAGTTCTTCCTGCAGCTCCTGGTTCACCAATTTCATGTCACCCTCAAACACCTTGGGATATGGAAATGCCATGTCCCCATATAACTTGCCGAATGCCACGTAGACCTTCTTCCCCTTCAGCGCAAATATAGTCCCTATGCCATAGCGCTTATGCTCCACCTTTTGATTCATAATTCTCATGTTATCCGACTCCTTTCTTTAAAACCTTTCTCTTAACCTCTCTTCCGGCCGTACTTTCAGCTTTTCTTCCGTTCTTACTTTCTTCCTTACTTTCGTCCTTATTTCTAATCCTCTTCTAAATAACCTTTGCCATCTTTTCCCTTGCCAGCCGTTCCCTTGCCGCTTTCCTTCTTTTCTTTAACAATTCCGTCTGCTCCTGTTTCCTTTTTGCCTCATATAACTGATAAACCACAAGACGCTGTTTTGCTTCTTCCGTCCGCTTCTTCTTTAATTCCATGACCGCGGCTTCTGCCCGCTTCTGAAGGATTGGATCGTCAAAACAAAGAAATCGCTCAAAGGCATCGGGATACGCAAATACCTTTCTCCCGGCTTCACCATCAAACAGAACCACCATATGGTTCTGTACCACCTCCGCCACTCTTCCAGTCCCATATCTGACATGTTTCACGGATTCATTTTTCATCTTCTCACCTTCCTGCAAAAGCGTTGACTGTTCCCGACTCATCATCCATTGTCCTGTTTCCACAATTAAGCTTACCTCTTTAAGCAAAAAAAGCTCTCCGGCCGCATCATATACCGGAGAGCTTTTTCCATAAAGCTTTCTTCAAGTCCCATCTCTATTCCATCCCTGCATATATTTATTCCACTCCCGCTTTTTTGCAGATATCATTGAGACAGCATGACTCGCAGTGGGGTTTTGTCCTGGCCGTGCAGACGTCCCGGCCATGGAATACCAGCCTGTGGCAGAAATCGCTGCCCTCCTCAGGCGGTACAAGCTTCCACAGAGCCATCTCCACCTTCTTGGGCTCCTTGATTCCATCCACCAAACCCATGCGGTTCACCAGGCGGATGCAGTGTGTGTCCGTCACAATGGCAGGTTTTCCAAACACATCCCCCATAATCAGGTTGGCGCTCTTTCTTCCCACTCCGGGAAGCTTTAACAGGGCGTCAAAGTCATCCGGCACCTTGCCTCCATACTGTTCCTTCAGTATCTTCATGCAGGCGCTTATGTCCCTGGCCTTGCTGTGTCCCAGGCCGCAGGGCTTCACAATCCGTTCAATGTCTTCCACATCCGCCTCTGCCAGGGCATCCACATCCGGATATTTGGCGTAAAGGTCCTCAACCACCACGTTCACCCTTGCATCTGTACACTGTGCCGCCAGACGTACACTGACCAGCAGCTTCCACGCATGGTCATAGTCCAGGGTACAGCCTGCATCGGGATATTCTTTTTTCAGGCGGCCTATGATTTCCAATGCTAGTTTTTCCTTAGTCATGTTATATCTCCTTTGTATGCTGCAGCGCACTTCTTTTTAACTTCTTTTTAACTTCCTTTTTACTTCTTTGTATCATCCTGCGCTTCTCTTTTCACATACATCTTATTATACATGACACAGGTTTATTTCTCAAGGGAAATACCCTGGGGCAGACTGTAAGGACAACGGCCCCAGGGCAGATTATTCCTGTTGATATCACATATGATTATTTAACAATAAACGACTTCCTCTTACTCACCACATCAAAGATAACGGCTGCCAGCAGAACGCCGCCCTTGACCACCTTCTGCAGGTTCTGGTCCACGCCCATGATGCTCATGCCCAGATTCAGCACGCCCATGAGGGTTGCGCCCACGATAACCCCAGGCACCGTGCCGGTGCCGCCGTATGCGGAAGCGCCGCCGATAAAGCACGCGCCGATGGCGTCCATCTCATAGCTGTTTCCGGCCGTTGGGTTGGCGGAGTTCAGTCTGGCCACTGTAACCATGCCCGCGATGGCTGCCAGAAGTCCCATGTTCAGATAAGCCAGGAAATATACCCGGTTGGTATTAATGCCGGAAAGCTTTGTTGCCTTTTCATTTCCGCCCACAGCGTAGAAATAACGGCCTGTGGTGGTCTTGGAGGCGATATAGCTGTAGATTCCGATGATGACCGCAACCCAGATAAGAGCGTTTGGAATTCCCTTGTACTGGGCCAGACGGAACATGAAGGAGAGCAGGACAATGCAGATGACTGCCATTTTGACCACAACTCCCGTAAGGGGCTCCACATAATACCCCTTTGCCAGTTTCTGTCTCCTTCCGTTGAACACGATAACGGCATAGACAACACAGGCAATGACGCCCACCAGGAAACAGGTCAGGTTAAATCCCTCCACTGCGAAGAAATCCGGCACATAGGTGTTGAACAGCACCAGGAACTGGTCCGGTATGGGGGCCAGCGTCATTCCCTGCAGCACCACATTGGAAAGCCCCCTGAACATCAGCATGCCTGCCAGGGTAACGATAAAAGGAGGAATCCTGACATAGGCAATCCAGAATCCCTGCCATGCTCCCACCAGCATTCCCATGATGACCATGGCGATAAGTGTAAGGCAGGGACTGATGCCCATTTCCACCATCATCTTGCCTCCGATGGCGCCCACGAAGCATACCACGGAACCAACGGACAGGTCGATGTTGCCTCCTGTCAGGATACAGAACAGCATACCGGTGGCCAGGATAAATACATAGGCATTCTGGGCAATCAGGTTGTTTACGTTCTGCGGAAGAAGCATCTTGCCTCCCGTGTTCACGGTAAACAGTATGATAATGACCGCAAGAGCGATAATCATTGTATATTTTTTCAGAATCTCTGATATTTTCAGCTTTTGATCCATGGTCTACTCTCCTTTATCAGCTTTAAGAATACAGGACATAATATATTCCTGGGTAGCTTCCGAAGCGTCCACTTCCCCGGCCAGCCTGCCCTCATTCATGATATAAATGCGGTCGGACATGCCCAGCACCTCGGGAAGCTCCGACGATATCATGATGACGGACTTTCCCTCCTCCACCAGACGGTTTATGATGCAGTATATCTCGTATTTCGCGCCCACATCGATTCCCCTTGTGGGCTCATCCAGAATCAGCACATCGGGCTCTGTGAACATCCATTTTGCCAGAAGCACCTTCTGCTGGTTGCCGCCGCTTAAATTACCTGCGTTCTGTTCCACACCAGGACATTTTGTCTTCAGCTTATCCTTGTACTCCACAGCCACCATGTATTCTTTGTCCTTGTCTATGACTCCATGGCTGCTGACCGCCCCCATGTTGGCAAGGGTGGTGTTTACACGGATGGGATTGGACAAGATAAGGCCGTTCCCCTTCCTGTCCTCGGTCACATATGCGATTTTATGGCGTATGGCATCCTGCACCGTATTCAGATGGACTTCTTTTCCCTCAATATAAAGCTGTCCCGATATATTGGTGCCGTAGCTCTTTCCGAAAATGCTCATGGCCAGCTCCGTACGTCCCGCGCCCATAAGGCCGCAGATTCCCACCACTTCTCCTTTGTTTACATGAAGGGAAACATGGTCCACCACCTTCCTGTCTGAGTACAGGGGATGGTATACCACCCAGTCCCTGACCTTAAGGGCAGTGCCGCCGATGCTGATGCTCTCCCTCCTGGGGAACCGGTCTGTCAGCTCACGTCCCACCATGCCCTTTATGATCCGGTCCTCTGAGATATCGTCTGTCTGTTTGTCCAGCGTCTCTATGGTGGAGCCGTCACGGATGACCGTTATCTTGTCAGCCACATATGCGATCTCATTGAGCTTATGGGAAATAATGATGGATGTCATGCCCTCCTGCTTGAATTTAAGAAGCAGCTCCAGCAGGGCTTTGGAATCATCCTCATTGAGGGAAGCAGTTGGTTCGTCCAGAATCAGCAGCCGGGCCTTTTTGGCAAGGGCCTTGGCTATCTCCACCAGCTGCTGCTTTCCCACTCCGATATCCTTGATCAATGTATGGGAGGACTCGTTAAGACCCACTGTCTTTAAATAGCGGTCGGCCTCGTCGTATGTCTGGTCCCAGTTAATTGCCATCTTCTTTCCTTTTTCATTTCCAAGGTACATGTTCTCGCCAATGGACATATATGGAATCAACGCCAGCTCCTGGTGGATGATGACGATTCCCTTTTCCTCGCTGTCACTGATTTTATCGAACTTGCACACCTGACCGTCGTAAATGATGTCGCCCTCATATGTGCCGTAGGGATATATGCCGCTGAGCACATTCATGAGAGTGGATTTACCGGCTCCGTTTTCCCCCACCAGCGCGTGGATTTCTCCCTTTTCCACCTTCAGGTTTACATTGTCAAGGGCTTTTACTCCGGGGAAGGTCTTGGTGATATTTCTCATTTCCAAAAGTATCTCTGCCATTCTATCCCTCCTACAACCATACAGGCGGGTATTTCTCCCCGCCTGTGTGATTCTCACCTTTTCCGGTCTGTTTCACCGGTCCATCTGATTACTTTAACTGGTCTTCCGTGTAATAACCGGAGTCAATCAGCATTTCTTTGTAATTATCAATTGTGACAACCACCGGCTCGCAGAGATATGTGGGGATTACGCCTGTGCCGTTGTCATAAGACTGGGTATCGTTTACTTCTGCCTCTCCGCCCTGCATAACGGCGTCCACCATCTTAACCACCTGTGAGGCCAGGGTACGTGTATCCTTGAATACGGACATTGCCTGCTTGCCTGCAATCAGGTTCTTCACATTGGCGATATCACAGTCCTGGCCGGTGATAATGGGATATTCGCCGGTATAGGAGGATGCAAGGGCATTCTCAACACCCAGTGCGGTGGAGTCGTTGGAGCAGAGTACTGCGTTTAAAACGGTTCCGTCGGAGTAATTTCCTGCGATGATGGTATCCATTCTGTTCTGTGCCTTCTCCGAATCCCAGTTAGCGGTTGCCACCTGCTCAAATGTGGTCTGGCCGGACTTTACAACCAGCTTTCCGCTGTCAATGTATGGCTGAAGCACGTCCATGGCTCCGCCGAAGAAGAAGTTACAGTTATTGTCAGCCGGGTCTCCGGTGAACATCTCAATGTTGAACGGTCCGTCGTTCCCCTCTAATCCAAGAGCCTTTACCAGATATTCGCCCTGCTTCTGTCCTACCATATAGTTGTCAAAGGTTGCGTAGTATGTAACAGCGTCGGAGTTCATCAGAAGTCTGTCATAGGAAATAACAGGTATGCCTGCTTCCTTTGCCTGTCCCAGCGGCTCGCCCAGAGAGCTTCCGTCGATGGATGCGATTACCAGCATCTCACAGCCGTTGGAAATCATGTTCTCCACCTGGGATACCTGGGTCTGTACATCGTTGCTGGCGTACTGAAGGTCTACCTCATATCCGGCTGCCTCCAGCTCTGCCTTCATATTGCTTCCGTCCTGGTTCCATCTCTGCAGGTCCTTGGTTGGCATTGCCACGCCGATCAGGTGCTTTTCGCCGGATGCAGCCCCGTCCTTTGCTGCTTCTGTCTCAGCCTTGGTATCCTCTGCTTTGGCATCCTCTGCCTTTGCGTCGGCCTGGGTCTCTGTCTTTGCCTCTGAAGCAGGAGCAGCTCCCTCCTTGCCTGCGCATGCCATAAGGCTGCCTGCCATGGCTAATGTAAGCATGGTCACTAACAATTTCTTTTTCATATTGCAAATCCTCCTCCAAATGTTTTTGATGGTTTCACTATACCACAAAGGCCTCTGGACTTGCTTGGCACCCATCTGCACACTTTTGAGAGGTTTAAAAAAATGCCCTGTGCTCTACAGGACATTTTTGCTCAGTTTATATTGTTTTTAGTTAAAAATGTGCTAGCGTGGTCTTTGCAGTCATTCCTGGTCATGAAAAGCAAAAGAATACTGCCGGGAATACACATTAGATAAGATACCATATCTACCCCTGCTCCATTGTAAACTTTTATTTTATTTCTGAACAGGCCTTTAATGCTTCATAAGCCACATACTTAATCAACTTAATTTCCAAACCAATTTCGCTGTCACTTACCGTTGGAACCGCAATATATTCGTCAACATCCCCTTTCGCATGTGCTATGGAACACCTCATTGAATATATCCGTTCACAGAGCCTTCCTACTATCTTTTCATCGCTTTTCGTTAAATCAATTGGGTTTTTCTGTGAATTACAGTATTTATTTACTCTGTTTTTATCTTGTAATATCCAGGCTTTAAACTTTGATATATCCAAACTCCTTGTCAGCACTCATTTCAGCGACTCTCTCTCACTTAGTATATTCTTGTACTTGTGCAATACTTTTCTAAGTTCATTGTGATTTACAGCAGGCATTGACAGCGCACCATATTCGTTTTAAAAAAAAATAGTTTTGTGCTCTAACAAAAAAATACTCTAATACTTGATAGTAACTCAAATATGCCAATCTGGCCTCCTTGGCATGCAGAGCATTGATTAGGTATAGGGCTGGTATATACTCGAATTCTAACGAATGAAACTGAATTCCATATAACTTGGCTTCCCCTTCTAATTTATAGATTGCATCCATTTCTGCAACGGAAAAGTCTAAGTCATGTTCCATTGAGACTTTCAGCAATATCTCATTAATCATACGGCATATCGCATCATTGCTTAAGCATTCTATATCAAATAATTGAATCGATAAATATCTTTTACCAATTCAACCAGCTTAGAAAACAAAGCAATCTGTATACCCAGGATTTTCTTGGATTCTTCTGTTAATTCAAACAACTCCCCTCCAATATCCACTGAATTAATATTATCCAGCGAAATAGTCTTAACCCATCTTTTTAGTGCTTCATGTTTAACCAACCGATTCCCATACATTGACATATAACGGACTCCCCTTTGTCTTGCTGGTATTTCTCCATTAGGCTGCACCTTACTGACATGAAAGTCAGTTTACATTCAAATACACATCCTCCTTAGCATGGAACCCGCCCTTAATGATGACCTCGTCCATATTTTCCCCGGTGACCGCAATGGGCTGCAATTCCAGGTAGGGAACTTGATAGGTGCCGTCATAGGCAGTGCTCCGCGCCTCCTCTATTTCCTCTCCCAGTCCCAGGAGCACCGCGCATTTGGCAGCCATGCTGGCCTCCTGTTCCACGGATTTGAAGGCCGTCATTTCCTGGGTTCCCTCCACGATGCGCTGGCAGGCTGCCAAGTCGCCGTCCTGGCCGGTCACGTACACCTTTCCGGCCAGCCTTTCCTCGGACAAGGCCCGGAATGCCTGGCTGGCCAGATCATCATTTCCGCAGATGATTCCCTTAACATAGCGGTCCTGTTTTAATCCTTCCTTGGTGTAGGTATAGGCGTTCTCTGCAATCCAGCCCGCACAGTTGGACTCGTAGACCACGCTGAGGTTGCTGCCTGCCAGCGTCTCGTCAATGCCTTCGCGGACAAGCGTTACATTGTGATCTGTTAACGGACCCTGAATTAAGAAGATATCTCCCCCATCCGGTATGTTTTCTAACAGGCTTCTGGCCATCAGCCTGCCCACCTCGGTGTTGTCAAAGGATATGTAAAGGTCACATCCGGCATTCTGTATGAGACGGTCATAGGAAACTGTCTTGATTCCCGCTTCCCTGGCTTTAATCATCACATCTGTCAGCGCCTCGCAGTCCCCTGCCACCACCACGATGACATCCACCTGTTTTCTGATGAAATACTCAATCTGGGAAATCTGATCCTGCACGTCCCCGTTGGCATTCTGGACATTGACCTCTGCCCCCAGCTCCTTTGCAGCGGATACGAACACATCCCGTTCCCGCATCCACCGCTCTATAACAAAAGAATCAAAGCTAAGACCAATCTGTACCTTGGTCTCCTCCTGCTCCACGCTGCCTGCCGCCGCATCCTCCGTCCTGACACAGCCCGAAGCCGCCAGGACCGTGAACAGGACCGCAGACAGCGTGCAGACAATGCGGCCTGCGGTTCCTTTTTTACGTATACTCATGTCTATTCCCTATCCTCTCCCTGTCCCATTCTCCAGCCGTTCCCTGTACTCGCTGGGATTGACGCCCTCGTATTTCTTAAAAATACGGCTGAAATAATTGGGATCGCTGTATCCTACCATGGCACATATCTGCTTGATACTGTAATCCGGGTTCTGAAGACAGACGCAGGCCTGTCTCATCCTGGTTCTGGTCAGGTATTCTATGAAATTTTCCCCTGTACCCTGTTTGAACAGCTTGCTGAAATAATAGGGACTTATGTTTACCATCCTGGATATCTCATCCAGGGAAATATCCTTCTGGTAATTTTCGTCAATGTATTTCCTCACCGTATCCACCAGGTATTCCATCTCCTTCTTTTTCTCAGTTCCCGCGCATTTGCATATTTCCCGCGTCTTTTCCAGGAACCAGTGGCACAATTTGTCGCTGTCAGATGCATCCCTTATCTCGCGTATATAGCTGCCCCTGGGCTTCATGCCGAATTCAGTTCCGTCCTTTGCACAAATCCGGTACTCCAACTGCATGATAAGCTCCAATATCTTGGCCTCCATGTCCTCCCGGCACCCATACATTCCCTCAATGCAGGAAAAAAGCTCCGCCCCGCAGGCAGCCGCTCCCTCGCTGTCCGCCTTCAGCCCCCGCTCGTAATAACTGTTTTCCAGCTCCTTTGGATATTCCCCGGTCACATCCCCCTGCCTGCTGGGAATATCCGTGATGTGGACCACATGGCTGACGCTCTCCCGCAGGGCCCTCAGCGCCTCCCCGTATGACTCCTTCGCGTTTCCCAGGGTTTTTGTACTCCCGATGCCGCTGCGGAAATCGCTTCCGATGTGTTTCTCCAGCTTCTGGAGCATGGTCCTGGTCCTGGTGATGACCTCCACCCGTTCTTCATATTTAAGCGTCGGCTCAGAGGAAGGCACAAACAGCACCACCCGGTTGCCCATGACAGGCCCGGTGATACAGGAAAAATAATCCTTCACGATTTCCCTCATATCCTGATAATACTTGTTGGCCTTTACGCTGGAGCCGATTGCATTGGTCAGCCTGCCGCTCTCATCCCTGTCTCCGAATTCCAGCACCAGGCAGAAACCGTAATTGTCCCTGATTCCCAACAGTTCCTCGTAGCCGGAACTGTCCGCTGCGCCGTCGTCCTGAAGCATGCTGTAGATAAACCCGCTCTCAATCATGGGCACCACAATTTCCAGCCTCTCCCTGATTTTAAGGTTGTCGCTCCGCTTCTGCCTGGCTTCCTCCACCCGCTGCATGGCTTTCATGCACACGTCCAAAATCACCTTTTTATTGGAAATAGGCTTTGTCAGATACTCCATGACACCCAGGTTCACCGCCTCCTTTGCATAGGCGAATTTATCGTAGGCCGTAATGATAATAATAATCATCTCATTATTGACCTTCCTGATCTCCTGGATAGCCTGGATTCCGCTGAGCCCCGGCATATGGATGTCCACAAATGCTATATCCGGGTGAAAACTTTCAGCCATCTCCACCACAGCCCTGCCTGTTTTGACGCATCGTATATCGCATTCACTTCCAAAGCTGGTGGTAATGATATGCTTAAGGGACTCCAGCATAATTCCCTCATCATCTGCCAGTAATATCCGAAACATTTCCAATCTCCTCCTTCACCGGAATATGGATAATGACCTCGGTCCCCATTCCGGGGCCTTCGCTTACAATCTGGACCAGGCCCTTTTGCTGATAATACAATTCCAGGCGGCTGACCACATTGTCCAGGCCGATTCCCGTGGAATCGCCGTCCTCCGGCGTTTCCTGCCTCCTGCCTTCCATTACCTCAAGAATCCTCTCACGGCTCATGCCCTTTCCGTTATCCCGCACACTGATGCGGATGGAATCCCTGCACCCGTGAACCGTAAGAAGAATTGTACCGTTTTCTTCCATGCCGCGGATCCCATGTCTGACCGCATTCTCCACAATGGGCTGCAATATCATGCTGGGCATCTTCACATCCAAAACCCGCTGGTCAATGGACTCTTTAAACTGTATATCCCCTGCAAACCGCACATTCAGTATGTAGATATAATTTTCAGCCGCAGCCGTCTCATCCCCCACCGTGGCGTCCTCCAGCCCCTTCTTCACATTGTAGCGGAAAAATTCCGCCATCTTGTCCAGAAAAATACAGGTTTTTTCCGCGTCCTCCATCATAGCCAGCTGGGCTCCGGCATTGAGGGAATTAAACAGAAAATGGGGATTAATCTGGGACTGCAGGTATTTAAGACGGGCTTCCTTCAGGTGGTTTTCCATCAAAAGCTCCCGCTCCAAAAGTTCCTGCTCCTTCTCCGCCCCTTCCTTTACCTTAGCCACATACTCCTCCAGGCTGCCTACCATCTGGTTGAAGGTTCTGGTGACAATGCCAATCTCGTCGTTGGAATCCGTGTCCGGCATCTTTACGTTGAAGTTCCCCTGCCCCACCAGATTCGCTGTCCTCGCCAGACTGGTAAGGGGCGTCACCATATCCTTTACCAGCATCCTGAGCACCATAATCCCAGCCAGCATGACAATCATCAGAATTACCATATTGAACACCTCCATATAGCGAAGGGCTTCCCTCATGGTCTGGTAACTGGCAGAGTTATTTTTAAACTGAAGCTCGTTGAGCTCCGATATACGCATGTTGATGTACTGGTACAGGGTAAGGGCCCTCTCATAAGCCTCCCTGTACCGTTCCACATTCCGTCCCCGTTTGGCCTGGACCGCATCCTGAGTCACGGCCAGATAGGATTCCGACATCATACGGATGTTTTTTTCCAGGATTTTTCCCGGCTTGTCAACTGTTTTGTCATTCAGGCGTTCTAAAAATTCCTGGTATTCCTGCTGGCTTTTATAATAGCTCTCAAGGCTGTCCGAGCTCTTTACGGACACATAGTCCCCCATGTCCTTCTGCACATGTTCCAATGCCTCTGACAGCTCGCTCAGATTGACATTGCTGGCATAAACCGTATCCATCTTTCCGGCTATTTTATTTACCTGGAGATAGATAAATATATTGCTTACAAATAACGTCAGTATCATAAGGGTTACGGCCAGCAGTATCTTCTTCTCCAGGCTCAGGCGGCCCCATATGTTCTTTCCCGGTCTTTCCATATACATTGCCCACTTTTCCTTACTCAACGCCCATGTTTCATTAGCTGGCTCACATTTTCCTTTGTGACAAACTGCAAATCCACACTGTAATAGGAATTTGCATGTCCCTCCTGCAGATACTCCTCCAATGCCTGTACACAGTACCGCCCCATCTGCTCCGTATCGATGACAAGCGTTACCGGAATATTCCCCTTCCTGACAGCCTCCAGAATCTGGTCTGACTTGTAATACCCCAAAAGCTGGAGCTCACCCACCTTATTGTAGTCAATCATGGCCTGATAGGCTGCCTCTGTATCTACGGCCTCGGTACACACCAGGACGTCCGGTATTCCCTCCTTGCGGAAGAATATGTTCCTTATGGTCTCGTCCGCATCCACCTTCCCGGTGGAACGCATGGTCTCCTGTATCAGTCTGACCCTTCCCGATGTGTCCGGCGAGGTCACCAGCAGGTTGTTGATCTGTTCCGCTATCTGCTCCTGGCTGCTGTTATCCCTGTCGTGGAGCAGAAGCATCACCTCCACATCGTCCTTATCCGGCGGCACCAGCTTAAAAATCTGTTCCCCGTACTGCCGTCCCAGCTGGTAATCGTTGACCCCCACAAAGCTTATGCGGCTGGTATCCGGAGCGTCCTTGAGGACCGTGACCACGGGGATTCCCGCCTTATCGGCCTCATTAATCCGCTCATCTATCTTATGACCGCCTGTGTATTCCAGAATGATTCCGTCCACCCTGGAGGCAATGGCCATGTCCATAAGGCTCTCCATCTCTATGGTGGAGGAAAGACTCTTGCCCATCAGCTCCACCAGGGCATTGTGCTCCCTGGCCGCCTCTCTGATGCTCTCGTACACATCCTTCCAGAAAGGCATGTCGGAATCCTCCACAATCATGACGCAGTGGTAGCGGTATTCATTTCCATCCTCCCCGCCGTCCTCCCCCACCTGCTTTAAAACATTCTGGTAATAGGAGCTGGTGACCAGTGTGAGGAACAGCACTACCAGTATTCCAGCAATTACAATTATCCGTTCCAAGCGTACCCGGTTTTTCATTGGTTTTCTGTGCCCGCCCTCTCTATCAGCCTCTCTATCCCATCCTCCGGATAGAGCTTCACCCCATACTTCCTGCACAGCTTTTCTGCGTCCGCCAGGTAGGAATCACGTTCCTCCCTGGTATCACAGGGATGGCTCATGGCCAGGGTCTTAAGGCCCGCAGACACCATCTCGCAGAAGCAGTCCATGACTCCCAGGCCGTAGGAATAGGCGTCAATCACATGTCCGGTATCCTCCCCGTTCACAAACTCGTATTCTTCCTTGTCCAGAGACAGGGGAATTCCCGACTTACTGGTCACATTTACCCCGCCATACCAGGTGCTGTCCACCAAAAACATATCCCCTATCCGGTATTCCATGGAACATTCATCATTCTTTTTAATAATCCGTATTCTCTGTCCGTCCATTGCTATTTCCCCCAGCCACACATTATAATAAAATATAGGTATCCCTCTATTTTATAGCCACCCCCGGTTCCTGTCAATCCACCTTGCAAACCGGCCTGCATCCCGCCCTGTTTTCAGCCTGCATCCCACCCTGTTTTTCACACTATCAAATCTCCCCCCGGCGTGATATAATCTAATTATCACGTTCAGACTGCGGTCTTAGCCACGAAAGGCCCGGCACACGGCAATGTAATGATATACGGGGGGGATGGTTATGGTATTAAGATGTTTTTCGGCTCCGGATGAAAAGGTAAATCTCTGCTTTTATCCCTGCGGTTCCGGCACTGGACCAGGAGACCGCGATACATACTGTCAGGAACCACTGCGCATTTATAAGACAGATTATACAATGCTCCTGCTGCCCTACCTGGAATCGGAATTCCCGGAATTTGACGTCTGCCGGGGCCGGGATAACCGCATACCTGCCGGGACCTGGAATGTCATAATACAGAAAATAGAAGCCGACATGAGCCACATCCATTTCGACGATACTGTCTTTGACTTTTACAGCCGCTTCACCGGCTGGGTCGCAGACGCATTGGATCAGGAGGATATGATTATAGCGGAGGGAAACCAGTAGCCGGACCGGACTGAAATCATCCTGCTTCTGCTCACTTTTCTGAAGTACCTTCACGTCCCGGATAATGGCCACAGCCCCCTTTTTCCTGCCGGAATCTCGGTCGCCACGCCGCCGATTTCCAGGACAGCGCCGTCCTTTATTGCCTGTTTCACACCTTCATGGGCGCTTTGGCTTCCGGTAAAAACGGCAGCAGTGGAATGTGATGTTCAGCATCCCGCACATGGCTTTTACATCCTCTGACAGATCATAGGTAATTGTTAAAAGCAAAACTCCTTAAATGTGGATAACCCATCCGTTATGTAAGGATAAATGATTATGTTATTTGGTATTATCTCAGTCGTTGTAACACTTATTTTAGTTGCTACTCAAAAGTATTTATCCAGAAAGAGAAAGATGAGTGGCGTAGTTTTGCTTTTAATTGGTACAGGCGGCCTGGCAAGCATCATATACAACTCTGCAATTAAGGATTTGGTAGTTGCAGCTGTAGAATATCTGGGGCTGCCAGGCTTTATACTTGCACCATTGTCAGGAGTTTTGCTCGGAGCAGCGACAGCTTCCCCTATGATTATTTATGCGAAGATTCATTAAGAACGGCCTTAGCATACGGGAACCTACGGAAACGCATGTTTTCGCTGGTATGGGCAGTGCGTCCTTTCCTGGCCGTGCTGCATGGATTTTTACAGAGCCAATGCCACTGACCCTTGCTGTATTGCATTTTAGGGCATCCCCATTTAATACGGTCAAAGCGGCCGGCTTCCTTTGTGACACCCAGATGTTTCATGACTAGTATAACTCGATTTAAATAAGCTTACAATTTAAGCATTGGTAGTAATCTGA
>ENA-ORUW01001032-ORUW01001032.1-human-gut-metagenome-genome-assembly--contig:-NODE-1032-length-22051-cov-10.128114_pt1 | contig 22051 bp, 9 predicted proteins | sample MGYA00242088_ERZ509227 | MGnify/ENA primary metagenome ERZ509227 (study PRJEB26280, sample SAMEA2338816) | human gut metagenome | biome: human gut; feature: human-associated habitat; material: faeces... | reverse complement strand
TTGGGTGTTCTTGTCATTGTAGGCGGCTACATGGAAGCCTACCCAGCCACCACCGTTTTCCATATACTTCTCAAAAGCATCCCGTTCGGCTTTTGTATTGGGGTAGCCGTCGAGCATCACCACTACGCTATACTCTTTTAGCTTTTCGTAAGTATAGGAAGACAAATCCATTGTGAGATCGAGAACGAAACCGTCACCGTAGTTCAGTTTCTTGAAGAACTCTACGGCTTGCAGGGAGAACTGATAATGTGCTTCTTCTGCATGCTGCGTATAGTAGACTAATGCCTTGAAGCGGGGGCCCCGGGCATAATTGGCAGGATAGCCTTCGGGAGTTTGAGCGTTTACCAGAAGGGTGCATGCTGTAAATAGGAGGACAAGATAAAACTTAATAGTTTTCATAGCTTTTTTGATTTTATGTAATTAATAATTTCTTTTGTTAGTATTCGGCAATCAGTGATAGCCTCTTCAAAAAGTTTCTATATAAATTTATTACTACAGACGGTTCGTATGTGAAATTACGGAGCTCTTTAGTAGAGCGGGATTTGGAGAATGCCAAGCTATATTCGCATACCTTGAAAGGGATAGCCGCTAATTTAGGTCTGGTAAATCTATTCGATGTATCGAATAATATACTATCGCTGTTAAGAGAAGGGAATCTGGAAGAAGCGTTGCGTTATGAAGATGCATTGGGAAAACAATACGATGCCTTGCGAGATATCGTTGTTGAGTTTTGTTCTTAATCTATTGTATATTAACTATCTAATTCTAAATAAAGACTATCAGTATGGATACTATCATAAAAACTCAAATTATAGATTTGATTCACAGGGAGGTAATCCCTGCTATCGGATGTACGGAACCTATTGCCGTGGCTTTGGCGGTATACTTTCCGGACGATAATTGAACAGGAATTTCTGTTCCGGACTTGGAATAAATGATACTGCCGATATCAGATTTTACCATTTTCTTATAGTTGTCGGTATCGGTTTCTTCCACTTCCATAGCCGCTGCATCCTTCAGGAATGCTTTATCTGTGCACGGGATTACAGGACATGAACCGCCGGCCATGAATACAGCCCATCCCATAGCCGGATAATTCTGTGCATAGAAGGTTACGGCTTTCTCCGGAAACTTCTGGCGATATTCGTGGACAGCCTTGTAGGCTTCGGTGAAAGTAACCTTTCCGACTTTCATCTTACGCATATGTTGGCGGGGAGCCATATTCTTCCCTCCTTCCGGTGCAAAGACTCCATCCGTTTTATAGTGCCAGTAGCGGATATCAATAATATCCACCACAGCCGCACGCTTCGGATCGGCAAGGATGGCGTCCTGTACATCTTTTGTGGTACTTAATGCTACTTTGGCTTTCTTTCCGGTTTCTGTTTCCCATTCGGCAATCACATCCAGCCAAAACTGTACAAAATGTAGTGGACCTGTAAATTCTGCACTTGTCAACTGAATGACATTCGGGTTATCAGCAAAGTTGTTCAGACACTGGCGGATATATTGTCTGTGTAACTCACGGCGAACCGGATGAGTGATATCATAAAACATATCTGCAACAAAGATTCGTTTGTCTCCGGCAAACGGAGCAGGTTCCGGAAATCCGGTCTGGTTGATATTATTGGTGCTTCTCCACGGACAATCTACCCAGTGTGCACCTGCTTCCAGAATATTGTGCTGGAAATAGTTCTCATGGAATAGCAATAGTCCGTCTTTACTTCCTTTTTCGGCAAACTCTTTCAATCGTGACCAATACCATGCATTAGGGCGGTTCAGATCATATTTGCTCAGTCCTTCCCAGGCAGTACCCTGACCGCTGCGTCCGAAAGGTTGTTCGTAGAAAGGTCCCCATACATCTCCGTCACGACGGCGCACTCGTTCATGATCATCCCGGCGACGGTCATACCAAAGTCCGTAGTTTTGATCAAATACCAATATATTCTTTTGTTTCATATAGCCGATTACGGAATCGATGCGATCTGTCAGTCCCAATCCTTCACGTCCGGGAACAAAGCGGGTGATGGCAGGGCTTGCTTTTTTCAGAAAGCTGGTTTTAAGTTTTCCATTCCACCAAGGGGTGGTATGGCTACCTCCTACCAACAAAGTACCGTCCATTTGGATACGTCCGTTTGCAATAGTTACTTCCGGTTGTGCTGATGTCTTGTTCGGAGTTATCTTCTTTTCTTTCATATCATCGATTGATTTTACTCCGGACATAGCTATTGAAGGAGCAAAGGCTCCTTGTTCAATCCAGTGTTCCAATGTCAGGCGGGGATTGTAAGCCTCTTTGGCCAGTTCCATAGCAACTTCAACGGTCGGACTGCTGGTGGCGCTTGTATTCCTTGGCAAGATACGGGCACGTTCTGCACATTTCTTCTGCAAACGATCCTCCAATTGAGCATAGAAAATGCTTCGGGGCTGCACATGATTGTTTGATTGTGCCCATTCGCCGTCACCGGAGAACTGTGCCCAACATCCGTACGCACGGTTCATGGCATCTTTTGCCGGAGCATAACATTCTATTTCGGCAGCGGTACATTGCCAGAACAGACTATTTGCCGTATTCCATCCCGCTCCGTTCTTGTCCTGTCCCAGATTCTTGAAACTCAGATTATGCCCGTCTATATTAACCACGTCAAACAATAAACCGCACGCCCATGCGTCAATAGATCCGCTGAAACCTAAAGACTCATACGAATCACATTGTACGAAAGCATTCGGTCCGGCAGCACAATATCCGGCTGCAAAGTCATGAATACCCTGTTCCGAATAGCAGCGCTGGAAAAGTGTCAGTTGTCCTAAGGTATAGAAAGTACAGCGGCGCATTCCTCCGATTTCAGAAACAGGTTCCCGTGAGATACAGTCCTCAACCGTGATTTGGGAACCGGTACGCTGAACAAGGATTGCACTTCCTGCAAAGTGCTTAAAGTTCACCCTGCGTACCCAGCAATCTTTCGCATCTTCGATAGATATACCTGTCCAGCAATGATCTTCATCTTTAGGGTACCGTTTGTCATAGTCGGAAATCAGAGTCATGTTTTCTACTCCGCACTCCCGGATGCGTCCGTTCCACTGATAAGTAATCACGGAAGAAGTACCGTATTTAGCATCCAGCGCCACTGTCAGCGGAGCGTCCAGCGTTATCTGATTACCGTTTACTTCTGTCACGGTTCTATCCCAGGTAAGAACCATATCTCCTTCTTTCCAGCCCAGTGCACTGATTCCTCCTCCAAAGATATCACATCCTAACGAAGCAATCCATTCTTTGCCGGACGGACGGTTCACCAGCACCCGATCTCCCTTTCTCAACGAAGTACCTGAAACAACTTCCAATGTCCTCGCATTTACCGGAACATACTTCGAGAGTACCTGCAATGTATCCTGCACCTTCAGATCGTCTGTCCCTTCCATATAGATAAGGGCACCTCTGTCTACTCCTTTTTTTAGAAGTATCGTTTTCTCTTTATCCACTCCGCGCAGTACGATGCCGGAGGCATTTATACGAAGGCTTCCGGATAAAGAAAATTCTCCCTGATCCAATAACACGGCTCCCCTGAAACCGGAAGCATCAGGTACTAATGAGGCGACATAGTCAATGGCGCGTTGAATACGTGATGTATTATCTCCTGCTGTCCAAGGTACAAACACGGCATTGCGGACAGAAGGAATATCCTGTTCGGAGCCCTTGTAGCCACAGTACGAGAAATCAAGAATCCGGTTTCCCTGTTCGTCATTCAAGTAAGTGATCCGGTCATCCTTAACCTGTAAAGCAAAGGTTTGCGCATATCCCTGCGCAAACCCTATGCTCAATAATCCTAAAAGGATAGTTCTTAATTGTATATTCATTACAATAAACGTTGTTTTCTAATTATTCAATCCTGAAAGATCATTTGACCATAAGCAAATCATACGATTAAAACAGACTTTTCCGTTTGGACAAGGTATCGTAGTTGTTCTTCAGATCTGTCCAGTCTACTTTCTTCTTTGTATCCACCCCATTGATATATTTCTCGATATTGGTATAGCCGTCTCCATTACAGTCCTCCTTTGCATCAGTCGGATCGTTCGGATTCAGTCCGTTGGCAATTTCCCATGCGTCCGGCATACCGTCACCATCCGAATCAAGATATGCTTCTCCTTTGTATTCAGGAAGTCCGCCCACCTGACGGATATCGGTGATGATACCTTGTTTGTAGGAGTCTGCCGGCAAGCGTCTTTTCACGTAAGGAGAGACAAATTCCGGAGCGTCTTTCGTATAAATCGCTTTTCCTGTCTGTACAGTCTTGATGACGCGTGCGTCTACCGCATCCCGTTTCGGGAGAGTAGCACCTACATTATCCAATACAAAGTTATAAGCTTTTTTGGTATCCATAATCGTCACGGGCGACATTTTGAATGCTTCGTCCACTCTGATTTGCGGTAAGAACTTTCCTTCATCCACTTCACTGGCAAGCTGAACTCCGCCATCCCAGTTATCTTTTGTCACTTTAGCATTTCCGTGAACGATGTTACCGTTTACATAAGCTTTTCCGAAGGACATCGGTTTGCTTTTATCGCGTCCAGCTTCCGGTTTCAATATACGATAAGAGATAGGCTTATCCAACGGGGTGATAGGACCGGGCTTAAAATAGTTATTGATTATATTATAAAAACTCTTGTTGTCTCCTCCGTCGACAGAACGGTTCCACCAGTTGAAGACAACATTGTTTACGAAGTTAAAGTCTCCGTCCATACCCACCGAACTGTTACGACTGATATTGGAAGCGAAAAGATTACGGCAGAACATACTATTATGTCCTCCGATAGTGGCGCCAAACGCATGATTATAAGTATCCAATGCTTCCGAGAACATCGAATTCTGAATGGTAATGTTCACAGTAGGCAACTTCAGTCCGTGCCCGGTTTCATCCCTGTTGTAGACGTGGCGATAGATAGACATATTTTCATCCAGTCCCCAGCTTGCCGAACAGTGGTCTATTATAATATTGCCGACTGCATTTCCTCCTACTGCATCATCACGGAAAGCAACATCCTGTGCCCCCCGACGGAAACGCATATGGCGAATCACTACATCATGAGTATCGATCAGGAAAGAATGCCCGGTCACGCAGATACCGTCTCCCGGTGCTGTCTGTCCGGCAATCGTTACATAAGGGGCACGTACACTGATCGGGCTTTTCAGGCGAATAATACCTGATACATTAAATACAATAACACGTGCACCACCGGTTTCACAGGCTTCGCGGAATGTGCCGGGACCGGAATCTTCCAGGGAAGTAACCACAATCACCTTGCCTCCACGACCGCCGGGAGTGTACATACCACCACCTTCCGCACCGGGGAAGGCCGGAATATTACTTTTGATCAAATCCTCCGGTTTGGAGGCCCAAGGTTTGTAAGGTCTTCCTAACTTTGCTTCTTCCAAAACTGTTGGCAAGGCTTTTTCCCATGCCGCATTTGATTTCTGTTCGAACTCTGCTTCTTGTTTTGCTCCTCTTTCTTTTACCGAGTCGGGGATCACCGGATATTGGGCTGCCACAGGTAGTACACAGGCAACCAACATCCATGCTGATAATACTTTCTTAATCTTGTTCATTCTTCCGAATCTTAATAGGTTTTTAAAAAAGACGATTAAGAAAGTATTTTGTAATCGGTCTTTCTATCCTTTCCGCCATTCATTCATATATTCACGGGGAGTCTGATTATATTTTTTGCGGAAACACTTGCTATAGTAGCCCGAATCTTTGAATCCGACAGCAAACGCCACTTCCGAAACACTCAAATCCGTATTTTTAATCAGTTCGATCGATTTATTCAGGCGAATCTCCTTTACCAGGTCGACAGGTGCCAGTCCGGTAAGGCTTTTCAGCTTTTTGAAGAATGCCGAACGGCTCAGTCCGATGCCGGAAGCGATCGTATCAATATTGAAATCACTGTCGTCCATGTTTTCCTCGATCACTTGGTGTATCTTTTCAAGGAACTGCACATCTTTCTTCACCAGATATTGTTCGTAGCTGTCTTCTTCCGTTGTCGTCTGGTTCTCCATTTGCTGGCGGATACGTTCGCGGAACAGTTTCCGTTCGCCGAGCAACTGATCGATCCGTGCCAACAGATACTCTTTGCTGAATGGTTTGGTTATATATGCGTTCGCACCCAGAGTGATCGCTTTGGTCTTGGCACCTTCATCGTTCTTGGCTGTCAGAATAATGACAGGGATATGGCTGATCTGAAAATCCTTCCGGATAGATTGCAGCATTTCCAGTCCGTCCATTTCCGGCATCATCTGATCGGTCACTACGATGTCCGGATGATACAGATGCACTTTCTTCAGCCCTTCTACGCCGTTATTGGCTATATGGATGTTGAATTTATCTTCCAATTGCAGTTTTATCAGCTGGCATAAGTCTTTATTATCCTCTACCAGCAGAAGAGTCGGTAATGAAGCATCAATTTCCAGTTCCTCCTCCGGTTCCTTTTCTGAATCGATAACCATCTTCTTGTCTGTAGCGGCAGGAGCAGTTTCCGTATCACTGACATAGAAGTCTACTTCCGACGGACGATAATGGTCCTTGTCCAGCAATAGCTCTACAATAAACACGGCCCCCTGCCCTTCCGGACTTTCGGCACGGATGATACCGTGATGCAGGTTTACTATTTCTTTGGAAAGTGCCAGTCCGATGCCCGTACCCTGATAATGTGGATTATTCGCATTCTCTCCTTGTGAGAAACGCTCGAAAATTTCACTCAGCTTATTTTGCGGAATGCCGACACCGTTGTCTTCTACCCGTACATAGCAGGATTTTCCATCATCTGTCAATCCGGTAGTTACATAAATACTTCCACCGGAAGGAGTAAATTTGAACGCATTCGATATGACGTTGCGGATAACAATACTCAGTTTGTCCTTATCTGCCCATACCATAATCGGTTCGTCCGGCAGTTGGAATGTGAAACTGATTTCATTTTCCTCCGAAAGTACACGGAATTCTTTTTGGAAGGAAGCTATCATTTCATTGAAATCAATCAATGATACGTGCAGACGCATCTTGCCATTCTGAATCTTTCGGAAATCAAGAATCTGATTGACCAGTTGTAACATTTGGTTCGTATTCTTTTCCATCAGGTCCACGTATTGCAGTCCTTTCGGAGACAGTTCTTCCCGCTCCTTCAGTTCTTGTATCGGTCCTTTTATCAGTGTCAGAGGAGTACGAAGCTCATGAGAAATATTGGTGAAGAACTTGATTTTCATTTCCGAGACTTTCTGCTCAATATAAATGTCGTTCTTCATCTTAATCATGAAGAAGGCCAGGCGCAGACCGAAATAGAGGGCCGCGATGCCAAGGATTACATAGATAAGAGTGGCCCACCAACTCAGCCACCACGGCGGAAGAATGGTGACAGCCAATGTACATGTGGATACAAGTTCCGGATTAGCTTCATCCATCGTTTCTACACGGAATACGTAGTCTCCGGGAGGAACATTGGTATAAGAAGCAATACGGTTTTTGCCGTTATAGTGCCATTCCTTCTCATACCCTTCGAGTATGTAACGATAAGATACGCGATTCTGATTGTAGAAATTTAATGCAGCAAATTCGATTGTGAACATAGACTGATTATACTTCAATTGAAGTGCATCGGTGTATGTGATAGACTCCTGAATCGGACAGTCGTTCAAACTTCGAAGATTACGATTGGATACTTTAAAGTCTACGATACGGGTGTCATAGTTGGTATGTTGTGTCTCCAGTTTATCAGGAGAGAATGTCAGAATCCCCTGTCGCGAACCAAGCCATAAATCTCCGTTCAATGCACGCAACGCACTGCCTTCTTCCAGTTCAACATTCAGGAAACCATCGTATTTGTCGTAGTTACGGAACTGCTCTGTCGCCTTATTAAAGCAGGACAGACCAATCTCGGTAGTAAACCACAAATTTCCGTTTTTATCTTCCACGATGGACTTGACCACATCGTTATTCATTCCTTCACGTATGCCATATGACTTGAATATCGGTTCACGTTTTTCTTTGTCATAGCGGACCAGCTTATTCAGACCTCCGCCGAATACACTCACCCAAATTTGCGAATCACTGTCTTTATATAGTACATAAATGTCATTGTCTGCCACATTGGAACGATCGCTGATCTGTCGGTACGTCTCAAACTGAATCTGTTCGGGAGTCGTAAAATGTCCGTCAAAAGACATCAGACCATCCATCGTACCTACCCAGATACGCCCGTCTTCATCTTCCGTCATTGTACGGACTTCCATATACAGACCATAAGCGGGATATTGTTTCAGTCCGTTGTATTTATGCTTGAATACAAGTGTCCCGTTTTCTTCGGAAATCAAGTTCAGCCCTCCGCCCAACAGACCGACCCAGATACGCTCCTGACTATCCTGATAAGTGAAATACACATCATTGTTACTGATAGTATTCGGATTCTTAGGATCATTTTTATAGCGGGTAAAACGCAGACCATGTGGTGAGTTCATATCCGGTTCGGCTTTGACAAGTCCGTTTCCCTTAGTGGAAAACCACAAGTTTCCTTCTTTATCTTCCATGATATGATATACGGCGCCTATCAGATAATTCTGATCCGTAAAAACCTGTTTTATCTGCCCGTTGCTATCCAGACGATAAAGTGCCTGCCAACGGGTACCGACCCAGATGTCTCCATTCTTAGCCTGATATAGTGCACGTATCCCCTGATTCCAAGAGGTCGCTCTTTCTGTGTCTACAGGGACAGGAGAAACTTCTGTCAGCAGTTGAAATTGCTTCTTGGGAAAGTTAACCTTGTATACTCCGCTGCCTGTAGATGCCAGCCAAAGAATACCGTCTTTATCCAGCAGCAGATGAAAGAAGAGCTGATCGGGAAGGTCGTCGGAAAAAGGTTTCAGTTGATTGATACGGGTCATTTCCAGTTTCTCCCTGTCGAAGAGCAGAATTTCTCCACCGGGGGTGAGGAAAAACATACCCTGTTCACCGGCATCCTGCTTTTCAAAGTTACCGATGGCATTTTGTTTGGGGAAAGGAAAGCGATGATTGCTTTTGTTCAGAGGATCATAGTACGTCAATGCCTCATTACCTTCCTGAAACCAAATTTTGTCATACTTGTCATTGAATATCATTCCTACTTTTTTCCCTGCGATGGAGAACGGTAGTTTGGTCAGTTGTTTGTAGCCGATGTTATATTCATACGCACCATCAATGGTGGTGATATACATTAATCCTGATTCAGTGACCAGTATATTGGAAATCGGTTGATCAATCTCCGGTATTTCGTAGCGGTTGACTACTCCATTTTGCGGATCGACGCTATAAATATGTCCGTTCTTATCTCCCAGCCATAAGAATTTGGAACTGTAGGAAGCACAAGTGAACTGGTCCGGATTGGCAGAAACTTTCTTTTGAATAAAGTCGACAGGCTTATCTTTCAGAGCCTCTCCTTTTCTTAATGAAAGAATCTGATAGTCCATACCGATCCAATTGATAAACTCGGCAGTTTCGCAAAACACATTATGCTTGAGGCGTAAGTCGTAGACGTTGACATTGGGACGCGAATCGTGCAACTGCTTCATGGTGATTTTACCGTTCTGGTCTGTATTTGCACGCAGCAGGCTTTTATCTTTGGTCAGCAGCAGTACGTCTCCGTCATCTGTCGTCTGTATCTTGATAATCTGAATATTTTCAGAGTACTCTTTTACATCGTCATACACTGCGTGGAAACTTTCATGTTTCTTATCAAACAGATAGAGTTTGCGGTCGATAGTCTTGATCCAAAGGTATCCGTTCCTGTCTTCTACAATACGCTGAATCTTACGGGGAGGAATATCTGCGGAGTAAAATCCGTCATGATTATCATAGGAACGGAATTTGGTACCGTCGAAACTGCATAGTCCGTACCAGGTGCCGAACCATACAAATCCGTCCTGCCCTTTCAGTGTACAATTGACGATATTATTGGGTAAACCTCGTTCGGCCGTATAATGTTCAACAATCATGTTAGGGTAGGCAAAAGCACAGATTCTCGTCATCAAGAGAAACATAAATATAAAAAAGAAGTGTTTCTTCATTGTATATTATATTAGTGGAAATGAATCTTGCATCAAAGATACTATTTTTCGGGTAAAATTCAAATTAGCAGATAATAAATCCAGATCGGCTATTAGCTTATTTGTCTTTGCTAATAGTCAATCCGGATTTCGTTCAATTCATATTTGTAACCTTGTTTTGCCATACACAAATCCGCGGGCAAGCTTTCTCAAGTTTACTTTTCTATTCCAAATTCGGTCTGTTGTCGTTCCACTTCATCCAACACCCGTTGCCGCTCTTCTTCTGTCAGTTGCACTTTGCCTTCAGTTGCACTCTCGGATGAACCGGCTTTTACAGTTGATGAGGATGTTTCCTGACCAATACAGTACTTCTCGTCATAACAGAAAGGAAGTTCCGCAGGAACACTCTCAAATTCCATTTCAGCGGCAGTCGGAGCCTGAGTTCCTTCAAATTGTACGTGAGCTTTCACTTTAATCTTCCCGGCTTTTCGTGTGGAACGGATCAGCAGAGGAGCCGAACCGAATTCTACGGTACGAGGGTTGGCACCGATCCTTGCGTCACCAATGATTTCTCCTTCCCCTTCTACCGTGAATACAATATTTTCTTTTGCCAGACGACGAACATTTCCGCTATCGTCCGTCACTTCGGCAACTACTACTATAAAATCCGAGCCGTCCGCTACCAAGTTTACTTTTTGAGTATCTGCATACAGACGGAGTTTGGTAGACCGGCGGGAAGGCATTTTCTTTTGTGTGCATACTACTTTCCCGTCGATAATACCTTCGGCAACCATATTTACTTTCTGCCAGTTCTTTTGCGTATAACTGTATCCGCGCGCTTCCCAGAAATCCCATACATTTTCGAAGATGACAGGTGCGTTCGGCATATGCCCTTTGGCATGTACCACAGGTTTGGTCCATGTTTTTGTCCCATTGTAGATAGAAAGGCGGATGGAGTCACAGTTACTGAATACCACTACATCCTTATCGGAGAATTGTGACATTTCATGAGCAAGGAATATCATCGGTCCGCATTCTGCCAACGGATGTTGGAGGCTTGCCGGAGATTGGCTGCGGAACATTTCATACGCATACTTTTTCTGACGAAAAGCGTCATAAATACCTCCCCAGTATGGATCGGGGTGATAACCACGCTGGTGATCGAACGGATGCCACTGTGTGCCACCGATAAACTGACCGGTAGTGCGGTACATCTCATCATAACTTTTAGCCAAAGAAAGTGCCTGCACCAGCAGCGGACGTTCACCCCAACTGCGGCTTGCACGGTTATTGTTGTTGTGGGCATACCAGTCATCTACGTTTTCTCCGAATTCACGGGTGAAGATGCATTGTTCCGGTTTGTCCTCCTTTTCGTCATCACCCGGCCAGCCGTAGACTACATCGTAATGTTCCTTTACACCGGCAGAATGCACATCGGCAGCGGCTATCGGACGTCCCGGATACGGATATTCTTCCTTCGTAATTTCAAGTGCCTTCAGTGCAAAGTCGAGCGGATAGCGAGTCTCATTCAGAATGGGCTCCCACATCAGCACGGAAGGATGATTGCGGTCACGACGAATCATCTCACGGGTATTCTGATGAACCAGTTCTCCGAATTTCGGGTCTTTGTTCCAGTATTGCCAGCCAGGAGTAGCGACGATGACAAACAAGCCGAGTTCGTCACAAGCATCCATAAAGGATGGGTCCTGCGGGTAATGCGCTACACGGATGATGGTACATCCTGCATCACGCAGACGCTTTGCATCACGCCATTGCTGTGAATTGGGAAGAGCATTGCCTACGTATGCGAAGTCCTGATGACGATTGGCTCCGACTAATTGTCCGAAAGGTTTTCCATTCAGCCAGAAACCCTCCTTGCCACGAAATTCCGCCAGGCGGATACCGATACGGGTCGTTCCTCCGTCAATGAAACGGTTTCCTTTCTTTATGCGGGATTGTACTCTATATAGATAAGGAGCATCCGGTGACCAGAGTTTCGGATTCCTCACTTCCATCTGCTGACGGATTGATTTCTTTTCTCCGGAGTTCAGAGAAAGTTTGCCGGACGTACGTTTGATAACGTTGCCTTCGGCATCTGTAAGGGTCGTTTCTATAGTGACGGATTCCGAACGGGTATTATCGTTCTGAATCTCCGTTTCTACATATACTTGTGCGCTCTTTTCGCTGATCTTGTCAAAGTGAACGAATACGCCGCCACCGCCAACTGTGCGGGAGTCGATGGCATCGGTAATGGCAACCGGAGATTTGGCAATCATCCATACATCACGATAGATACCTCCATGATAAGCAAAATCCAGTGTGTATTGGGGCTTTCCGGGAGGGTATGATTTATCGTTGCTGTTGTCGGTATAGACGGCAAGGAGGCAGGAGTCTCCGGCTTGTACGCCGTTTGCCGTCAAGTCCAGTGTGAAAGGCAGATAACCTCCAAGATGTTCCTGGACACGTTTGCCGTTCAGGTAAAGTACTTGCTTTCCCATTGCCGCTTCAAAATGAAGGAGTACACGCTGTCCTTTCGTCGCGGTGGGAACTACAAAATGCTTGCGATACCACGCAGGACCCTGATAATTGCGGCAACCACTGCCTTCGGCGGGCATCAGTTCCACTGTGTGAGGAGTAGAAACGACCTCCCAAGAACGATCGTCAAAATTTACAGCTTCCGCCCCCCGGATATCGCCTTTGAAGAATCGCCATCCCGGATTGAAGTTATATACTTGTCGCCCGCATTCGGGAAGCGGAATAAATCCGGCAACCGATGTTTCGGGACGGTAAGTATCTGCTGCCTGCCCACCGAAGGAGAATAGCAGTAGAAATAGGGATAAGATCAAAAACGGTCTTTTATTCATAGTGCTTTTTATTTATGTATTCTTTTTTTTTATTTTTCTATCATTATAACAATGTCTTTCTTTCTGCTTTCCGGTGATACCTTTAGGACTGTCACTTTTCCGTCTTTTAAAGTTGCTTCTACCGTCGTATTGCCCGGAGCATGGAGTTTGAAATGGACGTTCCATTCTTTGGGCCAGGCGGGGAACAAAAATATTTGTGTTCCATTCGTTTGTAAGAGCATCTCCTGAAGTCCTATCATGCCGCTACCTCCCCAGTTGTGGTCGGGTGTCCAGTCATATCCCGGTCCCCAGAAGGCAGGAAAACGGTGGGGACCATCTGATAGCTTTGCCAGAGAAAGGCTTTTGGCTTCTTCGGTCAGCCCCAGACAGGCTGCCCAGATGTTGTCTTGCTTCCATCCGGTGTGGGAGCGGAATTTGAGTGCGTCGGGATCATAGAAATACGTATCACGAGCTATTTCCAGATTTTCCTTGCCTACTCCGTAGATGCGCCAGGGAAAAACCGGGTAGAGTTGTGGTGTCTCTATATTGTTGATTCGTTCCCAGCTTTTGGCGGGAGAAATCGTTTGTTTCCATGCCGGAGTCATGGTAGAAGTCTGAAGATTAAGAGAATCCTTGACTTCGATATAGCGTAATGGAACCGGAGGAATTGTTTCCAGCATCTTTTGCCACTTTTCGTTGTTGCAAACTTTGATGTAAGTCTCCAATACAGTTCGCAGTGCGGCGATGGTGCTGCTGGCGTTGTTGGTCATCTTGTAAGTTTCGCAGGCAGAGCCGGGGAACAGTATCAGGTGTCCGTCACCATCCAGTGCTTTGCGTCCCCGACGGGAAGCGAGTAGCCGATAATGTTCGTCGAAAAAGGTCAGCGAACTTTCAATCAAAGGCAAATACGGAGTTATGTCGGCACCGGCATAATTCTTCGTTTCCAGAATCATCTGGCAAAATTCAAGAATAGTATCCCATTCATATTCCAGCCACGCATTGTATTCCAGTCCTTTGTCAAACCAAGCCGGACGTTTGAAACCATATTCTGCGGGATTGGGTAAGCCGAAGTTTTCTATCTGCTCACAGAAGCAGGCTCCCTCGTGTTGCCAATATACATGGCTGCGGAGTTCCGCATTCTTCAACATCCGGTTATAGAAATTGAATTGAGAAGGCATCATGTCGAAGTCACCGCTTTTCAGCATCGGCCAGTAGACAAGACGCTGATTCTGTGCAGTCATCGTTCCTCCTCCCCACTTTCGGTAGTCAGGAGTGAATGCCTGCTTCTCGTCTATGTGGCAGGGATCGAAGGTGAATAAACCACCGTTGAATTTGGTGGGGACACTGCCGTAAGCATTGCAGCCCAGCATATAGCGGAAAAGAGTGTAGTTTCGGGTGATTTCTTTCAATGCATCTTTCGCGTCGCTCTTTTCTTTATTTCCGGTTTCTTTTTCTACTTTGCTGTTCTCCTTGTTTTCGGTTTCACCGATCGTTTCGATAAAACTCCGTTGCCAGAAAGCATTCCACCATAGGCGGGTTTGTTTTTTATCCTGTGATACCACTTTAGACGATATCTTTCCTTGTGGAGCAATTCGTTGCCAGGCTGTTTTCAGACCTTGCTCCCATTGAGTGACGGTTTCCGTCTGTTCTGTGTGCAACACAACTGAGAAATGATGCTTTTTAGAAGATTTCAGAGAACGAAATCCCCAGGCACGGTAATCAGTTCCGGCATATACACTGTCTGAAGTACCTGTATATTCCAGATTCTCTCCTGACAGATACCCTCCGAAAGTCAGATTTTTAAGAGGATTCATCATCTGCGACTTCACTTCATTCATCCCTTGCTGGGCAACTGCCACGTCAAACACTGTCTCTTCCGCATTACGATGATAAAACAAAAGGCGTTTGCTGTCCTTTTCGGATGAATTCTCCAATGAAATGAAGTCGGCATGCGTCATCGTTCCTTTTGGAGGAGCCCACTTATAGGAACATTGCTGCCCCTCTCCTTTTCTGATCAGCCGATCCTGGTATCTCCAGTTTTCATAAAAGATTTCCGCCTGCAAAGGCCGGTCATTAATCACTTCTATGTGTACAACCGGATGAAAAACATCTGCCCAGAGTTGTACTTGTGTCCCTTCGGCGGAGATTTCAACATAACCGTCGATCAGCTTTAATTCCTGCCGGAAATCCTTTGCGTCTTCAAAAGGATTGGGAGATAACCGGAGGCGAAAACGTCCCTGCTTCAACTGGCAGTTGTTTTCATCGAACGTACCGCTCCTGCTCAGATAAAATAGTATATCCCCCTCCTCTACCCATATGTTCATGCCGATATCTCCCCCGCCGCATGGCATCGATTCGGAGGAATTCCGGCTGGGAGTATCCCAAACGACATTGGCATGCTGGCTCCAAAGAACCGACACGCCAACGAATATCATTGCTATAGCCAGATAAAATCTCTTCATATTTTCAAATTACCAGTCGTCCGAACGGAAAGACCCCAACGGCAGACCGTCACAATATACATCTCCTTCCACATAATTCTCAAATCCATAGCGGACAGCTACCGGATGCGGAACTTTATCACTTTTTACTAGCATTTTGCTGCGTTCGATCCATGCTTTCGCCGGGTAGAATACTTTGTCTTCACCTGCCACCTGAAAGTTTTTCGATTCAAAACAGTTTTTACCGCTGATCCACATATTCGCACGTTCAAAGCTGACGACGACAGTATCATTCTTGATTTCAATACTTTTGTAATAAGGACTTTCTCCGTTCACCCCCTCTACTCCGTACGTCTTTGTCAGTGCAAGGAGTGCCAGACGTTCTCCGGCAGCCTGTTTCTTTGCGGGATGAATACCCTTTTCCATTCCTGCATCCAGCAGTACAGCCATGCCGCTGTTAGTCACACGATGTTCTACCTTTGCCTGTGCTTCTCGCAGATAGGCTGAATTAATCACCTCTTTACCTTTTTCAGTGATAATACCATAGTCATAAGGAGCTATCTGACAATAGTAGAAAGGAAAATCACCTTGTTTCCATTCGGCACGCCAGCCGTTAATCAATGTGGTAAACATATCCGCATAGGTATGGGCACGATTCCAGTTATCTTCTCCCTGATACCAGATCACTCCTTTCATGGTCATGCCGATCAATGGATGCAACATACCATTATAGAGTACGGTCGGGGTACGGTTTTTCGATTTGATATCAGCTTCCGATTGAGGTATCTTTGCATCCGGAAATGCTTTCAGCCAATCGGCAGTCATCCATGCCTCACAAGCAGAACCGCCCCATGCCGCTACTACGAGTCCTACCGGAACTTCTAATATTTCATTGACCAGTCTTCCGAAATAATAGGCCGTCGCACTGAAATCACGGACACTGACCGGAGCCGCTTCTTTCCATGAACCGACTACGTCGTTCTGAGGGGTAATGGTAGAAGTTCGTTTTACCGTAAACAGGCGGATATGAGGATTTTTGCTGCGAAGAATATCCATATTGGCATTCTCTACAGGTTGGTTCTTGAATCCTTTCATCGGCATTTCCATGTTGCTTTGACCGGAGCACAGCCATAATTCGCCTATCAGAATATTATTCAGTGTCTTTTGGGTTCCATCGTCGAAAGTGATGGTATACGGTCCGCCGGCTTCCGGAGTGGAGACTGAAAGTTTCCATGAGCCGTTCTTGTCTGCTGTTACTGCATATTGTTTTCCGTTCCAGCCGGTAGTGACTGTTACTTTCTTATTCGGAGTTGCCGTTCCCCAAAGGTTGGCATTGGTTTGTTGCTGCATCACCATGCCGTCAGAGAAAATAGCGGGAAGTTTCACTTCCGCGCGCATTGACAGGCAGGCAGCAAGCAGAAAGCTTGCTAATACTGTGCTTGTTTTAATTCTTGAACTTTTCATTCTTATTTGTTTTTATTCGCTACTTCAAAATTCAAAGGTCCGAGCAATCCTGCAGGAAGCAGGGCGTTTTCTGCTCTCCGGTATTTGGCATTCGTCCATATTCCATCGAAAGGAGCTTTTCCTTCATCGGCTCCTTTGAGTGCATTCGCCCAAGTATTGGTCACTTCGATTTCCAGTTCATTCACACCTTTCTTTAAGGCTGCCGTAATATCAGCCCGATAAGGAGCTGTCCATATCGTTCCGCAATCTATGCCGTTCACACGGACAGTAGCCAGATCACATACTTTTCCCAGATTCAGATATACTTGTTGGCCTTCTTTCACTTTACTTTTCCAGCGGAATGTTGTTTTATACACTGCTGTTCCGGAGTAATAGCGTATTTGCTCATCTTCTTCTTTGCTCCAGTCAAAGAGTTCCTGTCTTTGGATAGTCTTACCGTTTGCTGTAAAAGTCACGGTATATTCTGTTGCTTCCAAGCCTGTCTCCGAAGATTCTTTTACCGAATCCTTCTTTTCCTTGCGCTCTTTTTCCGAAGTTTCCTTATCATCTTCTTCTGCAGGGTATACGATGAAGACAGACTCATTCGGAGCTAACGTTAAAGTGACTTCCGTTCGATGGCTTTTTTGTTCGTAAGGAATGTCAGCGTTAATCTCACCCGTCACCGGATTCCAGCATTCCGGCTTTCTGCCGTGGATGCGCATACTGGCGGTAAATGTACGTGTTTCTTCCAGTTGGTTGGCGATAAAATAAATATCCCCCTGTTCTCCTTGCCGATGTGTCCAGGCAATGTCTTTCGGTACGATCAGATCACGTTCCAGACCGTATGAGGAGAAATCATCTTCATTATATGGAAGAGAAGGAATCAGTATGCCTGCTTCTTTCAGTTCATTTATCTTTTGTTTTACTTCCGGAGACAGTTCTGCGGGGTCCGGATTCATCGGACGTGGAAGTGGCAATACTAATACTTTGTAACTGGCTCCACCCGGCAACGTCATCCTGCCGTTTTCCGCTTTAGCCAAACGGAGTAACGCGTCTTTGTTAAAGCTGTCATAAGCATATCCTCGAAGTGGATTTACCCACTTTTCAGGATCAGCCATATTGGCGGAATGTGTTACGCCTACAGGACGCACACGTAAGGGTTGTCCTTCGTTTGCCAAACGGATTCGTTCGCTTTCCACCCGCTCTGCACCGAAGATGCCCGGTAAAGAAGGAACTAAACGTTCCGGCAATATCGAACGTCTTGGCATCTCTTCTCCTGTAAAAACTGCAATATCCGCCACCGGATGCCCGTATTGCAGCAATGACTGGCAACGGGTGATGTATTCACAGAAAGCCTTTGCACCCTTATTCCACCACGTCTGGTCACGCTGGAAGAAAAGGCCGATACCATCCAGAGTCATTCCCGGTTTGCGGTCCAGCCAAGGATTATGGACATATACATGGAAGAAAAGGCGGTTGATACCTAAAGCATAGTTGCGGTCCAGTAAGACTTTCAACATTCCCGGATGTTCGTTCCATGTTCCGCGTACTTCCGTGAAACCTTCTGCCTGGATGATATTCTTGCCGTAGATATGCGCTCCGCTGATGGCATCCAGCATATCATTCGGTTTGTCGTGAGTTGGGCTGTTCAGCCAGAATTCTCCCATGGGAAGGTCTACTTTCTGATAATGTAGTAATCCGTCACTTACCATGGTAGGCGCTACGCATTCGGCTGAGAACTGGCAATCATATTCTTTGGCGCAATCAGCCAAGACCTGATAGAAAACATCGACGACCAGTTCACCTATCGTTGTGCGGACATCACGCAGAATCTTTTCGCTTCGTTCGGCACTCTCCATCGGAATGCCTGCCAACAATGGTAAATAAGGCATCAGGTCGTATCCACGGCGTTTCCGGAATTCTGCGGCAAAAGTGTCGCTCCAGTTCTGGCTTCCGCATTCCCAACTATCCACGTGCATGTATTTTAATACGCGGCGGGCAACGTCCGGATTTGTCTTTACAAATGCTTGCGCAAACCAGTTGTCGAACTGCTTGCGAACAGCTTTTGGATTAAATTTATCACATTCCAGTCCTTTTCCTCCTCCGGCAGTTGCGTTCGTATGTCCGGTGGCGGTATGTCCCATGCGGAGTAGTTTCCACTTTCCTTTGGGGAGAGTAGTTGTAAGTGTTCTTTCTTTAAAATTGTCGTTCGAACTATTTTTAAAGGGATCTGTCAGGTTGATAATCTGTGAAAGGGCATAGCAATCTTGCTCCCCTATTTCCTCCTTCTTCGTGGAGGAAGCTACACGCCATACCAGTCCGGCTTTGCCTTCCCACTGATCCAGTCGGGCTTCCCGGTGTAGACGCAGTTCTTTGATTTTCAGATTTGGTTTCCATTTTGCGGCATCCATATCTTCACTTCCCGGTTCACTGCCTTCGGGGGTCCAGTAGAAGCGGAAATAGCGGGCAGTTGTAACAGGAATTGCATGAGTGGAATTTTCATCTGTATTCTGCCATCCCTGACGTGCAGGGACGAGCTGTTTCACCAAACGGTAATTAACTCCATCATCACTTGCCATCACTTTCAAGCGGTGTGCCTGATAATTATTGCCACTCAGAATGATTTCAATATTGCAGCAGGTGAAAGGCTGTTCGTATTCATATTGGATATAGCAGGGGTATGATGAACGGATTACTCCGGCATCATCCATGTTCACAGTCTTCTTGATGTCAATATGATTTCCTGTGGCTATATTGGCACAGGTTATTTTAGCCGGCATAATGTCTGCCGCTTCCTCTTTTACAGGCAGGGCAAATAAAGATATATCTTCATAAAAACCTTCATATGCCTCCGGTTGCGGTAAGTATAGTCCTTTGATATTGCCACCATCAACGATTGTATCACTCCAGACTACTTTTTGCATCGATTCTTTCGGAGTCATCCACGGACCACCAGCCAATGCAAAACCATCACAAATATGCATTCCTAACTTTAATCCCAGGCGGTCGGCTTCTTCCATGCTGAAACGAACCATTTCCCACCATTCGGGAGTTAGTTGTTGCGCCTTCCCATTGTATTGTGGCCCTTCTTTGATACCTTTGATAGGCATCAGATAAGTGCCTCCCAGTCCGGCATGTTTCATTGCTTCCAAATCAGCCGTAATCCCTTCTTTGGATACGGCGCCAAACATCCAATACCAAAAAGTCCAAGGCTTTGCTTCGTCAGACGGATTTTGGAATTGTTCGCGAAGTGAATGTGTTTGCAGAGCATTGGCAGGAGATATAGCAGTACATACCAATAATGAGATTGCAAATATTTGTTGTTTCAGTCGGCTTTTCATTCTAATCTATATTTTTACTTATAGAAAAGACGAAGAACGGATTGTTTTGTACTCACAGTATTCTCCTTGCTCAAATTAAACTATTTAATTTTTTAGGCAGTATTGCTTTCTACAAAATAAGTCTCATTTCACCGCTTCTTCTATTCGGGATACTAACTGCGGATTACTGGGACGTGCCGCAGTTCCGAAATCAATAATCTGCCCCTTTCTATTTATTAATACATAGTAAGGCATCCTGTCTATTTTCCATTGCTTACGAATTTTCTGATAGTTATCTATTCCCAAATAATCAGTCACATGAACACATTCAATTCCCCGGTTTTTCAATGAATACTCATTCAGGCATTCCTCCCATTGTTCTTTGGGTTCACTCACACAAATGGAATATATAATCAAATCATCTGTAGAGAATTTGCTGCGCAATTGTTTTAAAGGTTCCATTTCAGCCAGACAAGGAGGACACCATCTGGCCCAAAAATCGAAATAAATCACTTTTCCACGATTCTTTTCGAGCACATCATAGACAGGTTTCATGTATGGCATACGTGTTGTATGCTTTGAGTTCTCATGGAATTCGCCATATAATAAATTGTCGGAAACAGGCTGTGGATTTTTTAGATATGATTTGGTCTGATTATAGATCTGCATCACCTGTGCACGTAGATGCGACATTTTAACGATTGAGTCAAACTGTGTACGTTTTTCGTGAAAAGCAAGTGTGTCATTAGTACATAAAGAACCGGCTATCAACTTAGTATATAAATACTGATTCATCTCACTCTCCCCCATTGTAGCCATGATCTCTTCTATCGAAGGATTCTTTTTATCTCTGAAAGCGATCCCATAAGCAATATATCTTTCTGCTTCATCAGCAACATCGTATAAGCGTGCCGAGAGTATGCCTTTAGTATATAGTTTATTGATTTCAGGTAAAAGTGTATGATAACGGTCCATCTCTTTTCTCGTTTCAAACAAGTATGACATACCATTGAATAACAGCGCATAATAATAATCCTGCTTCAGCAATTCTTCAGTAAACAGTACTACATCTTCCATTGGCTTGTACTTCACCAGATACTCATTCCTACGTTCCAAACGAAAATTATAATCCTTTTTTAATTCAGCCTCAAAATCCTTAACGTCTGATTCCGGTTTCATATTGTAATTCTGTATATAGTAATATGCACTTTCAGTGAACGCCAATATCTCCTGATTAAGCTTTTCGGCATCACCTGTTACTTTAGGATGAAAAAGATCTTTGAAGTCTATTTCTACATGTATGCTGTCTCCCGGGTGGATATAAAGATGTTCTGCATAGTTGCGGATAGAAACCTCCCTTAATTTGGCATAAACCGGAAAGCGGAAAGAGAATGAACCATCTTTTTGTATGGGCGAACGATACTGATTTCCCATATCTCTGAAAAATGGGATAATGAGAGTCAGTTCCTTTTCCTGAGGATAGAAATCCCGGTTTAGGACTTTGCCTGTAATGACTGCTTCTTCAGCATACTCTTCCAATGAGGGATTGCTTTTCTCTGTTTGTGCAGAAGATTCGGACTGGAAATTACTCTGGGCTTTTTGACGGCATCCGGCAAACAACAAGGTAATTATTATCAGAAAGTATAAACTGTGTTTCATTGTGTTTGAATATTAGTATGTTCGTAAATCTAACATTTAAGAGTTCTTGCCTCTAAATGTATGAAATTATTTTTAGAGGCAAGAACTTTTGAAAGGTTATCTGTCTCAATTTTAGATATTTCACATTATATATACATAATTTGTGGGATAAACAGGCCGAATGCTATAGCCAACGTACAAACTTCCTGATATACCAGTTCTTTACCAATTGCGTCAGGATACAATAGGAAAGCAAAATACCAATCAGCCAGGGAAAATAACCCAAAGGATGATTTGATCAAAATG
>ENA-ORUW01001031-ORUW01001031.1-human-gut-metagenome-genome-assembly--contig:-NODE-1031-length-22064-cov-11.970739_pt1 | contig 22064 bp, 22 predicted proteins | sample MGYA00242088_ERZ509227 | MGnify/ENA primary metagenome ERZ509227 (study PRJEB26280, sample SAMEA2338816) | human gut metagenome | biome: human gut; feature: human-associated habitat; material: faeces... | reverse complement strand
AAAATTGATAGTATGGAAGATAATATCGAAAGCGTGCATAAAAAAATTGATAACATGGAATGTGACATTAAAAATATTAAAATAACTGTAGAAGATGAAATAAGGCAGAATATTAAGCGGGTAGCTGAGGGTCATCTTGATTTATCGAGAAATTTACATAGAGCTGTAAAATCAAATAATGAAGTTGAAATGTTGGCAGTAAAGGTGACTGTTTTAGAGTCTGAGGTAAGAAAGTTAAAGGAAAAAATATCATAATATTTCTGTGTGGTTTAAAGTTTGAAAGTCTGTTGTAATTTGAATAAAGTTGCGCAGGCTTTTTTATGTAATAGATTGTGTGTTAGGATATATCAAAAATTGAAAAAGAAAATTGCTTGTGGTAGAATAATTGCAAAGATTGAAGAAAATATCCAGCAGAAAAGTTTCTCGGAAAGGAAGTTATTATGGTTGGAAGAGTAATATGTTTTGTTAGTTGTCTGATGTGCGCAGTTCCTTTTTTAATTATTTCTAAGTACGATAAGGACAGTGAAGAGCCAGTCAATTTTTGGTCAGGAGATACAACGTTAAAATCAAAAGTGAAGAATATACATGAATATAATAAAGAAATGGCTTTATTATATAAAAGATGTGCGATAGCATTTTTAATTACAGGAATAACTGGGCTTGTTATACCGGTAATTGGATGTATTATGATTGTTTTTGACTGTTCATTGGGGATTTATGTTGTATGGAGAAAATATAAAAAGATTTTAAAAACTTATTCATAACAGAATATGTTGCATAGAACTGTGCGGTGCCTTTGGAGAAAACGGAGCAAGAGCAGTTATTGAAGCAACAGAAAATAAGCTGCCAATCGGTTATGTTACACATTTACCGGAACAGTTTTATTATACAGGGAGGTATACATATGAGAGAGGAAGAGTTTTCGGATTATGTTGTGGACGGATATTATTTCAGAACAAAGGAAACTGCTTTGGAGGCCCAAAATGAGCTTAATGCAATAAAATATGTTTCTATGAAAACTGATTTAAAAGATCCTAAGCAGGTATATCTTTTATATAATAAGCTTTTGGAAAAGGAATTGTTTAAAACGATAGTAGGGATAGGATATCTTAAAAAGCTTCAGGATTTTCTTTATGTTTCGGATGAGATACCTAATGATAAAATACAGCCGATTTCAGTTGACTATGAATTGCAGGAGCTTCTAAAGGGACGACGCGAAATAACAAGAAATAAGAGTGTTATAAATAAGTTAAAAAAAGAAAAAAAGAAATATAATGATATGTTCATAAAGGCTATTATAGTAAATGTTGTGCTTGTGGCTGTTATAGCTTTTATGATAATCATAACGCTGACTTCCAAAAATCCTAATATAATAGATTATGAAAATAAGCTCCAAAATAAATATTCCACATGGCAGGAAGAGCTTGAATCACAGGAAGAATCCATAAAAGAAAGAGAAGAAGAACTTTATAAGAAATAGTGAGTGTGTTTCACATTTTAAACATAAGTTGAGTGTATTATACTGGTAAATAAAATAGTTAAAGCAAATAGTTTGCATGGCAACAGAGAAATCGTCTATGCGAATTTCTCTGCGCATCTTCGCAACAAAGTTGCTCGGGAATGGAGATTATTATGGATAAAATTAAGATTTTGGTGGTTGATGATGAAAGCAGAATGAGAAAGCTTGTGCATGATTTTTTATCAAGAAGTAATTATGAGGTTATAGAGGCGGCTGACGGTGAGGAGGCTATTGATATTTTTTATGAAGATAAGGATATTTCATTGATTATTCTTGATGTTATGATGCCTAAAATGGACGGTTGGGAAGTTTGCAGGCAGATAAGAAAGGATTCAAATGTGCCGATTATTATGCTTACTGCAAAGGGAGAAGAAAAAGACGAGCTGCAGGGATTTTCATGCGGTGCCGATGAATATATATCGAAGCCTTTCAGCCCTAAAATACTGACTGCCAGAGTTGATGCACTTATCAGAAGAAGTTATGCGGTAGGAAGCGAAACAGTTGAGATAGGTGGCATACTTATAGATAAAGCAGCTCATATTGTTAAGGTTGACGGAGAAGAGATAGATTTAAGCTATAAGGAATTTGAATTATTATCTTATTTTATTGAAAATAAAGGGCTTGCATTGTCGCGTGAAAAGATTCTTAATAATGTGTGGAATTATGATTATTTCGGTGATGCAAGAACGATAGATACGCACGTTAAGAAGCTTAGAAAAAAGATGGGCGATAAAGGTGATTACATTAAGACTATTTGGGGAATGGGCTATAAGTTTGAGGTATAATAAATGGGAAGACATTCTATTCGTTTTAAGATAACATTGCTTCTGACTGTTGCTATTGCGGCATTGATGGTTATATTACTTGTTGCAAATAATACGCTTGCGGAAAGCTTTTATTTTAATGACAAAAAAAATGCAATGCTTAATGTTTATAATCAGATAGACAAGACAATGGTTTCATACAGCAATGGTAATATTGCTGATAGTGAAATGAAAAATGAGATAGATCAAATGTTGAGCAGTGAAAGTATTTCTGTAGTAGTGGTAAACAGTGACTGGACAGTATCTTATTCAAATATTAGCAGGGTAAATGAAATGGTAGACAGACTCGCAATGAGTATGTTTAATAAAGATATTTTTGATAAAATAATTCAGGAGCAGGATTCCGGTGAAGGCAAACATGATAAAGATGGCGGCTCTATTAATATCAGTATAGGAGGTTTTGAAGAGGAACGCGATATTCTTGAAGAAAATGATAAATATATGCTTCAAAAAGTTTATGACGAAAGACTCGGCGGTGATTATTACGAGATGTGGGGGGCACTTGGCAATGGTTCTTTTGTAATGATGCGAATGGGGGTTCAAGGCATCCGTGACAATGTTGCAATATCAAATAAATTTATAACATATATAGGATTTGGTGTGCTGGCGATAGGTATTATTGTGGCATATTCATTTTCAAGATATTTTACAAAGCCTATCAAGCAGCTTTCCGATATTGCCGAAAGAATGGCTAATATGGATTTTGATGTGAAATACGAGGGCAATGACAAGAGTGAGATAGGAGTGCTCGGAGTCAGTATGAATAACATGTCCCAAAAACTTGAAGAAAATATTTCACAGTTAAAAATAGCAAATCTTGAACTGCAGAGGGACATAGATAAAAAAGAGAAGCTTGAACAGATGCGCTCGGATTTTTTGTCAAATGTGTCACATGAATTAAAAACGCCAATTGCATTGATACAAGGATATGCAGAAGGGCTTAAAGAAGGTGTGACTGAGGATGTGGAAAGCACTGAATTTTATTGTGATGTTATAATAGATGAAGCTTTAAAAATGAATACAATGGTAAAAAAGCTCCTTACGCTAAATCAGATTGAATTTGGTAATGAAGAACTCGTAATGGAGCGGTTTGATGTTGTAGAGCTTATAAGGTCAATTATGGCTGCAAATGAATTGCGCGCGTCACAAAAGAACATAACTATGGAATTTAAGCCTGAAAATGATGTTATGGATGTATGGGGCGATGAGTATAAGATAGAAGAGGTTGTAACAAATTATATTACAAACGCAATTAATCATTGTGAATATGATTTGAAAATAATTGTAAAGGCCGAAACTTTAAACGATATTGTAAGAGTTTCTGTATACAATAGCGGAAAGCATATTCCAAAGGAAGATATAGATAATATATGGATTAAGTTCTATAAGGTGGATAAAGCAAGAACGAGAGAATATGGCGGTAACGGAATAGGTCTTTCCATTGTAAAAGCTATAATGGATTCATATGGTAAAGAGTGCGGAGTAAAAAATGTTGGTGGTGGAGTTGAGTTCTGGTTTGACCTTGACGCAAAGGTATGATAAAGTAATGTTATCGGTTATTAAAGTAAAATTTTGGAGGCGGATATGAAAAAAATAGCTGCTTTGATTTTGATTTTAGTTTGCGTATTTTCATTGGCAGGCTGTTCAAAAAATGTCAGGTTAGGTGAAGAACAAAGTGATTTGGTGGCAGAGTATATTGCGGGAGAACTTCTTAAATATTCTCATGATAATAAATGGAACTATCATAAGCTTGGACAGGATGTGAATACATCTGTGGTATCTCCGACAAAGCCCGTACAGAACGGACAGCAGCAGAGTGGTACTACAGATGATGCTTCAAATAACAGTTCGGATATTTTGCCAACAACTGCGGCAGCGGACGGTGATGTTATGGAAAATATGGCAGATGCGTTAGGACTTGGCGGTGCAAGTATAAGCTATGACAGTTATACAACAGGCAGTGTGTATCCTGAGGATGAATTTGCACTTGGCGTAAAGGCAAATGAGGGATATGAGCTTTATGTATTTAATTTTAAGATTTCAAATAATACATCAGACACTCTTACAGCCAATACATATTCAAAGGGCGTTACATTAAAGCTTGATGTGGGAGGAAAAAGTATTTCTCAGTCAGCCACTATTCTTAAAAATGATTTGATAATACTTAAGGATGTAGCAATTGAAGCTGGACAAACCTATGATGCAGTAGTTGTATTTCAGGTTCCTAAAGATTTGGATTCAGAATCAGGCTTAAGTCTTTCAGTATATTCAAACGGTAAAGCATTAGGAAAGGTGCCGGGATTATAATCCCAGCACCTTTTTTTGTGTATATTCTAAAGCCTCATCATCTGTAAGCTGATGTATGTAATAAGGGCGTTTCTCAGGAACGTATCCTTCGCCAAAGCACTTATATTCAGCATAGCAGCTTGTTTCGTGAGATTCGGCTTTGTTCCAGTCGCTGTAGCCTTCCTCCGTAATTTGAGACGACATTTCGCAGTTTAAGAATACTGCTTTTGCATAAATTCTCCATGGTCTGCTTAACATAACGGTTCTGTCAGGACAGTTTCCGGTAAATTTGCAGCTTTCAAATACATATCCATATTTTTGATTTTCATATGTGGAAGGTGCGGTATAGTAGCTGTTTATTTTTTCATTTCTGTTAAGTGCATATAGTTCACAATTTTTGAAATAAGCAGTTGCACTTCCGAATATGAAATCAACTTCTCCGCATATATAGCAGTCCTCATAAAGCTGTCTGCCTGGTATCCTTGGTGCGAATTCAGTAGGACCGACAAAGCCGCCGGGCTGTTTTTCTTTTAATGGAAGCGGTCCGGTAAATAATGTGTCTTGATGTCCAAGCATGCGGCAGTTTTTAAAAGTTATCCTATCACCTTCTGCATAAACTGCTATGGCCTGTCCAACCTGTTTGCCAAAACCTGCTGAATTTTCGAATGTGATATTAAAAGCATTGAAATTGTCAGCATGAACAAAAAAGGTATATGAGCGGAAAGTACCGCGTTTGCTACCGTCTTCCATATCCATAAATGCGTTATAATTATTACTTATTATAGTTTTATCAGCTGACTCTCCTATTAAGGTTATATTATCTTTTGTGATTTCAACACGTTCTTTATAGAAACCGTTTTTGATAAAAATTGTTTCTGATTGAGAACGTATGCTGTTAATTGCTTCCTGTACAGATGAAAAATCGCCGGAATCATCTTTTGCTACTGTAATCATATGACTCTCCAATCTACTTAAATTTTTAAAATGACTTCAATTATTTTATCACATATTTATTTGTATGGCTATACAAGCTTTATTTATGTTAAAGACTTTATTTTATCAAAGGCTTGTCTTTTAAACAAAATCGGCGTATACTTTTCATGTTATTTTATATGTGAGGATGAAGAAAATGCTGACTTTTAAGGAAGACGTTAAGAGTATAGATACGTATTTATGGTTAAGAAAACAGGTCGGTTGGATAGAACTTAAAGAAGAGCAGGCTCAGATGGCGCTTGACAATAGTCTTAAAATTATAACTGTTTTTGATGATGATAAGCCGATAGGTATGGGAAGGATTGTAGGAGACGGTGCTGTCATATGTTACGTTCAGGATTTGATTATCATACCTGAATATCAGGGAAAGCATATAGGTGGAATGCTTATAGACAGGCTTATTGCTTATGTTAAAAGCTTAACAATGCCTGCCAGCCGAATGATGCTTTGTCTTATGTGTGCTAAGGGGCGTGAGGAGTTTTATAAAAAGCATGGATTTGCGGCAAGACCAACACCGCAGCTTGGTCCGGGAATGATTCAATATATAAAAGGAGATTAGTTATGAAGAAAAGAAAAATTACAATTTACCAGCTTTGTGTTATTGCAATGATGACAGCATTACTTTGTGTACTTGCACCTATGTCAGTTCCGATAGGTCCTGTTCCTATAACGTTGGCAACCATGGTTATTTACTTTATGGTCTATGTTTTAGGACCTTGGATGGGTACATGCAGTGTTTGCTTGTACATTTTTCTTGGGGCAATAGGTTTGCCTGTGTTTTCGGGATTTGCAGGGGGACTTGGCAAACTGGCAGGTCCTACGGGTGGTTACATTGCAGGATATATATTGATGGCGTTTGTTGGCGGAATTATAATAAAGAAAGCTAAATATAATATGTGGGCCGCAATGCTTTCGTGGGTTATTGGAACAGCTGTTTTATATATATTTGGAACAGCATGGTTTATGTATTTAACATCATCTGCATTGCCGCATGCTATGGCTCTTTGTGTATTTCCGTTTATTCCAGGTGATATAGTTAAGATTATTGCAGGTACATTTCTTGGTAAGACTGTAAGAACAGCTCTTTTAAAGACAAATGTGATGAAGCAGATTAGTGCTTAAAAATTTCTTTGAAAATACTTACTGACGAAAAGAAAATTATATTAAAACAGAAATCCCTGAAAGAAACATGATTAATATGATGAAAATTCATATTATCTTGTTGTCATTCAGGGATTTTTGATATGTTAATCTTATTAATTAAAATTTATTAAATTATGCAAGAAGGCTTTTTACGTATTCAGCCATTTCATCGCATTTGCAGTTTGCAAAGAATAATTCTTTGAACTTTTCGCCTGCAACAGCACCTTTAACTAAATCCTGATCAAGATTCTTTAAAATATCGATAAGGCTGTCTTTGAATGCAACCTTTCTTACTTCATCAAGGATTTTTTTGTTTCTCTGCTCAGGAACAACTCTTTCCTTTGGATATCCGCCGCCTGGTTCACCCTCGAAAAGCTTTTCAAATATGTATGTAAGATTTAACTCTGCACCCCAGCCAAATCCCTTAGCAAATGGAAGAGAGATAGCGTTTCCGTCGTTAATCTGCATAAACATATATGCGTCAGATGGGTCAACAACGTGTCCGCAAATTACGCCAGGGAAAGAATTTAATGCAAGCATTGCACCTTCACCTGTACCACAGCCTGTTACGATAAAGTCGGCAGCACCGCTGTTTAAAAGAATGGCAGCTAAAATACCATTCTGTACATATGTAAGCTGTGCAGTATCCTCAGCAGAGTACATACCATAATTGTCAACTTCAAAGCCTTTGCTGTCAGCAACTTTTTTAAGAGTTGTGTAAATCATTTCGTTTTTTGCAGCCTGGCTGTTTTCATTAATTAATGCGATTCTCATTATAAAAACCTCAACTTTCTTAATAATTTGCGTGCAAAAATTGTGTTTGCACATTTAAATTAACTATAAGCAAAATAGTGCGTTTTGTCAATGGTACAGGCTAATTCCCTGAAGCTTGAAAAAGAAGCTTTAAAGTGGTAAAATCAAACATCGAAATATTATTTATTGTTATTATAAATGATTAAAAAATATATATCGGAGGAACATATGGCTGATAATAAAGATACACAGATTATATTTATGGAGGCTCTTGAAAGTCTTAAAGAGTATGCAAAGGTAAACGGTAATGTTGTTACAAGGCAGGACGTTGAAAGTTATTTTAAGGATTTATCGTTAAATGAATCAAAATATCAGATGGTGGTGGGTTATCTTTTGGCTAATTCAATTACGGTGAAAGGTGAAGATGCCTTTGATAATGCATTTTTTTCAATGTTGGAAGAGAACAGCAGCCAAAAGGACGAAGAAGAGCCTGCTGTTATGATGAGTGAAGAAGATTATCTTAAGGATGAAAAATATATTGAAATGTATCTTAAAGATCTGGAGGACATAGAGGAGCTTTCTGATACGACAAGAGCATTTCTTTTAATGAATATTGTTGAGGACAATGATAAGGAATCGCTGAACATTTTATCACAGTCTTTTTTAAAGAAAATAGTTGAGTGGGTTGAACCATTCAGAAGAAAAGGTGTTCTTTCAAGTGATTTAATACAGGAAGCTAACCTTGCAATGATGGCATATGTCGGTGAAAAACATTTCCTTAATAATTTGGTGTGGAAAGATAAGATAAAAGAGGGCGGCACACAGGATCTTTTAAATGTTTTGGGAGAAATTGAAAAAGAGGTTAAAGAGCAGATAGAGGGAAGCCTTAATATGCTTATAGACGAGCAGAAGGAATCAGACAAAGTCGCAGGCAAGGTTTTGGGGAAAGTTAATCTTGTAAATGACTGGGCAAAGCGTCTTAAAGAGGAACTTGGAAGAAAGCCGAATGTGGACGAGCTTGCCGAAAAAATGGGGATTTCAAAAGAGAATGTGCTTGAGGCGATACAGTTGTCTGCAAAAAATATTGAGGATATAGATATGTAAAAAATAATATGCTGTGTTTTTATTAGCAGGAAATCAATTATGTTTTGCTGATAAAAATACAGCTTTTTTTGCAAACTTATCCAACGCCGCAAAATAAAATCTTGTTTTTCGGGACGATTCGTCCCAAAATCAAGAGCGAAAATTAACGGAGACAACAGCCTATGAAAAAAAATCTGGATGGAATGTGGGAATTAATCAGCCTTTGCTGTCAAATTGTACGGTACGCGCAGATTTGCCTTGTTCCAATGCGTCTTTGTATTTAACAAGGATGTCGTACATTTGTTTAGCTTGTTTGTCACCGCCCGTCTGTGCCTGTTTTTGTACTTTTTGGATACGGCTTTCAATGGTCTCCAAATCTTTCAGCTGGAGTTCGGTGTCAATGATTTCTTTGTCACGGACCGGATCTACACTACCGTCTACATGAGTCACATTTTCATCATCAAAACAGCGGAGTACGTGCAGAATAGCATCTGTTTCACGGATATTTGCCAGAAACTTGTTTCCCAACCCTTCACCTTTGCTAGCTCCTTTTACAAGTCCTGCAATGTCAACAATTTCTACAGTAGTGGGAACGATACGTCCCGGATGAACCAGTTCGGCAAGTTTGGTCAGGCGTTCATCAGGAACGGTGATGACACCTACATTCGGTTCGATGGTACAGAAAGGGAAGTTGGCTGCTTGAGCCTTTGCATTCGATAAACAATTAAAAAGTGTCGACTTTCCTACGTTTGGAAGACCGACAATGCCACATTGTAAAGCCATTATCTATTTGTTTTTTTGATTATTATCTATCTATTTGTTTGCAAAGATAACCATTCTTTTTGTATCAGGCTTCATATTGAAGTCAGATTTGGCTTTTTTATATGCGAAAAGACTGCCCGTCACGAAACAAAAAGGGCAACCGTCACGGTTGCCCTTTCGTAGAGTTTTTATGAAAAGTGTTAGATTGTTAGAATAGATTTATTTGTCCATAGTTACGGTCATTTCGGGTACTAATATATATTCTTTCTTTTTAGAGTTCCATTTGTAATATTCAGTAGTCATACTTTTGTTGCCATAAGTATAACGAATGCAGAGGTCATTTTCCCAGCGATTTTTGTTACTGTTCCATTTTTGCGCCTCGTCCTCTGTGCGTTGGTTGTTGGCATCATACTTGTAATTGTGCTTCATATAATTAGTAAGCATGGTGCCTTCCATTTTAAAAATCGTTTCCGAAACAATTACTCCATTTACTTCTTCTGCATTGTAAATCAGGTTGTCACCCGGATTTCCTGCAAAAACTGTAAGGTTAGCAATAAATAAAATTGCTACAACGAGCATTCCTTTCAAAAAATTGATCTTCTTCATGATATTGATATGTTAGATTGTTACTTTCATATTGTTTTTAAAAACGGTGCAAATGTACGAAATAAAATTGAATCTCCTAACATTTCTGCTAAAAAATGATTATATTTTTGCAAAATGTCACTGATTAAACAAATATTAATAATTGTATAAGATCTATTTATTACAATTATCTTGTGTTTGTGTTTTTCATTTACGTTCGGGATGGCAAATGAAAAGCTCAATGGATTGGAAAAGACCATTGAGCTTTTATGATATAAATACCTTATATATAGTACTATATATCTTGCGAATAGTTGGTTTCTATATGCTTTAATGCGCTTCAAGCCAGTTGCTTCCCCAACCGCAGTCTGCGCGTAAAGGTACTTGCATATGGTAGGCATTTTCCATCTCTTCAATCACAATTTTCTGTACTTTTTCCTTTTCTTCGGGTAGAACGCTGAAATTTAACTCATCATGTACCTGAAGTATCATTTTGGACTTTATATTTTCAGATTGAAAGCGCTGGTATATGCGTACCATAGCTGCCTTGATAATATCGGCTGCACTTCCCTGGATAGGAGCATTGATGGCATTTCGTTCGGCATATCCGCGCACAACCGAATTTCTGGAATTGATATCCGGAAGATATCGTTTACGGCCGAATATGGTTTCAATATATCCTTGCCTGCGGGCAAGGTCGATGCTTTTGTCCATATATTCCTTTATTTGGGGATAAGTTTCGAAATAGCCGTCTATTAGTTCTTTTGCCTCTTTGCGGTCTACATTCATACGTTCTGCCAGTCCGAATACGCTGATGCCGTAGATGATACCGAAATTAGCTGTTTTTGCTTTACTGCGTTGTTCGCGGGTAACTTTGTCTATACTTATCTTATATACTTTTGCTGCGGTGGCGGCATGAATGTCATCTCCTTCCTTGAAAGCCTCTATCATATTGGCGTCTCCGCTAAGGTGTGCCATAATGCGTAACTCAATCTGTGAATAGTCGGCGGAGAAAAATTCGCAACCATCATCGGGAATGAAGGCCTTACGGATTTCCTTGCCGTCTTCGTTGCGGATGGGGATGTTCTGAAGGTTCGGGTTGCTGGAACTGAGCCGGCCGGTAGCAGTGACCGTTTGATTGAACGAAGTATGAATTTTACCTGTTTCTTTATTAATCAATAGGGGCAGAGCATCAATATAAGTACCGAGAAGCTTCTTCAGACCGCGGTGTTCCAATATCTTGCCTACTATTTCGTGTTTCCCTCGCAGGCTTTCCAATACTTCTTCACTGGTGACATATTGTCCGGTTTTGGTTTTCTTGGCTTTCTCCACGATACGCAGCTTGTCAAACAGCACTTCACCTACCTGTTTGGGTGAGGCTATGTTGAAATCCGTACCTGCCAGTTGGTGCACTTCTTCTTCTATTTGGTTCATGCGGGCGGTGAAATGTTCCGAGGTCTGTTTTAAGGCTTCAGTGTCTACACGCACGCCGTTGCGTTCTATATAAGCAAGTACGGGGACCAGGGGCATTTCTATTTCGTAGAAGAGTTTTTCCGCATCGTTGGTTTTCAATTCCTGTTCCAAGATGTTTTTCAATTTCAGTGTGACATCAGCATCCTCGCACGCGTACTTATAGATAGCTTCGGGGGAGAGATCGCGCATATTCTTCTGACCTTTGCCTTTGGGACCAATCAGTTCTTCGATGTGGATAGTCTGATAATGCAGGTAGATTTCGGCAAGGTAGTCCATATTGTGGCGCAATTCCGGTTGTAGTACATAATGTGCCACCATGGTATCGAACAGGGGACCGCGCACTTCAGTTCCGTAGTTGCCCAATACCAGCATATCGTATTTTATATTTTGTCCTACTTTCAACGCTCCTTCTTTTTCGAAAGCCGGCCGGAACTCATTAACTATTTTTTGCGCTTCGATCCGATCGGCAGGTACAGGGACATAAAATGCTTGATTTTCGGCATAGCTGAAGCTCATTCCCACAAGTTCTGCGGTGATGGGATCGGTTCCTGTTGTTTCCGTGTCTAGACTGAAAATTTCTTTTGTAAGTAAGTTTTGTAATAATTCAGATCTTTTCTCTTCTGTATCAATGAGTTGATAGTCGTATTTTAAATTATCTAAACATGCTAGATTCGAATATTTCTCACTTTCCGTCCCTCTGTCGGTAAATTCTGCAAAGAGATTGCCTTGAGGGGAAGACGGAGAAGCGGGCGATTTGCCATTCGAAGCCGGTTCACCGAAAAGGGAGAGCTGTTCCGAACCGTCCGGCATGTTTCCCTGCCGGGCACTTCCTTCCGGTGTGCGGTTTCGTCCTTGCAGATCGTTTCCGGTCGCATCGGTGTATGTTCCGGCGAAGGCGGATTTCTTGTTTCGGTTGAAAACGCGGTCGATGAGGGTACGGAACTCCATCTCTTCAAAAATCTTCCGTAGTTCCTCTTCGTTCGGTTCTTCCCGTTTCAGCTCGTCCATGTTCAGAGTGATGGGAACATCAATTTTGATGGTTGCCAGAAACTTGGAGAATTCAATCATTTCCCGATTGGTTTCCACTTTGGCCTTCAGTGCTCCCTTCAGTTCGGCGGAGTGGGAGAGGAGATTCTCGATGCTGCCATATTGCGCGATTAACTTTTGTGCTGTTTTCTCGCCCACTCCCGGACAACCGGGAATGTTGTCGGAACTATCGCCCATCAGTCCCAGCATATCAATGACTTGTGCGGGTGACTGGATATCGAACTTTGCCTTTACCTCTTCTATGCCCATCACTTCAAAACCGCCTGTATGCTTGGGACGGTACATGAAGACATTTCCGCCCACCAGTTGACCATAGTCTTTGTCTGGTGTCATCATATAAGTAGTGATCCCTCGTTTGCCGGCTTCGGTGGCCAGTGTACCGATCACGTCGTCAGCCTCGTATCCCGGTACTTCCAGAATAGGAATACGATAGGCCCGGATAATATCCTTTATAATGGGTACGGACAAACGGATTACTTCGGGTGTTTCTTCACGTTGTGCCTTATACTGTTCATAGGCCTCGTGCCGGAAGGTGGGACCGGCGGGATCAAATGCCACACCGATGTGCGTAGGATTTTCTTTCTTCAAGACCTCTTCCAGTGTATTGACAAATCCCAGTACGGCTGAAGTGTTGAAACCCTTGGAGTTAATGCGCGGGCTTTTGATGAAAGCGTAATACGCGCGGTATATTAATGCATAAGCATCTAATAGAAAAAGTTTGTCCATTCTTAAAAATCTTTAGTTTTTTCATTGTAAAAGTACAAAAAAATACCGTATTCCGTCTTTTATTACTACTTTTGTGCACAAATTAACCTGCATGGACAAATTACAGCAAATCAAATTGCCTATTGACAAGGAGTTTGAGGAATTTAGAAGGTTGTTTGACTCTTCGCTCCAAAGTTCCAATTCTTTACTTAGTGAGGTGTTATCCTATATTAAGCAGAGAAATGGCAAGATGATGCGTCCCATATTGGCGTTGTTGATTGCTAAACTATTCGGTGAAATCAATGATTCTACGCTTCATGCGGCCCTTTCATTGGAGTTGCTCCATACGGCCAGCCTGGTGCACGATGATGTGGTGGATGAGAGTGACAAGCGCCGTGGGCAGTCTTCGGTAAATGCTATCTATAATAATAAGGTGTCGGTTCTGGTAGGCGACTATATGCTGGCAACCAGCCTGAAGCATTCTGCCATGACCCGCGAGATTACAATTGTAGATTTGGTGGCTTGTTTGGGACAGAACTTATCTGAAGGCGAGATTATTCAATTGGCGAATATTAATGCTTCTGAGTTCTCGGAAGAAGTGTATTATGATGTCATTCGTAAAAAGACGGCTGCATTGTTTACTGCCAGTGCGGAAGCGGGGGCTATTTCGGTTCATGCATCCGATGAAATGGTGAAAAATGCTCGTCTGTTTGGCGAAATGATTGGTATTGCTTTCCAGATAAAGGATGATATCTTTGACTATTATTCTTCTGATGAGATAGGTAAACCTACCGGAAACGATATGCGTGAAGGGAAGCTGACATTGCCGGCTTTGTATGTGTTAAATACGTTTGATGATGAGGAGATGCGGAAACTGGCGTTATGTATCCGGTCATTAGACGCTTCGGATGAAGATATTGCCCGTTTCATCGAATATACTAAGGTGAAGGGAGGGATAGAGTATGCCAGACAGGCAATGGTGGATTATCGTAATAAAGCGTTGGCTTTACTTCCACAATCAGCCGGTCAAGCTGTAAAAGATGCTTTGACTGCTTATATTGATTATGTGATTGAAAGAGATAAATAGTACGATTGTTGAAGATATGTACCTCAAAAAGTTCGGGCGTGATCCTTTATACGATAAGGACCACGCCCGAGCTTTTTGAGGTACGCCTTTCTTTGGTAGTTTAAAATAACCGGAATAGATAAGGCTCATTCCGGTCACTTTAAATGTGGTTGTTATTTAAATAGTGAAACGGTTCTTTGTTTAGAAGAACTTGGTTTCCTGACCTACAATTTCTGAGAGAAGCAGATTGGCCAGGCGGCTTGTTCCTAAGCGGAATAGCTCGTTTGTCAGCCATTCTTCACCTAACACTTCTTTTACAATGGTATAGTAAACCAAAGCATCGTGTACGGTATTAATTCCTCCGGCGGGTTTGAATCCTACTTTGCGGCCTGTTGTCATATAGTATTCTTTGATAGCCTCGCACATCACCAAGGCGGCTTCAGGAGTAGCGGCGGGGTTTTCCTTTCCGGTAGAGGTCTTGATGAAATCGGCTCCGGAATACATCGATAGAATGGACGCTTTTTTGATGTTGGATGCGCTTCCCAGTGCTCCGGTTTCTAGAATTACTTTCAGGTGGTGCTCACCACATACAGCTTTTAATTCTTCTATTTCATCGCACATTCCTTCGTAATCCCCACTCAGGAACTTGCCTACCGGGATAACGATATCTATTTCATCAGCTCCGGTATGGAGAGCCATGGCTGTTTCGGCTACCTTTACTTCAGTAAATGTTTGTGATGAAGGGAAACCACCCGATACACAGGCTATGTTTACATGGTCTGCCTCCAAGGTGTCGTTGACTACTTCTGCCATATTAGGATATACACAGATTGCGGCTACATTGTCCAGATCAGGGTACTTGTCAACAAATTCATTTACTTTTCCGGTGAATTTCATTACACTTTCATCCGAATCAGTGCACTTTAAAGTGGTCAGGTCAATGCAATGGAACAGGAATTTCTTTACGTCCGGTGTATTGTTTTCTGCTACATGTTTTTCGATGAGTAGGGCAGTTTTCGCTTTTACATCCTCATCGCGCAAACGGATGTTATACTTGGCAAGTGCTTCCTCGTACTTACTGTGCTCGGGTCCATGATCGTGGTCATGACGATGTTCATGTCCACCTTCGAATTCGTGATTATGTTCCATAATTCTTTATAATTTGGGGTTGTTTTTATGTCTGTCTTTATCTCTATTTGTTTTCTTCTCCAAGTTTTGACGGAAGGCTTCGGTCAGGTTTACTCCGGTCTGGTTGGCCAGACAGATAAGGACCCACAATACGTCTGCCATTTCATCGGCAAGGTTGTCTTTCTCTCCTTGTTTGAAAGATTGGTCTCCATATTTACGTGCCATCACACGTGCCAGTTCGCCTACTTCCTCGGTCAGGACGGTCATATTGGTCAGTTCGCTGAAGTAACGTACACCATACGTTTTAATCCAGCTGTCCACCTCTTTTTGTGCTTCTTCCAGTGTCATTATTCTTTGTTTTTAGTGTCCATACATATAGTAACAGGCCCGTTGTTCAGAAGTTCAACTTTCATGTCTGCTCCGAATTCTCCGGTTCCTACTTCTTTGCCTAAACCGATGCTTAGTTCCCGGCAGAAATAATCGTAGAGAGGAATGGCTATATCGTGTTTTGCGGCACGGATGTAGGAGGGACGGTTCCCTTTCTTTGTAGATGCGTGCAATGTGAACTGGCTGATAACCAGAATGTTGCCTTCTACCTCCCGAATGGATTTATTCATCACTCCGTTTTCATCGTCAAAGACTCTCAATCCTATTATCTTTTTGCATAACCAGTCAGCATCTTCTTGTGTATCAGCTTCTTCGATACCAACCAATATCATGAATCCTTCTTTTATCGCCGATTTGCATACACCTTCTATGGTAACAGAGGCGTGGCTTACTCGTTGAATAACTACTCTCATATTTATATCCTTTATTTATTATTAGAAAATGCTTGCCGTTTACCGGTATTATGTCCGCCTACTATGGTGGGTGGAAACATTGCCGACCTCTTGGCTTGACAGTTATGAGGGCGGCATATCCTTGCAATGGATGTATGCAAAGGTAGGAAATCCCTTTTATTCTGTGAGGTTTTCTTTGATATTTTTAGCGGCTGCTTCACCTACCACGGCTGCAATCTCTTCCAGTGAGGCTTGCTTGATGCGGCTGACGCTTTTGAATGTTTTCAGCAGGGCGGTCTTTCTTTTCTCACCTATTCCTTTGATGTTGTCTAAAGCGGATGCCACCTGGCTCTTGCTGCGCTTGTCCCGATGGAAGGTGATGGCGAAGCGGTGTACTTCGTTCTGTATATTCTCCAACAGATGGAACAAGGGAGTGCTTTGTTTTACACCGATGGTCAGCGGAGGAAAACCGTATAGCAATTCCGAGGTGCGGTGCTTGCGGTCTTTGGCCAGTCCGGCTATGGGGATATCCAAATGGAGTTCGTCTTCTATCACTTCTCTCACTACTTCCATTTGCCCCTTTCCACCGTCGGTAATGATGAGGTCGGGCAGGGGGGAACCTTCCTCTATGGCGCGGCTATACCGGCGGCGTACCACCTCTTTCATAGAGGCGTAATCGTCGGGCCCGGTCACTGTCTTGATGATGTATTTCCGGTAATCCTTCTTGCTTGGTTTCGTCTTTTTGAAGACTACACAGGCGGCCACTGCGTCCGAACCCTGAATGTTGGAGTTGTCGAAACATTCAATGTGGTTCGGTATCTTCTTCATATGTAGCTGCTCTTGGATTTCTTTCATCAGACGGACGCTTCTTTGTTCTGGATTTAACTTTTCCGCCTGTTTCAAACGGTCTACTTTATACTGCTTCACGTTCATTACGGAGAGGTCCAGCAAATGCTTCTTTTCTCCTCGTTGGGGAACGGTGAAGGTGACGTTGTTCATTTCCATATCCACTTCAAAAGGTACGATGATTTCGCGGGAAGTGCTCTTATATCGTTCACGCATCTCAATAATGCCCAATTGTAGAAGTTCTTCTTTCGTTTCGTTCAGACGTTTCTTGTATTCGAAGGTGAAGGCTTGGTTGATGCATCCGTTAGTGATATGCAGATAGTTGATATAGGCTGAATTTTCTTCCATTTCAATGGAGAATACATCCACATTATGGATGATGGAGTTGACCACTTCGCTCTTGGAGCGATAGTTTTCTATCAAGTCGTATTTCTCTTTTATTTTCTGTGCTTCCTCAAATTTCATTTCGGCGGCAAGCGCTTGCATTTCCTCCATCAGCAGGTCACTTACAATTTGTGTATCTCCTTTCAGGATATCTTTGATTTCACCGATATTCTTCATGTATTCCTCATGCGATTGTTGTCCGATACATGGCCCTTTACAATTTTTTATATGGTATTCCAGGCACACGTTGAACTTGCCGGCACGAATGTTCTCTGGACTCAGGTTGAGTTTGCAAGTGCGGATGGGATAGAGCTTTTTTATCAAGTCCATCACGGCAAGCATGGAGGGCATGTGGCTGTACGGACCATAGTAGGAGGAGCCGTTACGGATGATTTTCCGGGTCTTGAAGATGCGTGGAAAATACTCATTGCTTACACAAATGGAAGGGTAGGTCTTATCATCTTTCAGCAATACGTTGTAGCGCGGTTTGTATTTCTTTATCAGATTATTCTCTAACAAAAGGGCGTCTTCCTCTGTCTTTACCACGATATAACGGATGTCTGCAATCTTGCTGACCAGCAGGCGTGTCTTGCCGTTGGGGTGCTCTCTGTTGAAGTAAGAAGAGACTCTTCGTTTCAAGTTTTTTGCTTTTCCAACGTAGATAATGGTTCCTTCGGAGTTTAGGTATTGGTAAATGCCCGGGCTGTCGGGCAGGTTTAGTACGATTCCTTTCAGATAGTCATTGGTTGTAATCTCTTCTTTTTCCATAAGTGTATATTGGTATTACCTGATTATATGTTAACGTAAGCTCGATATAAAAATACCTCGTTGCTGAATTTTGAGTTAAATGACAAACGATTGTTTTCCGGACAAATGAGCGCTTCCGTAGGGGTGGCCCCATGTGTTCGCCCCTACGGTGGAAACATCTCAAAATAGCATTTCGTGGTATGATTGTAGGTAATCATCTTATAAATCTTCAAGCTGTAAGATATATAATGTTACAGCTTGAAGATATATATCTTTCGGCTTCATCGTCCATATCTTTTCGTTGTCCATCCATTGTTGTCTTTCTATAGTGACTCGGGACGGACTTCGCTTTTTTACGGGCAGATTGTGCGGCGTTATAAAGTAAGCAGTGTATCCACTGTGATGTCTTCGGGGAATGCCTTTCTGCCGTTCAGACCTCCCAACTCGATAATGAAGTTGATGAAGATCTTTTTGGCACCACATCTTTGTACTAACCGATGAGTGGCCGCCATGGTTCCACCGGTAGCCAATAAATCATCGTGCAGCAGAACTACATCGTTTTCATTGATGGCATCCTTATGTATTTGAATGGTATCGGTTCCGTACTCTTTAGCATACGTTTCTTCTACAACCTCTGCAGGGAGTTTGCCCGGCTTACGCGCCATTACGAATCCGGCTCCTAAACGTGCCGCCAGAGCACCGCCCATAATGAAGCCGCGCGACTCTATACCTACTACTTTGGTGATACCTTTGTCCTTGTACATTTCATATAAAGTGTCCAGCATTTCCTGCAAGCACCCGGCATTCTTGAACAAGGTTGTCACATCATAAAACAGAATTCCCGGAATGGGGAAATCTGGAATTTCTCTTAAGTTTGCTTTAAGCGTTTCTTTGCTCATAACCAGTGTTTTATTGTTAGTCTATTAAATTACTTGTTTCACGTGAAACATACCTTGTTTCACCGCCCCAGCAGAACTAGTAGGACGTTGATGTCGCTAGGAGAGATACCCGGTATGCGGCTGGCTTGGGCCAATGTTTCGGGATCTATCTTCATCAGTTTCTGCCGGGCTTCGGTAGAGAGCGAATTCAATGAGTTGTAGTCGAACTTGCCTTTGATGCGGATGGCTTCCAAGCGATGTATCTTTTCTGCGATCATTCGTTCGCGGTCAATGTACCCCTGATATTTGATCAGTACTTCGGCCGCTTCAATCACTTCTTCTTTACGGTCGGTAATTTGGTCCAGCATGGCTTTGAAAGCCGGAATGTGCCCGGCTATATTTTCGATGGTAATCTGCGGACGGTTCAGCAGGTCGATTAGTTTGCAGCCGTGTGTCAGACGGGCAGTACCCAAACTTTCCAAAGCATCATTGATTAATGCGGCTTTAATGGAGAAGGTCTTGGCAAAGTCGATGATTTGGTTCACGGCTTCCCGTTTGCTGCAAAGATGTTCGTAACGGTCTTGTTTTACCAGACCTAGTTTGTAGGCACGTTCAGTGAGGCGCATATCTGCATCGTCTTGTCGGAGCAGGATGCGGTATTCGGCACGGGAGGTGAACATACGATAAGGTTCGTCCACACCTTTTGTAACCAGATCGTCAATCAAGACACCGATGTAGGCCTCGTCCCGTCCCAGTGTGAACGGCTCGCCACCGTGGCAGTTGATGTGTGCGTTGATACCGGCAATGATTCCCTGTCCGCCTGCTTCTTCGTAACCGGTGGTCCCGTTTACTTGTCCGGCAAGGAACAGGTTCTTTATTATTTTCGATTCCAACGTATGTTTCAGTTGGGTGGGGTCGAAGTAATCGTATTCGATAGCGTATCCCGGACGATAAACTACCAAGTCCTTAAATGCAGGTACTTTCTTCAATGCCGCCAACTGTATGTCCATGGGCAGTGAAGAAGAGAACCCGTTCAGGTAAAGTTCTTGTGTGGTTTCTCCTTCGGGTTCCAGGAAAAGCTGATGTTGCGGCTTGTCGGGGAAGGTTACGATTTTGGTTTCTATGCTGGGACAATAACGCGGTCCGATGCTTTGGATTTGTCCGTTGAAAAGGGGAGAGTCGGGCAGACCTTTGCGCAGTACCTCGTGCACCTCTTCGTTGGTAAAGCAGGTCCAGCATTGCAGTTGTTTCAGCTTGCGCGGTTCGCTCATGAACGAAAAACGGTGGAAGTCGTTTTCTCCGTCCTGTGTTTCCATCAGCTCATAGTGTACGCTGCGTCCGTCTATGCGGACAGGTGTACCGGTCTTCATACGTCCGGCGGTGATTCCGTGGCGGGTGATTGATTCGGTCAGATGGTAGGAAGCTGGTTCGGCCATGCGTCCTCCTGCCAGTTGTTTATGCCCGATGTGCATCAGTCCGTTTAGGAAGGTTCCTGCGGTGAGCACGATACATTTTGCATGGAAAGTTACTCCCCAGCAAGTCATGACTCCGGTCGCTTCACCGTTTTCCACGATTAGTTCTTCTACAGTATCTTGCCAAATGTGCAGATTGGGAGTGTTCTCCAGAATCTCGCGCCATGCCCAGATAAACTTGCCGCGGTCACACTGGGCACGGGGGCTCCACATTGCGGGGCCTTTGGAACGGTTCAGGATACGGAACTGGATGGCGGTCTGATCGGTCACTAATCCCATATATCCACCTAAAGCATCTACTTCGCGTACAATTTGTCCTTTGGCAATACCTCCTACGGCAGGGTTACAACTCATTTGTCCTATCTTATTCATGTCCATGGTGATAAGACAGGTTTTTGAACCCAGATTTGCCGCAGCAGCTGCGGCCTCACAACCGGCATGTCCGGCGCCAATCACGATAACGTCGTATTTAAACTCCATTCATTCAATGTCTTTAAAACAGTGCAAAGTTACGAAAAAAACTACTACTCATCCAGTTTTTCTTTTTCTTATCATTGTTTAAGGGATGGTTAGTGGCTTGTGAAATCTTTATTTCTGACGGGTTATGAATTAAATGATAATTCCAATATTAAGTAAATAGAGTATCTCAATTCCCTTCCTCCGGGGAGGAGGAGAATCGAGATAGTATTACTTTATCATTTAATATGAAAACACCCAAGGAAATGAGGGTTAGCGCAGCAGCTTAACGCTCTTTGGAGGCTTCACGCCTCCAGCCGCTAAGGCAAACCACCGTGGTGTTTTTCATAATATTCCTTGTCGGATATATAATTAATGGCTAATTGGGGCATGGAAAAATACACATCTATAGAAGATGTATATATTTATAACCGGCAAGGGAATGTGTAAAGTTTATCAGGAACGTAAAATCCAAGATGTAAACTTAAACAGGAAGACTATTTTTTAACTGTGAAGAAAAGCAGTATATATCAAAACAAAAGTGTAAAGTAAATCCAGGCATAGTCATTTGAAGAATATTTGACCTGAAAACAAGTAATGATGTGATCCGGTACAAGTAATGTTGTGGGTGATTACATTGCTTGTTCTCATCCATAACAAGCAATGTAATTTCAGGCAATGATCACCCCATGAACTCTACAGAAACTATACATTTATAGGAGAATAATCCTTGGAAAGGATTACATACCGCCGTCTATGCGGGGGAAAAAGCTAAAAATGCCGGATTACGGACCTATACGGTATCTACGTTAAATACGGGATATCTTATTGTATTATAGCAAGTTGAACTGTAGAAATGAAATTTTGGGCGTGAGGGTAAGTTCCCTACCCTCACGCCCAAAATTTACTCTCACTCACACTTAATATTTAGTCTATCAACCGCTTATTTCAAGAGTGAGAGTAGTGAGGGTAAATCACATCAACTTTTATTTAGCGCTCAGCTTTGATATATAAGTACCCGAAATGCCACACTTAAGTGTTTGAAATGCCGCATCTGAGTACCTTAAATGCCACACTTAAACACCCGGAATGCCATACTTCGCACTTCTTCAAGTGTGGCATTCCGGTTACCGAG
>ENA-ORUW01001017-ORUW01001017.1-human-gut-metagenome-genome-assembly--contig:-NODE-1017-length-22288-cov-12.370350_pt1 | contig 22288 bp, 9 predicted proteins | sample MGYA00242088_ERZ509227 | MGnify/ENA primary metagenome ERZ509227 (study PRJEB26280, sample SAMEA2338816) | human gut metagenome | biome: human gut; feature: human-associated habitat; material: faeces... | reverse complement strand
ATACTCAGCCGAAAGATACGACCATGAACCGCACGGTCGTCGTAGAACAGGAATATAATCCCGACATTCTGGATGCTTCCAAAGTGAATGTGCTGCCCAAAGTGGAAGAACCTACCGTCAGCAAAAAGGAAGTGGAATATGCCACTACTTTCTTCCCGGCTACCTCTATTCCTGCCGACCTGATGCGTCCCTATGTAGGAACGGAAGTGCAGCCCGGCAGCAAGCCCGGATATATACGCGCCGGATATGGAAACTACGGTAATTTGGATCTCCTTGCCAATTACCTGTTCCGTCTGTCGGACAGGGACAAGTTGAACGTCCGCTTTCAGATGGACGGAATGGATGGCAAACTGACTATGCCGGAAGCAGACACGAAATGGAACGCTTATTATTACCGTACCCGTGCGAATATCGATTATATCCACCAGTTCAACAAGGTAGATTTCAACATCGCCGCTAATTTCGGACTCAGCAATTTCAACCTTTCTCCGGTTCAGCCCGGCAAGCAGAAGTTTACTTCAGGAGACTTCCATCTGGGAGTAAAATCGACAGATGAAAATTATCCCATACAGTTCGAAGCGGAAACCAATCTGATGATGTACAACCGTCAGAACAATAACACTTTCTTTTTCAATGACAAAGTCGGAGAAACACAAGTGCATACCAAAGGATTGATCAGCGGCGCTATCAGCGACGAACAGAGCATCAACATCGGATTGGACATGCGTAATCTCATCTACAATAAAGACCTGAAACTTGCTGACGACCTCCAGGTATATGAGAACCGTACCGCTCTGGCACTGAATCCGCATTATAAACTTAGCAGCGACAGCTGGAATCTGCGTGCAGGAGCCAATGTAGATCTCTCATTCGGCAGCGGTAAATCATTCCGCGTGTCTCCGGATGTAACAGCACAGTATATCTTCTCCGACAGCTACGTACTCTATGCGCAAGCTACCGGAGGCAAGCTGGTCAACGATTTCCGCAGACTGGAAACGATCTGTCCTTATGCCTTGCCGGCAGCCCCTATTCTTGATACATACGAACAGCTGAATGCAGCGATAGGATTTAAAGCGAGTCCTTATCCCGGATTATGGATCAATCTGTATGGCGGTTATCAGGATTTGAAAGACGATTTCTTTGAGGTACAGGAAGAAACATTTGTCAACTATGATCCCTCACTTGCCGGTGATGCTCAGGAAGGGAATTCCTCGTCTCCGGTCACAGCACATCAATATCTGAATCTGGAATTCAGCAATACCAACAACTTCTACGCCGGTATGAAGATCAGCTATGAATACAAAGACCTCATTGCATTGTCCGCTGCTGGAACTTACCGTAACTGGGATGCGAAAGAAAAATACAGCCTGTATATGAAACCCGCCTGCGAAATTAATTTCAGCGCAGACTTCCGCCCGATCACAGGACTGAATATCAATCTCGGTTACGATTATATCGGACGCACAAAGGTAGAAGGCATTAAAGCCGCAGCAGTCAGCGACCTGCATGCCGGAGCCAGCTATAATGTGTTCAAAGGAGTATCCGTGTATGCCCGGATTAATAATATCCTCAATAAGAAATACCAGTATTATCTGGGCTATCCTACAGAAGGTCTTAACTTCCTGGGAGGATTAAGCTTCAGCTTCTAGACAAGACATATTCTCCAAAGAGAAGAACCAATCAGATGCCCATCCTGTTATTGCCTATGTGCAACATAACAGGATGGGCTTTTTTATTGTTCCTTACAAAGCCTCCTTTTCCATTCTGTCTATAATTTTGTATCAAGGTCTACCCATTTGTTACAGATAGTGTTTCTAGCTATTTGTGCACCTAATTTGGTGAATATTGCACGTCCATTTTTCACATCACCCCTAATTTTGCATCATCATTAAAAGATAAATGAAGTTAACCTTATTGCACATAAGCAAAGGATATATTTAGAAACTGAAGAGAGAATAAAGAGAATAAAAGTCACCCCCAACCCGGTTGACCTAACTATAAACTAAATATATTATTAACCTATCAAATTAAACAGTATGAGAAACGCGCTCAATTTAAGATTCTGCTTTCTTGTTACGTTTCTTTTATTCATACCGTTGATGTATGCCTTGCCCCCGGAAGGTATCACAATTAAGGGTAGAGTAACGGATGAAACACTCAAAGAAGGCGTTCCCGGAGCTAATGTGACTGTGAAAGGCACGAGCATTGGGACAATCACAGACTTTGACGGTAACTTTACGATCGTCGCCCCAAGCAAAAAATCCGTATTGAACATTTCCTTTATCGGGTATGTAACCCAGGAGATCGTGGTCGGAGACAGGACAATCATCAATGTTTCCTTAAAAGAAGATGCACAGAACCTCGGTGAAGTGGAAGTTGTAGCTATCGCATACGGTAATCAGGACAAGCGCATGCTTACCAGTGCCGTCTCCTCCATTGACAACAAAGAGCTGATCAAATCTCCGGCAACAAGTATCACGAACCTCCTCGCAGGAGCATTGCCGGGTGTATCTTCCGTACAGACTACCGGACAGCCTGGTAAAGATGCTGCTGCCATCTACGTACGTGGTGTCGGTTCATTAAATGATTCACAATCCAAGCCCCTGGTTTTAGTAGACGGAATAGAACGTGAGTTTTCACAAATCGACCCGAACGAAATCGAAAGTATTTCAGTATTGAAAGACGCCTCTTCCACCGCTGTATTCGGAGTAAGAGGTGCTAATGGCGTTGTATTGATCACCACCCGAAGAGGTAAAGCAGGCAAAACGCAGATTTCCGCCAGCACCAAACTGGGTCTGCAACAACCCATCTCACTGGTAGAGCAGACCGGAAGTTACGAGTTTGCACGCTTCTGGAATATGAAGCAGGAGATGGACCACGTTACGAATCCTAAGTTATACTTCACTCCGGAACAGGTAGAAGCCTATCGCACCGGCTCAGACCCCATCATGTATCCCAGTATGGACTGGAAGAAGTATATTTTTAATAATATCTATCTTCAAAGCCAGAACAACCTAAATATCTCCGGCGGTAGCGATAATGTACGATACTTCATCTCAGTAGGTTATACTTATCAGAACGGACTTCTGAAAGAACTTCCCGGACAAATGTACGACAATAACTATCGTTACAACCGCTATAACTACCGCGCCAATATCGATGCCAATCTGACCAAGACCACTTCGATGAAACTCGGTGTCGGTGGTGTTTTAGGTAAGATACAGGAACCGCGCAGCGTCGTTTCGGGTACAGGAGAAGACCAAAACCCCTGGGTAATCGCACAGATCTGGTCACATCCGTTTGCCGGACCGGGATTTATCAACGGAGTACGTACACTGATTCCTAAAGATATGGTTCCGCTGGGAGAAGTGATGCGTGACGGTATGTTCGTATTCTACGGACAAGGTTACAATCAAACGTATGACACGACATTGAATCTGGATTTGGACATCACACAGAAACTGGACTTTATCACTCCGGGACTGAGCGTTTCCGTGAAAGGTGCTTACGACAATAAATTCAAACTGGAAAAAGTACGTACGGGAGGCGCCATCGAAGCGCAGACTGTGTACTACAAATCATACTTTGACACCAACGGTACGATGTCGCAGACCGATCCCGACTACGATAAATCACTTATCTATGTACCCAGCGGCAGCGATACTCCGCTCACTTACTCGGAAAGCAGCGGACGCGGACAGAACTGGTATCTGGAAGGACGTATCAACTATGACCGTACATTCGGCGACCACAGAATATCCGGTCTGTTCCTTTACAATCAGTCGCGTAACTATTATCCGGACAGCTACACTTATCTGCCCCGTAACTACGTAGGATTGGTAGGACGTGCTACTTATGCCTATCAAAGTAAATATCTGCTCGACGTAAACGTCGGCTACAACGGTTCGGAGAACTTTGCTCCGGGCAGCACACGTTTCGGTGTATTCCCTTCCTTCTCTGCCGGATGGATCGCAACTGCCGAGAAGTTTATGGAAAACCAGAAAATCGTAGACTACCTAAAACTCAGAGCATCTTGGGGACGTGTAGGTAACGACAAGGGAGTAGACTCACGCTTTATGTACATGCCTGCCGTATGGGGATCATCGGGCAGTTACAGCTTCGGTGTGGACAATCCGATTTCCCAATCGGCAGCAGCCATCTCACGTATGGGTAACCCGGCAGTAACCTGGGAAACAGCCGACAAGCAGAACTACGGTATTGATCTTAAGTTCTTCAACAGCCGCCTGTCCGCTACCTTCGACTACTTTATCGAACACCGCACAGGCATTCTGATCTCTCCGGAATCGACCCCAAGCATCATCGCAACTGCACTGCCTAACCTGAACATTGGTAAGGTAGACAACCACGGTTACGAAGTTTCTCTCGGCTGGCGCGATAAGATCGGAAAGGATTTCACCTATAATGTGGATGCCAACGTCTCTTTCGCACGCAACAAAATCCTCTATATGGACGAAGTGCCCAAGCAATTCTCTTATATGAACCAGACCGGTGGCTCTACCGGACGCCAGACCGGAGTATACAACTACATCCGTCTCTATCAGTACAGCGACTTCATCACCGGAGCCGACGGCGAACTGACCTTAAAGCCGGAACTGCCTCAGCCTTATCAGAAGGTATATCCGGGTGACGCCATGTACGCCGACCTCAACGGAGACCACATCGTGGACGGTAATGACAAGAGCGTAGCAGGTTATGCTACCCGTCCGGAATACGTTTTCGGCATGAACATGGGATTCGACTGGAAAGGATTCAACTTCACCATGCAATGGGTGGGTTCCAAGAACGTTAACAGAATGTATGACATCGAATACCGTATCCCTTATACGAATGCCGGAAAGCGTGGTTTGCTGACTTACTTCTACGACGGTTGCTGGACTCCGGAAAACCAACTGGGAGCTGTTTATCCACGTCCGTCGGAAGAATCGGAAAGTTGGAACTCCGAACCCTCTACCCTCTGGTTGGTGGATGCTTCCTATCTCCGCTTGAAGAGCCTGAGCTTCGGTTATACCATCACCGGAAAGAAATTCCTGAAGAAACTGGGCCTCAGCTCACTCGGATTAAACTTCAGCGGCTACAACCTGCTGACCTTCTCACCGCTTAAATATCTTGATCCGGAAAGTGATCCTAACCGATTCGGAGATTATCCGCTGATCAAAGTATATAGCTTCGGTTTAAATCTTAACTTCTAAAAAACGACTGTATGAATAGAATAATAAAAGGACTCGGAATAGCATTAGGTTGCGTACTGATAGCCTCCTCCTGTTCTGAAATCAGCTTCGGAGATAAATTTCTGGGCGACCAGCCTGAGAGTTCCGGAGCGACTACCGAAGAAATGTTCTCTTCGAAAATAAATGCCGAAAAGGTGCTGACCAAAGCATATACCGGATTACCTTATGGGCTACCGACCGGCTCTGACTACAAATTGGGTGTGAACATACTTGAATCAATCACAGACTTATGTTACAGTTTCCGTGACAATATCAGTGATGGGCCTGTCAAGCTCTATTACAACGGAGCACTCAGTGCCAACAACGTCCCAAAGAATTCTGCTTACCGTTATGGAAGCAAGTCTGACTGGACCACCATCCGTTACGCTTGGTTATATATCGAGAACGTAGAGAAAGTGCCCGACATGACAGCCAGCGAGAAAAGTGAACGGATCGCGGAAGCCAAAGTTTTGATCTCCCTCTGCTATTTCGAAATGCTGAGATATGTAGGCGGTGTGACATGGCTGGACCACTATGTAGACGTAAACGAGACAATGAATTTCCCCCGTATCACTTTTGCCGAAACGGTAGAGAAGATCGTAGGATTGCTCAACGAAGCCATCAACTCCAATCTGGCCTGGAAAGCCGAGAAAGCAGATGACGGACGTATGACCCTGGCAGGAGCGATGGCATTAAAGTTCAAGGTATTGCAATGGGCAGCCAGTCCGACTTTCAACTCAAACACCAAATGGCATCCGGAAGCAGACGAATATACCTGTTACGGAAATTACAGCGACCAACGATGGAAAGATGCCGCCGAAGCAGGCGCAGCCTTTTTCACAGAATTACAAAAACGGCACGAATACGAACTGATTCAACCTACGGAAGAGACGCACCGGGCAAGACGTCTGGCCTATCGTCAGGCCTACTACAACCGCGGCGGAACAGAAATATTAATCTCTACCCGTCAAGGATATGGCTCCGATGTTCACAGCAGCTTTATCGGCCAACGTTATTACAGCGGCCCTACATTGAACTATGTAGATATGTTTCCGTGGGAAGACGGAACTGATTTTCCGGCAAATTTCGACTGGAAGTCACCCTCCAAGCAACCGTTCTTTACAAAAGGCGAAATGGTGCCCACCCGCGACCCACGTCTGTATGAAAATGTAGCTTGTCCCGGAGACACCTACTGCAACGGAACAACAGCTCCTGTTTATATCAACCATGCCGACTACAAAGACGGTAGCGGATTCCTGATCATGAAGTACATCTTACAGGAAAACAACGATCGCGAAGGTCCGGTACAATGGTCACACACCCGTCTGGCGGAAATCATGCTGGGATATGCGGAAGTACTCAACGAAGTCAACGGACGCCCTACCGACGAGGCTTACAAAATGGTAAACGATGTACGAAAGAGAGTAGGTCTGCCTGAACTTTCCAAGACAATGAATCACGATCAGTTCCTCGAAGCCGTACTGAGAGAAAGAGCACTCGAATTAGGATTTGAAGAAGTACGCTGGTTCGACCTCGTTCGCAGAGACCGTCAGAGCGACTTCAAGAAGAAGTTGTACGGACTCAGAAGCAGAGGTAACGACCTGAACAATCCGACTGAGTTCACCTTCGAGAAGATCGAACTGGGAGACCATTACTGGGCTACCAACTGGGATACCAAGTGGTATCTGGCTCCGATTCCTCAGGAGGAAATCAACAAGCAATATGGAATGACCCAAAACCCGGGCTGGTAAATGACACGTTAACTAATATCGTTTGAACAATGAATAAAATAAATTATATATTAATCACTCTGCTCCTGGGAGGTTCGGTATCCCTGAATGCACAGACATCGAAAGCTGCTTCGGAAATGCAGCTGGCAGATACACTGAGCATCGGCTACCAGATGAACGTATCTTCCCGGACCAGCAGTTACTCTATCAACGGAGTCAATGCTTCCGCATTCGAAAAATCCCCGTACATAGATATCAGCAAAGCTTTGTATGGAAAAGTGGCAGGTCTGAATGTATATCAGGGTACAGGCTCGCCAGCCGATAACGTATCCACCCTCTCTATACACGGAAATGCCCCGCTAGTATTAATTGATGGTTTCCCACGTGATATCAGTGACATCACTTCGATGGAAATCGAATCATGCTACGTTCTGAAAGATGCGGCAGCCGCTGCTCTCTACGGTATGCGTGGTGCGAATGGAGTAGTACTGATTACGACTAAACGCGGAATAAGCAATGGTCTGAAGGTAAATGTGGACTATAATTTCGGTGTCAATACCCAATTCCGTTCTCCGGACTTCGCAGATGCCTATACGTATGCGAACGCTCTTAACACCGCATTAAGCGGAGACGGTCTGCCTGCACGCTACAATGCACAGGAACTGGATGCTTTCCGGACAGGAATCTATCCGTATGACTATCCGAATGTAGACTGGTGGAATGAAACGCTGAACAACACAGGATTGACCCACAACCTGAAAATGTCTTTCAGCGGAGGTAGTGACAAGTTCCGTTTTTACACGGTAGTTGACTATTACCGGGATCGCTCCATGTTGAAGAAAAACACGGAAGATACACGTTTCGACACTACACCTACAGACACACGTCTGACCGTACGTACCAATCTGGACGTAAAAGTGACGGAAAGTACATTGCTGAAAGCCGGCATTGTAGGCAGACTGAAAGAATTCAGAGGTACCCGCTATGGACGCAGCGCTATTTTCAACAAAATCTATGGCATTCCATCCGCTGCATTCCCCATTCGTTATGAGAATGGCATTTATGGAGGTAGCTCTGTATACGGAACCGGTAATCCGGTAGCTCTGTTGAAAGACTACGGACACATCCGTAACGTATACGGAACACTACTCGCCGACCTGAGCATCCGTCAGGATTTAAGTGCGTTGACCAAAGGGCTGGCAGCCGAAGCATCCGTCTCTTTCGATAATATCGGAGGAATGAATGAAACCACCAATAAAGAGTATCGTTACATGAACAGCAATGCAAGTATCACCAGCGATGGTACACTGGTGACAACTCCTGCCATTTATGGTACAGACTCCGAAACACTGGGACATACACAGCCTTTCGAAAGGCTGATGCTACGCAGCGATTTCCAGGCAAAGGTGGATTATAACCGCACTTTTGGCAAACATCAGGTGGGAGGAGCATTGATTTATGATATGCAGTCTGTTGTCAAAAACGGCAGAAACAACTCTCAGAAGAATCAGTCTGTGCTGGTGAACGCCACATATACTTACGACAACCGTTACAGCCTCAATGCCGTATTTAACCGTTCGGGATCAGCTTACCTGCCCGACGGAGACAAATACTCGAACTATCCTGCCGTTTCCGCTGCATGGATCGTTTCCAACGAAGCATTTATGGAAAAGGTGACACCGATCAATCTCTTTAAGATTCGCGCCTCTTACGGTCTGTCCGGATGGGACGGCAATCTGAGCCACGAACTATGGCGTCAGTCTTATTGCAGCGGCGGTGCCGGTTATAACTTCGGAGTGAATGCCGGAGGACAGTCCGGTGGCAGTGAAGGCGATCTGCCGGTTATCGGCCTGGTAGCGGAAAAATCACAGAAAGCGACTTTCGGATTTGATCTCGCTGCTTTTGATAATCGTTTGAATGCAACAGTAGAAGGTTTCTACGAAAAACGTTCGGATATACTTGTGTCAGGTGCCAATTCTACTTCCGGTATTATCGGTATCACAGTAGGTCAGGTGAACGAAGGAATCTATAAATACAAAGGAGTGGATGCTTCTTTGAGTTGGAATGATAAGATCGGTGATTTCCATTATGGTATTGGTGCTAGCATGTCATATCTGAATACAGAGGTAGTCAATGTAAACCAGGCATATCAGGAATACGACTACTTGTATACCAAGGGCAACCGTATCGGACAGATGTACGGCCTGGAAGCTATCGGCTTCTTCAACAGCCAGCAGGAAATCAACAACAGTCCGCAACAAACCTTCTCGGACGTAGCTCCCGGTGACGTGAAATACAAAGATCAGAACGGTGACAACCGCATCGACGAGAAAGACGTTGTGAAAATGTTCGGTTCATCTGTTCCACGCTTCTATTTCGGATTCAATCTGAACTTCTCATACAAGAGACTGGAGCTTTCCGCTGATTTCCAGGGAATGACCGGAGTCACTGTTTCATTGCTCAACAGTCCGCTTTATAGTCCACTTGTAAGCAATGGCAACATTTCAAATACATTCCTGAATGAAGAAATAAGCTGGACACCGGAGAATAAGACCAATGCAACCATGCCGAGACTGACTACTCAAGAAAACTTGAATAACTATCGCGCCAGCTCACTGTGGTACCGTGACGGTTCATTCCTGAAACTGCGTAACCTATTGGTAGCTTATACTTTCCCGAAATCGCAGACTCGCTTTGCCGACCTGAAAGTATTCGTACAAGGCACCAATCTGTTCTCATTAGACAATATCCATTTTGCCGATCCGGAACAACTTGGCATCGCTTATCCGTCGACAAGAAGTTATTGGGCAGGTATCAAACTTAATTTTTAATGCAAAGTAACAAATGAACATTATGAGAACCAAATACATACTCTTAACCATTTTGTCTTCGTTGGTCTTTGCTTCGTGCAACTACCTTGACTTTGATGAAACGAACAACCTGAAGACAAAAGAAGACATGTACAAGTATTTCGGTACAAGCAAATCAATGCTTACCCACGTATACTCATACATGCCACAAGGCTACCAACTGTTTGCGACCTCCGGCGGAATTTTCACCGAAGACAGATATTCCATGCGCGACTGTGCCAGTGATGACGGCGAATTCGGAGCCTATGCAGATAATATCCAGAATACCAATAACGGTAACTGGTCGCCTATTAAAACTTATGACGATTCATGGACCCTGTATCGCGGTATACGTGCTGCCAACAGCTTTATAGCAGAGATTGCCCAAGTGGACTTCACACGCTACGAGCACGACGGACAATATACAAACTGGATGAAGCAGCTGAAATATTTCCCTTACGAAGCCAGAGTGCTGCGGGCACACTACTTCTTTGAACTGGCACGCCGCTACGGTGACATCGCCATGCCATTGGAAGTACTGACTGAAGAGGAAGCCAATACAATCGGCAAGACACCATTCAGCGAAGTTATCAGCTTCATTGTCAGTGAATGCGACGACGCTGCCAATAACTTGCCGGACAGCTATGTAAACGAACCGGGAGCAGAAATCGGCAGAGTGACCAAAGGCTTTGCAATGGCAGTAAAGTCAAAAGCACTGCTATATGCTGCCAGTAAGCTACATAATCCTTCTATGGATACCGAATTGTGGAAAAAGTCTGCCAAAGCAGCAATAGATATTATCAACACAGGGCTTTACTCTCTCGACCCCCAGGAGAGTGCCAACAACCTCGACTCAAAAGAAGTTGTACTGATGAGGATCAATGGTGATGATTCGGACTTCGAAATGTTTAATCTCCCGCTTCGCATGACTGCGGGAACACGCACTTCCAGTCTTATCCCATACAGCAATTACCCATCACAAAACCTTGTGGACGCATTCGAGACAGTCAACGGTTACAAAGTAACCCTAGAAAACACAGGATGGGTTTGCGAAGACCCTGCATTTGACCCGCAATCACCTTATGAGAATCGTGACAAACGTTTCTACCGCGCTATTCTTGCCAACGGAATGTCGTTTAAAGACTACACCATTGAAACCTTCAAAGGTGGCGCCGACGACGGAATCGTATCACAAGGCGGTTCACCGACAGGATACTTCCTGCGCAAGTACATTCAGGAAGCTACCAGCTTTGAACCGGGTAAAGAAGCTGTCAGCAAGCATCATTGGGTGATTTACCGCTATGCGGAAACATTACTAACGTATGCGGAATCTATGGTCAACGCTTTCAATGATGTCAATTACACAGATGAGACTTATAAGTATTCTGCTCTGTGGGCTATCAATGAAGTGAGAAAGAATGCCGATATGCCGTTGATTCCTTCCATGGGAAAAGATGAATTCATGGAACGCCTGTACAATGAATGGCGTGTAGAGTTTGCTTTCGAAGATCATCGTTTCTGGGATGTACGGAGATGGAAGATTGCCGATACTACCCAGCGGGAACTATACGGAGTAAAGATCGAGAAGCAGGCGGACGGTACGTTCAACTTCTACAAGAACCTTTACGAAACCCGTAACTGGAGAGATTGCATGTATCTGTATCCGATCCCTCAAAGCGAACTATACAAGAATACAAACTTAAATCCTCAAAACACAGGATGGTAATTAATTGTCTAATCTAATATTTAAAAGATATATGAAAAAGTTATATAGCAACACGTTAATGCAACTGATTCTTGCACTGTGCACATTCAGTTTTGTAGCATGCCAGGAGTTTGACATCGACTCACAGCCGGAAGGTCCTCTCAATATCCAGATAGATGCTTTGGAGTCTTATACTGCTTTGGCAACTTCTCCAAGCAATGTAGTGTTCAACATCAGCTCCAACACTCCCTGGACGATTGAAAGCGACCAGCAGTGGTGCAAGCCGACTCCTTCGATGAGTGCAGCCAGCTCACTTGTGTCGGAGATTGTGGTGACAATGGAAAACAATACAGGAAAGAAAGCACGTACAGCCAAACTGACTATCAAGGCAGAAGGCGTTGAAGGCACCAAGGTAGTTACTATCGAGCAGGCTTCGAAAGAAGATTTAGTAGTAATTCCTTACGACCAGATTGTGCCGACAGTAGGTGGAACCATCTCTTTCAATATTGTGTCAAACAAGCCATTCCAAATAATTCCTTCCACACAGTTTGTAGAACAAATCTCTCCGGCTTCGGGCGATGGTAATGAAGATGGCAACAAAATTCCCATAACCATCACAATACCAGAAAACACAGGAGGTGTAAGAACAGCTGAAATCACTGTCAAGACAGAGTTTCAGGAGAAATCATTCACCATTACACAAGACGGTATCATCATCGAGCCCAAGAATGAAGAAGAAAAAACCAACCAACTGAATGGCATGGGCGGAGAGAAAAACATCGAAATCAACTCCAGCGTAGAGTGGAAAGTAGAGGTTCCTGCCGAATTTAAGGAATGGTTAAGTGCCGAAGCTGATGGTAATAATCTGACGCTTAAAGCAGGATACAACAATTTGTTTATTACAAGAGTGGGACATGTGTTGCTTTATCCCAAGAGCAATGTTCCGGGATTTGAAGGTGTACCCGTTGAAGTGAGACAGCCTAGAAATATGTGGGCAGACGGAGCCGAAGATATTGACCCGGAAACAGGATATGCAACCATACGAAGCAATGCGCAAAATAGATATGTGCCCAACTTCTCTTATGGAAAGGGGAAAATCGTTTGGAACTTTGAAAGCGTCAATATGCCTGCCGGAACGGATGGATTCCTTTACCTGAATGGTGACACATGGCACTGGAATGGTGCAGCAAACGGTGCAGGTTGGATACAAATCAGAATTTATCCGCAAGATTCAACAACAAAATCCAGTTTTAAACTTCACTACGACTGGACAGCTGAAGAATTTACGCTGGAAGAAAGCATGAACGACATCAAAACCATTGAGTTAGATACCAAAGTTGATCCGGAAGACGCGACAAAAGTAAACGTAACATTCTCTATCAACGGAAAAGTATACTATTCCGGTAAGAAACACAATGCCTTTGACTTGGATGGACATAAAGGCGTAATATTCTATTCCGGATTCAGCGGTCCATTCTCACCGGAATGTACCATCGTCTTTAAGTCGTTAGACTATGAAGTTTATGAATAAATGTGTAAACAATAACTTGAAGTGTTTATGAAATCTGATAAATTACATAAAATAGCCTTCTTAGGACTTTTCACACTACTGGCAGCAGTTCCTGTGTTGCAAAGCTGTGATGACGATGAGAAGCAAAAGGCTGTCGACCTGCGCTACCGTGTAGAAGACTCATATCTACTACCCGCCGACGGCACAACCGATGAACTGAGCGTCACTTTCCAGGTGAAATCAACCGATCCATGGGAAATATTCGGAGAAAACAAAGGTGACTGGTATGCCATTTCACCAGCCACGGGTGATAACCCGGAAAAGACATACGATGTAACCATCAAATGTGAGGAAAATACCAGCTTGGACGATCGTACTGAGGTCATTAACATCAAGAGCGATTATTGGACCGGTAAAAAATTCACACTGACTCAAAAAGGTACTGCCTACTTAGAGTACGAAGGAGTGGATATGATTGAAAAAAACGGAAATGTGCCCGAAGTGTTCAGTGTGCTTAGCAATCAAAAGTGGACAGCCAAGGTGACTGATGGAGAAGAGTGGCTTTCCATCAGTCAAGGAGCTTCCGGAATGGAAAACGGTACAGTGGAACTGAAAGCAACCCCCAATACCGGTGCCATGCGTTACGGAGTGGTAACTTTATATGACCGCAATGGTGACAAACAACAGGAAGTGAACATCACCCAAGATGGTGTACAGATTGAACCCGCACAGCCCGAAAACGGCAAGTGGTATGAAGTGGAAGCTGTGGGCGGAAAGCTGACTATTCACGTAGTAGCCAATTCACGCTGGGGAGTTACGAAAGAGATTCCGTCAGACGAAACATGGTATGAATTTGAGCAAACCGAATTTAATGGAAGTGCCGATTTGGTTATCAATGTAGCAGAATACAGCACTAGCTCTTCGGTACGCAACGGAACCATCATTCTCTCTTCCCTCAGTGATGAAGAAGGAATAGAACCGGTGACTACTACCATACGAATCAAACAAGCCAGTTCAGAATCATCAAGAACTACCGTGAACGAAGAAAACAGAGAGGTGAGCGGAGATTATTACTTTGGCAGCCAACTGATGCCTGGACGATATAATATCTACATCGGACCGTTCAACGGCAACATGAATATGTTCTTCATGATTAATGCCACTCCGTGGACCGAATTCCGTTGGCACGTGGCAGGCGGAAAGAGTGACCTCAGCACTACTCCATGGAGCCAGAAAGTATTTAGCGGTGCAGCCGGAACGGTGAAAACACTGGATACGAATGCTGACAATAAGTTGGGATGGAATATCCTGCAAGAAGAAAATGAAACCGGTACATGGATTAGGGTAGAATGGTACCTCAACGATGAGTTTATCATTTCCACTATCTCCGATGGTACCCAGGACTGGAAAGTACCAGGAAATATTCTTGTTGAGAAAGGTGGACAGATCATGGTGCGCTGCAACGATGGCACACTGCCGCTACGCAAATGGGAATACATCGAACCGCTGAAGTGGGGCGAATAGCCAACGTAACATTGACAAAGAAAAAGTACCTGCCTGTACAAACTGGCAGGTACTTTACTACCAACGTAAAATAATGAACGAACCAAAAAAGTTATGATGAAAAGAAAAATATTACTTATACTGAACATGGCAATCATCGGATTTTCCACTGCTGCCTGTTCGGATGATGAGACCAATTACATCACTCCGGAAAAGAAATATCCGCTCACTGCTTTTGCCGTAGCAGTAAATAATGTGTCAGCGAATACGACTTCCTATTATCATGGGAAGATAGACCAGACAACCCACAGAGTGGAAATCGGTACGATCGAGGATGCCAATACCATCACCGGCGTAGACTATACGCTAATGAGCGATGGAGCCACCATCTCACCGGACCCGGCAACATTTGTACACAACTGGAAAAAAGAGCAGACAGTGACCGTCACCACCGAAGACAATCAAACAACGACCTATACTATCGTACTGACCAAGTTTGACGACACCATGAAGGACGTTCTCTTCATGGACGAGTTCGATGTAGACGGCAATCCGGACCCGACCAAATGGGTACTCTGCCAGAAAGCAGGCTCCGACTGGAACGACGAAATGTCCGAAAGTTATGACCAGGCTTACGTAAAAGACGGCAGACTTATACTGAAAGCCGAAAAAATAGGTGATGAATACAAAGCCGGCGGTATCGAAACGCAAGGTAAGTTTGACTTCACCTTCGGACGGGTGGAAGTAAAAGCCAAAATCACCAGTTACCCCAATGGCGCATTCCCCGCTATCTGGATGATGCCGAAGAAATATATCTATGACGGATGGCCGAATTGCGGAGAAATCGATATCATGGAACATGTGAAACAGGAATCCGCGATCCATCATACGATACATACTCACTACACGTATGATTTGAACATCAAAGATCCGTCCAACACCGCACAAGTAACTTGCAATTATCAGGACTGGAACATCTACGCTTTAGAATGGAGCGAAGACAAACTGACTTTCTTCGTCAATGGACAGGAGACTTTCTCTTATTCAAACCTGAAACTGGAGAATGAAGCAGAAATGAAGCAATGGCCGTTCACAAAAGATTCTTCATTCTATCTCATCCTGAACATGGGATTAGGAGGAGACAGACCGGGCTCATGGGCAGGTCCTATCGATGATGCCAACTTACCTGCCATCATGGAAATTGACTGGGTAAAAATAACCAAGTTAGATAAATAGGTTTTAAGGTAGGAGCCAAGGTTTTTAGGAACTTCTAAAGAAGGAGGAATGGAAGTATAGAGACTATTCAAAACTTTCATTCCTCTATTTGTTTTCGGGTATTAAATCTTTTTTACTTATTAAACATGAAACATGTATTATACGCATTATTAACGGCTGTAAGCATTTTATTCACTAGTTGCGGACCCTCTTCTAATACCAACAACCCACAGGTGCCCAATGTGCCTCAACCGCAGCCTCAGCCCCAACCGGAAGTCACCCAGAAAGTAGTTATCGGCTACCTTGCGCTTGACGACTGGGAGTTTGAAAGTTTATTTCCTACGATAGAATGGAAATATCTGACGCATATCAATGCCAGCTTTGCAAGAGTAAAAGCAGACGGCACTCTAAACATTAATCCTGTCCGGAAGAGAATTGAAAGTGTACGTGAAACGGCTCACAAGCATAATGTCAAGATTCTGATATCTTTGGCTAAGAACAGTCCGGGAGAATTCACTACCGCCATCAATGATCCGAAAGCCAGAAAAGAACTGATACAGCAGATTATTGCATTCACTAAAGAATATAAACTGGACGGCTTCGACATCGATTATGAGGAATATGACAACTGGGATAAGAATTTCCCCTCATTATTGGTTTTTGCCAGAGGTTTATACCTGGCAAAAGAGAAAAATATGCTGATGACCTGTGCCGTCAACAGCCGCTGGCTTAATTACGGAACCGAATGGGAGCAATACTTCGACTATATCAACCTGATGAGTTATGACCGGGGAGCGTTTACCGATAAACCGGTCCAGCATGCTTCATACGATGACTTTGTGAAAGACCTCAAATACTGGAATGAACAATGTCGGGCATCCAAAAGTAAAATAGTGGGAGGACTTCCTTTTTATGGATATTCCTGGGAGGAAAGTCTGCAAGGCGCAGTGGATGACGTTCGTGGAATCCGCTATAGCGGCATACTCAAACATCTTGGAAATGAAGCAGCGGACAAGGATAATATAGGCAAGACTTATTATAACGGCCGCCCTACTATAGCCAATAAATGTAAGTTCATCAAAGAAAACGACTATGCCGGCGTGATGATCTGGCAATTATTCCAAGATGCCCACAATGATAACTATGACTTAAAGCTCATAAACGTTGTAGGCAGAGAAATGATGGAATAGACGAGATATATCGCTTTCTCTTATGCAGAAGACCCTATCCTGTTGTGCTTTTCACCTATTGTTATCAGATTTTTAATAGGAGATCTTCATCGTTCCACTCGAGTGATCTGATCTCATCACTAGAGTGAACAGATTTCTCCACTCTAGTGGCAAGATCGTTTCACCCGGGTGGAACGATGAAGATGTCGGTAAGAAAACATAAGTATATAGGCTTGATATGGCAAAGATATAAGGTATCCGAGCTACAAAGTACCTGTTATTTGAAACTGACATATGAGATATTAACCCTCAAAAGGTAGACAGTTTTACCTACTTACGCAAGGAAAGGGAATGAGAGATGCTTTGAAAAAGGATGAGAGATAAGCTAAATTGAAGGCATTTTGCGTAGAAAACAATGAGAGATACCTTATAGAAGAAGTATCTCTCATTGTATATCACACTGATTATATGCTATTTACCTCATATAGAATGAGAGTATGAGACTAATATTTATTTTTTTATTTCTAGTATATGTTCCTAAGTTCAAGTTATCAATGCGATTTACTTATCCTGCTTCCTATAAGCGGAAGGAATCTCTCCTTTAATAGACTTGAAAACCTTACTGAAATAACGCAAAGAAGAGAATCCGACCACTTCGGAGATTTCAGTAATGTTCATGGTAGTAGTAGTAAGTAACACGATTGACTGCTCAATGCGCTGCTTATTCACATAGTCTACAATCCCCATACCCGTGATGGCCTTCACTTTATTGAATAATAACGAACGACTGATACACATATTAGTAGCTATAAACGCAACATCCAGATCCGGATTACTCATATTATCCGCAATCAATGTATTCAATTTCAGCAGGAAAGTCTCATCCGCATTACTAAAGCTCACTTCCTTATGCGTCAAGAGCTTATCATCCTTATATCTTGCCCGTATCTGTTCGCGCTGCCTCAACTGATTATGAATCAATGCCAGCAAACCGTCTATTTCGAAAGGTTTCGGCAAAAAGGCGTCCGCTCCGGTCTTATAACCGGTATACATATTCTGAGAATTATGATAGGCGGTCAATAAGACAAAAGGAATATGGCTGATATCCAGATTAGTCTTCACTTCCCGGCAAAGTTCAAACCCATTCATCCGGGGCATCATGACATCACTGATGATAATATCCGGCAATCGGTCTTTGATCTGTTCCAATCCCTCTTTCCCATCCTTGGCAACATATACACGGGCAAAATAATTACTCAGCGTTTCTTTCAGATAACTTCGCAGTTCGGGAGTATCTTCGACCACCATCACTGAATATTTTTTCAGGAAGGTATAATCGATTCTATCCGGTTCATTCACTTCCACGCCTGTAGCTGCTTCCACAGAAGCCGGTTCCAGCTGTCCGCAAGTATCCGTGAATAAGGGTAGTTCAAAATAAAAGATTGCCCCTTTTCCCGCTGCATTCGAAGCGCCCACTCTTCCTTTATGGTGTGTGATGAGACTCTTCGCATAGGATAATCCGATGCCGCTTCCTCCTTTTTCATGTCCCCCCTGATAGAAACTGGAGAAAAGAGAGTCTGTGTCTACCATATTCAGTCCCATCCCTTCATCCCTGACAGAGATCCGAACCCAGTCTTTCTCTTGTGACAAGGTGGTAATCAGTGTAGTAGTGGTACCCGATTCGCTAAACTTCAACGCATTCATCAGGAAGTTGGAAAGAACGAACTCGCACTTATTCTGATCGAATGGTACCTCTTTTATCTGTTCGTCCAACTCATATTCGAGTCTGATACCTTTCACATGAAACTCATTGATGAACTTATCTCCCACAGAGCACACCCACTCATTCAAAGGATGCGGCAATATATGCAGCATATCTTTTCCTTCTTCCAGTTTCCTTACATCGAGTACCATATCGATGATACTCTTCATCTGGTATGCCTGCTTATAGATCGGGACCAACAACTTTTCCACATCCTGCTTGTCCGACTCCTTATTGATAATACGCTTCAATGGTGCACAAATCAGTGTAAGAGGAGTGCGAAGTTCATGACTGATGTTCGTCAGGAAATTAATCTTTTCTTCATACATCTTATTTTTCAGACGCATAATCTCCCGCTTCTGTTTGGCTTTCTTCTTGCGATAGAAGTAGTAGACAATGCTATAAGCCACTGCTCCCAACAATATATATAATCCCACATAGAACCAACCGGTCTTCCACCAAGGCGGAGTAACCACAACATGCAGAATGGGTTGTTTCATACTCCACCCTCCGTCACGGGTATAATAAGAAGCGGTAATCGTATACTCCCCTATCGGCAGATAATTGATAACCAAAGAGTTTGAATTGGAACTCGCCAATTCCTGATCGAGCCCCTCTATATTGAAACGAAAGAAATTCTTGCGGAACACATCGCTTTCATTCAGCAGAACTTTCAGTTGCAGGGAAGAAAAGTTCCAGGGAATCTGAATTGTTTCAGCCGCTTCCTGCGGCTCTTCGGATAACGAGACAGGCAGACCGTTTAATAATACATCCAGCAGTTCGACCGTATAATCCTCATCTGTATCAAAATGAACGGCAGAGTTTATCACCGTCATGCCTGTAGTTCCACCGACAAAAACATCTCCGTTTTTGGCCAGAAGAGTAGCATGAAAGATGTATTCGTTAGGCAAGACTCCATCTACCTCCTCCAAGGTAGTAAAATTATGGGTACGGGAAGAATAAACAAATAAATGACGTCTCGTTCCTATCCAGATTCGATATTGATTATCGGCAACAACAGAAGCTACATCCTGAAACAGGCTTGTATTTATCAGTTCACTCTTCCCTGTCCGTGGATCATAACGTACCAAACCTTCGGTAGAAGCCAGCCAAAAAATACCATCCTGATCCATAGAGGCGTCATTGATAGTGTATTGTCCTTGATAAATCGTCCGGAAAGTCCCTTCCGAAGAATCATACTCACAAATATTCTTCAGATCGGAAAGGTATGTCTTTGCACCTTTCGTAGCTATTATCAGTGGAGAATGACGCTCGTACTCTTCTCCCATAGTAGCCACTATATCAAACTTACGGGTGACCATATCATATATAAAAATATGCTGGGCACTGAAAAGAATTTTAGTCTTCGTTATCCGCTGGATATTGACAGAAAAACCATTGATACAGGTCTGATCATTCATTTCCTTGTCAATCAGCACAAAGGGACGTATCTGCCCCGTTTGCTTATGAAAGATAAAGAGTCCTTTATTAAAGGAGAAGAACAACAGTTCGTCAGGAGTATATTCCACAATGGAAACAACTTTCTCATATTTGGTGGCAGGATAATGTTTGAAGGTACCCGATACCGGATCAAACCGGTTGATACCTCCCCCATCGGTCCCCACCCAGACTATTCCGTCACTATCCTGAAAGAAACTATTAATAGTCTGGTTGCTTAATCCGTACAGATTGCCAAAAGGAACGTTCTGATAAGAACAGGCATACACATTCTTTATACCAATCAACCCTCTTCTGATACTGCCTGCCCACATATTATTGGCCGGGTCCAGATAGAGGCGGTATATAGTATTGGCTGGAAAGGAATGAACATCATCCTGTTTTTGTTGAATATTAGTAAATGAGAAATCATCTAAAGAGATTATATTGATTCCACCACCATCAGTGGCTACCCAAAGCTGATTATCTCTCTCCATGATATCATGAATGACATCATACGTCAAAGGAGAATTTGACGCCGTAAAGTGTTTTATCAACTGGTCTCCCTGATAGCAATACAGTCCGTTACCATAAACACTTACCCACAGACGCTTGTAGGAGTCCAGATAGATACTGGTATAGTTATTTTCTGTAAACGACTCTATTTTCTTCACTTCATACGTCTTCATATTGAAGGAATATATGCCGTGCCAACGTGAATTGAGCAGGATATTCTCTTCATCATAACGTATCATCTGCCAAAAGGGATTGTAATAAACAGGGTCTTGCGCATAATACAAAGGTTCCAGCTTATTAGTGGCATAGACATATTTGTATATAGCTCCTGATCCTCCCAGTAAGATTCCTCCTTCAACCAATAAATAGGAAGCAACATAGATCGGTTTACCATTATTCGATAAAGTTCTGAAACTATCACTCCCTCTGTCGTAAAGGCAAATGCCATTCATCGTAGCTACCCATAGATTGCATAAAGAGTCCTCGGCGATAAAAGTGATATTGTTGGAAGGGAGCGTTCTTTCATCTCCCGGCCGATGCAGATATTGCTTCAGATGGTCACGGTCATAACAATTCAAACCGGATTCCGTACCAATCCAAAGATACCCCCGATGATCATTCAGAACACATTGTACTTTCGACTGTGAGAGTCCTTCCTTTATTCCGAGTTGTTTGTAATAATAATAAGGAGACTGGCTCAATATAGGTTGTGCAATACCTACAAAGAAAAACAATAGATATATTTTAAATAGAATCTTTCTCATAAATAGCCACATAATACTGTACAAAGGTGTAAATATAGGAAATTCTATTTAAATAAAACTGTTTTATATTAATTTCCCCTTAATTATAGAACATTTCTTTAATAATACTTGCACATACAAAAGAAATGCAGATTTACTCAAAACCTATTTTTTTCCAAAAAAATATTAGTTTCTCCTTATATTATAAGGTAGGGCGAATCTTTTTTTTTACTTTTGCCCCGAAATATTATGGTACAAGCCATTATAAAAGAAAGAATTATGCAAAAAAACCTTGTCATTGTCGAGTCTCCGGCAAAAGCAAAAACCATTGAGAAGTTCCTCGGAAAGGACTATAAAGTCCTTTCCAGCTATGGTCATATACGCGATTTGAAGAAAAAAGAGTTCAGTATTGATATTGATAAAGATTTCAAACCGCATTATGAAATTCCGGAAGATAAGAAAAAGGTTGTGGAAGAATTGAAAGCCGAAGCCAAAGAAGCGGAAACCGTATGGTTGGCATCCGATGAGGACCGTGAGGGAGAAGCGATTGCATGGCATTTATACGAAGTGCTGAAACTGCAACCGGAACATACCAAGCGCATCGTCTTCCATGAAATCACTAAAAGCGCTATCTTAAAGGCCATCGAGCAACCACGTAATATTGACATCAATCTCGTAGATGCACAACAAGCACGCCGTATTTTAGACCGTATCGTAGGGTTTGAACTTTCGCCCGTGCTATGGAAAAAAGTGAAACCGGCACTTTCCGCCGGTCGTGTACAATCAGTATCCGTTCGCCTCATCGTAGAACGTGAGCGGGAGATACAAGCTTTTCAATCGGAAGCATCTTATCGGTTTACCGCCATATTCCTCGTACCCGATGCCGATGGCAAGCTGGTTGAAATGAAAGCCGAACTGGCA
>ENA-ORUW01001016-ORUW01001016.1-human-gut-metagenome-genome-assembly--contig:-NODE-1016-length-22303-cov-5.792700_pt1 | contig 22303 bp, 29 predicted proteins | sample MGYA00242088_ERZ509227 | MGnify/ENA primary metagenome ERZ509227 (study PRJEB26280, sample SAMEA2338816) | human gut metagenome | biome: human gut; feature: human-associated habitat; material: faeces... | reverse complement strand
TTGAGGTACCTGCATTTCTGAGTGAAGGCTCTAAGATGGAACAAATGACGATTCCTACCTACGAAACATGCTGGAACAGCGTAGGGGTGGACGGACGCAAAATGATCGGGGTCGATTTTGAAGCCAATGCGCAAATTCTAAAAACTTTTTTCTATGATATCTCTTGATATATTGCTTAAAATTCGTAAAAAATAGGGCAAGGAAGACTCAAACGTCTTTCTCGCCCTGTTTTGTTTACAGTACAATATATGTTTTGGCAGAAATATATGATTCAGTTTTTGCCAAGTTGTTTCACGGCCTGGTTGATGCCAGTCGCCGCAAGACCAGACACCGCGCCGACAGCTGCCGCCGTGATAGGATCTGTTGCAGGAAATTCAGGCATGCCAGCGTACATGGCTACAAGGCCCAGCACGAGGCCAGTGCAACCACAGATGACAGGAATATATTTATTATCAAGCGGCGTGGTTTTTGCACCAGAGCCAACCAAATAGCACAGAACTGTAATCGCAGCCACGGAACCAATACCAAAAATAGAAATATCCATAAAATCAACCTTCCTTTGTTGAGTTATATAAAGTTAAGTAACCGAGTTATACACTCGCAACATATGTTTTAATATCAGAGATCTTTTTGTTCGCTGCATCTGCACGTGTGGTCTCTTTGCTGGCAAGACTGATAGCCGCATCTCTTTCGGCAGTAGCCTGCGCCAATTCCGCTTCCAATTCTGCTGTGCCTCCGCTGTCTGCCTGTGCCATACATGCCGTAATGGCATCCCCGGCAGATAGTTCCACAATTTCGCTGCGATCAGGTAGCACCACAGCATACCGTTTTTCGGCTCCCGCCTGAATTCGCACCCATGCATAGGTGCCATCGCTACCTACATCTGCTTGAATGGGGTAGTGTTCGCCTACCTTTAGACGTCCACCATTGTAGGTGGTATCTACGGCATTCACATCAGCACGAGAGAACACTTCGCACTTGTCGGAAAGAACTTTTAGGAATTTCATATCGTTTTCAGCCTCCTTATCAATCTTAAATGCGTGTCCTACGTTGTCTTTGACGATGGTTAGGTTGTCGGCGCGTACAAAGCCACTTCTGGTATAAACCATTGTGTCGGGGCGAAGGAAACACACATCATATTCATGCATCTGATTTGCAATTACATATGTGCCTCGGCTATTTTTATACTGAGTTGTATTTTTGCCTTGGCTCCACTCACGGTGCGTGTGGTGTGCGAACCGGTCCTTTCGGCCGTTGCCAAACCCACCTTCATATCCAATAATGGTTCCCTGTTTGACATGTGCTCCGGCAGCAAATCGGTTAAGATTGTCATGCATAAATAAAAAGGTAATGATACCCACATAGCCGTTCGCACACTCTACCGGTTCATCGCTGACGAAATACGTTTCGTGGCTGCTGTCGGTGCGCACACGGGTAAAATATCCATCAAACGGTGCAAGCACTGGGCTGTCGAATGCTGTGCTTTCTCCGCCATCGTCACGAGCCAAGCTTCCCTTATGCGAAGTTACACCGTATTCGTCCTGAGTAATACGCATATGCGTACCAGGAAACAATACTTTTTGTGCCATAAGGCGACCCTCCCTTACAGGCCAAGTGCGGCAAGCTGTTGCTCAATATAAGTGCGTTGCTCAAGCTCTACCACCAAATGCATGGCATCAGATACTTGTCCACTGGAAAAATTGGTATTCGTGATCCGTTTCTTCCCAACACTCGTAACGATACAATACTGCTTGTAGAGCGTGTCATAAATGATGTCTCCAGCTTTCTGGCCTTTTTCAGGGTTGTCCTCATCTACCGTACGTGTCATGCGGATTTCAGACGTTGCATTTTCGTCTGCAAATATTGCGGCGAACGTATCTACGGGCATGGCGTCTTCTGGCAAGTGAATCTCCATCCGACTCCGTGTGCTCGGATTGCCGCTGGGGTAAACTGCCGTAGAATCAAGAGCTGTATATTCTTTTCCATTCTTCAATGTAATTTTAAGCATATGTGGTCCTCCATTTTAAATCAAATAGCATCCGTTCATTTGAATGGTCGCATGTAAACCACCACCCGTAGCGCCGGAAGCCACTTCGAGCATCAAATAATAGTTTCCGTTTTCCGCATTGATTGTGAATATGTCACTGGCTGCGTAAGTTACATAGACGCCGCCAGCCTCTCCTGTTTCGCGGTAAATAAGCTGCTGTACTACATTCCCGTTAATATCACTAAGCGCTACTTTGGCATGAGAGAAAGAGTTGGACAGTGATATACTGAGGTTCGAAAAGTATATTTTTGAATATCCCCATGAATTGAATCCGCCGAGCATTACACGGCCATATCCGCGTTCAGTTCCTCCGAATGCGTCAACTTTAATATCTGATCCACTATTTGTAACGGTAAAATATGCGGCATACCCAAGATTTTGTGTTTTAGCAACTGGTATTCCTGGATAGACCGTTTTTTGACGTTTCCAAACTTCTACATTATTGGCTTTAAGGCTCGACAACGACACACCGTTCTCTATGACGGCCCCGTTGCCGGGTATTGAATTACCATTAAAAATCAAAGGCATGTTTGCACCGCCTTACGAGTAATTTATTGTTAAAGTAGTGCCGGACAGGCTCATTGTGATGTTGCTTGCCCGCCGCGCATTGGACAGGCGGCTGTCGTTGCCTTGGCATACAGTGCCCGCCGCTGTGCCGAAGTTTTTATTGAATGCATTGTTTTTTGTGAATGCGGGTTCTTTTGCATTCAGTTTTGTGTTCATCTCTGCTTCGGTATAGTACCTGTCGTCATGAGTATGTTCAAAGTCAACGATTGCAGCTTTTTCTGTTTCATAATGTAAAGTATCATATGAGCCATCGGCAAGTTTCTGATGTGCTCGAACAATTTTTTTCGCCATTGAAATCCCTCCCTACGAGATGACCTCAAGCCATATATCGTCTTTTAACTGACCTGATGGCTGATTTTGATTAATTATGATCTGCTTAGTGGTGTTTGCGAGATATGTTTCATACTGATATTTGTAGTATGTTTCAATCGCAATGATGGCATCACGATACTGATTTAGTGTCTCAGCATTGATGAGCATTGTTTTAAGCTCAGGATAAGTAGAGAGAATTGCATTAGCTCCTGCCAGGTCATGCGCAGCATACTTGGCGTGATATTGTTCAATTTTGGTGAGATCTTCAATCCCAGGCTCAGTTTTTTTAGGGAACGAATCAATGTTTTCTGGAAAGGAAGTACCATTTAAATTTGGATATGTTGCGCTGATTGCGGCCACCTCCCTGTAAAATAAAAAGCGCCATTTAAAAGGCGCTTTGGCTTGTTGCACTATTGGACGATAAACGGATATAACGGATAAAACTCAATGCAGCTCAGCGTTGACAGTCCATTTGAAGTGCTTATTTGCTTTACAATATATTTTTTTGTTTCACCTGTGCGCTTTGAAGTGTATTCAATAAGCTGATTTGTTGAAAGCCATGGGATTTCGATGATTGGAAGTTCTAATCGGCTCATGAGGCGTGTTGTTTTCCATGTTTCATAGTCAGCTCGTTGAGAAGCTAAATCATTAGAAAATATATTTTCATATTCTCCGCCAGCCAGTGGTCGTCGAATTTCGTCTTTCCACATTTCCTTTATTGCAAACGGACTATCAGGAATCACACGATATTTTATGTTGTTGCAACTTTCATAGACTTTATCTTCAGCAATTTGTTCTGCGGTTGGCGTAAAAGCAACTTCTTTGCAAATCGCGTGTACTTGGCACTCCCCATAAAAATAGAAGTATCCTTTTTTATACTTCACAATATATTGCGTTTCAGGCCGCATATCGCCAGCGCTTATTGGAATATTGCCTTCGTATACAATTGGATAGGATGGACCATTGTTAAAAGACATTTTTTGCCCTTTCACTGAGGTCGCGCTGACTGACACTTGAAACTTGGTGTTGAGGACAAGATTGTTGCCATCAAAGTTCTCGTCTTCAATAGTCATCTTGTATGTATCTCTAGAGACCGTGCATTTGTCGCTATAACGATCTGGTTCAATATTTTGTCCATAAAGGTCGGTGACGTTTGCAACTTCAGTGAAAGTAAGGGTACAAGGCTCTCCTTGAACAAGCGGGGCCAATTGCTCTGCAGTAATTACAGGTTCGTCAAATTCGCACGTGGGGATACCTTGAAACACAAATGTTCCATCTACATCGAAAAAGGCTTCCCAACCGGGATACAAATCACGTATTTCAACAACTTTTTCCCAGATACTGGTGTTTACGTCAAATTCCATATCATATGGGATTTCATCAAATTCTGCAATGGTTTCCTTGTACCCATCAGGAACGCTTCTGTGGTATGTGTCTATACGATACTTTTTAAATCCAGCCTCTTGGGTGATAAGAGATATCAGTGCTCCTCGAATACTACTTCCTTCTTCAATCTTTGTTGTCAGGCCACGCACATAGCCATTACGTGTTCCATCGCAGCAAGCTGATTGGTCAACACATGAAATCTGAAGGGAAGAAGTACTTGAATCCCAGCTGAAACTATTATCACAAATCGTATAAACTCCTTTGGGGTAATATGCGATTTCTGACGTGCGCATATCTTCATATCCTACATATACACGAATAAGTTTATCAAGCCAAATTTTTGCGTTCGCATCGACGTCAAAAGTTTTGTCTTTGATTACAACAGAAAGAGAGATTGTTCTTCTTGTATCAGAGTCGCAGTCTTCGCTATAAGAGTATTCGGTAATTGAACCTTGAAATGAATCAACAATTTGCATATCATAATTAAGAATCTGCGCCATTACATACATATTTTTAGTATGCTGATGTAAGATTGAAAGATCACGCTTGGTTTGAAAGTGCATGCTCATACCTCCAAACCGACGTTTACCAATCCATTACTCACCAAATCATTCGTATTGTTGCAATCTCCAATTTCTACCCAGTCAAAATTGATTGATGGTACTTCGCGATGCCCAGACGGGGAGAGAGAGGGGGAACCTGTAACTCGAATCATCCAAACCCGGCCGTCTTCATATTTAAGAATTTTTGCCTTCCGATTTTGCAGCCACTCTAGAATTTGATTACGCATATCGGTATTGTCATACCAATCCATTGACGGAACAAAAAAGAATGCAGCGAAAGTAGACGCATAGTAATTATTTTGGCTATTTGATATCACATATGGATATTTGGAATCAAGTGTGTTTACAACTTGTGCATTTTGATTTTTAGAAACATTCCCCGTTGCAACATTGTACTCGGTACCATAAATAGTCTCTGCATCAGCAATGAAATATCCCTTGAATTCACTTTGCACTTCTATCAAGCTTAAATTGCCCTCTATATCTCCATACACTGGGACGACAGCGTACTCGTATGATCTCATGTTTCCGGCGAATCGGTCAATGTAGATGTCATAAAAATCGGCAGCTTTATGAATCGATTTTTCAAAAACGGTTGTCCAGTCAGTTGTACCTTTTAGACGTTTTTTTAGGCGAAGCATATCAACGTTGTCTGCCGTGAAATCAACATTGCCAGCAAGGGTGTTTCCATTGAATTTTGCGTCCAACACCGTATTCATATCCCAAATGTCAGAAATAGATATTGTATATGCAAATGAAGTGTCATTTGTGATTTTCAATCTGTCAAATATGCCGTTACCAAGCGATATATTGTTGATGAGAGCGACGCTCGTCGGAGTGGGAGCCGCTGTTTGTGCCTCACCCAAAAAGGCTGTACTTAAAAATAGCATATAACCACCCTCACTGAAGCTTTAAGTCGTATAAATTGTTGAATTTTCGAATCCAGATATGTACCATTTGAGAACTTGAGGGCGGATCGATAAAATTGCTTAATTTATCATAGCATACTCCAGAATGATAGGCCTTTAATTCTAAGTAGGCTTTTTTTACCCCTATGTTTGAAAAAGTATCCTCCATATATTCAACCGTTACACGGTCGCCGTTTGAATTTTTCATTTCCATAATTGTAGTGCATCCGTTTAAATCGCTGCAATCAATTTGAATGGTGTAGTCGCCTGCTAAGTTAACTCCTTCGGAAAACACAACTTTATCGTTTCGAAGATCAATCTTTTCGCCGTTAATATAGATAGCGTCTCCATTTTCGGTTTCGCCAATGATTGAGTGAATATTAAAAGTAATTGAAACAGTGCCTTCGCATTTATTATTCTGGCCCAAAAGCAATGCAGAAAGGTATGGAGAAGAATATTCAACTGAAAAAGTCACCGGATCAATCTCGGCATGTAGTCCATTCACCGTATCGAAATACGCATAGACAGTGTAAGAATGCCCAGATTCAAGCCCTGTCACCATAACATCTAACCCTTGCATGGCGTATCTTGTGCCAGAATCAAAAACCGTTTTGTCATTCGCGTTGTTATCTTTAATGAGAATAGAATATGTATTTAGCAGTTCTTTTTCGCGTTGCAAATATGACAGTTGTAATAGATAAGATGCATATGCAATCACTTGGTCAGGTGTTATATTAATTGACAATATGGGGGTACTATAACAATAAAAGTCAATATGGTTGCTCTCTTCGCTTATTTTTCCTGACGCGTCATACACATAAATTTTAGCGCTGTAATATGTACCATTTGAAAGTATTTTAGCAGGCAACACATATGCTTTCTTTGAAGAGGTTTGTGTTTGCTCATAAACGGTTTTTCCATTAGAATTGGTGTATACAATCAGTTTGCTTTTTGAAATAATTGAAGGATAAGAGAATTCGAACTCGTGCTCTTTGGTGGCATCAAACGCATTTTGTGGTTTTAATATGGGTTTTATTTTTATCACCACCCTCAAGATAATTATATATTTCAAATCAGATAGCAGCCGTTCATTTCGATAGTTGCATTTAAACCGCGCGAAGTAGCTCCAGAATCCACTTCTAATATCAGATAATAATTCCCATTGGCCGAGTTGATCGTAAACAAATTTGAGGATACGAATGTTCTATCATATCCGCCAAGTGATTCCCCTGTATCATAAGCGATAAGACGTTGAACCCAATTCCCATTGATGTCGCCAAGAGACACCGCTATTTTTGAAAAACTGTTTGTGATGTATGCGCGCAGCGCCGAAAAGTACAGTTTTGAATAGCCTACCGAACTGAACGGCCCGAGTATCGCGCGGCCCCATCCGCGTTCAGTACCGCCGAATGCGTCTACCTTAATATGATAGCCTAGGTTTGTCACAGTGAAATATGGTGAATATCCAAGGTTCTGCGTCTTTGCCACTGGTATTCCGGGGTATATTTTCTGTTGCCGCTGCCATACAAGCACATCGTTGAAATAATACTTTTTTAACTGCACATCGTTAAACCGGATATAGCTCGACTCGGGGATAAGCACATCATTTTGGCGATAACTCACGTCGTTCTCCCCCTCAACTGTAATACACCCATAGATCTGTACCATTCAGCCCCATGGAAAGGTTAGATGCCCGGCCCGCAGTTGTCGCGTTGTCCGCGTAAAGAGCGGCATAATATTTGCGCGTGCCGTCTCTGTTGTTCGTTCCGGTAAACGGGAAATACCAGGTATTTCGATTGTTCGGGCCGGGGTTATCCACGACAGGAGCAAGTCCAGCAAGTTTTGACGAATCGGCAGCTTTCTCCGTTTTACCCAGTGCTCCCACAAGGGCGGCAGTAAGCTGCAAGATGGCCGCTTCGCTTCCATCGAACGTGGCTACAACTTCTCCCGCGGCATTTTTCAGAGTGAGAGCATTTGACACTTTTTCGGCCTTATCCACCACGCCGTCGCCGTCTGCGTCATACACAGTTTTCAGCATGACTTCGCTGCCTTGCTCAATACCATCCACTTCCGCGCGTAAATGGTCAATGAGCTGCTGCACCTGCTCCTGCAGCTGGGCGGTGGGGATGCCCGTTACGCCGTCGCGCATCAGCCCACAGTATTCTTCGTTGAGGCGCTGGTCAGTGATGGCGCTGGCGCTGATGCTGATGACGCCTGCACCGATCAGGACCGTGGCGATATACAACTCGTCGTAATTGGCGTCGCGTACAGGCGGTACCACGATGGGGGCGGAAGATGGAGCGCCTTTTTTTACCACGATCTCGGCGCGATTGTTCACCTTATCGAGCCGGCAGACAATTGCGTCGATGCGCTTGAGTGCGCCGTCGGCGGTGTCCAGATTGAGCGTGATCGCCTGCGCCTGCAAGGCGGCTGTACCCCAATAGTCCGACCACTTGAGCCAGGCAAGGCCGGGGGAAACGGATACGGACAGGCCGCTTTCGCCGGGGGTAACCGCGAGGTTTCCGTCAGAGGAAAAAACGCCGCGCGTGCGCGTGGCGAGATAAGTGCCCATATCCTTGGCTTCGTAGGGCGTATTGTCGAGAGGAAAACAGATCATCGGCTCAAAGCCTCCTTTGTAAGGTTGAAGTCGGAAAGTACAGCAGTTACCTGCTTACCAGTACTCTCATAGATGGTGCGCACAGCAGAAATACGAGCAGACAGCCGAAGGCCGTACCGGGTGAGCTTGAGGGGCACGATATCACCGAGCGCGTAGTCCCGGCCATACTCCATCAGTCCCTGGCCGATGGACGCATCGACTTCCAGCGTTTGCAGGTTCTCCGCAAGTTTTTCCAGCCCGCGGGCCTGCAGAACAGCCGCGTATTCTTCGTCGGTATAGGTGGCCTCGGTGTATGTATAGCCGCCGCTGCCGTCCGGCGCGGCGATTTGGTAGGTCGTGCCGATGTCCTTGGCATCCACCCACAGTTCCCGCAGATCGTCGCCGGTATACGCGCCGAGGCTCACCGTCACAATCTTTCGGTTCACGCCCTCGCCTTGCCCGCCGATGATCGCATAGTTTTTCCAGCCAGCTGAGCCGCGCACGATCTTGAGGCCGGACAGGTTGTCGATGTCGTCGCCAAAATAGCCGTTGTACCCAGCGCCCTGTGTGCGGTCTACGCCCTCGTAGACCTCGAAAGTCTCTGTACCCGTATCAGGCGCAAACACCTCCCGAAAGCCCAACCCTGACGCCGTAGCGAGGGTGATTTCGGCATCCAGCACACTGCCCCAAGTGATTTGCGTATCGAGAGAAACCGCGATGCCTTTGGCCGCGCCGGTGATGCCGGGCAGTCCCCGGCGGTGTTTGGTGGTGAGGGACAGCATACCGGTTTCGGCGTTGTGCACCTGTTCTGTGGCCATAACGACACGGTCCGCCCAGCGGGCTGCGGATAACACGGCCCGCACAGTGAGTTTGGCGTCCTTTCCGTCATCGTCTATTTGCGTTTGGCGGATGATGGCGCTTTCAGGCTGATCCGTGCAATACAGGCGGTTGCCGTCAACCAGCAGCGTGCGGTTTTTCCCTGTGGCGCTGCACACCAGTTTGATTTCTCCGGCGTCCTGATACTCCGATAGCCATTGCAGGCTGCGGATATCCTCGACAAGCCCGATGCGCTCCCGGGCGGGGTTGTACACATAGAGTGTCATATCCCGGGAACCACCCCTTTCGGCATGATGACCTGTACGCGCAGGCCCTCCCGGTTATTGGCCGCGTCGCAACGGATGGTATTCGCTCCGGGAGCCATCTGCATATTGAGATCGCTGCCGACATCCAGATGTTTGAAGCCGTTGGCTTCGGTGCCGTCCGGGAGCTGGAACGTAACGCCTTTACGGCCATAGACAGTAGAGACCGTGATTTTTTCGCCGGCCGCCATCACCTTATTGATTTTGATAAAAGTGCCGCGCTCAACATGGTAAAATTCAGGGTCTGTTACTTCGGTGGCCGCGGTGAATATGACGTCAAATTCCAACGCGGCCGTGCCGTCGTTATTTACGACGGTGAACAGGCTGTCCGAATATTTGGAGATGTACCAGGTGCCTGCCAGCGAACACGGAAACTGGAACAGCTTCGTAAGGCCCGCGACCTGCGCACTGCCGTCTGCCGTGCTGCGCCAGTATGGATATGGGCAGTGCAAGACAAATTGAAAGTCCTGCACAACAGAGCCGTCGGAAAACTCCGGTGTCCGTTTCGGCACGCCGTCGATGTACCAGCTTTCGCTGTTTTGGATGACGGTCAGACGCCCGGTCACGCCCGGCAGCACACAGGCCAGGATGCCGCGTCGGTTCGCTTCTACCGCGGCAAGGACCGCGCCGTTGATGGTGATGTCCCTTGGCTGCACGGATTGATTGCTGATTGTGCTGCCGACCTGTCCGGCCCCTTGGGATTCACTGACAGCAACATCGTTGCCCGAGGCGCCGGTGATTGAGGTGACCCAGAGTGCGCTGCCGTGTTTGCTCAAGAATGTGATACTGTTGGCGCCGGACGCATATGTAACGATAGTGTCCTTGTTCATGGGTTTTTCCACCGGCCCCTTTCCAACAGATTTTCAGCTTCGCGCGTAAGCTCGCTTTCCGACAAACTGTCATGTGTATTGATGGTTTGGTAAAAATTTGTTGTCCCGCCATAACCTTCTGCATAGGCAAGCGCCGGTGTCCCCGCCGGGTGGCCATAGCGTAGCCCCATCATTATATCGGCGTTCATAGCGCCCGAGGTAAGTTCGGAGATGCCGCGCATGGCTTTTGAGATGGGACGGGTATTTCTTTCGATACCCGCAGCGATCCCCAGCGGGATAAATTTGCCGACCTCGTCACGCATAAGCTTGGATGGAGATGCAATTCCAAAAAAACTTTTAATAGCGTCAAGTGCCGAACGGGCGATATTAACCGCTGCATCCCACAATGCTCCCGCCATGGCACCGATGCCATTGATAAGACCGCTGATAATGTCTTTTCCGAGTTGGATCCAGTCTGTTTCCAGAATGGTATCCCACAGCATTCCCGCGATTTCGCCTGCAGCGGCAATAATATCTGGCAGAGCGTTTCCAATTCCCTTGATTAAATTGACGATCATATCGAATCCAGCAGAAAGAATCTGCGGGAAATTTTGAATAAGCCCTTTCACCATGGATAAAATCGCCTGAGCAGCAGCCACGAGCATTTGCGGCAGGGCTGTGCGAATGCCGTCAATAAGCGACATGAGAATTTCGGTGCCAGATTGCAGAACCTGCGGCAATGCCTCAATGATAGCGCCTATGAATCCAGTAATTGCATCTAAGCAAACAGAGACAATCCCCGGCAGTTCAGAAGCGATTCCATCAATAACACTCTTTAAAATCTTCGTGCCAGTCTCTAAAACCTGCGGCAATGCATCAATGATGGTCCATGTGAATTGAATCAACGATTCGCTCGCCATCTCTATGAATGTGTTCACCATTTGCGGCATACCAGCAGAGATTGATGCGGTCATTTGGGGAAGAAATTGCATAAATGCCGATACCAACTGTGGAACGGCTGTTTGGATAAAGGTGACAAGTGCTCCGGGAAGCGCACTGAGAATATTCCATACTGCGGGCAGTAAATTTCCGACCAGAAAAGTGGTTACAGTCTGCGCGAGCGCTTGCAATGCAGGACCTACATCCTGCCCAAGAGTAAGTTGACCGAGCACGTTTTTGAATGCGGCCTTCATAGACGCGAAAGAGCCAGATATCGTGGATGCGGCCTCCTTGGCCGTCGTACCCGTGATATCCAGCTCTTCCTGTATTACATGAATAGCGGAGTAAACGTCGCTCAGATTATTGATGTCGTATTTTACTCCGGTGATTTTCTGTGCGTCGGCCAGCAGGCGATTCATTTCAGTTTTTGTGCCGCCATACCCGAGCTTGAGGTTGTCTAACCATTTGTTACCCCCGGTTTCCCGGTATTAAAAAAGCCACACGCATCTCTGCGCATGGCTTTTAGGGATTAGACTATATCTTCAACTTTTTCAAAAATCCAGCCTTTCCGATCGTGGGAATTGGGGTTGCCTCTATTCTTTCTGGAATGCTTTGTATAGCGTTTTCCATACTCTAATACGCTATCGCCGCACCCGAAATAATTGGCAGCCTCTTGTCTGGATTCAAACAGGATTGTTCGGCCGTCGAGATGTGTAGCCCTAACTTTCCGTTTCTTGTTTTTGATGCGTGAGTTGTATCCATACGACAAAGCGTTTTCAGACGGAGTGACCCACCGCAAATTAGAAACATCATTGTTTGAACGGTTCCCATCTATATGGTCTACCCAGCATTTTGTTTCGTCACTTGGTTTGTCAAGAAAGGCATTTGCCACAAGTCTATGGACATGCTTACTTATCGTAATCCTGCAATATCCACCATTTTGGCTTAGCACCATTATCTGTCCTGTGCTATCTTTCTTAACTCTGCCTTTGTTACTGACTGAGTATCCCGGCAAATCGGGAATCTGTTTCCAAATCTCCACGGCTTTAAAATCCTTTTAGAAAAAGTTGGTGCGCACTTCCAACGCCGTACCAATAGACGCTGTACTCGGTGACGAACCGATAGTCGTTTGACCTTCTATACTAAATATCATATCTTAATTTCACCTGTTATGCAAGTATAATTTTGATACAGTATAGCTTGGCACAGGATGACCATGCTGTAAAAGCCATAAACAGTTTAGGTTTTCCCTGTTAGCAAGAGCATCTCATACGGCCATTTCCTGCCGTCTTTTTGCCCTCACACCCTTGGTAGGTTCACGCACGCTCACTGCATAATCACTTATGCAGCGGACATTAGATTTATCGTGTAGTTCTGTTTTGCGAAGCCCTGGTATGCGTTCTTTATGTCCTCCATGCTGGTGCCCATTTTATTGGCATTGTCGGACATATCCTGCATAGCCATATCTGCAATGTCTGCTGCCTTGGCAGTGTCCCCAGCCACACTCTGTAGGAGGCTTGCTGAAAAGCTGGTAGTCAACTCCATGTACTCGTTCGCGGACATGCCTGCTGTACGATATGCTTCTGCAGCATTTTGTTTGACTTTATCGGCGCTTTCCTTAAACAGCGTTTCAATTCCGCCGATGCTTTGCTCCAGTGCGGCACCCTCGGTAATCGTTGCAGAAAGCGCTTTTCCGATGCCTGCCGCAACAATCACATTTTTTATAGTGCCCATCATTTTACTACCGAAACTTTGCCCGGCCGATGAACCAGCCGCATCGGCTTCTCCTCTCAATGCATTTGTAATGCTGCCCTTGATGCCCCGTGCTGATGGTACGATCTGCACATAGGCCTTTGCAAGTTCAGTGGCCATGTTTCACCCCCGTAATTTCTTCCCATGCGATTTCAAAATCTTCAGCGGCCTCATATGTTACAATAGCGCTTGTCCCTTCTGTTTCGCCCAAAATAGCCGCGAGGATGGAACCGGGGCGGTTGGAACCTTTTTGAGCATCTTCGGTTTTAGCCCAGGCGAGGAACGACAACCGGTCCACGGCTGCAGCCAATAAAAGAGTATTCTGCGGAACGCGAATGCCAGAAATATGCATTTTAATTCGGGAATTATCCCTCAAACCGACAGCGAGCGTTGCCAGCAGATTCACCGGCAACGCTCTGTAGTCAAATATCCCATATGTTTCCGCGAAATCGCACACAAGGGCGTCCTCATCCGCGGCGATCATGCCGGCGAGGGCAATCAGTTTTTTCCCTGTTTCCCGAATATTTCAAAGATTTCGACCATGTTTTTACTGACTGCTTCAACCGGGACGCGCCCGTCCGATGTACGCAGATGGTCATAAAGCTGCTTGCGCCGGTCTTTCCCGAGCAGAATAAGACATGCCCGCGAGACGGCTATAGGATCGTCATCCTGCGCTTCAGCGAGCGCGTCCACAAGTTCCATATTGTCCAGAACTTTTTCGTCCATCGAAAAAGAAAAACCACATGAGGTCTTACCTTCGACCATTTCCCGCGTCTCCTTTCTTTATGCCTTGGCCGCAGCGGCCGCGGATTTAATATATTCGTAGTGGGTGTTACCACTGGCATCCGGATTTGCAGTGATGGTCGTTTCGTATCCTACTGCTTCGCCGTCTTTGTAGATGATGTCTCCAACCTCAGATACCTTTGCGCTGGGAATCACGATGCGCTTTGCAGTATTTCCGCGCAGAATCATATCAACAACCCAAGCGCACTCCTGCTGTTCGTCGCTGTTTGCCTTGACTGTGATGCCAGTTTCCAAAGTACCGGTCACGTTGGAGTCGCCGTAGACGGATTTCAAAACCTCAACGTTCAGCGCCTCAATCAGCGTGTATTTGAAAGTATCTGACTTGGCGCTTTGATATGCGTACACCGTGTCGCCGCCCCAAGCCTTAATGCTGTCGCTTTCGGGAGAATTACTGTTTACCAATCCGTCTTCACTGATGTATCCAAGAGCCTTAAATGCTGCATTCAGTTCTGTTGTGGTATCTGTGGGCAACTCAGTACCCAGCGGAGCGCGGAAAATGGCACCGCCTTTTTTGGGTTTGCCTACTGTTACCTTGCTTGCGTCTGACATATCGAATCTCCTTTCAGTAGTGCGTCACGTCGAAAACCGCCTGATAACGGTATCGCTTGGACGCAGCATCTGTAAAATTGTAGTCGCTGTTCAATTGCACCCGGCACACCTCTGCCAACTCATCCAGGCTGTCCATAACCAACTTTACTGTCTCGTTCAGCTCTGCCGCCTGCAATAAGGTCTCGGCGTAAGACTGTGTCACAATCGTGGCCGCATTGATACGGTTATTCCGCTTGCTGCCAGTCTTTTCTAAAACAACAAAAGAATCAGGAGCTTTTTCCGGCACTTCCATGAATACAGGTACGGCGAGTTTGCCGGAAAGATATGCCCGGATGTTTCTTTCTATCATGGTGTCACCTCAGCGCTTTCAGCAGAGTGTTGTTTTTTATATTGTCTTTTTTGGCTTGGTGCGTCGCAGCCCATACCATTGCGTTGACGCGGTTTTTGCCGGAATATGAATCGGATTCATAGCCAGATCCGCAGCGGCTTCGGATTGCAGACGCATGTTCCTCGCAAATAGCTTTCATCTGACCGGATCGAAGAAGCTCGCGCACTCCGGCATCATTGAGAACAATTTTTGTTTTACTCATACCGCTCCACCTTCACCTTTTTGTTCCAAAGCAGTGGGATCAAATCCTCGATGCCCTGGGCCACGCCGCCATAGGTGCGAAATTTTTTGCCGAAAAATTCGACAGTCGCATTTTCCCAGTCGTGGGCGTCCCCTTTAGGAATGCCCAGCGTGTAGGCGATTCGCTTGCCGTACAACCGCAGGTCGTTGACGATGTCCTCTGCTGTAGGTTCACCCACAAGCACGTTGGGAACGTCTATCGGGGTTTCGGCATAGACCGGCGCGTTGAATGCATCAGTGCCTGTCTGCGACTTTACATAGAGCCGGACGGTAATGCCATGGATCATTCTGCTTCCACCCCTTCCAGCGGACTGTAGCAGCCGATTTTGTTTCCAATGCCAAGCAGCCGCTTTTCAATCTTGGACAGATACATCTCACCCACGCTGCCGCTGTTCATGGTCCAGCTTTGTGAATATCCGAGAGCCGCCACTGAACCCTGTGTCGCTCCCGTAGGAAATGTGATGGCGTCACCCTCTCCGCTGCCAAGCTGTCGGCGCACCATCCGGCAGGAGACAAGCGCTTTTGCATCTGCAGCCGCACCTTTGCTGTATGCATCGATGATGATGGCGGCCTCCTCCAGCATTGCGTCACACCGCGCGGCCTCATCGTCACTCAAGGGGCGAAATCCTGCTTCAACATCTGATACTTCAGCATATTTCATCGCCGCACCTCATTTCTTTACGGGCGCACACTTTTTTCGGGCCTGCCGGGGCGTTTTCTCTGGAAGCGCGGGGGCCGTTCTGGCCCCCGCAGCATCCTTTTCAACAGGTTTGTGACCCGCAAGGCGGTATTCCCCCTCGCGTCCCGGAGCCACCCACATGCGCGTCCCCGTTAAGCTGTTGATGAACTCCGCCATGGTTAGCCACCCGTCTTTGCCTTGCCCGTAAGTTTGTTGAATACGGAGGTGTCGCAGCGGAAACCGACCTCGATCTCGGCGCGGACGGCGAACATATTCTGCTCAAACAGATTGATGGTGCTCTCGCCGTCGGTCAGTGTTGCCTGGTCGGAAATGGCGATCTGTACGCCCTCCACAGTACCGTACACAGCCTGCGTCCAGTCGCCTGCAAAGCCCACGACTGCATCGGCGGAGGAAGTCTCGGCGATGTAAGCGCCCTTGCTCTGCTTGACAGGCGCGCCCAGGATCATCGGAACCGCTCCATCCGCCACGTTGTTGATGAACAGCGGGCGCTTGTTGCCATCCACGGCAGTCAGCAGCATGGATTTCGCCTTCGGGGAAAGAACCCAGCCGTTCAGAATGCCATCATGGTCAGCAATGTCCGCGTCCGCTGCCACAAGTCCGCCGTAGGCATCGGTCAGGATGCTCTGAGCAGTGCATTTTGCCAGAGAATCGAAATTAGAGCCGGGCACGTCAGCCGCGCCGAAAACAGTGGCGTCGAACTTCTTGGCCAACACGCCCGGCAGCCGCTGCACCATGGCGTCGTAAAGCGCTTTCGCGTCGCGTCGGAACTGGTTGGAGAAAGGCACGATGACTGCCAGCGTGTAAGGGGCCATCTGCTTGGTTGCCAGAGTGCCGCGCTTGACCGGTTTCTTTTCGGTCTCTCCGACCCAGCCGGCTTCAGGATCGCCGGTAATGATCGGCACGGTCACGCCAAGGCCGGGCAACGCAATCCGACGAGCCAGACGCATAACGGCGGAGGATTCCTGCGTCTTCTGCAAAATATCGCCGGAAACAGCAGGGGGGAGTGAGATAGAAGTCGTTCGGTTAATGTCAATAGTAGATCCACTAGATGCCATAATTTTTTTCTCCTTTACTTCATGACCTGGTTGAACCACTCAGCGAACTGCTCGCTGGCGGTCCCACTAGGCTGGTTGTTTGGATCCCCGCCGTCCCTTACGTTCGGATAGCCGGACACAAAGGCGTTTGGGTCGGTCTTTTTGTAGTCGGCAAGGAAGTCATCAAAGCCCAGCAGCTTGCCGTCCTGCAGGGTCAGATTTTTTGCCTTCAGCTCTGCCAGAAAGGCTTTTCTGGCGCTCTCGCAGGAAAAACGGACACCGGACACGGCACTCTGGGCGGCAAAATCGCTCTGCAGTGCGGCCACCTGTGCCTTGGCTTTACTTTCTGCCTCTGCGGCCTTATTTTTCCAGTCGGGGTCGTAGCCCTCCAGTTTCTTGTTGGCCTCACCAAGCTGCGTCCGCGCGGCGTCCCGCTCGGTGGTCAGCGTGGTGATGGTCTGCTTCTGGCGTTCGATATCAGCGCCATGCAAATCCATGATTTTGGTGAGCTGCTCATCGGTGATGTCGGGGAGAATCCCTTTTACTTCCTCGCGCTTCATATTCAATCCTTTCCGCCCTGTGCTTTTTACGGGGTCGCTCCCTCGGGCTGTACAGTTTTACGCCGTGCCGGGCATATTTGGGTATGAAAAGTGCCCGCCTGCCCCTCGTGCGGGGCAAACAGGCATGAAAAAGCGCCCTTGCATATAAAGCAAAAGCGCTGATGACATACTTCCCATTGACAATATGAGATAGTTTATTTATACTAATAATCGGAGGGGGGACCTACCATCAGTCATAGAGATGAGTTCCTCTACCCCAACAGGGCTGCTATGACCGGCCCTGTTATTTTTTATATCTGAGAATTTTCAACAGGTCATTTCCTTGTTTCAATACAATATCAATCGTTTCCACGTTCCCCCGCAAAAATCGTCTCGTCAGCTGTTTTTCTAACTGTTCTATGTCAATTAGTTCGTTTGCAAGACTTAAAACAATACCTCCTGGGTTATCAGCGATTTGTTTTAAGGCGTGACGCATCGATAAATCTGCGCTATTAACCGAGGAGGCGATTTTTAACTCCCACAAATGTTCCCTCCATAAGTAGTCTGGCATTTTCTGTCCCTGTATATTTGATTCGTTCAACAGCACAATGTTGCCGCCGAGGTTGTAGTGCAGCCATTGTGCTGTTTCTATTTCTGCTGCGTGGCGTGTGCGGTCATAACCCTCATCAAAGGTGATGGAGCCAATGCCGGGTGTTGCCGTGCGCAGATATTCTTTCAGAACATCAATTGGTCCGCTGCGCTCTTTCCTCGCCGCATACGCCGCGCGCTTCTGGGCGTTGATCTTGTCCTTGTTTTTGGCGTACTGCGCCCGGCGCATGGCGTTGATGTCGCCGCCATAGTCCTCATACTGCTTCAGATATTTTTCCGGGTCGTATCCAGCCACGGTTGTGCGGCTGTCGAAGCGCACCGCGTACTCGCAATTGCAGTGTGTGTGGATGTGCTCGGCATGGTCGCCTTTCAGGGCCTTTTTACTGGCCCTCTGCCAGCCGCGGCTTGCCAGCGTGATGCAGAACGGGCATGTATCCCCATACGGTACCCATGCCCACTCAGCGCCGTCGCGGATAGCGTTTTTCAGCGTGGTATCCGCCCCGGCGCGCTTCACAAGACGGCTCACGCCGCCCTGCAGCTGCGGGGGACTCTGTTTGGTAGCGTTCACCATTTTTGCGGTCTCGTTGTAATCTGCAGGTTCGGCAGGCACTGCGGGCGGCACATCTGCGCCGGATGCCTCTGCCATAGCATCGTACATCTGGCAGGCAAGTTCTGCGCTTCCCTCGCCGTATTTCTGCACCAGCGCCTGCGCATAAGCAATCAGTGCGTCCGTATCCTGCGTGCCGTGGCGGGCGATGTAATCGGCCATTTTTTGCCCGGCGGTCTCGTTAATTTTCGCCAGCCGGGTGATGTACTCAATCCACGTCTTCTCCGTTATCCGCATTGTCCACCTCGACAATCAACTGCTGGCCGCGCATCCGCTGCTCCTGCGCCTTGATGCGCCGGATGTCCGCCTGATCGAAACCAATCATTTCGAGGAACGTGTCGGTGCTGGAAAATTCCTTTCGGGCGGAAGCAATCTTGATTGCCGCGTCCGCTGTCACCGCCACGCTGGGCATGGCCGGGTTTTTGAAGTGCGGCATGATGTCCAGTTCCTCTGTGGTCAACTCATCCAGACGAACGTCCCGGACGATGGCCTGTGCCATCTGGATGATGGTTTTCAGCGCGTCGCCGTTCCCCGTGTTCAACTGCTGAGCCATGAGCACCAGCGTCTGGCTCTGGGCCAGAATGGCATCACTGCTGGTGGGGTTCGCGTCGTTGATAATTCCCACATCGGTGATGGTCAATCCAGTGGCCGCTGAGAACTGGGTGGCCGTCATGCGCATCTTGTCTACATGCGGCTGAAGGCTGCCTTGTGCCAGTTGCCCGAACACTGGATTTTCCCCAGTCTCCGGATTGCTGGTGGATGCCAGCAGACTTCCCACATACTGCTTGAATTTATCCGACATGATAACGTCGTACTGTTCATCGGTCACACCCAACAAATACTTTTGTGGAGTGGTATCGAACTCCAGCGCAATGGTGGCGTTGGCCACAATCCTGATATAATCGTCGATAAGAGCGCGTACCGCCCGCTTGAGGCGTGACCTCCCAAAGGGCTTACCAGTTGTGGCATTCCAGAGCAGAGGCTCCATCAGGGGGCGGCCCATTCTATGAGTGTGTCGCTCCGCTGTCCAAATGCTATTTCGTTCTGTTAGAACGATCACCGCGTCGTCCGTGTACAGATTGACGATGTGAGGCCGCCATGTGCCTTCGTCTTTTTCATCCGGCACTGTGTCGATGATAGCGAGACCGCAGCTGATGCGTCCTTTTTCACCGCTCCACAGTGCTGCAGAAGTAGCAGGTGAATGAAATCGGATGCGGCATTTCAGCATAGGGTCGGATGACAGGGTGGCGAATACGCAGCCATATTTCAACTCGTCCCGGCAAGCCTTGCCGTATTCAGCCAGCATCCGGTTTCCGTTCACCAGTTGAGCCACTGTGTCCGCCGCTGTACCGCTGCCTACAAAGCCGTCGAACATGCTGCGGGATGCCAGAGCATCTACGGCCTTCTGACCCCAGTTGCAGCCCACTTCCAGATTCCGCAGTCCCCGCGGCAGTGCGATGCCGAGGTTCACATCGTTCAGCGTCACGTGGCCCTCGTAATACTTGTCCTTTATTGCGTTGCGGCCCTGGTGGTATTGGTACACATCAGCCAAATCGCACAACTGGCGCAGTTCCTCGACGGTCAGGCCCCGCACGGTTCCAAAGTTCAATGTGATCATCGTTTCACCCCTTATCCGATACGCATTTTCCGCGTCGGGTCTCGTTTGCTTGTTTTCGCTCCCCACAGTGCAAGGGCGCACGCTTCAACCGGCAGGCTGTTCTCCCCGCCGAACCCAAAACCTCCCGCTATAGGGCGTTTGGCAGCGGTCACGGCGCTGTCTCGCAAAATTTCCTGTGGTCTATACCATGTCAGCTCGCCCTCGTTGACGCTGTTGACCAGAAGCCCCGCAGCAGCCACGACATCCTTGGCGGCGGGCCGGATTACAGCTCCCTTCATGCGCCAGGTATCGCTGATCCTGTCCACCAGCACGTCAGCACCGCCTCTTCCGTCAATCACAACACAGCTTGCCTTGGAATACCGCTCATTCAGCCAGTCGACAAGCCATGTAAGGCCGCGCCCCCCGGGCTGCAGCTCGATAAGAGAGATGCGGGCCGGATCATCTTTCGGAATCACCGCGCCGCACAGGCAGACTGCGCTGCCATCAGCAGCAAACTTAACGCCGTATGCGGTTTTGCCCTCAGGCTTCGTGTCATCGCTGGCACATTTATTCCAGGCATCCTTGTCGATGGCGTGATCTACCTGTTCTGTGTGCACCGGGCTCCACCAGCCGAGGCGTTCCCTGGCAAAGGTGTCCGGGTCAAACTGTTCGGCCTCACCCTCAATTGTGGAGAGTTGGATGCGCCGCCCCAGCGCCGGGTTTGATTTTGCCCATCGGTTTTTGTCCTTCACGTTCCCGATCTCCTTCACGGAAAACTCAAACCAGGCAGTGCGCCGGGATTCTCCGGCAAGGGCGCGGCGACGCAATTCCCGAAAAACGGTGCCGGTCACGTCCGGTCCGGGCGGTGTCCCTACGTAGATGGTCTGGGGGTTCAAACTGGCGGAAATGGCAGGCAGGAAAGACCCTTGCGCCGTTTCGTCCAGCTCCTGGGCCTCGTCGAAAATCAGCAGGTCGCCATGCTGGCCGCGTCCGCCATTCCGGGTGCGAGCCAGAAACTTGATGCGTGAGCCACTCTTCAAAATAATTTGTTCGCGGCCAAGCGCAGTTTTAATTTCAGCCACATGTCGGCGCAGTTTGGCTCCCTCAAAGAAATCGCGCATCTCCTCAAACGTCTCTGTTGCCGTTTTTTGGAGGTGCGCGGTGTAAATAACAGATTCGTTGAACAATAGCATCCCCGCTATGGACCGTCCCTGTACCAGTAAGCTCTTGCCGTTCTGGCGGGGGACGCTGCCGCCGCAGGAAGGCGCCGCCCAGCGCCCAGCAGCATCTCGGCCCATCCAATCCGCCAAAACGTCACACTGCCATGGATCCAGTATGGTACCGCCTACTTTTAACAATTGGGCCGCATCCTGTCCGTCGGAACTACGGTACTCCGGCGCGATTCTTTCGGACGGCTCCTGGCTTCCCAGCAGCTTGTCTGATTGAGAGGATCTCGCCGATTTCGTCGCCATTGCTTTCTGCTCCTTCTATCTCCTCAATTTCCCGAACAGTCTCGCGGTACTGCTTGGCCAGTGCAGGCAATTCCCTTGCATTTTCACAGCTATCTATGCTGGTTGCCAGCACACCCGCAAGTGTTTTGAGCTGTTTCAGCCGGTCACCCCGGGCGGTTACACTTTTCATCTTCACGATTTAAACCACCCTTTCAAAAATTCCCTGTGTGTAAATCGGCGCTGGACGGCAAATGGGTCGCCTTTGGGGTGGGGAGGGGGTACCCCCCCCCCAGCCTACCATTCGCCGTCTTTGACTGCGGGGGCTTTTGTAAGCTTTTCGCCGATATTTGCATCAAAAAAGCTCGTTTTATTGCCTTTTTGTGCATTGCAAAAATAGTGTGCAGGCTGCAGATTCGTCCAGTCCTCTGCTGCTGCTCTGGGAGAGGCGTATCCGAATGTTTTCCACTTTGAAACTGGTCTAATTTCATCAATGACGAAAGAAAGTGGATGCGAGGAATCAGAAGGCTCGTCATAGTGAATTGGACCGAAACGGCCCTTGCATATGCCGCACTCGGCCTCCATCGCTTTAAATCTGGCACGATACTTACGGCGCAACGAGCCGTTTGCATACCTGGGATTGCCCAACACGCGCCTCCTCTCTCAGGACATATGATTAAAGCCCGCGCAAGCGGGTAGGGGAGAACCAGAACAAAAAGAAAGCGCACCGGTTTCCCGATGCACTTTCTCAATTCTAAGTATAACGCATC
>ENA-ORUW01001008-ORUW01001008.1-human-gut-metagenome-genome-assembly--contig:-NODE-1008-length-22474-cov-5.688211_pt1 | contig 22474 bp, 15 predicted proteins | sample MGYA00242088_ERZ509227 | MGnify/ENA primary metagenome ERZ509227 (study PRJEB26280, sample SAMEA2338816) | human gut metagenome | biome: human gut; feature: human-associated habitat; material: faeces... | reverse complement strand
AGTCCTCACGGTATGCATAAAAATAACCACACCGAAAGGTGTGGTTATTTTTATGGATACCGTGAGGACTTCACATGCCCGGCGGAAGTGAATTCCGCCTGCACCAAGGTTTTGGCCCTCGGCCAAAACACTTGCACGGCGCAAAAGCGCCGCGGGCCAGAAGGCCGCTTCAGCGAAATGCTGTATCTTTTTCGTATGCATATGCCAAAAAGCAGGCTCTCCGCTGCCGCGGAAAGCCTGCTTTTTGTATAGACTGGGTGCCGCATACGGCCAATCGGGCTTCGTGCGAGTGCTCGCCCTCTAGAGAAGGGACTCCTTGCTCGGACTTCGGGCGTACCCACCTGAATGCTCCTACTCGCTCTGAAGAACCGGAGCATTTTCGTCCGCAGTTTTTATTGGTATCCCCTCTGCCTGCGGGAATGGGATGGCACCCAGCCGTCCATTGCTACCGCACTAGGACAATATTCTTTGCAATACCGGGCAATTTTTTGCTCTAGCATGATGTCAGATCGCCTGTGGCCGGATTATCGATGCATTTTCCCTTCTTCGTAAAGCGGGAGCCATGGCATGGGCAGTCCCAGGTGTGCTCCTGGGAATTCCATTTCAGCGCGCAGCCCATATGGGGACATCGCTTGGTTGTGGGGGCCAGCAAGCCGACGGCCGCCTCAAATCCATTGACGACCAGTTGAGGGCGGAGGCCTGTGCGGGAAGGCGAAAACACCTCTGCGAAAGGGTTGGTCTTCCCCTGCACAAGGTCACTCAATAGCATGGCGGATACCATAGAAGATGTCATTCCCCATTTGTTAAACCCGGTAGCTACATATAAGTTTGATGTGGAGGAGGAATAAGGGCCGATATAGGGGACGCCGTCCAAACTCATGCAGTCCTGAGTAGCCCACTGGTACTTCTCTGTAGCACCCGGATAATACCGCCGGGCAAACTCCCTCAGCTCCCTCCATGCTCCGCCCCGCTTTCCCGTGCGATGCCCGCCGCCGCCCACCAGCAGCAAATCCCGTGCATTTCGGAATGACATCCCCTCCTGCGCCTCATCCACATACATACCGTCCACATCCGGGGCGTTTTCCAGGGCAATGACGTAGGAGCGGTGCTGATACAGCTTTAGAAAATAGCTGCCGTGTTTGTTGAGGAACGGGAAGTGTGTGGCCACGATCACCGCCTTTGCCGCCACTTTACCGCTGTCCGTCACGGCTGTCGTGCCAATCAGCTCCCGCACCGGCGTGTGCTCATAGATGTGCAGGCCCTTTGCAAGGCAGCAGACGAACTTCAGGGGATGAAACTGGGCCTGGTTGTGCACCCTGACAGCGCCAGCCACAGGAAAGGGAAGTGGAAGATGCTCCACAAAGTCCCCGTGGAAGCCCAGCCTTTCCATGGCCGACAGCTCCTGTTCCAGCTTTCTTTGCTCTTCCAACGCATAGACATAGGCATCTTTTTCCTCAAAATCACAGTCCATACCAGAACACAGCTCCCGGTATTTTTGCAGAGCCGCCTTCTGGGCGCAGAGGTACTGTCTCGCCCGGTCGATGCCGAATCTGCGCAGCAGCTTGTCATAGATAAGGCCATGCTGAATGGTAATTTTGGCGGTGGTATTCTTTGTGATACCGCCGCACACCGTTTCCGCTTCCGTCAGAACATAGGGTACTCCGGCGCCGTGCAGCAGATAGGCGCACAGGATGCCCGCCATACCGCCCCCGATAATGAGGACATCGGTGGAAATATCCCCCTTTAAGGGGGCAAAATCCCTGTGCTCTCCGGTCTGTTCCCACACTGATTTCATATGCTTTCCTCCCCAATTCATGTCTTGGGGATAGTGTTTTGCAGCCTTGGTTTTTTCATACCTGATTTAGAGAACAAGCTGATGCGTGTATCCACAGGCTCAGAAAAATGTATACAACAGAAGCAGACGGACGGCGGCCTGTTTTTTACAAGCCGCCGCCCGAAATCAGAGCGCTGCACAGAGCCGCGCTCTACTGATTGATGATTTCCGCTTTGCAGGTGGAGACAAAAGCAGGGTCGCTGCTGTTGGGCCCTACCACAACCACCATCCCAAATTCATTGCGTATAATACTTCCATTGGCCACGGTCTGCCCTCCGGCATTGATGGCGACGCCGGTTGTGCCCACCGGCAAATAGGACCGGATGGCAGCCTCACAGTCGGCATCGCATCCCGTGGGAGGTGGAACCGGTACAGGCAGATAGGTGATGGCATTGTTATAGGAGGCACTGGTAATGCGCACCGAGGCAATACGACAGATGGAGACAGCCTCCTGAGGCACCCCCTGGCTGTTGACTAGCTGGAGCAGTCCGGCATTCGGCCCGGCAGGGAGCAGCGAACCGAGGCGACCACTGCTGTTATTTCCGCTATCCATAGCGACTACCGCATTATCATTCGGATAGAGCTGGATGAGCTGCTGGAGCACATTCCGCATCTGTTGAACACAGGCGCAGCCCACCGCAGCGGCAGTTGGACCAGCCGGCCCGGTTGCTCCAACAGGCCCCGTACTTCCTGGCGCTCCGTCTCTGCCCTGCGGCCCCGTCGGTCCCACAGCACCAGTAGGGCCCGGACTACCCGGAATGCCTTGCGGGCCCGTCGGGCCTTGCGGCCCTACCGGCCCTGGTACAGGGCAGCAGACCGGACAACACACCGCTCTTTGCACCTGCTCATCAAAATGGCCGTTCGGCCGATAAACATTCATAACAACTGGCACGACCCCTTTATAGCATAGTTGGGCACTCGCCCATATCAGCATATGCAGCGGCACCGCGCCCGGACATAGGTACTCAACAGGCAAAAACAGAATTCTGAAAGTATCAGGCGTCAAAAGCACAGCGGCCCATGGCCTGCACACAGGCCTGGATGGCGGCTGAATCCGGCATGGCAGGAATGGCGCCCTTGGCGGTTGTTGTCAGGCCGCCCGCAGCATTGGCGACACGGGTGGCGGATACCCACTCCTCCAGGGTGAGCGCCTCCAGTGCGGTCCGGCCCCGGCCTGGGATCTGCGCAAGCAGGGCGCCCCAAAAGGCGTCTCCTGCCCCTGTGGTATCCACGGCGTTTACGGGAAAGGCGGGCAGAGCCCCCTCCCCTGACGGTGTGCGGAAATACGCCCCCTCCTTGCCCCGGGTAATAAAGACCGCAGACGGTCCCATAGCCTGAAGCTTTTCGGCCCCACCAGGCAGGGTGCTCTCTCCGGTAAGCAGACACATCTCCTCTTCGCTCACCTTCAGTATATCCGTTAGCTCCAGGGCGGCACAGAGCGCGCGGCGCGCAGCTTCCACACTAGGCCAAAGGAAGGGACGGTAGTTGGGATCATAGCTGATAAGAGCCCCTGCCGCCCTGGCCCTCCGTGCGGCCCACAGGGTGGTTCCGCGGCAAGGCTCCTTGGTGAGGGAGACGGAGCCAAAGTGGAATATCCGGCATCCCTCCAACAGGGTGTCATCCACCTCCTCTGGCCGGAGCATCACATCCGCCCCTGGATCTCGATAGAAGGAGAAGGAGCGGTCGCCGTACTCATCCAATTGAACAAAGGCCAGGGTCGTGGGCACCCGGTCATCCCGGCGCAGGGCGGAGCAGTCAATACCGGCTTTCTCCATGTGCTCCTGAAGAAAGCGGCCAAAGGCATCCCGGCCCACCTTGCCCACAAAGGCGGTGCTTCTGCCCAGCTTGGATGCCATAGCCAGTACGTTGGCCGGCGCACCGCCTGGGTTCTGGCTGAACAGAGGCATTCCCATCTCATTGATGCCGGCGGGCGTAAAGTCGATCAAACTCTCGCCCAGTGCTACTATGTCATACATGTATTCACCTCATATCAGCGCGGCGGGCGGCTCCTGCCGCCCGCCCTGCCCCTTGGTCATTCTTCACAAGGAGCTACATCGATCAGGACCTTCATGGTGGCCTCCCGGTTGGCATCGATGTATTCATAGGCTTTCTGATAGTCCCCGAAGGCAAAGTGCCGGCTCATCAGGGGCTTGAGCTGGATTTTCCCCTCACTGACCAGACGGATGGCATCCACATAGTCCTCATGCCGGTACATCATGGTGCTGTCCAGATCCAGCTCGTGGTCATTAAGCAGGGCCAGATCCACATGGGCCATTCCTGCATATACTGCGACCAGAACCAGCTTGCTGCCCTTGCGGGCATACTGGATAGCCTGTCCCATGGTGGTATCGTTGCCTGCGCAGTCGTAAATAACATCCGCCTTGTCCGGGCCGAAGCACTCTGCCATGACTTCACCAAAATTACGTGTCCGAGTGTTCACTGCGAAGTCCGCCCCACAGCTCCGGGCCAGCTCCAGCCGGGCGTCGGAGATATCGGTAATGAGCACCTGGGCCGCCCCCAGAGCCTTGCAGCTCTGGGCCAGCAGAATACCGATGGGGCCGGAACCCAAAATGGCCACTTTGGCACCCGCCAGCTCCGGAAAGCGTTTAGCTGCATGAACGGCCACAGCCAGCGGCTCGATCATAGCCCCTTCATTAAAACTCATTGTGTCGGGAAGCGGAGTAATCTTAGCCGCATCCACCTCAAAAAATTCGCTGGCGGTACCAGTGGTCTGGAACCCCATCACCTTGAGTTCCTCGCAGAGATTGTATTTGCCATGGCGGCAGGGGTAGCACCTGCCGCATACCACCTGTGGCTCGATGGTGACACGCTGTCCCACCCGGAGGCTGGTGACTCCCTTTCCAAGCGCGGCAATCTCCCCCGACACCTCGTGGCCTTGGGTGACGGGATATTTCGTAAACGGGTGTTCACCGTGATAGACATGGATATCCGAGCCGCACACGCCGATGCGCATGATTTTGACCAGTACCTCACCGGCCTTTGGCTCAGGGATTGGAACCTCCCGGAATTCAATGACCCCCGGGGCTGTCATAACCTGCTGCAGCATGCCTTTTCCTCCTCAACTCTTTTCACAGTACCACCGGGGGCCGCCAGCACTGATGAGTATGATGTTGCTGTTGGCGGTAAAGTCCCCGGTACGGATGGCAAATTTTACTTGGCGTGTCAGTTCGTCCCGAAAGTGGGGATGGCCGACCACCTGGCAGGGCAGCTCAGGTGGAAAACATGCCTTGAACTCCCGCTCGCGGCTGGGACTCACATCCAGGGTGGCCTGGCTCAGAATGATACCCTCCACACTGAAGTGCTTGAGCAGCTCCTTGAGCACATCTACCGCTGTGGGGACGTTTTCCGCCAGCGAGAGGTCGATTACCCTGGTGCTGTCCGGGATAGCCAGACCGGCGTCAGCGATCAGCAGCCGGTCGGTGTGTCCCATCCGGGCCAGTTCGGCCGCAATATCCCGGTTCAGGATGCCAGTCTCCGTCATAATACCACCCTCCCCCTATTTGCGGTCGTAGCAGCTCATGAGCAGCTCATACATCTCTGGAATGGTGGCGACACGGGGATTGTTGGCATAGTCGCCCAGTACCTGGCCGCAGTCTGCAATCTCCCGGATATCCTCTTTGGTCACGTTCAGCTCCCGGAAGTTGATCCAAAGGCCGATCCTCTTAAGAAAGCAGTCAATGGCATCGCAGCTTCTCTCCGCGGCCACAGCATCGCTCTCCCGCTCCAGGGAGGGTTCGAAGATCCGGCCTACCGTGGCGAACTTGTGCTCAGCGGCGGGATAGGTATACCGGGTAAAAGCGGGATAGAAGACTGCCAGAGACTGGCCGTGGGTGACATGGGGACAGTGGCCGCCGATCTGCATGCCCAGGCCGTGGGGCAAAGTGACACCGGCGGATGCGTTGGTGAGACCGCCCAAGGTGTCGGCCCAGGCCATCTGGCTGCGGGCCTCCAGGTCGGAGCCGTCGGCCAGCGCCCTGGGGAGGTATGCGGCGATAATACGGATGGCATCCAGGGCCATGCACTCCACCAGCGGGTTGGTGTTGACGGAGAGATATGCCTCAAAATTATGGCAGAAGGCATCAAAACCGGTCTGCGCAGTTACGCTGGCGGGCAGGGAAAGGGTAACCTCGGGATCTACAATGGCTGCGCGGGGGAAAATATTCTTGTTCCAGATAGCGCTTTTGTCCTTGGCACTGGTCTTGGTAATGACGGCACATGGGGTGGTCTGGCTGCCGGTGCCGGCGGTCGTGCTGATGGCCAGAATGGGCAGCGTCTGCTCCGTTGGGCCTGCGGTGTGGCAGTTGTAATCCCAGGCGGTACCGGGATGGGTGGCCTCCACAGCAATGGCCTTGGCGGTATCCATGGAGGAGCCGCCGCCCAAACCGATCACCACATCCACCCCCTCGGCCTTTGCCAGCTCCGCTCCTCTGGTGACCAGTTCAGTGGTTGGGTTTGGGATCACGCCGTCATAGTGCACACAGGCCACACCTGCGTCAGCCAGGCTTTTTTTGACCTTGGCGTACAGTTCTGCCACCGCAGGGAACTCGGGGACGGTCACCAGCATGGCCTTTTTCCCATAGCGGGCAGCAAGGGCCCCCGCCTCGGTGACGCGGCCGGCGCCGAAGATGATCTCGGTGGGGGCAAAATAATCAAAGTGCTTCATTTCATTCACTCCTTTTGATTTTGTTTCCAGAGAATTGGGCTCCGGCACAAGCAGGCTGGGTGCTGGGCAGTAAATGCCGGAGGGGGTACACTTCGTTTCCACAAAAAGGGCCCGCAGGAGCAGGGCGTGTGGCTCTGTCCTGCGGGCATGGTATCAGAGGGCTGCCCTTTTATTTTGGGTAGTACTCGTCCACGTTCTCCTTGGTCACGATGGTAACGCCGGTGTCCACGTTCTGGGGCAGCGCCTTGGCGGACAGGCCGTTGGCCTCGGTATAGAGGAACATCATGCTCCAGAAGCCCATGTTATACATCCCCTGGGCAACAGTGGCGTCAATCTCACCGTTTTTCACTTTGTCCAGCACGGTGGTGTCCACGTCGAAAGCCAGCACACGCAGATCTTTGCCGGACTCAGCCACGGCGGTAGGGCCAGCGGTACCGGCGATACCGTCCACGCAGAACAGGCCTACCAGGTCATCGTTGGCCTGCAGGGCCGCCGACATGTTGTCGGTGGCAGCGGTGGTGTCTCCGGCGTCGTTAACCTTCACGATCTCGATGCCAGGGGCGTTTTCGGCGCACCAGGCCTCAAAGCCCTGAACACGGCTTTCGCTGTTCTCGGCGCCCACGGTATAGAGGACGGCAATCTTACCCTCCCCTCCGCACAGGGGTACCAGGTACTCAGCGGCAATGCGGCCGGCTTCGGAATTGCCGGTGGACAGGTAGGAGGAGCGGTCGGAGGTGGGAGAGTCGGAGTCAAAGCACACCACAGAGATCCCCTGCTCCTTGGCAGAGTTGATGGTATCCGCCAGGGCGGTGGAGTTCACGCAGGTGACTGCGATGCCCTTGGGACTCTGGGCAATGACCTGCTCCAGAACAGCCACCTGACCGGCCACATCAGAGTCGGTTTGGCCGGTATACTTGGTAGTAACACCCAAGGCGTTTCCAGCATCCTCCATGCCCTCAAAGCAGTGCTTCCAGTAATCGATGCCGGACAGGAAACTGACCATGTAGTACTCGTCGCTTTCGTTGCCGACGAACGCTCCGGCCGAAGCCTGCGTGCCATCCCCTCCAGCGTTGGGGGAGTCTTCGGGTGCTTCGGCCGGGGAGCAGCCGAACAGGGACAGGGAGAGCGCCAGTGCAAGAATAAGTGCCAGTGCCTTTTTCATTGTGGGTTCCTCCTTTTATTTTTCTTGGCGGTATTGCCTGCGCCCGCGCCGGGCGCCGGATCACGGATTACGGCCGCAGGGCAGGTTTCCTGCGCCCCAGGCCCAGCATGCGCTGGAGGAAGCTGTTGCCGCTTTTTCGGTGGCTCATATAGTCGATGGTAACGGCGATGACCAGGATAGCGCCCTGGACGAAATCCTGCCAGTAGACGGACACATTCATCATAACCAGGGCAGAGTCCACAATCTTCAGCAGGAAAATGCCGAGAAATGTGCCCAGGATACCGCCCAGTCCGCCGGTCATGGAGGTGCCGCCGATGACCGCGGCAGAGATAGCGGTGGTTTCCGCGCCCTTGGACAGCTCAGGGGTGGCAACATTGAAGCGTGCGAGAGAAAGGATACCGGCCAGTGCTGAGAGCAAGGCGATGACCACATAGACGAAGATCTTGACCCGGTCTACATTGATACCGGAGAGCTTGGCGGCATTTTCATTGCTGCCCACATAGTAGATGTTACGGCAGGCATTGGACTTCTTGGTAAAGATAAGGGCCACCACGGTGACCAGCAGGAAGATCAGGAACAGCACGGGGATGCCGAATACATCGCCGGTGGCCAGAAAGCGGAAGCTGTCCGGCAGATAGCCGGACACCGACAGGGGGGAGCCTGTGGTGATAATGTAGGCCACACCGCGGGAGAGGTTCATCATGGACAGGGTAACGATGAAAGGCGGCAGTCCCACCTTGCTGACCATAAAGCCGTTGAACAGTCCGCATATGGCTCCCGCAGCCAGAGCAGCCAGGCAGGCCACCCAGATGTTGACCCCCATCAAAGCCATCTGGCCGGCAATGACGCACGTCATGGCGGCCACGCCGCCCACGCTCAGTTCAATGCCTCCCAGAATCAGAGCCAGGGTCAGTCCGATGGAGAGCAGGCCGTCGGTGGCCACACTCAGGGCGATGCTCTTCATGTTGGAGGGCTGGATGAACTTTGGATTGACGATGGCCACGATGGCCACCACAAGCAAAATAATGAGAAATACGCTCATCTCGCGCTGTCGGAGCAACCGCTTCAAAAGCTCCGGTCCCGTCCGCTTTATCTCGCTCTTCTGTTTCATTGCCGCAACTCCTTTTCCGCAAGCTGCTCGCCGGAGGCAAGCTTCATGATATTCTCTTCCCTCACCTCTTCGCCCTCGAGGAAGCCCGCCAAGCACCCTTCGTGCATGACTGCCACCCGGTCGGACACGCCGATGACCTCAGGCAGCTCACTGGATACCACAATCACACCGACGCCGCTCTCTGCCAGTTGACGCAGAAGCGCGTGGATCTCCCGCTTTGCACCCACGTCAATGCCGCGGGTGGGCTCATCCATGATGATGACCTTTGGGGCCAGAGAAAGCCACTTCCCGATCAGGCACTTCTGCTGATTGCCGCCGGACAGGCTGCTGATGGGGTATTCAATGCCCGGAATTTTGATGGCCAGTTGCTCTACAAATCCGTTGGCCAAGCTTCGCTCCAGCTTGTCGTCCAGCCAAATGCCATGGGAGACTCCCTTCATGTTGGCGCTGGACATATTGTTTTTGATACTCATCTCCAGAAACAGGCCCTGGGTTTTGCGGTCCTCGGTCAAGTAACAGATGCCTGCATCCACAGCGTCACGGTAGGTGTGGAAGGCACAGGGCCTGCCGTTGAGCACTACCTGGCCGGAACGGATGGGATCAATGGCGCACAGACCGCGCATAACCTCGCTCCGTCCCGCGCCCACCAGCCCGGCAAAACCCAGGATCTCCCCCCGCCGCAGGGCAAAACTGACTTCGCGGAAGATACTGCCGGTGAGGCCGTTGACCTCCAGAACCGGATCGTCCGCTGCGATACAGCTGCTCTTGGTTGGGTAGAGATTTCCCAGCTCACGGCCCACCATAGCGCGGATGATATCGTCTGCACAGATATCTCCGGTGTCCATGGTAGTGACATAGGTACCATCCTTGAACACAGTGACCCGGTCGCAGATTTCAAAGATTTCCGCCATGCGGTGGGAGATGTAGAGAATGCTGATTCCCCTACCGCTCAATTCCTTTACCAAATCAAAGAGCCGGGCAGTCTCCTTTTCCGTGAGGGAGGAGGTTGGCTCATCCAGAATCAGCAGCTTGCAGTTGAGTGAAACCGACTTCGCAATCTCAATGATCTGTTGTTCAGAGACAGTCAGCTCACTGACCAGCGCGCTGCTGGGAAAATTGGCGTTGAACTGCTTCAGAACCATGTCGGCATCCGCCCAGAGGCGTTTGAAATCAATCATTCCCCCCTTGTGGGGCAGACGCCCGATGAAGATATTCTCCGCCGCCGTCAGGTGGGGGCACAGGCTCAATTCCTGATGAACAAAGCCTATGCCGATATCCTGGGCTTCTTTGGGACTCCTGGGGGCAATAGGCGCGCCTTCAAACAAGATCTCGCCCTCCGTGGGCGGAAACACGCCGCCGATGATGTTCATGAGGGTAGATTTCCCGGCACCATTCTCGCCGCACAGCGCGTGAACCTCGCCAGGCCGCACCTGGAGCTGTACCTGATCCAGCGCCCGGGTTCCGGGAAAGACCTTTGTCACACCCCGTACCTCCAACCGATACTCGCTCATACAGCCTCCTCCTGTTCTTTTGTCAGCGATAAGCCCCCCTGCCTCAGCAGGGTCTTCAACTGAATGGCCGCCGCGCCGATTGCCGTCCCATACTCACCCAGATTGGACACCCGCAGCTTGACCCTGCGCCCGGCAAAGCGCATCCGGCGGATCTTGACCACTTTTTGGATCTGTTCGATTAAAAGCGACTCATTTGACATTCCGCCGGCCAGTACGATCTTCTCGGGATCCAGCAGATTTATGTAGCTGGCAATGCCGATGCCGATGTATTCTCCCGCCCTCCTAACCAAGTCCAGTGCGGCCACATCCTGCTCCCGGGCGGCAGCGAACACAGTCTTGGCCTCCACCCGCTCAATATTGCCGCCTGCCAACTCCAGAATACGGGTTTTGACTCCGCTGGAAATCAGGTTACGGGCCTGCTGGGCGATCGCTCGCCCGGAGGCTACCGCCTCCAGGCAGCCGTTGTTGCCGCAGGTACACAGCGGCCCATCCTTCTCCACCGTGATGTGGCCCAGCTCCCCTGATGTCCCAGAGGCACCGACGCACAGCTCTCCGTTTTCAATGGCCGCTGCGCCGATGCCATAGCCAAGGTTGATGCAGATAAAATAGTGATACCCCACACCTGAACCAAAGAATTGCTCCCCCAGCGCCATAGCCCGGTTGGAGTTCTCCAGCCGCATAGGCCAGCGGATACTGGTCCGTTGTAAAAGCAGCCGCCCCAGCGGCTCCAAAAGCGCTACATCCTCCCAATGAAAATTAGGGGAAAAGAGTACCCTTCCCTGGTCCAGGTCCAGAATCCCCGGCACACCCACCCCAACGCCCAGGACCCGGTGGAGCGGGATACCGCTCTCGCGCAATAGCTGGTCAATCAGCTCTGCGGCGGTCTGAATGACCGCGTCGGCATCTTCCGGTACCGGAATGGGACGATTTGCCTTTGCAACAGGCATTCCATTGAGATCCATCACAAGCGCCCTCAGCACGGTTGGAGCAAAGTCGATCCCGACGCTGTAATAGCAGTCCCCAGCAAACTCATACATTTCGGGGCGCTTTCCGGACGCGCCCTCCTGCCTCCCACAGGAGCGTACAATACGGTTGTCCAACAACTCATCTGTGATCTTGATTGCGGTCGGCAGGCTCAGCCCCGTCCGGCGTGCGATCTCAGCCTTGTTGATAGCGCCTCTCTCCCAGATTGTTTTCAGCACCAGCCTCCGGTTCATCAAAGCTAAAGTGAATTTATCAACACGCACGTGAAAACTCCTTTTCCTCTGCCCATTCCCCTTTAAAATACCCCCAACGCTCTTATCCTTTTATACTAAGTTAAGTTAACTAACTTAACGAGGCAATTGTAGCGCTATGCATAAGAAATGTCAATCCCTCTTTTCTATTTTTGGCGTTTCGAATGATGCATCTGAAAACCTTTTGTATATTATACCGAAAGGTTTTTGAATATAGCATAAAATCAGGGGCGGCATTTTAGCAAAAATGCCGCCCCTGGTCTGATCCGCCGGAATCAATAGTAATGCTCAAGTCTTGGCACCCGCCAGCCGTTGTAAGAGATAATATGGGCCGCCCCAATGGCCGTTCCATAGTCGCCGCGGGTTCCCAAACGGAGCGTCACATGGCGTCCCGCCTGCCGCATCTGCCGCATTTGCATACTATGGGCTACCCGGTCGAAAAACAGCGGACCGTTTCTTGTCAGGCCTCCGCACAAAACGATACAGTCCGGATCCAGGATATTGATCGCCATGGCCAGTCCGATTCCGATATAGTCAGTAGCCTTGTCCACAATCGAGAGGGCTACCGCATCTCCCTTGGCCGCCGCCTCAAAGACCAGCTTGGCGTCAATCCGCTCCGATGCGCCGCCGCACCGCTCCCGCAGGCTGGTAGGGAGACCACTGCAAACGGCGTCTCTGGCCTGCAGGGCAATGGCCTCACCGGAAGCTACCGCCTCCAGGCAGCCGGAGTTTCCACAGGCGCAGAGCGGACCGTCTTTGCAGACAGTGATGTGTCCCAGCTCACCGCTGGTGCCGCTGCTGCCGTAGTAGAGCTGATTGTTCTGCATCAGAGCTGCACCGATACCGTGTCCAATGTTGACACATAAAACGGTATGGGTGCCGCTCTCTCCGCCATCCCCGCGCCAGCCACTCTCCGCTAGTGCCAGTGCCCGATTGGCGTTTTCGACCAACACGGGGTAGGACAGCCGGCTCTGAAGCCAGCTCTGAAGCGGAATATCGCTCCAGCCAAAGTCCGGGGAGAAGAGAATATGCCCGGTATCCCGCTCGATGAGGCCGGGCATCGCCACCCCCACTCCGGCCAACCGATCCAGTGCAACTCCGGATTCCAGCAGACTGCTCTGAATCCGCTCGCACAACCGGTCCACAAATGCTTCAACAGGCTGGACCTCCCCCGTTTCCACCATGGTTCCGTATACTACCTTCTGCGCCAAATTCATCAGCACCAGTCGTATGGTCCCACGGCCAATATCCACCCCCATATAATATTCGCTTTCGGGCACCACGCTTAACAATTCCGGCGGTTTTCCGCCGCTGCTCTTTCCCTTTCCCACAGCTCTCACCAGACCGCGGTTAATCAGATTTTCCGTGATGGTCATGACGGAGGGAAGGCTCAGCCCAACCCGTTTTGCAAGCGCAGCACGGCTGATGGGGCCCTCCAGAATGATCGTCCGCATAACGTTGCTCTTATTGGTGGGAGCTGCCCGATAGCGGTCGGCCCACGGGGTTTTGGGCATAGTGATACCTCCTTTTTTTACTACTTTTCTAAAGTATATCGCATTCAAATATATATCACAAGTAAACCGTACCATTTTTTGCAGATCAAGACGATTGACAATATCTCAGCCGTGTTTTAAAAACCGTTCTACCAAAAGTCTACCAGAAATGCCTTGGAATCCTTTGGGTTCCAAGGCGTTTTCACTTTTCCCGCTCCCGTATTGTCTACCAAACGTCTACCATAGCAACCTTTTGATTCTGTTTCCCCGCCTTTTATATCTCTATCCCCCGAAATGTGCATTGTTTCCTCCCCTGAAAGGGGCGTCATACTTTGACTGAAACGCGCAGTCGTGAGTAGGATGCCCCGAAAGCTCAAAATTTAGAAGGAGGAATTCCAAACATGAGAAACCTCAAGCGGACTCTCAGCCTGGCTCTGGCTTCCGTCATGCTCGTGGGCATGATGAGTGTCGGCGCCAGCGCGGTGAACGCGAGCGATTTCACCGATGCGGATGAGATCGTAAACAAGGACGCCGTTTCTACCATGACTGCCCTGGGCATCATCAATGGTAAGGAAGACGGCAGCTACTTTGACCCCACCGGCACCGTGACCCGTGCCGAGATGGCCAAGATGCTCTGCGTCGCCATCAACGGCGGTGTGGATCCCGTGCTGGGCGTCAAGGACACCCCCACCTTTACCGACATCAAGGGCCATTGGGCAGAGTCCTACATTGAGTACTGCGCCGCCAACGGCATCATCGCTGGCCGCGGCAACAACAAGTTTGATCCTACCGGCACCGTGAGCGCCACCGAGGCCGCCAAGATGCTGCTGGGCGTGCTGGGCTACAACGCCGAGAAGTCCGGCCTGGTGGGCAACGACTGGGCCATCAACACCAACGTGCTGGCCAACCAGAACGGTCTTTACAAGAACCTGTCCAATCTGAACGCCAACACCCTGCTGACCCGTGACAATGCCGCCCAGATGATCTACAATGCTCTGGACGCCAACATGGTTGAGCTGAACGCCGCTGGCAACTACACCACCAGCCAGTACAGCTACACCGGCACCGAGTCCGTCGTGACCGGCACCGAGCGCGTGTGGGTGCTCACGATCAAGGAGAACAACTGCACTGATTCTGGGATCAAGGCTGCTGTTGATGCCCTGAGCGGCTCCGTGTACAACAGCCGCAGCGACGCTGACGAGACCGTGAAAGAGGTCGCTGGCGCTGAGCTCAGCAAAGTCAAGTACGCTCTGGAGCAGAAGACCCAGAATGTTTACGGCGAGAACACCGTGACCAAGTACGCCGACGAGACCATGGGCCACAAGTACCTGTCCCTGATCACCGACGGCGACGCTGTGCTGACCGACGTGGAGAAGGACAGCAAGGGCACTTACACCCTGTACATGAATGGCATCACCACCAAGGGCCAGTACACCAAGGTCGAGGGTGACTACAGCAACCTGATCGGCCAGAAGGTCGAGGTTCTGTATAAGGACAGCGAGAATGTGTACGGCGTCTATGCCTCCACCGACAGCTCCCTGATCGTGGAGAGCACTGCTGGTAAGGTTGGTACTCTCAGCAATAATGAGGTCAAGATTGACGGCACCACCTACAAGGTGGACAGCAATGTGACCACCACCGCTCTCTACACCGGTAAGCTGATTGACGGCCTGAATGTGGGCGGCAACAAGGCCGCCGCTGTGAAGGCTTACGACAATGACGACAACGGCAAGATCGACACCGTCGTTTACGTCCCCTTCACCGCCGCCAAGGTGACCTACGTGGGCGAGAAGTCCTTCAACACCGACGTGGCTGGAACCAACATCAAGTTTGAGGACGTGAACGCTTACGACGATATGGCCAAGAACGACTATGTCATCAAGAGCGACGCCGCCAACACCGTGGATGACACCGATACTTATGTCCTGGCTGAGACGGTCGAGGGCAAGATCGAGGCCACCAAGAGCGACTCCGTCCGCATTGACGGTACCTGGTACAACTATGTTACCACCACTCCCGACAAGGATCTGGCTCTGGACAGCACCGTGAAGGCCGCTGTGCTCAACGGCTACATCGTGAAGTCCGAGGTTGTCACCTCCAGCCACGAGCTGCAGGATTACGCCGTGGTCGTGAAGACTGACACCGATATCAACGGCCCCCAGGCCAAGCTGCTCTTCGCCGACGGCACCACCAAGGTGGTTACCACCGACAAGAAGTACACCGATACTATGGGCCTGGTGACCTACGAGGTCAAGAAGGGCGAGTACGTCCTGACCGAGGCCGTGACCGACAGCGCCGACAAGGCCGGCTTCGACAAGATTGTGACTGGCAAGTATGTCAACAACTCTGGCAAGGGCAAGATTGGCGGCGAGAGCATCGCGGACGACGCCGTGATCTTTGTGAAGGATAGCGCGGGCAAGTTCTCTACTATGGCCGGTTCCGACTTTGCCAAGTACAGCACTACCTCTGTGGTGGACCAGAATATCACTGCTTACGCTAACAAGGACAACTCCACCGGCTACAACAGCATTGTTCTGGCTTATGTGGAGCTGACCGGGACTGTCAACTCTATCACCAGTAACTACGGCTATGTGACCAGCGCCGTGTCCACTACCAAGAACGATGACGGCGAGACCGTGTCTTCCTTCACCTTCTGGGATGGCGCCACCGAGCACAAGGACATCATGACCGACGAGAAGGTTTCCCTGTCCAAGGGCGACATCTTTACCTACGAGGAGAACAAGGACGGCAGCTACACTGTCAGCGAGGTCGACAACCTGCTGCGTACCGCCATCATCGCCTACAACGAGAAGAACGGCGATATCCGCTTCACCGACGCTTCTCTGAACAGCGCAGGCAGCAATGTCAACGCTGAGATCACCGACGATACCGTTATCATCGGCATCAACAGCGACGACAAGGCCGGCGTTGAGGGCGTGGTGCCCACCATCGCCATCGAGACCGCTACCTCCGGTGTCTACCAGGCCAACGCCTACTATGTGATGGGCGTCGCCGACGAGGTGAAGCTGCTGGTGGTTGACACCTACGGCAACATCCCCGCGGTTGACAGCGTAACTACTGTTACCGACGAGAGCAATCTCGGTACTGCTCTGAAGCAGTACACGGATGTGACCTTTGAGGGTAATGCTACTATTTCCAGCAAGCTGGAGATCCCCGCTGGTGCCACCCTGAACGTCAAGGGTGATCTGACCGCAAATGCTGCTATCGTTGGCAACGGCACCCTGAATGTGACTGGCAATATCAGCGACACCAGCAAGGTCAGCACTCAGCTTGAGTCCACCAAGACCAGCGAAACTGTTTCCGTGTCCGGCGGTGTGGTTCTCGGCGACGTGACCGGCAATGTCGGCTCCGGTAGCGCTCTGTACTCCGGCGATCAGGTTAAGGGCAAGGTTATCGTTCAGATTACCGTTCCTGCGGATGCGGTGACTGACGGCACCTCTAAGATTAAGTTTGACGGTTCCGAGCCCTCTACCCCCAAGCTGACCAATCGTAGCGACATTTATCTGGCTATCGATATGAGCCAGTCTGGCCAGAAGGTTATCACCATTGACAAGGACGGCGATTGGAGCTCTACTACTAACGATGTGTATACCCTCACCGTGAAGTGATAATCTAACTGCAATCGGCTTATTACGAAGAGAGCCGCCCCCGATTGGGGGCGGCTCTTTTTGTTAGTGGAAGGCTATATAGTAGTAGCTCATTCCGGATCGGTTTGCGTCCGCGTAGAATCTGCCCTCTATCAGGTCGCCGCGGGCCACCCGTATTCCGCTGCTGGTGATCTCCACCAGGTTTCCGTCCCGCATGGTGACCGGCGCTCCTTGCAGCGCCAGGCCGCCATAGGTATACATGTCGGACTGCATTGCGCCGTCCTGCCTTACCACAAAGACTGCCCGGGGCGATACCCCCAGCGAAATATCCCGGCTTCGGGCGTCATCCCCTGTATAGCTTCCACTTAGAATCTCAGGCTTTAAGGCCAGTGCTTTATCCAGCACACGGAAATCCTCGTTGAAATCCGTGCGCAGGAAATTGTCCTCCGGCTCCCACTGGTGCAGGTGATAGTGTTCCGTATAAGCTGCCATTTTCATTCCTCCCGCAGGGGGGCCGGGCAGCGCCTTTGCTGTACTGGAAAACGCGTCCCCTGCGGGAAAGGAACCCCGCGTCCGGCTGTCTACCGGACGCGGGGATGGCCTTGCCTGCGGAGGGGGTAATATAGATGGCAAACTATACAGCGCACTATCACCTGCACCAGTGGGAACCGGAGGACAGCTTTTTACGGAGAGACTTCAACGAGGATTTTCAGAAAATTGACGCGGGCCTCGCTGGACGGGGAGATTGCAGCCTGCTGTTCGGCTCTTACGTGGGTACGGGAACTTGCGGCCCGTCCGAGCCTACCGCACTTACACTGGGGATTCCAGCCAAGGCGCTTTGGGTAAGCTGCGGTTCATGCCACGCTGTCTTTCTGAGGGGGAACACGCAGGCGGTTAATTTCAGCACCAGCGATGGAGAGCTGCTTGAGGTGGAGTGGACGCAAGACGGCCTGAGCTGGAAGCTGGGGGGAGGACTTTACAATCACGACTACCAGCAGCTCAATGAGGCTGGAACCACCTATTATTACGCGGCGCTTTATCAAGAAAGCAAGGAGGCCCCGGGAAATATCCGGGGCCTCCTTGCTTTCTTGGGGTTTGGTGATCAGAACTCAGCGGATAGTGAAGGTACCCTCCACAAGAGTACCATCCCCGGTGCTCTTGATAGACCAGGTGTACTTACCGGAGGTCAGGGGCTCAGTCTTCATGGAACCATCACCAGCATTGATCAGGGGCTTTTCGCCAATTACCTGAACATAGAAGTAGTGGGGGCCGACCGAGCCGATATCATTAACCGTCTCAGTGTAAACGGTGCCCTTGGAACCCTTAATGGTCAGGATAACTTTGTCGTTCGCAGTCTTGGTGCGGAACACAAAGTACATATTCTCGTTGGCCTCGCCGTGAACATCACTGGCAATGTCGTTGGGAGTGGACTCCAGAACATAGGCGCCGTTGTCCAGGAAAAGCAGCTCGTTCTTGGAGGCAATGTTTTCGGTGGTCACGTCGCCGGCGATCTCAGCCTTGTCGTTGCCGGAGGAGGTGGTGGAACCGTAGAAGATGGTGACGATCTCGCCGTTCTTCACGATGGCGGTAACCGTCATGCCCTTCTCCACATCACTCAGAGAGCCAGTCTCGATCTTCTTGCCCTTGGTGACGGCATAGACCTCGACATCGTCGGAAACAGCGTAGCTCTTGCCGCCCAGGTCGATGATACCATCCTCGGCCTCAGCCTTGACCTCCACGCCGGGAAGCTGATAGGTATCATCGGTAGTGACCTTGCTGTACTCCTCACAGGCGGAGGCGTCCAGAATCTCGTTCTCAGCATCCGCATAGGCGATAACGTTCAGCAGAATATCGGTCTTCAGGACATTGCCGCTGGGATAGCTGTCCTTCAGCTCCTCATCCATCTTGACAGTGGTGATCTCACCGTTGACAACAGCCTTGTACTCGTAGTAGGTGTTGTCGCTGTCCTTCACCTTGGTGCCCTCCTTGGAGCTGAGGACATACACGATGTCGTCAGAGCTGGCGGACACATCGGAGATGAAGACCATGGTAGCCACAGTGCTACCGCTCTTGCAGTAGTACACAAAGTTGCCGCTGTTGTCCTTCAGGTCGGGAACATTGGCATAGCCGGTGTAGGACTTATAGGTGGCCTTGCTGCCGGTGCCGGTCTGCACCAGGAAGACGGTCTTGCTGTTGGCGTAGACAGTCTCAGTGTCCAGAGTCATGGCAGACTCGCCCTTGTTGATCTCGACCTTCTTGTTCTCGGCCAGACCGGAAGTGCTGGCGGTCTTGATGGTGTAGATGTCCTTGGAGTTCTTGCTGTACTCTACGATGTAGCCCGGCAGTTTATCCAGTTCTTTCTTCTTAGCATCAAAGTCGTCGCCTTTCAGGCAGTCCTCATCGACCTCGGCCTCGACCACGGTGCCGTCGGCCAGCAGAAGCTTGGCATAGTAGGAGCTCTCGTCGTCATAGCGGCCCTCATCGGCACCGGTGTTCACGACGTAGGCGTAGTCGCTGGAGGCCTTGGATACGTCGACCTTAATGACATAGCCATAGGAATCCAGGTACAGGTCCAGCACGCTGTCGACCTTGACATCACCCTTATTGGACATCTTCGCGCTGTACTTGTAGGTCTCGCCGTCAGCCACGAAGCTGGAATCGCCGGTGGTCTTGGTGACCTCGACGCCCTCAACCACCTCGGCCAGGGTCATGGTCTGGATCTCACCATCAGCCATGGTGTAGAGAACCACGTCGTCCTTCTCGAAGGACTCAGTCTCAAACTTCTTGCCGTCCACGGTGACATAGCGGTCATCGCCGTCCTTCGCGGCGGTAACCTTGGAGATCTCGCCCACGTAGGTGTTGATGACCACCAGGGTCACGTTGTCGTCGTTGTCCACAAAAGCCTCGACCAGAACGCCGTTGCCGCCGAGCTCGTCGTCGCTGTTGCCCTTTTCGATGGTGAAGGTGCCATTGGCCTTGCCGTCCTCGGTCACATCCACAGTAGTGGTCTTATCCAGGCCCAGGTCGGAGTACAGGGTCTTGGAGCTGACCTTCTCGGAGTAAGAGGCATCGGCGGTGGAAGCATAGGTGCCGATCTCCTTGGTGCCGTTCTTCCACTGGTCGGAGGGACGGCCGAAATCGTCGTGGTTATTGCTGTTCAGGGTCAGGTCAGAGAAGTACTTCTCGCAGAACTGCTGCACCTCGTCCTTGTCGCCCTTCACGGTGCGGTAATCATCGGTCGTGCTGTTGGCGACCTTCACGGGGGCGGAAGCACCCACGATAACCTGCATGCCGTCGGAGCCGATGACAGTGGTGCCCTTGTTGGTGTAGTACACAGTGTCGGCGGTCAGGGTCTGGAACGCCATCTGGGCGGCCTGCTCACGGGTCATGGCGTCGGCCAGCACGATGCCCTTGGGGGCGATGCCCGCGTTCACCGCGTCGGCGGCCACGTTGATGGCCCAGTCGTTGCCCACATAGTTGGCAACCTTCGCGTCATAGCCCAGGGCCACCAGCATCATCTTCGCAAAGGCCAGGCCGGTCAGCTCGCCCTCGGGGTCGAAGTTGCCGTTGCCGGTCCCTGCCAGGATGCCCTGCTGTACGCAGTAGCCGATGTAGCCCGCAGACCAGCGGTTGGCCGCCACGTCCTTGAAGGTGGTGGAGTTGGTGGTCAGCTTATTGGCATCCTCCTCGCCCAGGAGCATGACAGCCACGATCTTGGCGGCCTGCTCACGGGTCAGGATGCCGGTGGGGTTGAAGGCGCCCTTGTCGGTGCCCTCGAATACACCGATGGCGGTCATCACATCAACCGCCTCAGTGTTGGTGATTTCAGCAGAGTCGTTGAAATCACTGCTCACAGCGCTGGCGGAGACGACCATCATGCCCACAATCAGGGCCATGGCCATTACCAGGCTGAGAGTCCGCTTGAGGTTTCTCATTTGGATTTCCTCCTTCTGAATTTTGAAGCCTAGGGGCGTATGACGCCCCTTGCAAGCCATGAAAAAGGAGGGATTCCCCCCACATGCAGTTCCAAATGGCACAAAAGAGCGGCAAAAAGTGGCGTTGGTAGACATCTGGTAGACACGCCGGGCATGCCAAGCACAAAAAGAGCCCGGAACCGCAACGGTTCCGGGCCACTTTTGGTAGACATTTGGTAGACTTAACCTTAAAGCACAGTACAGGTCACTTGAGCCAATCACACACCTCAGCCAGGCTGATGCCCTGGCCGCGGGCGATACGGGCCACATCCTCGTACTCCGGCTTGGAGCGGACGACGCCCCAGCCGGAGGCGGTCTTGAGCCGCACGGGGCCGTGGGGGGTATCCACGGTGCGCTCACCCCGCTCCAGGGTATACCGGCGGCACACATTCTCCCGCACGCCCAGAGTGGTGGTGTGCCGGAAAAGCAGGCCAAGCAGCCTCTCCCGATCCTCCATGCGGCACATACAGGAGAGCAGCACGGCGGGGCGGCCCTTCTTCATGCCGATGGGCGTGGTATACACGTCCAGTGCTCCGGCGGCAAGCAGCTCCTCCTGGGCAAAGCCGATGGCCTCGGCGGTCATGTCGTCCAGATTGCAGCACAGCTCAGCCACTTCATCTCTGCCGCCTGCTGTCTCTCCCAGCAGGGCGCGGACGCAGTTGGCCGCCTCAAAGTCCTTGTTTCCCATACCATAGCCGATTTTTTTCACCTTCATCACCGGCATGGCGCCGAATTCGGTGACAAAGTGCTTGAGCAGCGCCGCGCCGGTGGGGGTGCACAACTCACCACGGATGGCTCCGCCGTAGATGGGCACGTCCCGGAGAATGTGGGCCGTGGCGGGGGCGGGCACGGGCAGGATGCCATGGGCGCAGCGCACCTGGCCGCTTCCAACGTGTACCGGGGAGGCCACGATACGCTCCACACCCAGCATGTGCACCAGCAGGCAGACCCCCGCCACGTCGGCCACCGCGTCCAGGCTGCCCACCTCGTGGAAGTGGATCTCCTCCACCGGCGCGCCGTGGGCGTGGCTCTCAGCCTCCGCAATCAGGCCGTAGACCGCCTCCGCATCGGCCCGTACCGCCTCGGGCAGCTCCAGATGGCCCAGCAGATGGCGGATCTCCCCCATTCCGGTGTGGTGGTGATGTCCATGGTCGTGGTCGTGATGGTGGTGCTCGTGTTCATGGCCATGTTCGTGCTCGTGGCTGTGCTCGTGACCATGCTCATGGCTGCGGTCGTGATGGTGGATGTGCCCCTCCGGGGATACGTCGCAGCTGACCTCCTCCTCCCCGTGTACCGTCACCGCCACATGGGTGCCGGTGATGCCGCATTTGACGGCCGGTACGGCGGACACCGCCACGCCAGGCAGGCCCAGGCCGTTCATCTTCTCCAGAAAGGCTGCCTTGTCGTCCACAAGCTCCAGCAGGGCCGCCATGAGCATATCGCCGGCGGCCCCCATACCGCAGTCCAGATAGAGTGTTCTCATTTCTGTTTCCCTCCCATGTGGTTGATCATGCTGGCCAGATACCCCGCGCCGAAGCCGTTGTCGATATTCACCACACCGCACCCTGAGGCGCAGGAGTTCAGCATGCTCAGCAGGGCAGAGAAACCGCCGAAACTGGCTCCGTAGCCCACACTGGTGGGTACCGCGATAACCGGGCAGTCTACCAGGCCGCCCACTACGGAGGCCAGCGCTCCTTCCATCCCCGCCACAGTGACAACGCACCGGGCGGCCATCAGGGTGTCCAGATTGCTCAGCAGCCGGTGGAGTCCGGCCACCCCCACATCGTACAGACGGGTGACATGATTCCCCATAGCCTCGGCGGTGAGGGCTGCCTCCTCCGCCACCGGGATGTCGCTGGTGC
>ENA-ORUW01001006-ORUW01001006.1-human-gut-metagenome-genome-assembly--contig:-NODE-1006-length-22549-cov-9.942918_pt1 | contig 22549 bp, 25 predicted proteins | sample MGYA00242088_ERZ509227 | MGnify/ENA primary metagenome ERZ509227 (study PRJEB26280, sample SAMEA2338816) | human gut metagenome | biome: human gut; feature: human-associated habitat; material: faeces... | reverse complement strand
TTTGACATAAAGTATGCTCCCTCCTAAGTGACAAGTTTTTATTATTTCACTTGTCAACCTAGAAGGGAGCATATCAAAATGAGCCGTTGTTCATACACACTCTATGTACTGCACAGTATTTGCAACACTTCGTCAGCCACTGAGAGCTGCACACTATGTAATCGCAGATGCTGGTGTAGATGAAGTACCATGTGCTCCATATTGCACATATGGAACACACGAACTTGCAGAAGCTGCTTCTAAGACAATCGGTGACAGCAACGCAGTACTGCTTGCTAACCACGGTATGCTTGCTTGCGGCGGAAACTTAAAGAGCGCATACTCTCTGGCATGCGGAATGGAATTCTGTGCTGAGTTAGAGTATCGTACAAAGCCAATCGGTGGTCCTGTATATCTGTCAAAAGAAGAAATGGCAGAAGTACTGGAAAGCTTCAAGAGCTATGGGCAGCCGAAAAAGAAAAACTAATTTATCCGACAATTCACATATAATATAGCAATAACCCCCCATTCCCTTAATAGAGCGGTCTCGGAAACTCTTAAAACCCGAATTTCCGCTCTTTTTTGGTTCCTTCTTTTTTCTCTTCCTCCATATCTCAGGCAAGCGTTACATTACATTCTTGCGTTTAATGAGGATGAGGAAAAATATATAGGGTTGAAAGAAGCCATGTACTTAGGTTATGAAGTGGCATGTTACTTTCAAAGATGGCAGGTTGTATATGATTAAAACTATGTGAGAAATAGGGTATTTTACTATTATTTGTAATCCTTGCCCGAAGAAACAAACACAATGGAGTTATCCTCCAATTTTAACAGAAAATTAATCTGGATTAACAAAGATTTAACCAGGGAAATAGGAAAGATTTTACAAGAATCATTTAAAGTACATAATGTAGGAAATCATTCAAAAAAATGAAATGAAAGAAACACAACAAGACAGGAGGGGGTTATGGCCTACGAATATTTATGGTTTGATTTAGGGATGACACTGGTTGAAACATCCAGGAGTATTCGCTATCAGAAAGTTCTGGAAGATTTTCAGATAGTAAAGGAAGAGAAGGAAATTCGGAAAGCATATCACATAACAGATAAGATTTTTATGAGAGAGTACCCACATGTTCTGGGACAAAGTCCGGAGAAGTTTTTCCCGTGGTATCTTGGCGTGTTGAATTATGAACTGAATATCAGAATATCTATTCCGGAAGTTTATGAGGCACTTATGGAAAAGAAAACAAATGAGAGTCAGCAGTGGAAGTGCATCCAGGGTGTAAAGGAAACGTTGGAAAGACTAAAAGAGCAGGGAATGAAATTGGGGTTGATCAGTAATTGGGACTCCACGTGCAGGGAGGTGCTAAAAAATAATGGATTGGATCAGTTACTGGATACAATTGTGATTTCTTCAGAAATAGAAATAGAAAAACCGGATGTGAAGATTTTTGAGTATGCACTGAGTATTTCTGGAGCAGACAGGAAATTATCGTTGTACATTGGAGATAATTATTATGACGACGCCATAGGCTCTGCAAAGGCAGGCATAGATTGTATCCTGGTGAATCCTTATGGGACGCTGGGGATGGAAGAAATCAAAAATATTGAGATTATTCCAAGTGTGGCAGAATTGGAATCAGTTTTAGGGGGTGTTTCAGTTTAACAGCATGGAAGTTGAATTTAAGGAAAAGAGTTTGTGCGAAAGAATTGATCTGGTATATGAGAAGTTGACAGAAGCACAAAAACAAATTGCGATTTATTTAAAAAAGAAATGGGAACAGGCATGTCTGATGTCAGCAAAGAGTCTGAGCGAACAGGTTGATGTAAGTGAGGCAACAGTACATCGTCTGGCGGCAAGTCTGGGGTATGACAGTTTTACAGATATGAAAGAAAAGATGAAAGAGGAACTGCTGATGAACCGGGCGGTCACCAATATGAGTTTTCGGAATCGTGGAATTTCAGAAAACTGGCTGGATGAATGTTTGCAGACAGAGATGGTCAATCTTGTAAATACTTATCAGCTTAACCTAAAGGATAAGATTTCACAGGGAGCAGAAATGCTGCGAAATTCAAGAAGAATTTACGTGATCGGTGATAAGCAGGGACTGGGGACTTCTTCATATTTGGGATTTGTATTAAATTATCTTCTGGGCAATACAGTTCATCTGACCCTGGCCGATGTTTATGAACAGATTGGATTTATGGGATCTGAAGACGTATTGATTGTGATTGGATTTCAAAGATATTGTCCAAGGACTCAAAAGGCAGTGGAGCTTGCCGCAGATAGAGATGTGAGAATTCTGGCTTTTACAGATTGTAATCTGTCACCTTTTGCTCAAAAGGCAGAAATATCCCTATATGCAACGATGGACTCTACCTATTTCTTGGATTCTTATACTGCAGTTGTTTCCATTGCACAGGCACTGATTGCAAGGATCGTCATGAAAGACGAGGAAAGAATCCGAAAGAATGTAGAGGCTACCGAATATGTTTACAGGAGATTCCGGGAATAAGCAGAGGAAGGATGAGAAGATGAAAATCACGATAATCGGATGCCAGGGCGCTTATCCGGACCAAAATCAGGCAACATCCGGGTATTTGATCGAAACCGAGAATGTCCGTGTACTTTTAGATTGTGGATGCGGAGTGATTTCCCAGATACAGAATTATATTTTACTGGAAGAACTGGATGCAGTAGTAATCACACATTATCATCCAGATCACTGTTCGGATCTGGGATGTTTACAATATGCATCTATGATTCTGATGCAGTTTGGAAAACGAAAGAAACCTTTGGCGGTATGGGGACCGGGAGAAAATGAACGGTTATCTTATGAAGAATACTGTACAGGAAACAGTTATTTGGAAGAAGATGTTTTTCAGATTGGAGACTTGGTATTTGCCAGTCAGAAAAATGTGCATGATATCCTGTCTTATGCTATTCGTGTAGAGGATAGAAAGGGGAGTTCTCTTGTATATTCCGGGGATACAGGATATTATGAAGACCTTTCGAAGTTTGCGGAAGGCACGGAACTATTTTTATGTGAATGTTCTTTGTACAACTGGCAGAAAGGGAAGACTCCAGGACATATGTGTGCAGAGGAAACGGGAATGGCCGCGAAAAATGCAAAGGCAAAAAAACTTTGCCTTACGCATTTGCCGCCATATGGAAACCGACAGCAATTATTGGAAGAAGTAGGTCATAAATATCAGGGGGAACTGGTATTAGCCAGTTCTGGTATGATATTTAGACAATAAAGAAACATGCTTCAGAGAAGAGTAAGGAGAAAAGTAAAAAATGAAATCAAAATTAATTTTCAGGATCTTAACAGCAACGATGGCAGGAGTAATGATGGTAACTGCGGCAGGGTGCGCTTCGGGAAATCAGGATAAAGGAACAACAGAAGAGTCTATTGTAAGAATGGCTGTCAGTTCAGAGCCGGATAATCTAAATCCGATGAAATCTTCTGCAACAGATACATCGGCTATGATGATGAATGTGTATGAAGGACTGCTCTCTTTTGATAAGAATGGAAGTTTTATTCCAGCTCTGGCAGAAAGTTATGAAATCACAGATGACGGAATGACTTATGAATTTCAGTTAAAAGAAGGGATTCAATTCCATAGTGGAGATGAATTTAACGCAGAAGATGTAAAATATACATATGAAACATTAGCCGGATTAAATGGAGAATCCCCTTTAAATGAGACACTGGCAAGTGAACTGGTGGCGGTTGAAACCCCGGATGATTATAGCGTGCAGTTAAAATTGAACAAGGTAGATGCTGGTTTTCTTTCTAAATGTACGATTTCAATCCAGCAGGATGGATATACACAGGACAGCACAAATCCGAATGGAACAGGTCCATACAAGTTTAAAGAATATGTACAGGGACAGAAGCTTGTTCTGGAAAAGAACGAGAACTATAAAACGATTGAGACAAGAATGCCGGAAATTGACACTGTAGAATTTAAAATCATGACAGACAGCAATGCGGTTTTGATGGCATTAAAATCAGGAGATTTGGATATCGCATCCGTAGATGCAAGAAACTTTTCTTCTTTAGGGAAAGACTTTACATCGGTAGAAGGACCTCAAAATATGGTGCAGATCTTTGCATTGAATAACAGTGTAGAACCTCTGAATAAAAAAGAAGTGCGTCAGGCAATTAATTATGCGGTGAATAAAGAGGAGATTATCCAGACAGTCATGGAAGGACACGGAACACAGTTGGAAAGTTTTCTGAGTCCAAGTATGAAGAATTACTATAATGATGATATTAAGGGATATGATACAAACATTGGAAAGGCAAAAGAACTTCTTGCAGAAGCTGGTTATCCAACTGGATTTACAATGACGCTTACAGTTCCATCCAACTATCAGACACACATAGACACAGCGCAGATTTTAAAAAGTCAGTTGGAAAAAATTGGGGTTACAGTAGAAATCCAGCTTGTAGAATGGGCACAATGGTTGGAAAACGTTTATAATAATGCACAATATGAATCTACAGTAATTGGACATAGTGGAAAGCTGGATCCACAGGATTTTCTGAACCGTTTTACAACAACATATGAAAAAAATTACTTCAAATACTCTAATGAGGAATACGATGCTAAAATTGCAGAAGCCGCATCTGTAACAGATGAAACAAAAAGAGCGGAAATATACAAAGAATGTCAGCAGAAGTTAGCAGATGATGCCGCAAGCGTATTTATTCAGGATCCAAGCATCAACTATGCAGTTCGTAATACAATCACGGGAATGCAGATCTATCCGGTCACGTTCTTTGATATGGGAAGCCTTCGCATGGCAGAGTAGACAGGAGGGAAGGGTTTTGATATATGCAGTGAGAAAAGCGGGAACATTTGTGATAACGCTGGTGCTAGTATCTATCTTAACTTTCGGTGTGTTTCAAATTCTTCCGGGAGATCCGGTAGATATCATACTAGGCGTGGAAGCAGATCCAATGCAGGCAGCAGCTCTGACAAAGGAGCTGGGTTTGGATAAGCCCATAATGGAGCGATATTTTGATTGGGTATTTGGTGCGGTCAGGGGAGATCTTGGAAATTCCATACGATATCAGGTGCCGGTGGGAGACTTACTGAAAAGCAGTCTGCCAGTCACGGCATCATTGGCCGTACTTTCCATTCTGTTGACAATATTGATTTCTGTACCGGCAGCAGTTTTTCTGGCAAAAAATCATCGGAAAAACTCTGCGATGGTATTGTCTTCGGTAACACAGTTTGGGATTGCGGTTCCATCATTCTGGATTGGTATTTTATTGATTATGCTTTTTGCAGTGCAGTTTCATATTCTTCCATCCGGAGATTACACACCATTTTCAGAAAATCCAATAGAATGGCTGAAATCCCTGATTCTTCCTGCATGCTCAATTGCGGTTGGAACAACAGCAACAATTATCCGATATTTAAAAAATACCATTTTAGACCAAATGGGATTTGACTATGTACGTACAGCGAGAAGTAAAGGGATGACACAAAAACAGGTATTGTTTAAGCATGTGTTGAAAAATGCATTACTTCCGGCAATCACCATCCTGGGAATGATGATTGTGGATGTTCTAGGTGGGAGTGTGATTGTGGAAAATGTATTTAATCTTCCGGGAATCGGACATTTGTTGACATCAGGAGTGGGGAACAGGGATTTTCCATTGGTGCAGGGGCTTGTATTTTATTTGGCCATTACAGTTTTAGTGATTAATCTTTTGGTGGATTTTTTATATACAGTTGTTGATCCAAGAATAAGGGTAGGTGGGTGAGAAAAAATATGAAAAGAAAATACATAAGAAATAAAAATTTTTGTATCGGCCTGGGAATTGTGGTGTTTTTATTTGTGATGATGTTTATCAGCCTGTTTTATACACCATATCCTCCAGATGCAATGGATACTGCCAATGCATTTGCAGTTCCATCAGCAAAACACCTGCTCGGAACAGATAATTTTGGGAGAGATATTTTGAGTCGCTTGATGACAGGATCACAGACTGCATTTTTTGTTGGAATAGGAGCGGTCACGATTGGATTGAGTGCCGGACTCTTACTGGGTTCTGTTTCCGGATATTTTGGAGGATGGATTGATGAAATTGTAATGCGTTTAATGGATACGAAGATGGCATTTCCAGGAGTAATTCTGGCATTAGTTCTGATTACGGTATTTGGAAGTGGTGCATTGAATACTGCTATAGCTCTGGGAATTATGTCTATTCCAAAATTTTGTAGAGTTACGAGAAGTGGATTTATGCAGATCAAACAGTTGGAATATATCAAAGCGGCAAGATCAAGAGGGGCATCGCGCTTCAGAATTATGGTACTACATATTCTTCCTAATATTTCATCATCGTTAATTGTTACTGCAACATTGGGATTCTCCGGAGCAGTATTATCAGAAGCAGGACTTAGTTACCTAGGACTTGGGATTCAGCCGCCTACAGCGAGTTGGGGAAAGATGCTATATGAAGCACAGGCATATTTAATAACAAACCCCTTCTTAGCAGTTGTTCCCGGAATCATGATTACTATTATGGTATTGGGCTTTAATCTGCTTGGGGATGGACTGCGTGATCTTACGGAAAGACAGGGGAACTAAGAAAGGAAAGAAAAGAGATGACGGAGTGCAAAGAGCATATAAGACTGGCTGTAAAAAATCTATCTGTAGAAATTCGTACTGGAGGGAAGGATTGTAAAGTATTGAACCAGATAAGTTTTACAGCGAAACCGGGAGAAATCATCGGGCTGGTAGGAGAATCCGGATGTGGAAAAAGTATGACTTCTCTGGCCATTATGGGACTTCTTCCATCTGGTGCATGTGTTTCCGAAGGGGAAATCCAAATGGAAGGGAAAGACCTGTTATCTTTGAGTGAAGCAGAACTATGCTCAGTCAGAGGCGGAGAAGTTGCAATGATTTTTCAGGAGCCAATGAGTGCATTAAACCCGTTAATTCCGGTAGGAAAACAGATCGAAGAATGCTATCGGCTTCATCATAAAGCTGTATCAGCCATACAGACCAGGGAAATTACGCTGGATATGATGCGAACGGTAGGATTGTCCCGTGTGGAGAGTTTGTATCATGAATTTCCACATCAGTTATCAGGAGGAATGAAGCAGAGAATTGTGATCGCTATGGCATTGATCAATCGTCCTCGGTTGATTATTGCGGATGAGCCAACAACAGCATTGGATGTGACAATTCAGGCACAAATTCTGGAACTGTTGAAAAAAATGAATGTGGAATATGGATGTACAGTTCTGTTTATCTCCCATGATCTGGGTGTGATTCGAACTGTCTGTGATCAGATTGTTGTCATGTATGCCGGAAGGATTGTAGAGCAGGGCAAAACGGAGGAAGTTTTAAAAACACCCGGACATCCTTATACGAGGGGGCTTCTTTCTTCTATTGCGGGAGCGAAGAATAAAGGGGAGGAACTGTACAGTATTCCAGGGTATGTGGAGCCTTTGGAAAAAAGGGAAGAGAACAGATGTCCTTTTGTGAAAAGATGCGAACGAGCACAGGAGGTCTGCCATATTACCTGTCCGGATATGAAGGAAATACAGGGCAGAAAGGTAAGATGTTTCTACGAAGGAGATGGAAGAAGTGAGTAATGTAGAAGTGCTGATCGAAGCAAGAGATCTTTGTAAATATTATCCTGTAAAGGCAAAGAAAATTTTTGAGAAGAATAAAAAAGTACGGGCTGTGGAGAAATTAAATTTGTCCATCAGAAAAGGAAGTACTTTTGGTCTGGTAGGAGAATCCGGATGTGGGAAATCTACAACGGGACAAATGCTTTCTGAAATCGTTTCGGCAACACAGGGAGAGATTTTATATCAGGACAAACCACTCCGTGAAATGAACCGTATGGAAAGAGCCGCTGTAAGAAAAAAAATCCAGATGGTATTTCAGGATCCATATTCTTCCTTAAATCCCAAAAGAACGATTGAATGGACTTTGGAAGAGCCATTGAAAAGTTGTACCAAATTAGGAAAAAAGGAAAGGAAACAAAAGGTACAGGAAATATTGAAAATTGTTGGCCTGGATGAAAGTTATGGCCAGCGTTACCCCGGGGAATTAAGCGGAGGACAAAGGCAAAGAGTCAGCATTGCTGCAGCTTTGATCCTGGATCCGGAATTTGTAATAGCAGATGAATCGGTTTCCGCTCTGGATGTATCTGTACAGGCACAGATCCTGAACCTTTTACAGAAACTGCAAAAAGAGAAGGGATTGACCTATTTGTTCATTTCCCATGATTTGAATGTAGTACAGTATATGAGTGATGAGATTGGGGTGATGTATCTGGGGCATCTGGTAGAACTGGGAGATGCACAGGAAGTATGTAGTCATCCGGCGCATCCGTATACAAAAGCACTGCTTTCTGCAATTCCGGAAGTAGAAGGAGTTCGAAAAGAAAGAATTGTACTGGAAGGTGAAGTTCCAAGCCCTGCAAATGTTCCCGAAGGATGTCCATTTCATACCAGATGCAAAGAGGCACAGGAACGGTGCAGAAAAGAATATCCAGCTCCAAGAAAAGTAAAGGAAGGGCATGTTGTGTGCTGTCACAATGTAGCAAAGGTGTAAAACAGACATGAAATTAGGTGTAATTTCAGATATTCATTTAGATGTTAACGAACAATATCCAGTAGTAGAATTATTGGCAAAAGAAGCAGAAAGAAGAAAGCTGGAAGGATTGCTCCTGGCAGGAGATATTTCCAATGGTCCAAAGAGCACGCTTCGACACCTGGAACAAATGAAAAAAAGGCTTCCGGTACCATTCTGGTTCGTACCCGGCAATCATGACATGTGGGACCAGGAACAGGAGTATATGGACTCATGGCAAATATATGAAGAATATAAAAAATATGAGGAGTGCCTGTGTGGAAAATCAGTACAGGTTGGAAACAGTATTCTGCTGGGAAATATTGGATGGTATGATTATTCATTTGGAGATGAAGCTTATTCAATAGAAGATTTCCAGAAAAAAAGCCGCAATGGTCGTGTATGGCAGGATAGTATTTGGGTCCGGTGGAATCGTGATGACAGACAACTTGCAAAAGCAATGTGTGAAGAACTGGAAGAGATCATAAAAGAACACAAAGGAAAAAGGACGATCTCCGTTACGCACATGATAGCGCTTCCGGAGTTGAAAGTACCTTTGGAACGAGTGAACTGGGACTATTTTAATGCATTTCTGGGCAGCAGAGAATTGGGAGAGATGTATGAAAGAAATGGTGTGTCATGCGCAGTGATGGGACATGTACACTATAGAAAGCGTATACTGAAAAATCAGGTGGATTATGTCTGTGCCTGCTTAAATTACCATACAGAATGGCAAACGCAGGATCCGGGAGAGGAACTCAGAAAAACGATGCAGGAGATAGAGGCATAAAGAATAGAAAGAAGCATGAAAGGATATTAAGAATAATCCATGTTAATCTGCTTGTGATTTTGAAAGAACATTCGTATATCTATTTAACAATATAGTATTATTTTTAACGTGCATTTCTATATAGATTTGCACGTTTTTCTTTTCTCTCAAAAAACTATATATAAACACTATAGAACACTTGACAACAGTTTGAAACTGTTATATACTGTTTTAAGAAAAAGGAGAAAGGATATAAAGAATGAAAATTATAATCAATACTTCCTTAATGGTTCCTATCTATGAGCAGATTGTAGACCAGATTAAAATGCTCATACGCAATGGGGAATTAAAGGAAAATGACAATCTTCCATCTGTCCGTGCCTTGGCTAAAGAATTAAAAATAAGTGCTTTAACAGTTAAGAAAGCATACGATAATTTGGAAAGCGAGGGCTTTACTGTAACAGTACATGGTAAAGGAACATATGTAGCGGCTACAAATACAGAACTTCTTCTGGAAGAACAAAAAAAGGAGCTGGAAGCGGATTTAGAGCAGGCTATTCAAAAAGGCAGACGTTGCGGTATTTGTGATGAAGATATAAAAAGTTTATTTGAGTTAATATTGGAGGGGTGATATATGTTAAAAATCGAACATTTAAAAAAGCATTATACTAATTTTTCTCTTGATTGTTCATTAGAACTTTTGTCTGGCTGCGTGACTGGTCTAATCGGACAAAATGGAGCAGGAAAAAGCACGACATTTAAAGCAATATTGGGATTGATTTCAACTGACGGTGGAAACATTGCAATACTTGGAAAAGATATAAAAGATTTTACGGCAAAAGATAAAGAAGAATTGGGCGTTGTATTGTCTGACTCTGGTTTTAGCGGTTATCTGAAAATAAAAGATATTATCCCTGTATTGCAGAATATGTATACAAAATTCGATAAGTCTTTCTTTATTGAACAGGTACAGAAATTTCAATTACCTCTTGATAAGCAGATAAAAGATTTCTCCACTGGAATGAAAGCAAAACTAAAAGTGCTAGTTGCCATTTCACACAACGCAAAACTGCTAATACTAGATGAACCGACATCTGGTTTAGATGTAATTGCAAGGGATGAATTGCTTGAAATGTTGAGAGAATTTATGGAAAAAGATGAAGAACGCTCTATTTTGATTAGTTCTCATATTTCCAGTGATTTAGAGTCGCTGTGCGACAATATCTATATGATACATGATGGTAAAATCATTCTGCATGAAGATACGGACGTACTTCTTAGTGATTATGCTTTGTTAAAAGTGGACGCAAAACAGTATGACAAGTTGGATAAACAGTTTATCTTACGTTCCAGAAAGGAAGCATATGGATATAGTTGTTTGACAAACCAGAAACAGTATTATATGGAGAATTATCCTAAAATCGCGATTGAAAAAGGCACAATAGACGAAGTCATTACTATGATGATAAGGGGGAGCGAACAATGAAAGGATTATTAGTAAAAGATTTTAAATTGATGATGTTGCAGAGAAACTTCTTTTTGCTCATTTTAGTGATTGTAATTGGAATGATGGCATTTACTGATGATGTAGTATTCCCGTTAGGTTTTTTGAGTTTTGTTGTATCACTGTTTACATTAAGTACAATAAGTTATGATGATTTTGATAATGGTAATGCGTTTCTATTCACATTGCCTATCACCCGTAACGATTATGTAATTGAAAAATATTCCCTTGGTTTGCTATTTGGGTGCGTGGCATGGATTTTAGCAACTGTTTTGGGTGTGATAGCAACGGTATTTAAAGGAACATTACCTATTACAGATTTAATGCTGGCTTCATTGATAATTCTGCCTATTATGATTGTTATTCAAGCAATCATGATTCCTTTTCAACTTAAATTTGGTGGTGACAAGGGAAGAATAGCTATGATTGGAGCATTTGGAGCTTTAGCATTAATCGCTCTTGTTATCGTAAAAGGAGCAAAAGCCATTTTCAATATTGATTTAGTTCATTTATTGGACACTTTACCAACTGTAAGTATGGGGATGTTGGTTGTCATTGCGGTCATAGTTGCCTTGGTACTGTTACTAATTTCTATGAAAATTAGTCTTTCGATTATGAACAAAAAGGAATTTTAAAGGGGGAGCTTATGGATTTAACAATATTAGCTGTTGTACTACTATTATGTGGCGGTATTCCTTTAAGAAACAAGATATATAAAGAGCGTAAAAAGAAAAAGGAAGAAAATAAGAAAGATATATAAAGGGGCGATATTATGGAAAAAATTTTATGCATAATTGCTTTAATCGTATTTGTATATTGGGTTTTCATCAAACGTAACAGAAAAAAGTAGCTACTGATATGAAAGGGGAATAAAATTGAAAAATACTTGGCAATGCCCTAAATGTGGGGCAACAGATGTAGTCCGTATTCCTGATAATTCTAGTCGTCATGCCAGCGGAAATAATATATACACAAGCACCTATACTTTGTTTGGAAAAATTCCTGTAATACGTTATGTTTGCTGTGAATGCGGATATGTAGAAAACTGGGTTGAAGCAAAAGAAGAATTACTGGAAATCAAGAAAACATTTGGTTAATTGAAAGGTAGTATTGACAATATGAAAGAATATAAGTATGTGGAAGTGAAATTTGAAGCAAAAGGTGGATTATTCCATTGCATTTCTAAACCAAAAGAAATCATCAGTAAATATGTGAAAGAGGGATATTCTTATGTTGGATTTATGCCAACTTTAATAGACGCACATGGTAGTTTTAGAAGAATTGATTTGATATTTGAAAAATAGAACTCTTGGTTTTAAGGCAGGTGAGAATGGAGTGTTGTCCGGCAAATTAAATGATGTGCTGTTTGCAGACTATACCTATGCTGATGCATGTCTTAAACATCCCGTTTGGAGCGGACAGCCTTCCCGCTGAAGCGTGCAGGCTGTTCCGCTTAAGCGGAATACGCACCAGAGCCTCATACCCCTCAAATAATCGTTATTTTATTAATTTCTGGTTACCTCGATAAAAAATGAATACATACTAAATGTCATTATAGATTTTACAGGCATTACTAGCTAATCAAGTATTAGTAAGCCATTTTTAATTCGATAACATGTTTCGCTTAATTTTGCAAAATCTATGTCATGCGTAACCAATAGTATTGATTTATTCATGGTATCATGCATTTTTTTAAAGATTCCTTCTACATTTCTTTTCGATTGATCATCGAGATTCCCTGTCGGCTCATCTGCCAAAATAAATTCCGGATCATTAAATAAAGCTCTCGCAATAGCCATTCTCTGTTTTTCTCCTCCGGATAATTCTCTTGGATATTTTTTCAGAAGCTTCTCATTTATTTCCAGATAATCTGCCAGCTCCAAAGCTCTGTTTTGTGCCGCATCGCCATTCATTTTATCCAATAATCCAGGTAAAATTATATTATCCAGGGCTGTAAGCTGATCCAACAGAAAATAATCTTGAAAAACAAAACCCATCTTTTTTCTTCTTAAATCCGCCAGTTCATCCTTCCATAATTCTTTTACCTGCACTCCGTTGATGATGATCTCGCCCTCCGACGGAGTTGTCAATAATCCCATGATTTTCAGCAGAGTTGTTTTTCCACATCCAGATCTGCCAATGACAGAGACAAAATCACCCTGATTGATTGTCAGATTGATTTCCTTTAATACCTCTACATATTCGTCCGCCCTACCTGACATTTTATATGTTTTTTTAATATTCTTTAGTTCCTGCTTCATGCCTTATCCCTCCATGTATGGGAAAGTAATTCCTTTGTCCGCTTCTTTGATATATTGAGTACCAGCAGTATTTGAATGAAAATATAAATAATCCATAATCCGAATATATATGTTCCAAAATACAACGCTTCTGATATCGAAACCATTCTGACATGGAATGTTATCCCTATCGTTATGATTGAAAGCAAGAGCGATAAAAGCAACGGAACACCAGCAAAATAGTATAACTCTCGATTACTTATAATTTTCGCCTGCTTCTGGTGCATTCCCAGACAGAATAACATATCGAACCTGATCCTTCTTTCGTCCTTTTCAAACTCATTTTTCATAAAGTACAAAATAACAGTACATAATAATGTTAAGATGATCTCTAAAATTAACGCACTTTCCTTTAAAATTCTTTCCATCTTTACATCCCACATTTTATCGTTCTTGCTATAGCAGGGTAGAATCAACTGATCCCAGGAAGAATCCTCCATATGCTTTTCAACAAATTTTTGAAGTTCTGTCTGAAGTCTCTTATGGTATTTTGCATTTTCCTTCAATAAGTATAACCTCGTCGGTCCCTCGGTGCCAGTCAGACTTTGGAAATATCCATCTGAAAACACGACAAGATTCTCTTGTTCTCCGCTTTGGAACACCCCAGTTAAAATCGTTCGTTCTTCTCCTGCAATCATGCGCGGCGGATACACCTTTTCCCTAGACATATAGTTATAAAATCTAACCGGCTGTCCGATTCTTAAATACGGGGTTTTTCGATTCATATACCAGTCTATAGGATGTGCATTTATAGAATAATCTTCCTGATAAACAATATAGACCTCCTTATCATTTAAATTTAATTTTTGGGGCGCCACTCCTAAATTCTGACATAAACTTTTATATGTACGATAGGATATGCCTATGTGCTGTCCTTGCGGCCAAATTACTTTCTGGTAATAATTATTCGCCGCATCGATCCAATCTGTCTTTTCCCCTTGAACCGACGTCACCCTGACCATAGGATAGGAGTGTACCTCCGCTATTCCTTGATTCTTTATTTCTTCAAACCTGTTGGCATCCTCTGGATAGGCCATGCAAACATAATCGTACGGGAATAATGCTTCAGGGTCGGGTGCCGACAAATTTCCTGCCAGTGGCACGACAAGAACGCACAAAAAAACAAAATGGAATAAAAAGATTGCAGCCTGCAGTCCCAGTTCTTTAGCGGCGCCTCTCTGTATTGGAATTTTATCCAGCACTTTTTTTATAGTATCCCTCTGATTCTGCCGGAATAGATTTACCAGTATTCTGGCAGAACAAAGTAAAATAATTCCTCCAATCACAACTCCAAATAATATGTAACTGATGTCTTCCCCGTTTCTCCGCTCCGAATAGCGAAATAAAAAATATGCCAGATATATGAACGAAAAAAACATCAAAAACAGAAGATTTCGCTTAGTTAAGAAAGACTTTCTTTTCGGACACTGCTGTTTGAGCGACATATTTTCCTGAAGCATATCTGCAAATACACGAATGATGACAAATGAGAGAATAATGTACAATACAGCGGAAATAAAATATATTTTTACCCCTGCAAATTTATCTATGGAAAGATTCATCAATCTTTTCATATAAGATTCCATACCTGTGTACATGCCCGTTCCAAGGAGGAATCCCGGTATGATTGAAATTAAAATGATTAGCCCATGTTCGTACCACCAAATTTTTCGACTCAGTTCTTCCCGTATCCCCAAGGTCCATAACAAGACGTTTCTTGTCTGATGACTATTGGAATAATTATAAAAAGCAATGGCTTCCAAAAAAATATATAAAGCCCCTATTACCATTAAAGCGCCTGTTAAAATACCATTCAGCCCCTGCATGGGAAGAAGAGCTTCCGCACTGTAATAATGCTGGAATTGCGTTTTTAATGCATAAAGCGAAAATGCGGATCCTAACAGGATCACATTACCACACAACATAAAAATAATTGCTTTTTTTTGATGAAGTATCTCGTTCTTTATGATCTTCCACAGCATTCGGTCGTACTTTCCAGGGAAATAGAGCCGTCTTTTGCGTTCCGCTTTTTCTAATCGCTCTCGCTTTTTTTGCTCTTCCCACTCACTGGTATATCGATCTACGTCCGCTAAGTAGCGTTCAATCAAAAATTCAATCAAAATAGCAGCTGCATAGATAATAGCAGCCGGCTTAGGAATATATCCGACAAATGCAAAGAAAGAAGTTACATATACCAATGTGCCAGTCAAAACGAATCCTGTTATAATACGAATCGGTTTTTTGCAAATAAGCAGTATCCCTTTTATAACAGAACAAATTCCCCCCATTACCGGAAATGCTAAAAAAACAGTCAGTAAATACGCTGTTCCATCTGTACCTGCTAATTCATTCAGCCTTCCTCTAACAAGAGCCTCTGTATAAAAGTGAATAATCGAATAGTCTGTATGATTTAATTTCAGCCATGGGAAAACAACCATGATACCTGCTACAAATGACAGAATAATACAAACATATCGAAAAATAACTTTTTTCATTTCCTCTTATATGGTGTTTATAAAAGCAAAACACCACACTCCTTTCATTTTTCTTGTTTTGAGCTTTTTACAATTCAGATTCTATAAACATTAATTTCGCTCATAGCTTGGCTATTCAAATCTGTTACTATCTAAGCTGGTACCTCTTAGCTGGAGCCAGCCCTTCTAAAACTACAACACTTCTTTAAACTCAGTCTATGTCAAAAACTATTTCTATTTTAATGATACCTTTTATCAATAATCATTTCGACTCAAACTGTTTAACAATCCGAATATGTGTTGAAAAGATAATTAAATAACTCTATTTTGTGTTTTTTAACTCTATATAATGTCAAAATTTATCTAAGGAACATTATATTACTTTCTCCCATTATTATCAAGCAACTGAGCCACTATACTATCGTCGCTGGGCTTCAAGCATTGGACCATATATGCAAAACTCATTTGATGCCGTATTACTTGCCCCACAGCATGAGGAACAAACTTATAATATCTGTAATGGAATTCTGCATATGTGTAAAAATCAGTCTAAGCTGATGCTGGAAGATATCGCAAAAACATGTGTGGACCTGGTGGAGGTATTCTGCTTCTGAAATATTCCCAACATATCAAAACGGCCACAGTGAAATTAATCTGGTAAATATATAAATGATTAAGCGGGCAAATATTTCCTGCAGGATAAAATCCACCTTTTTTGCGTGAAAGTTCGTTAATCCTATTGTTTATTTTAACTCCCGGAAGGAACGTTCAATTCCCCACCGTAATCTACACAGTTTTTTGATTTCTTCCATAGGGAAATCCTTTTCATTTAAATTTGTAATGATACATTCCATTGTGTGAGGGTGCAACGCAGAAGGGCATGTGAGCAGTGTTTTTTCAGAGAGGATGAGCTCATGACCGATGGGATGGAGTGAGACGGGCTCAGACAGGATGTGCAGGCTGAGATGTTTTATCCGGAACTATGGAAGGGAAAAAGTAATCGACTTGGTATCGCAGCGGAAACGGTATACAGAGAAGCAAAGGGAGGTCCAACGGTATGCGGAGGCTCTGCATGGATCGCTATCAGGGACTTCCACAGTACGGAAGATCCTTGCCATCCGGGAACAGATTGGGAATATATAATCTTGCCAAAAAGAAAATCCAGTTGTAGATTGAGAAAACAAGTCTAAAGTTATATCTTCTTAGGAGCAGTCTTTTTCATGTCAACTGACAATTTATTTATTTCATCAAAAGTTAGGCATATGGTTGACAAAAACGGCCACTTATGATATAAATGTCTAGTAGTCGTTTTTGCCTGTTTATTAGTAAGTTTTTTTTAACTACATATAGGGGATTGGTCAAGTGGTATGATAGGGGTCTCCAAAACCTTTGGCGGGAGTTCGATTCTCTCATCCCCTGTTGACCGAAGCGTCAGAAACCTTGATTTTCAAGGCATCTGGCGTTTTTCATTTTCTGGATAATTCCAATGTAGTCAAACAGAAATTATCCCTAAAATGAGATGGCATTGTCAATCTGTTTTTCCTTATTTTTCGTTGTTTTGTTGATGAAATAATATAATTTTTTTGTTGTACTGATATCACTGTGTCCCATTTGTTCTGTAATGAATCCCTCGTCTACATCACTGTCTATCAATGTTTTTCCGTAGGTCTTTGGGATATGCAACTAATTACATATTCTGGACAGTCTTTTATTAAAAGTATTTCCTCTGATACGTTTTCCGTTATGCTCAAATAAATACGTTCCTGTTGTATACAGTTCCAGTATTTGATTTAACGTATCCGGTGCAGTAGAGGATATGATTAAATCTCGATTACCAGCGTCTGTTTTAGCGTGTTCTTTTACAGCCACAACCCATTTACTATTTTCGTCTCGGTATTTATCCTCTGTACGTCTGATTTTAATAATACGTCCATGTAAGTCCTATTTCTTTAAGCGGTAAACTTAAGGCGGAGACAAAAGCAATCCTTTTTCTGTCGGGCATACAAATGAAAGGATTTAGATGATTATGGAGAAAATAATGAATACAAAAATGGAAGGAAATACCTTTACAAAGAAAATCGGTCAGACGGTTTATGTTGTTCGCTATCACTTTAATGAAGAAGCAACGGAAACCATGAAGGAGAAAATTAACCAGATGTTGGCAGCGAAACCCATTATGCCAGTGCATTTGACTGGCGGAATTATGAGTATACGAAGAAGCCACTGGAATACAGCAACACTGAGGCTGGTTTCATCACATTCAAAGCATGGGTAGATGACATAGCAGAAAAACAAGGAAAAACCGCTGTAATCCCCGGAATGGGGCCAAGCGGACATTACTGGTTTGCGCTGGGGAAATTCCTGCAGGATAGTGGGATGAAGTCTGTACATGTGAATCCACACCATGTCAAGAAGTCAAAAGAACTGGACGACAACAACTCCAATAAGAATGACCGTAAGGATCCAAAAACAATTGCTGCACTGGTTAATGAAGGGCGCTTTTCTTATCCTTACATACCAACCGGTATTTATGCGGAGATTAGGAGCTTATCGAACCTTCGCTTCCGACGCAGGAGGAGCTTACAAGAATCAAGAACCGAATCGCCAGATGGCTTGCTATTTACTTTCCTCAATATAAAGACGTTTATGGGGATTTAAAGGCGGCCAGCGGACGGATGGTACTGAAGGAGGCTCCGCTGCCGGAGAATATCAGAATACTGGGAGTGGAAGGTGTGAACCGGATATGGAGGAACGCGAAGCTGAGAGGCGCTGGAATGAAGAGGGGTCAGTAAGACTTAATAGAAAAGAATGAGCCAGTAGTCGGCAGAAATATTCACCATAGGAGGTTTGCTGCCGTAGATGGATGGGTATACACAAGGCCATGTAGAACAAAAAAGATGACGTTTTACTTCGTGTACCCAAAACCCTCTATTTTCGTACCAGATACAGAGAAATTTCATGATGGCAGTGATTATGTTTTTATTTGGAATATGGTTTTACAAATCGGATGGAAAAGCTGCCAACTTTTTGTCTGGTTATAATTTGAAACCAGAGGATGAGCGAAAGAAATATGATGAAAATACTATATGTAAGGCTTATGGAAAAAGAATGATGTTTATGTCGTTGCCGTTTATCATGGGAATAATATAGATATTCAGTATAAAGGAATTGGGTGTTCCATTGCATAGGTGTTATGGCTTGTTATGTTTACTTTATTGCTTGTTAACAGACATAAAAGAGAGCGTTAAATAGAATTTGACAGAAAGAAGGGATTTTTATGAAGCTATTAGGAAGTAGAAAACTAACATGGATAATTTGTGTCATTGGTATTTTATTAGCGGTAGCAGGCGTATTTTTCTTACCAGAGGCTATTCCTGTTCATTTTGCAAATGGAATAGCAGATGATTTTGGAAATAAGGTAGAGATTTTTTTATTTCCTGTTTTATTATTGATAATTACATTTTTAACTGGAAAAGAAAACATTAAATATTTCTTGACACATTCAAAAACATTTTTGACAGATATACAGTATAATTTGATGATCGACGGTGTTCTTGGGATTATCTTGATTGCAGAGATTTATGTTGCTTATGCTTCATTTGTTTAAATATTTAAAGATACAAATTTTTAGGTTAGAATCGATGATGAGGTAAACGAAAAAGTAGTTTTGCATATGTCACTTATAATCACGTGTGTCTCCATAGTTTCAATGGGTATCAAACACCTTATCAGGCTCGGATTACGTAAAAAGATATTTTTAAGCCACAACTGTTACAAAAAAGTTTGACCACGACAAAGATCCGATATTAATCTGGTAAGTTTGGATGGTTCTTGGTTTCAGATTCCGTAGTTCTCCTACTTATTTAAAAAAAACGCTACGCCACAGCCTTGGCAGGCCATTACGCAGCGATTTTGTTCAATTCCGGTTTAACGAGGTGTGATAATAATGGCAAAGAAATACATAACAGAGAAAAAGAAAGCAAATATAAACACCTCGTCCTATACTCAATAAAATCTATAATCAGAGTCTGATTATCAATAAAAACTATTAGCAATTTGTTTTTTCTGTTGTTATAATTTGTATTATTAAATTGAGAGGAGAAAGTTGTAGTATGAAAAACAGAATTTTAGTTTCGGCATTATGCACAGTTATTGCTGCTTTTATGTTAGTTGGATGCGGCAGTAATTCTGATTCTTCTACTTCAGATTCTAAAGCATCTACAAGTAATGTAAAGGCAGAAGCCGTTGAACAAAGAAAAGTATATGTTACACCTGACTGGGTTCAGAGCGTGATTGATGGAAACCAGGAAGGCTATGAAGATTATGTGATCGCTGAGGTTGGTTACGGTGATGTCAAAGATTGTGACTCTTACAATGAAGGACATGTTCCGGGAGCAATCTATGTTGATAACTGTGAAGTAGAAGATGCTATTGGTGATGTGGATGCGCCATACAACTTACTTCCGGCATCAGAAGTTGAAAAATATTTGTTAGGACATGGAATTGATAAAGATACAAAAGTGATTCTCTATGGTGCTGATGCAAGCGGAACTGCACGTCAGGCATATGCATATCTCTGGGCTGGAGTTGAAGATGTTAAAATTATTAACGGTGGTATTGATACTTGGAAAGCAGCTGGATATGATACGGAAAAAGAGGTAAATAAAGGGAAAACTGTTTCAGATTTTGGCACAAAAGTACCAGCACATCCAGAATACTGGACATCTATGAAAGATGCAAAAGACAAAGTTGCAAATGACGATAACTTTAAATTAGTAAGTATCCGAAGTGAGGATGAATGGCTTGGAAAGACAAGCGGATATACATATATGGATAAAGCAGGCGAACCAGAAGGTGCAGTATGGGGAAAAGGTCCTTTGGATCCATACGATATGTCTGGATACATGAATGATGATGGTACAATTATGACCTTAGAAGAAATTAAGGCTGATTTGTGGAGTGATGTAGATTTTACTACGGATAATGATCTGGCATTCTACTGCGGAACAGGTTGGAGAGCGTGTATTCCATTTTTGATCTGTTACGAAGCAGGCTATGACAACGTTTCTGTTTATGATGGCGGCTGGTATGAATGGATGTTACACGATGAAAATCCAGTACAGGTAGGGGATCCTGCAAGTGCGGATTGTCAGCACACAACAGTTGCAGAACTTCCAACAGATAAAGCAGCAGCTGAGTAATTAAAGTTCACATATGGAGCTCACGGTTACGTGGGCTCTATTTTGCGATTTGTAATTCAATTAGATTGTAATTTCAGAAGATTGCGGCTCAAGTAGATGAATATTGAATTAGAAAAGGAAAGAGAAAGAAAATATGAAAAAATCAGGTTACATTGTTGCATTGCTCATTGAAATCATCCTATATACAGGGGCATATGTATTTAACTATTTTACAGTAAGAAGGCTTGGAATGAACCGCTATGTGGTTCACCTAAACGGACAGATTAAAGAAGCGGTTCCCATTGAAATAATCTTAAAAGTGGGTTTACCTGTTCTGCTCATTTTTTGTATTCTGACGATTATAATCTATGTTAGGAATAAAAACGATTTGAAGAAATTGTCAGTGTTTATGGTACTTGTATCAATCTGCACAACAGAAGCCCCTTTCATTCTGCCGTCCTCTGTCTTTGAGTGCGAGAAACGTCATTCTCTGATTTTTACTGACTTCCGATGGCTGGCTGCGAAAAAAGTAGCATGGTAATCTCTTCTGTCAGGCTCATTGCGCTGGCAGGAGTATGGGAATCTTGCCCGATGTCCAGTTTACCGGCTCTGTCTGCTTTTAGCCATGTATGGTTCCCTCCGGGATTCCTAATTCTTTAGCGGCTTCAGCGCCACCGATTTCTTTTGCCAGTTTTACTGCCTGCACTTTGTATTCATGGTCATATTTACGTGCCACTTTGAGTGGTTCCATATTCTCTTGATTTTATTATGAAATCCTTGAGAATAAACTGTCAACTTTTTTTATACTACACCATTATGTGTTTCTTCAAAAGTATGTCGGTATATTTCTTTTAAAACTCTGTCGTTTCCACATCCACCATCTTTCATAATGTATGCATCTTTGAGTCCCAAGAACTGCTATTTCCTCACGTCTGAGTGCTTAAGATCCGAGAAGATATTGATCCCCACCGTTCCGGCTCCTCATCCTCAGGATGATAAAAAAATAATTATGGCATATTTTTGGAATATATGCCAAAAAATATTGTAAAAACATGAGAGAATGTTAAAATTAGAACAAGGTATTCCTTAGATGTTCCATAAATGATTAAAAATATTCTCTTAATATTCTTTAAATGTTTTTGGAATAAAACAGGGATTTTTCATCTTAAAAGACAAGGAGGGAAAAGTTTGAAACAGAGAGGTAGCGGATAGAGAAAGAGTAGATTGCGTAGCAAACAAGCCATCAGGAGGTGGCTTCAAAAAATTAAATATAGACACAACATCTAATCAGCTTGCTATTAAAGCATTTGCGGGAAATCCTAGTTGATGTGGCTTTGCGGTTGCTTTTATTATTCCGGGGATAACATCCTGCCCATGAAACGAGGTGTTTTGATGAAGGAAAAACAGACATATCACCTCCGGTTTCAGAAAGGACTTTTGCCGAACACATCAGAAAAGACATCGTCAAGCTTGAAGTTGGAAACAATATGACAGTTTTGTATACGATTCTTCTATGTACCTTTCAGCCGGATATCCGGACGAAAGAGGGAGGTCCCCGGCTCATACCCCGAAGGTAAGATTCAACGAAGATGTTTGCCCAATCGGAACAAGCTGTCTTGCACATTGTGCTACGGAATGGTTAAAGAACAATAAATAATCAAAAGAAGAGAATAGTTAATTGTTAAATGATTTCTTGCCAGCAGATGGACGTATACAGAGCGCCCAT
>ENA-ORUW01000995-ORUW01000995.1-human-gut-metagenome-genome-assembly--contig:-NODE-995-length-22713-cov-7.123577_pt1 | contig 22713 bp, 17 predicted proteins | sample MGYA00242088_ERZ509227 | MGnify/ENA primary metagenome ERZ509227 (study PRJEB26280, sample SAMEA2338816) | human gut metagenome | biome: human gut; feature: human-associated habitat; material: faeces... | reverse complement strand
CTGCCGCAAAGCGGCAACGCCATTTTTCACAAAGGTTGGCCTTGCGTGTATGGTAAATAGCTTCAAACAGAGTTTGAAGCATTGGAAAAATGGTTGTCGGCGCGAAACGCCTCCTGTCGCGATGCGGCAACGTCATTTTTGACCAGATATAAACCATGGAGGGATTCAGAATGGATTTTAACTTTCATATGCCCGTGCATGTTGTCAGTGGAGAAGGAGCGGTCGCGCGCAATTCCACGCTGCTGCGCACGCTCGGCAGGCGGTGCCTGATTATCACCGGAGGCTCTTCCGCAAAGCGCAGCGGCGCTTTGGCCGATGTGACGGCGGCGCTGGATCTTTGGGAGATCGGCTGGGCGGTCTATGACGCAGTCGGCCCGAATCCGCTTGTTTCTGCCTGCCATGAGGCGGGGGTAGTCGCGCGCAGCGTCCGCGCGGAGTTTATCATTGGCATCGGGGGCGGTTCGCCGCTCGACGCGGCCAAGGCAGCCGCCATTTTTGCTGCCAATGAAGAGCTTGCTCCCATGGATATCTTTCAAAGGGAGGGTGCAAATCCGCCGCTGCCTCTGGCACTCGTTGGCACAACGGCGGGCACAGGCAGTGAGGTTTCTCCCGTGGCTGTGCTGACGATCGATGAGAGCGGGCGTAAAAAAAGCATATCCGGCGCCGATTGCTATGCGCGCATTGCCTTTGCAGACCCTATTTATACGCACAGCGCACCATTCAGCGTAACGGTTTCCACAGCCCTGGATGCCCTTGCCCATGCAACGGAGGGCTGGTTTAACCCACAACTCAGCGATCCGGTGAAGCTTTTTGCCGTGAAGGGACTGCCGCTGTTGTGGAATAGCCTTGTTTGGCTGGATCGAAATGCGCGCTTGCCGGAGCAGAAGATGCGCGAGGAGCTTTATTATGGCTCTCTTTATGCAGGCATTGTGCTCAGTGCCTGCGGCACGGCGTTTCCCCATCCGCTTGGCTATGTGCTAACGGAGGATTTTAGCATCCCGCATGGGCGCGCCTGCACGGCTTTTCTGCCGGCATTCCTGGAGCGTGGAGAGCAGTTTGAAGCAGAACGCGCGGCGGAGTATTATCAGCTTCTGGGCACTGATTTTGGGCAACTGTGCAGCGTCGTGGAGAGGCTGACGGATACGGCGTCCGTGCGGATGACCCTGGAGCAAGTGGAGCGGTATGCTTCCCGTTGGGGAGATGTGAAAAATTTTCGCGTTTCTCCCGGCGGCTTTACAGCGGAGGACGCCAAGGCCTTGCTGACGCGGCTGTTCGTCCGTTGATCGTTTCATCTGAATATTCGGATAGCTTAGAAAACCCGTCAGAGGGCATGCTGTGAAGTGCCCCCCAAAAGTTAGACAATATTTTTGAGAAAAAATCGTTCAAGCAACTGAAAGGGCTTGTTGTCTGTAATCCGCAGGCGGCAAGCCTTTTAGTTTTGCCTGGATCCTGCGGGCGTTGTAATCCTCAAGATAGTCCACCAGTTCCTGTTTGAAGTGTTCCATGGACTTACAGATAAAGCAGCTCGCTTTTAAGCAGCTCGAAAAAGTTTTCCATCACCGCATTGTCCAAGCAATTGCCTTTGCGGCTCATATTCTGCCGGATGCCCTTTTTGCTGAGCACACGCTGGTACTCCTTATGCTGGTACTGCCAGCCTTGGTCAGAGTGAAGGATCAGATCCGTTCCATCTGGTATTGTTTCAAAAGCATTGTCCAACATAGTAGTTACTATGTTTAAGACAGGCCGGTCAGAGATCGCATAGCTTACCAGATAGCTGTCGTGCAGATCCAGGATCGGTGAGAGATATAGCTTCTGGCCAAACAAGCTGAACTCTGTTACATCGGTGACCCACTTCTGGTTTGGATTTTCCGCATGGAAGTCTCGGTTCAGCAGGTTGGGAGCAATTTTGCCCACTTCTCCTTTGTAAGAACGATATTTTTTAATTCTGACACGGTAAACCAACCCTAATTCCTTCATAAGCCGCTGGACTGTCTTGTGATTAAAGGGAAATCCACGGCTATGCAATTCTGCTGTGATGCGGCGATAGCCGTACCTCCCTCTGTATTCATGATAGACAGCGGTAATCTCTGCTTTGACGGCTTGATATTTATCTGTGGCTCCTATTCTCTTCAACTGATAATAAAAGGTTGCACGAGGTAATTGAGCGATTGCGAGCAGAAGAGCCAGTGAGAATTCTTGCCTCAGTTTTTGAACTACCTGCGCTTTTTGCGCCGGCGTCGCTCTTCTTCCAAAACCAAGGCTTGCAAGTTTTTTAGGTATTATTCTCCGATCTTAGTTGCTGAACTTCGGCCAGCAGATCTTCTTCTATCTTTTGGGGCAGTTTCCCAAGGATGCACTTACTTCCACGTCCTCGCCGCTCAACCTGAAATCCTACCGATCCCTCTGCCAGATAGATTCGTTCCCATGCTGTGATCCTACTCCGTACAACACCAAACTGACGCGCCGTTTCACTGTAGTTCAGTCTTTCGTTGAGCTTTGTTTCAACGACCAGTGTCTTGAATTCTGGCGTGTATCTTTTGTTTGGCACTCCTTTTGGAATAACAAACACCCCATTTGTTAGTTAGTATATCACACTGTCTAACAAATGGGGTGCAGTTTAATCCCTGATTGCCCCCTCCTGGGAGGTTTCAGGCAATCCCTTTTTTGCAGCAAACCGTGTCGGCCCGATACAAGGGCTGCCGGAGGGGACCGCTAGGCGAAAAAAGCTGTCTGTGAAATTTGTTGCATCAATATGAATCGACAATGCGCCCCAATGGCGAATCCGCATACCGATACGGATTCGCCATTGGGGCGCATTCTATTTTTGCGATTCCCTTGTTGGTTCAGAAAGCTGTGGCCTAGCGCATTGCTCCAGCCGATTGCACTGTGGGCGCTGGGGAGCCAATCGTGTATTCATAGGCAGGATACGGCCGGTCTAGCTTATAACCCAGCTTTTCCGCCAGGGAGAGGGAGGCGCGACTATGCGCATCCCAGCTTGGATACAGGCCGCGTTCCAAACAATTTAGAATCAGCCGTGCGCCGCATGCCGTGGCAAGGCCCTGCCTGCGGAAATCCACCCGTGTGTCAATTTCAATTTCAATGCCGCCCCGGTAAACGGTATAGGAGGAAGCGCCGGCAACCGGCGTACCCTGATAGAGCGCTGCCACACCGATCCCCCGCCGCTCATAATCGGCATAATCCGCGAATTGGGAGCAGAGATCGTGCGACCATTCACCTTTCTGCAAAAGGCGGAATAGCAGCTCATCAATGCTCCGGAGCTGAAAGTCGGGATTAGATAAAGCGGCGAATCGCTCCAAATCGCCGCAGTCAAATGCGGCAGGATCTTTCCGGGTTGCATAGCGCGTAATCCGCCGGGCATGATTGCCGAGAGCTTGCTCAATCTCCCGGCTCCAAGCTTCATTTTGCGGCACAAGGATGAAACAGCCCGTTCTCTTCCCTTTCGGCCGATGGAGGATCAGATCGACATTCGGTTTTCCTGCAAACAGGCAGAAATCTCCGGCCATTATTTTGGCAGAGCGCGGCGAGCAGGGGTGATCCGCCCAGGCAAATCCCATATAGCCTTGTAGAAAAGACCAAATGAAGGTCTCGGGCCAGCCCGCATACAGTGCTTCGATTCGGCTTGGGTCGGCAATTTCAAAGATACCCACGCGGCGCACCTCTCTTTTGTGGTGATTATGACGCCTGATTTCTCGAATGTATAGAAAAAGCTATTGAAATTGAATCTGCTCAATCAGCGAAGGAAAATCCGCCGCATTGAAATCCGCCCATCCAATCGCCCAGCAGGTGATGAGGTAGGTTTTTTGATTTTGATTGAGGCAGTAAAAAGCTTTTACCGTCCCTTCTTTGGCGACAGTGTCCTCAAATTGGAAATAGGCGGCGCCCACTCCTCCAATCGACACGGTTTCCACATCCGAAAGGTTTTTCCCAAGCCCTCCGTCCCGGTAGGTGTCATGAAATTTTTGCAGGTAGGCAACAGGATTCGCCTCCAGGCTGCCGAGCGTTACAATATCCATCTGTGCGGTTGAATTCTTTTGTTTTATGGCGTTTTGGCTTCCGCCTTCTTCCCAGCCGGAAGCCCTTTCCATCGCAAAATGTTCCCCGCTCATGAGCTCCGCGGCAGTGGTTTGCACTTTAGCGGTAACAGATGCGGCGGAGCTTGTGTTTTCCGGCCCTTTTTCTTCTTTGGAGCAGGCTGTCAGCAGCCCGGCCAATAGGGCGGCGGCCAGCAGCAAACCAAGGCTTCGTTTCATAACAGAACAACTCCTTTTCTGAATCATCTCAATAGGCGGTTTTATAATTGCACAACAATTTTGGATGCTTTCTGGATTTTTAATTTCATTATATCAACACTTTGCCTCCGCCGCAAGCATAGCCGCAACTGGTCAAACCGAAGAAAAAAGCACGCATAGAAAGTTTTGTTTCCAGTGCGTGCTTTTTGATTTGTAAAGCTTCTTATTTAAATTGAATGCTGTTGTTGAAGATTGTGTCGAAATCAGCTGACTGAAACTCGTTTTCGCTTTTTGCCGTGCCGGAGAGTACGTAAATTTTACCGTTATTTTCCACAATGTAGAAAACGGAAAAGAGCTTTGTGTCATCATCCTTTTGAACGGAGGAAGTGAATTTGCTGGCCGAATTCCCTGCAATGGTGGTTTCCGTGATTTCACTGGGCGTATTGCCAACCTGCATCAAGCTGTTGCGGGCGGTTTCGGCATATTCTTTCCGATTCTTGGCAACGGCACTTTTATCCATAATAGAGATCTGGAGCGTTTCCTCTTTGTTTTCTAAAATTGGATCGGCTGCGCTGGATTTCATCTCCCAGTCTTTCGGAATGTCCACACGGTAACCTGGGGATTCAATCGTTTTGCCGGACGAGGCAAGATACGGGATGGTAAGGCTCTGTGTGGCGTCCTCCTGTTCATTTCCGGATGCATCCGTCCCTTTTGGGGCGATTACAACCGGGTTGCCGGATGGATCGGTAACAGGGTTGCCATCCTTGTCGACCACTTGCTCATAGGTTGCGCCGTCGTTCCCCATAATCGTGGGCCCATTCTTTTTGCAGGCGGTCAGGGCGCAGAGTGCGAACAGGCATACCATAATTAGGCAGATGATTCGTTTCATAAATAGGGCCTCCCGTCAGATTTGATTGAAAAATGTCGCATGCTTTATCTACTATAACATCAATGTATGAAAAAGTCAATTTATACGATTTATTTTTTTGATTTCTTTTATTTTTGTTTTGAACGCTATCTTTTAGGATATGAATCGAAGCTCCGCGAATAAAAAACGAAATGCTTGCGAAAGCTTATAGTGGAAGAGCTGTAGATACCTCTTGCATATTGAGCAGCTTGCAGCCAATGTGAATAGAGTATGAATGGTTTTTAAATTTTGTATCCAGCAATTGACTTCACGGAAAATCATGGTATGATAAAGATAACATAAAGATCACTTTTCCGGCCGGGCCGGTGAAGGGGAGTAGCTTGGCAATCGCATGTCAACACACGGCGCAGATGCGTCTGGCTGCGATCCATGAAAATGGAAGCAAGACCTTCAGCAGATTTCTCTCTGCTGAAGGATTTTTGATTTTTTTGGGCACAATCCGTCTTAGAAGGACGGTTGATTAATAGATAGCTGTTGGAACACAATAGAAGGAAGGCAGAAGAACAGTGAAAAAATACTATCTGGAAAACATCTCGGATGTATTTTCAGCAGTGGAAAGCACACCGAACGGCCTCAGTGGCGCTCAGGCCTCGCAGCGCCTTGCGCGCGACGGTAAAAACAGGCTGGAGGAGGCGAAAAAGAAATCCATCCTGCGCCGGTTTATCGAGCAGCTTCTCAACCCAATGATTCTCGTGCTGATCGGCGCTGCGGTCGTTTCCGCTGTTACGGCAGCGCTCGGCCATGAGAAGGAAGGCTATGCGGACGTCGTCATCATTCTGGTGGTCGTTATCCTGAACGCTGTGTTGGGCGTATATCAGGAGAGTAAGGCTGAAAAGGCAATCGAAGCCCTTCAGAAAATGGCGGCGGCCACCAGCAAGGTGCTGCGGGATGGCGAGCTGATCACCGTAAAAAGTGAAGAAATCGCCGTGGGCGATGTGCTTGTGCTAGAGGCGGGCGACGCGGTTCCGGCGGATTGCCGCCTGTTTGAATGCGCAAGCATGAAGGTTGAGGAATCCGCGCTGACTGGCGAGAGTGTTCCGGTGAGCAAGCTTGTGGATAGGCTTGTTCCCAAGGGGCAGGATGTGGCGCTTGGCGATCGTAAGAATATGGCCTACATGGGCAGCACGGTTGCCTATGGCCGCGGCAAGGCGGTCGTTACGGCGACCGGGATGCACACGGAGATGGGCAAGATCGCAACGGCTATCACCCAGGCGGAGGATGGTGAAACGCCGCTTCAGAAAAAGCTGACGCAGCTGAGTAAAATTCTGACTTGGCTGGTGCTCGGCATCTGTGTGTTCATCTTTGCCTTCGGTTTGCTGCGCGGGCATGATTTCCACCTGCAAGCGATTCTCGATACCTTTCTGATCGCGGTCAGCCTGGCGGTTGCGGCGATTCCGGAGGGGTTGGCAGCCGTTGTGACGATCGTGCTCTCCATTGGCGTGACCAATATGTCAAAACGCAACGCCGTCATCCGCAAGCTCACCGCTGTGGAAACGTTGGGCTGCGCACAGATCATCTGTTCGGATAAAACGGGGACGCTCACGCAGAATAAAATGACCGTCGTCGAGCATTTCGGCGCAGAGGAACCTTTGCTTGCACAGGCGATGGCACTTTGCACGGATGCAGAGGTAAAGGACGATGGGAGCGTGGTAGGGGAGCCAACGGAGGCGGCGCTCGTCTCCTATGGCCTCTCATTATCGCTCAACAAAAAGGAACTGAAAAAAGCTCTTCCGCGCGTGGGAGAAGCGCCGTTTGACTCCATGCGGAAGATGATGTCCACTGTCCATGAGGCGCAGGAGGGGCAATATATTCAGTATACCAAGGGCGCTCCCGATGTGGTGCTCAGCCGCTGCACAAAGATATGGGAAGGCGGCGAGGCAATCCCGCTGACGCAGGAGAAGCGCGAAGAAATCCTGCAACAGAATAAAGCGATGGCGGATAAAGCCTTGCGCGTGCTGGCAGCGGCCTACCGTGCCTATGGCAGCCTGCCGGATTCCTTTGAGCCGGAGCAGCTGGAGCAGGAGCTTATTTTTATCGGCCTGACCGGCATGATCGATCCGGTTCGGCCGGAGGTGAAGGCTGCCGTGGCGGAATGCCGCGAGGCGGGTATCCGGCCGATTATGATTACGGGCGACCACCGCGATACGGCCGTGGCAATTGCAAAGGAGCTCGGCATCATTGAGGATGCCAGCGGGGCCATCACCGGCGCAGAGCTCAGCGAGATGGATGACGAGACGTTTGAGCGCCAAGTGGATCAGTATTCCGTTTATGCCCGTGTGCAGCCGGAGCATAAGGTGCGCATCGTCAGCGCATGGAAAAAACGCGGCATGGTCACAGCAATGACGGGCGACGGCGTGAACGATGCCCCGGCGATTAAAACAGCCGATATTGGAATCGGAATGGGCATCACAGGCACGGACGTGACGAAAAACGTGGCCGATATGGTGCTGGCAGATGATAATTTTGCTACCATTGTCTCCGCTGTGGAGGAGGGCCGGCGGATTTATGATAATATCCGCAAAACCATCCAGTTCCTGCTCTCCTCCAACCTTAGTGAGGTTGTATGTATCCTGGTGGCTACCATCGGGCTCGGCGCGCTGACAGGCGGTCCATTTACGATCCTGCTTCCGGTTCACCTGTTGTGGATCAACCTGATTACGGATAGCATCCCCGCCATTGGCCTTGGCATGGAGCGCGGCGAGCGCGATTTGATGAAGCGAAAGCCGCGCAGCTCTACAGACGGCATTTTTGCGGGCGGCCTTGGGCCGGAGCTCTTATATCAGGGCATTTTAATTGCGGCGCAGACAATTTTCGCCTATGCGCTCGGTTACAATAATGTGGACGATGTAACCGGCCTTCACAACCATGCGATCACGATGGCGTTCCTGACGCTTTCCATGTGCGAGGTGTTCCACGCTTTCAACATGCGCTCGCAGCATGGCTCCGTATTGGCCATGGGCCTGCGCGGAAGCCACAACTGGGTGCTCTATGGCGCAATGGTGCTCTCCGTGCTGCTGACGACAACGGTGATCTATGTGCCATTTTTGGCCGATGCTTTCCGTCTCGTTCCGCTGACGGCAATGGAGTATTTTGAGGCGATGCTGTTGGCGTTTCTAGTTATTCCAATCGTGGAGGTCGTCAAAGCGTTCCAACGGATATATTACAAGAAGAAGGGGCAATAACAGGGAAGTGTGATATAAAAAATACGCCGCGGGTTCGCGGCGTATTTTTATTTTGCAATGAATACATAGAATAGATAAATAGCATTATATATATTGACAAATTATAGAATGATATATACAATAAGGTTGTCCCTAATTATGGATATATTAATGGAAGGGAGACAAAGAAATGAAAAAGAGAAGAGCTTTTGGAGTTGTAGCAACGGTACTTGTCGCTGTTCTGGCGGTCACACAGGCGTCTGCTTTAGGCTCGGCAAGTGAGGGCGGTCTGATGCCCTCGGAGATTGGCCAAACCAATGATGAGATTCTAATGGAAGCGCTTGCAAATCCAGATCTAACGCCGGAACAGAAAGAGCAAGTGAAAGAAAAATGGGATTTGACAGATCGGTTGGCATCAGAAGGGCAGCCGAGTACGCGTGCGGGCAGTACCGCCGTTTTAAATGTTGATGCCGTTATGCAAGAGGATAATACCAAATGCGCTCCGGCTACGGTTCAACAGATTTTAAAGTATATTAAAAAAGCAAACTCGTCGCAAACGGTACCTTCTCAAACCACCATTCAAAATGCGGTTGGGCGAGGGCCGGCTATGCAGACGGTATTGAATTATTTAAACAAAATGCAAAGCAGAAATACTTACGTTCGCCGCCTTGTTTCTGGCGAAGCGGATTTTCTAAACTGTGTTCGCACGATGTATAGTAAAATAAATGCACCGATTATTTTCACATTAGCCTCTTATGATACTGTTTACTGGCCCTATAAAACGGATGGACATTACACGAATTTAGTGGGATATTCAAATCCCAATCGCGATAATCCAGATCCGGCTCGAAATTCTTATTATATTGTAGATCCTTACTACTTCCCTAAGTATGGACATGGAATTTATGCCGACGGAAAATTTACGAGAAGTTTTACTCAACTTTGGAAAGTAAATACGAATAAAATGGGTGTAGGTCAGAATGCGATTGGGTATTGACGAATGAAAGGGTGACAGGGCATGCATGCCAAGGGGTTTGCCGCTTTCCTATCTTTTCTGATGTTGTTCCTTCTGCTCCTTACAGGCTGCGGCGGCACGCAGCGGAGTGATCCGGAGCAGACGACAGGCTCGGAACAGGAGCCAAGCTCCCTGCGTTCGGCTTCCTCGGAAACGCTCCCATTCTCCCTCAAAAATCCCTCTGCGCCGAAGCGGATTTCCAACCAGCAGGCCCAATTGCTGTTTGATTCATCTTCCGCAAAGGGTGAGGCAAAAAAAATCCGCTACCTGAGCAATTTCTGCGGGGATCTTTTTTGTATGAGCTATGCAGGGCTGGATGGAGAGCAGGATTCCAACATCACCAGTTTTGCGATTTATGATGGCAAAACGCAGAAGGCCACACAGGTCGGCCAGATCGCCAATACGACCGCCTCCAGCGGGGATGCGGTTTTCATGGACGGGCGATATTTTTACACCTGGTATGGCAGTGCGGATGCTGGCGGCGCCGATATCAACAATTTGATTCGGATTGATACGAAGGATAAAAAGTTTAGCGTTGTGGCGAAGCGGAAAAACGTGGCCGCGCTGATCAACCTCAGCAAGCTGTCGGCAACGGAATTCATTGGCTACGTCCCCCGCCAAGAGGAAGATTCTATCGTCACGGAGATCGAGAAATACGATGGAAAAACCGGACAGCGCAAAACGATCCTGAAAAATGAATTTTTCTATCAGGGGGGCGAGCAGAACAGCCGGGGCACGGTTCTCGAGGTTGCCTGCGCCGCTGACGGCAAGATCTATGGCCTGGGCAGGCAGAAAAAAAACGGGGAGGATCACTGCTACCTTTACACCTACGATGGCAATGGGAAACTACTCTCTCAAACGGAGGAGGCGGAGATTGGTAAAGAAATTAGCGCCCCGCTGCACATGGATATTGTCGGCAACCTGTTGGTCGTGAAGGATTATAGCAGCTTGCGCGCTTCGCTTTTTATCCGGAGGGGGGAACATTATGAGCTGTTATTTGGAACAGATCAGGAGTATGATTTTGCAGGGAATTTAGAGAGCCTGTATAACAGTGAAAAAACGCCCTATCTGTATTTTCAAAAAAATAGTCTTGCCCGGTCAGCGGAGGCTGGAAAGCCCGTTATCTATGCAGTACATACGCAGACGGGGGAGATTACCCGGCTCCAGATGGACAGTGATTCAGAATATCCATTTCTTGACCGGATCAATATGGATGAGGGCGGGAATCTTCTGTTGCTATACCGGAAAGACGCGTACGGGCAGGAATTCAGAGCATATCGGGTAGACGGATCGTCCCTACAAAAAATCCTTTCCGAATAAAAGTGCCTATCAAAAATCTGTTGCGAAGTGTTTCACATTTCGCAACAGATTTTTCTTAACGAGGAGGCGGCTTCTAAGGCGCCACGAGAGAACGTCTTCATAACCACATAGGGTTCAAGCCTTGTAAACCTATCAGCAGGGCAGCGGTTACCCCAAGGCTGGCGTGTGCGTCTTTATCAAACCGGCCGTTGCAGAACGCATCTGCAACGGCCGGTTTGTAAAGCTTTAATTTTGCGGCTACCGCTCCTCCCGGAAATAATTTATCCCACAGCCTGCGGGTTGGGTGTTCTCTTTGCTCTTCCGGATAGAGGTGACGATCAGCACGATGGCTGTCACGAGGAAGGGCAGCATGTCGAAAATTGCCTCCGGGATGGTGACGATGTTTTTTGGAATATAAAATTTTAGGATGTTGAACGCGCCAAAGATAAAGGAGCCGAGAATCGCCTTGAATGGGTTCCAGCTTGCAAAGATCACGAGCGCTACGGCGATCCATCCAAGGCCGTTGACGCTGTCGGTTACCCAAATGCCGCCGCAGAGCACCAGCGAGATGTAGGCGCCGCCAATGCCGCAGACCCCGCCGCCGAGCAGGATATTGAAATATTTCACACGGGTGACGTTAACGCCCGCCGCATCGGCCGCGCCGGGATTTTCACCAACCGCGCAGAGGTTGAGGCCTTTGCGCGTGTGCAGGATGTATATGCCCATCAAAATGCATAGAAGAATCCCAAAATAAACGAAGGGGTTATATTGAAAAAAGAGCTTTCCAACATAGGGGATGTCGCTGAGCACGGGAATATGAATCGCCTGCACAGTGTTAGTGATTTTATCCGATAGCTTCAGCACGTCGATTCCGGCCGATTCGCGCAGAAAATCCCCGAAAAAATTGGCGAAACCCACGCCAAAAATCGTCAAGGTAAGGCCTGTCACGTTTTGGTTTGCTTTGAGCGTAACAGTCAAAAACGCATAGATGAGGGCGGAGAGGAGGCCTGCGAGAAATGCGCCAAGCACAGCGAGCACAATGTTTTGCGTGGTAAAGCCCACATAAAACCCTGCGATGGCGCCAATGGACATCATACCCTCCACGCCAAGATTCAGGTTGCCCGCTTTTTCCGTGACAATTTCGCCGAGCGTGCCAAACATCAGGGGCGTGCCAGCCAAAAGCGCGGCGTGCAGAAAGTTAACAAAGGTGTTCATTTGGCGTTGCCCCCTTTCTTGCGAAACGCAAAGGAGTAGCGAATGAAAAATTCACATCCCAGAATGAAAAACAGGATCACGCCCTGTAAAATATCCGCGGCATAGGAGGAAAGGCCGAATGCGGTTTGAATCACGCCGCTGCCCTTTTCCAGAATGCTAAAAAACGCTGTAAAAACAAGAATCACAAAGGGATTGAGCTGGCCAAGCCAGGCGACAATAATTGCCGTAAAGCCCACACCGCTCGCAACGCCTGTGGAGAGTGTAAAATCGGTGCCGGTAACCTGGAGCATGCCGGCAATGCCGGAGATTGCCCCGCTGAGAACCATCGTTACGATCATCACGCGCTTCACGTTGATGCCGGCATACCGGGCCGTGGCCTGGCTTTCGCCCACCACGCTGATTTCATAGCCGCTTTTGGTATAGCGCAGGTAAACGAATACAAGCACCACAAGCAGGAGACCGATGATCCATCCGAACTGCACGCCGAAAATTTTGCCGAGGTAGGCGTTTGGATCAAAAGTAGCGATTTTAGGGAAGCCGCGCGCCTCCGGGTCCTGCCACGGCCCTTGGCGCAGGTAATCGACGATATAATAGGCAATATAGTTGAGCATCAGCGTCAACAGTGTTTCATTGGTGTTGAAGCGCGCCTTAAATACAGCGGGGATCAGCCCCCAGAGGCCGCCCCCGATTATACCGGCCAGGAAACAGGCCAGCATCAGCAAAAGGTGCGGCCAATCGCTGTGAAACAGCGCAAAATATGTGGCGAACACCGCGCCCATAATCAGCTGCCCCTCCGCGCCGATATTCCAAAACTTCATTTTGAAGGCAAGGGTCACGCCGAGAGAAGTGACCAACAGAGGAATGCCGATTTTCACCGTGGACTGAATGGCAATTTTGCTGCGGAAGCAGCCGCGGATCATCTCGGCATAAACGTTCAGCGGGTTTTGCCCCAGCATCAGGATGAATAGCGCCCCTGCGGCGATGGCAAGGAGAAATGCACCCACGCGGAGCAGTGAGGCCTGCCATGGTGGGAGCTCTGGCTTTTTTACCACACGGAGCAGCGGTTCCGGCGAACTGCGCCGGGTCGCCAAAGAGGATGGGGTAGGCTTACTCATTGGGCGTCTGCCTCCTTTTTGATCGTTTCTCCGGCCATGAGGAGGCCGATTTGCTCTTTGGTGGCGCTCTGTGCCTCTAGAATGCCGGTGACCGCTCCATGGCACAGCACCATGATCCGGTCGCACAGCTCCAGCAGCACATCGAGATCTTCTCCGATGAAGAGCACTGCCACGCCTTTTTTCTTCTGCTCATTGAGTAGGTCGTAAATCGTGTAGGAGGAGTTGATATCCAACCCGCGCACTGGGTAAGCCGTGATCAGTAGCTGCGGCTCGGATTCAATTTCGCGCCCAAGCAACACCTTTTGCACATTGCCGCCAGAAAGGCGGGAAACCGGGGTCGTCACGCCGGGCGTGACGATTTCGAGCGTATCAATCAGCCGCAGGGCGAGCTCCCTTGCCGGTTTTTTATTGATAAAAGGGGATTTTCCGTTTTTGTAGGATTTGAGCAGCATGTTATCCGTCATACCCATGGAGGCAACCAGGCCCATGCCCAGCCTATCCTCTGGTATAAAGCTCATGCTGATGCCCATCTTTATAATTTCACGGGGCGATTTGCCCACGATATTTTCTTTTTTATAAAGGATCGCACCCTTTTCCGCGTGCATCAGGCCGGCGACGGTTTCGCACAGCTCCTTCTGTCCGCTGCCTGCAACGCCCGCAACGCCGAGAATTTCGCCGCCGTTTAAGTCGAAGGAGATATCGTTGAGCGCATAGACGCCGTCTTCATTGCGCACGGAGAGATGATGCACTTCAAACAGGGCCTTTTCCTGTTTCACACAGGGCCTTTCAATTTGTAGGGATACCTTTTTGCCAACCATCAGTTCTGTGAGCTCCTGAGCGTTGGTTTCCGCCGTCGCCACCGTGGCAACGCTTTTCCCCTTGCGCAGGATGGTTACGCGGTCGCTGATGGCGAGCACTTCGTTCAATTTATGCGTAATAATGATCACGGCGCAGCCCTGGTCACGCATGCTGCGCAGGATGGAGAAGAGCTTGTCCGTTTCCTGTGGCGTGAGCACAGCCGTCGGCTCATCGAGGATCAAGATGTCCGCGCCTCGGTAAAGCACCTTGAGAATCTCAACCGTTTGCTTTTCACTAACGGACATGTTGTAGGTTTTTTTCAGTGGGTCAATTTCCAAACCATATTTTTGACAGAGGGAAGTGATTTCTCCTGCCAGCGCTTTTTTTCGCAGGCGGCGATCTTTTTCCGTGCCCATGACAATGTTGTCCTGCGCAGTGAAAACATCCACCAGCTTGAAATGCTGGTGGATCATGCCGATGCCGAGCGACAGCGCATCATGGGGGGAAGCGATCGTGCGCCGCTCGCCCCGAACGTAGATTGTGCCGCTATCCGGATGGTAAATGCCGGATAGCATATTCATCAGCGTTGTCTTACCGGACCCATTTTCGCCAAGCAGGGCGAGAATCTCGCCCTGCTTGACGGACAGGCTGATATCATCATTGGCGACAACCGGGCCAAAGGTCTTTGTAATGTGTTTGAGTTCAATCGCAAAGTTTTGTTCAACCGTATCCAAATGAGATACCACCCATCTTCTTAAAGATTGCTGTTTTTATTTCGCTTCCACGTTATCAACATACCAGTTGAGCTTGCCGGCGATATAGTCATCCTTGAGATAGTCGCCGCTCTTGACCTGCTCTTTGCCGGTGTTATCCTTCAGCGGGCCGGCAAAAACTTTCAGGGTGCCGTCAACAATCGAAGCTCTTGCTTTCTCAATCGCTTCTTTTGTTCCGTCCGCACAGTTGGCGGACAGCGGGGAAATATCTACGAGGCCTTCCTTCATGCCGTCGAAATAGTTGGTCGGCGTCCAGGTGCCGTCGATGACCTGCTTTACGGCTTGCGTGTAGTACACGCCCCAATTCCAAACCGTGGCGGTCAAATGCGCCTTGGGAGCTTCAGCAGTCATATCCGAGTTGTAGCCGCAGCCCCAAACGCCTCTTTCCTCAGCGGCGATCTGCGGCTGAGCGGTATCCTGATGCTGAGCGATGACGTCGCAGCCAAGATCAAGCAGGGCGATGGCGGCGCTCTTTTCCTTATTCAAGTCAAACCAAGTGTTGGTTACTTTTACATAGACTTTGGCGTCTTTATTCACGCTCTTAACACCGAGGGCAAATGCGTCGATACCACCGGTGACCTCGGGGTTGCTGCTTCCCTGTGCGGCAACATAGCCGATCTTGTTGCTTTTGGTTTTCAGGCCGGCTGCAATGCCGGTGAGATAACGAGCCTCATAGATGCGGCCGAAATAATTGTTGAGGTTTTTACCATTATTCTTGTAGCCGGAGCAGTGGGAGAAGATGACCTCCGGATACTCCGCAGCGAGCTGCTCCATTGTATCCATATAGCCGTAGCTTGTGCCAAAGATGATATTGCAGCCCTCTTCTATACATTCCCTAATGGCAGTTTCAATCGCTTTTTTATCCTGGTCGTCAATGTTATTCTTGCGAATAATCTGGTTGTCTTGCAGGCCGAGCGTTTTCTGCATGTCCACAATTCCTTGGTCATGCGCGTGGGTGTAGCCGGAGGTGTCCTTCGGATTTCCAATGTGGATAACGCCGACTTTGATCTGCCCTTTTGCAACAGGAGCGAACGTGCTTTTTGGAGCCTCAGATGCATTGTTGTTGGATGATTCTCCCGTGTCGCCGCCGCCAGAACAGGCCGCAAGGGCGAAAACCATTGCAAGAGCCATCAGCAGGGCGAGCGCCTTGGTGAACTTCTTCATTTTTGATTCCTCCAAAATATTTTTATGTTACGGAAAAGCGCCGGAAGCCCGGCCCCTTTCCTAACAGTCCTGTGATGTAAATACGACCGTGCCGTTTTTCATGGATTCTACGATGGCCAGAGATTCCAGATGGATACCCATCCCTCGAATGAGCGCTCCGCCCGGCTGGAAGCCCTTTTCAATCACGATTCCGATCCCCTCCAGCGTAGATCCTGCCTGATCGAGAATGTCCTTGAGCCCGATGAGCGCGCGCCCATTTGCCAAGAAATCATCGATAACGAGCACATGATCGTCCGGCCCAAGATAATCTTTTGAAACCCCGATCAGATAGGCTTTATTTTTTGTGAAGGAGAAAACCTCGCTGGTATAGAGGTTTTCTCCCACATTGCGGTGCGCCCCTTTTTTGGCAAAAACAACAGGCACAGAGAAATATTGCGCCGCAATGCACGCGATCCCTATACCTGATGCCTCGATCGTTAAAATTTTATTGATGGGTGCGGATTGGAATAAGCGGTGGAATTCCTTCCCGATCTCATTGAGCAGAGTAACGTCGATTTGATGGTTTAAAAACATATCGACTTTTAAAATGTCATCGCCCAAAACTTTGCCGTCCCGCAAAATTCGCTCTTCCAGAAGCTTCATAAACGCTTGCCCATCCCTCTCAGTTCATCTGAAGGCCTGTTCCCTCGATGATCTGCCATAATAAAGGCCTTGGCAACATTTCCTGAATGAAACCGAAAAAGCAGCCGATGGATTACCAGCTGCTATCCTGCTCCAATTTTCCTCATGCCGCAATCGCCTTATGATATCAAAGATAGTTTATAATAATCTCGGATAGAAATCAAGTCTATGCTGCTCTTTTTTCGGAGAAAGAGGACATTTTTACGCTTTTTTGGGACGCGGTATCAGAAAGAAAAGCATGGTCAGGGGATATGCGTCCTCTTTACTGCGGCCGATCAATGCTTGCTGCCGGAAATTAGGCTCATTTGCGTGCTACATGAACCATAGAAACGCCCTGCCGGATTGGTCCGACAGGGCGTTTTGCAATCAATCCAGAAAATCCTTGAGTTTTTTGCTGCGGCTCGGATGGCGCAATTTTCGCAGCGCCTTCGCCTCGATCTGACGGATGCGCTCACGGGTGACGTTGAATTCTTTGCCGACCTCCTCTAGCGTGCGCGGGTGGCCATCCTCCAGCCCGAAGCGCAGGGAGAGCACCTTTTCCTCCCGCGGCGTGAGCGTTTTGAGCACGTCGCCGAGCTGCTCCTTGAGCAGGAGCATGGAGGCCGCGTCCGCCGGGGCGAGCGCGTCGTCATCCGGAATGAAATCGCCCAGGTGGCTATCCTCCTCCTCGCCGATGGGCGTTTCAAGGGAGACGGGCTCCTGTGCGACGCGCAGAATCTCGCGCACCTTGTCAACCGGCATATCAAGCTCCGCGGCGATTTCCTCCGCCGTCGGGTCACGCCCGTTTTTGTGCAGAAGCTGGCTGTTGGTTTTCTTCACCTTGTTGATGGTTTCCACCATATACACCGGCAAGATAATCCAATCAAATCGATAGACAAGGCTCTGTAAAACAACGAATTTTTATTGCACCAACGATATAATATCCTTTTTTAGAAATGTGATACAGGGCACCCCAAAAACAGCAATGATATAACATAAATAGAGCAGCCCGAAAGGGATGGCAATATGGATTGGAATCCACCCGCTGATCTGAAACTGAATCTGAAGCCAGATACAACAAAGAGCAAAAAAAGAAAAGGCGATTATCAATGCCAAAAGGCCTCGGAGCAACCGCTCGCCAAGCAACAAATTACGAATCCGTTTTTTTTCTATATGGAAGATTTGAAGATAACCAATTTCTTTTCTTCGATAATAAAGCTCTAATTGAATTTCATTCTTCAGAAACAACAGCGCGATAGCGGCGGCGATTAACACGGCAGCCAGAATGACATAGAAAACAATCTGAACAATTTCCTGCGCGTCAAGTATTTTGGCGTCCCATACGGAAATAGCGCCATTTAAATCGGAACGTAGGCTTTGGTAATATTCAGGATGTTCATATAATCCGTCCAGACGGACCATTTTTGTTTTTTCCGGTATTTCATAGCCGTTTTTTTGAAGGGTATCATAGGGAATGAAAACGAGGTTTTTTGCGTTTTCCTTTTGATAATAGCTGTTACAAAACACAAGATTCTGCTGGTTATTATTGGTCAGTTGTGATAAAACACCGGCAACTACATAGGTTTTGCCGGAGAGGGTAACCGCTTTGCCAACGCAGGAAGCAAAATTGGTTGTATGCAGTTGTTGTTCGGCATAGGAGCGGCTGATGATAATCTCATTCTCTTTTTCAGGAAATGCTCCGAATTCAATTACACGATCATAGCTTAAACCGCTGTTTCCTTTTTCCAGTAAGGGCATGCAAGTGACGCCTGGCTCGGAAAGCGTATAGCTTCGGTAAAGGACAAAGGGGTATTTATCTTTGAGATCTTCATATTCATCATTGACAAGAGAGAAAACGTTGGAGGGATACTGCCGCGCGACGATTTTTGTATATTCCTGTCCAAAATTCTGCTGCACAGAAATACATGCCAGGAGGAGAAAGATTATCACTGCCGTAGGGAGAAGGTGAAAAAAACGGAAATTTTCCCTGTTCCTACGGTAGATAAGCCGGGCTGTGGCAAAGAGGCTCTTTTTTGCAGTAGGCTTAGGAAAACGGTTGTAGGCGAGTGGATGGCCAGAGGATTTTTGAGCCTGCCGCACAACGTTTTCTATGCTTCCGTATTGCAGATAGATAATTTCATCCGCAATCTCATCAAAACAATCTTCGTGTGTTGCAATAATAATTGTGGAATCTGGGGCTTTAATCTCCAAAAAGGCCTGGGCGCACAAGAGAGAATTTTCGTGATCTAGTGAGGCTGTGGGTTCGTCTGCGAGCAGTAGCTTCGGCTGGTGGAGCAGGGCACGGATTATTGCAATCCGCTGCCGTTCGCCGCCGGAAAGTTGTTCCGGATAGCTGGAGAGCAGAGCTTGCACGCCCAATTTTTCGGCATAATATGTGATGAGTGCGGGTTCATTGCGGATCCATTCCAAATTTTGTTGGACAGTCAGGTGAGAGAGCAGTAGGCTTTGTTGAAATACATAGCCGATTTGACGGCGAAAAGCATCCAGTTTTTCAGGATTATCGGATGGAACAGGCTCTGAATCCCATTGATAAAGGCCTGTATAATGTGTGTCCAATCCACCCATTATATTGAGCAGCGTGGATTTTCCACAGCCGCTAACGCCTTTGATAACATAAATTTTGCCGGGCGAGAAGGTAAAGGATAGGTTTTTTAGGACGGGCTCGTCGTATGCTTTTGTGATATGCTCCAACGTAATCATTCAGATCAAATCCCTGTGTTCTAGAAATAGTTGATACCATCCGCTTTTCAATGCCTTGCGTAATGCCCCCGCCGCGAACAATTGGCTGGAGAGTACCAAGAGGAGAATAAAACCGATTAGGATAATCGGATTAAACGTAAAAATTTGGAATGGAATCCATTCCAAATGCAGGTTAAGAAGGTTGATGGCCAGCATAAGCGGCGCACCTGCCAAAACCGCATATAGAAGCAGCTTCATCATTTCAAAAAGATTGCCCGTGAGCCAGCAACGCCGGATTTCCTTTTTGGTGTAACCATAATATTGATAGATGGAGAGGATATGCCGGTTATAGATGATTTCTATCTTTCTTGTTTGAAAATAAAAAAGCAGTGTAACCGGAATCATGAGCAATGTCATGGGGAGTAGGATAGAAAATAGCCGGGTAAAGGTCATTTCGATTTCGGGGTCAATGCTTCCGTATTGGATATTGATTTGAGGATATTGCCGTGTGAAATCTTGATAGGCGTTTTTCATATCCCGGTAGCTGTCATAATAAAGAACATAGTACCGGTTGCCGAGCCCGGAATAGAAAGAATCATTTTCGATATATCGGTCGGTAAAAGCGCTGCTGAGAAAAATTGTTTTTTTATCCTCGTTCAGAATGATTTCCCCCGCGCGCAAATATTGTTCCTGCGTTTCGGTAAATGGAGAGAAAACGCCGGCGATTTCAAAGGTGTAAACGCCGTCTGCCAATTCAAGCGTGATTGTTTCGCCAATCAATTGCTCCGGTTCTCCCAGCTCTTTTGCTTTTTCATACGATAACATCACCTGATCCGGTTTTGTGAAATAAGAGCCGCAGGCAATATGATCCGAAAATCGAAATGCGTCCGCCTCGAATGGGATCGTGTCCGACGATAGATCGTAGGTTTCGTTGACCATCAGCCCCGTTACTGTGTAGGGGGCTGATTTATTGTAGCACAACACAATATCCGCCAGGTTTTTATTGTGGAAAAGGGCTTTTTTGACCGTTTCATTCTGTGGCGCATTGCACCATACCGTGAGCTGATTCAGGCGATAGGTGTAGCGAATATTAGATTCCAACTTATTGGCGGGGAAATCCCCCAGGCAGACCGCCATCAAGGCCAGCAGAAACACAAGGCCGAGCTGAAGCCGGTTCTTTTTTCTTTGTTTGCCGGAGCGAAACCATTTGAAAAAGAAGGGCCGAAGCTTGCGGCGCGCCTGGATCGGTTCGCGCATCGGCGTTTTTGGGGCCGAGAAAACGGGCTCGGCACTGGAACCACCAGCTTCCTGCGGAAGCTGGTGAAAATCCAGCACCCTATCCGCGTACTGGCGAGCCTGTGGGTCGTGAGAGCTGCAAAGGATCAACTTTTCCGCCTTGATTTCGGCCATCGTTTGGAAAACCAGCCGTTTGTTTTCCGCATCCAGCGAGGCTGTGGGCTCATCTAGTAAAAGAATTTCCTTGTCGGCCAGCAACGCTTGTAGGATGGCGATGCGTTGCCGCTCCCCCCCGCTCAGCGTTGCGGGCAGCCTGTGCTGCAAATGTGCCAGTTGGAATTGCTCAAGGGAACGCTGTATCCGGCCGTCATCTGTGGAGCAGAGCTGCAAATTTTCCAGCACGGTGAGATAGTCCACCAGATAGACGTCCTGTGTGATATAAGCGATTTTGTCTTTGATCACATCCCATTTTACCTGCCCGGTAAAAATGTCTGTGCCACAGCGGATTTCACCCTGGTCGAAGGGGACGATGCCGCAGAGCATATTGAGCAGCGTTGTTTTCCCGCAGCCGCTCTCCCCAAAGAGCAGGACGAAGCCGCGCTCCGGGAAACGGTATGAAAAATTTTTCAAAACAGGCTTTTTTCCATAGATTTTTGTGACCTCGCGGCATTCGATCATGAAACGTTGCCTTCCTTATTCGTGTTTTCCACCTTTTGGAGTAGGGCCTGAAGCCGCTCGAAGCGAACGGAGCCGATTGTTTCCCGCGTTTCCTCTTCAGCTGCCAATAAATTCTGCTCTTTTAAAATCTTCGCCTCGATCTGCTCAATTTTTTCTTGAATCTTTTTCTGCTCTTCAGTAGCCTTGCCTTCCTTTACCAGGTCGGAAAGGTGGATATCGTCTTCATAGAGCAACTCGATGTCGAGCTGTTGAATATTCCCTAGGCATCCAAACTGGCCGACCTGCCAGCGGTAACCGCTTAACAGGCTTTCTTCCTGCTCAATGCTTGCCTCTGGTAAATATCCGTATTTCCCCTCCGGTAAATTTTCGCTGGTGATCATTTGGTTGAAGAGAGAAACTACGTCGTCCCGGTCAATATAGTTGAATTTTAAACCGTCCAGATCAGCGGCGGTAATGGGCGCCTGAAATGCTTTTTTCTGAAGGAAGTCGGATAGTGCACGGATTTCCTTATCAGCGTTTTGATTGCAGGCAAGATATGGCATATCCGTCTCCAAATATTGCATTACCTCGCCGGTCTGATGGTTGATCATGGGGATATCGTAGCCGTCTAAATGCTTATATTTTAGATTATAGGCACCGTAGAGATAGGAGGAACTGGATTCCTCGATATGTTCCTTGGTCCACTCGTGATTAAAAAAGTAAATCCATCCATCCTCTGTAACTCGAATCGCGTTTTTACAATAAAAATTGAATTTTGGCTGTGCGTCAACAGGTTCTTTCGTGTTACAGCCAGAACCGATCATAACAAAAAGGCAAAGAAATAGGCAGAGCGCTGCAACGATTCTTTTTTGATACACGGGCTCATCTCCTTCTGGGCAGATACACCCCCGGCGGCTTATTTTAGAACTAGCCGCCGGAGGGAGGACTTTATCATAGCAGTTTATTAATAGGTTGCTTAGTCAACCCAGATGTTGTATTTGACGTGGCCTGAGCCGACGGTCGTAGAAGTGTTGTCTCCGGGGATTGTCCGAACGCTGAACTTAAAATAAAGCTCAAGTGTGCTGTCGAATTCGATATTCCCAGTGGTTTCAAACCGAATCCAATCGAATTTCGTCAACCTTCTGCCCGTATAGCTGCCCTGATAAATGGACACATGGTCATCCCCGATGGGATCGGCTTCATACAGATCAACGTCCATTTTCCGGCTATTATTACTCATCAACTGACTTGGCAGATCATTGCCCGTGTATACATAAAGATGCGTTTTGTTCACGGTATATGGTGATTTTGAGACCTCAAGAGAATAAGTAGGCGTCTTATATGTTACACTGACCCTGAATGACGGCAGGTCTTTTTGGCCTGTTGAACTATTCGCAGCAAAGGCGTACATGCCCGAGCAGGCAATGATGGAGACAGCAAGGAGCACTGATAAGACTTTTTTGATTGTTTTTTTCAATTTACCCACCTCAGTTAATCATATTAAGTTTCAAAGGCCTTTGTTACTTGTAATTCCATAATATATATATAATTTATAAATGTCAACTATTTTTTGGCATATTTACAATTTTGTTAGTTATAAAGTTGAATTTATGGAGAAAATTGCAACAGTAAATCCTTGTAAAAAAATGCGCCCTGTTGGAATCTCCAACAGGGCGAACAATACCGATTTTTTGTTGTGCAACGGTCAATCCAGAAAATCCTTGAGTTTTTTGCTGCGGCTC
>ENA-ORUW01000980-ORUW01000980.1-human-gut-metagenome-genome-assembly--contig:-NODE-980-length-22840-cov-3.194865_pt1 | contig 22840 bp, 17 predicted proteins | sample MGYA00242088_ERZ509227 | MGnify/ENA primary metagenome ERZ509227 (study PRJEB26280, sample SAMEA2338816) | human gut metagenome | biome: human gut; feature: human-associated habitat; material: faeces... | reverse complement strand
GAGAATCCTGCGGGGCAGGATTCTTTTTTATGTTATCTTTCCTTAAGAACGGAAAAAAGTTTACGTTGGCTGTGGGGAAATAGGATATAATAGAAGTAATATTACGGAAGCGGAGGTCCACGAAGTGGAAAAAACACAGATGGATGAAGATCATATTGTTGATTTTTTGAAGAGCAAAGTGGAAATCTGGTGTTTTCCGAGACTATTGCGGGAGTTATACAGAGGAACGCAGAATTTGCAGACGCTGTTGACGGAGAAGTTGACAGCCTATGAAGCGGGGAAAGAAGAGAATAAGGAACAGATATCCAGAAAGGTTCGGAACTGGCTCGGTGGAAGAAACCAGCCGGCGAATCGGGAAGAAGTATTCAAGATTTGTTTTGCCTTGTCTTTGGGTGAAGAGAGGTCAGAGAAGCTTCTGTTATCGACAGCGGAGAGCGGAATACACTATCGAAATCCTAGAGAGCTGATTTACGCCTTTTGTCTCAGGAGAGGTTTTGACTATCCGCAAGCTCAAGAGCTGATTGAAGCTTTGGAACAGACCGGTGCTCCGAAGAGCTCTCTGGAACATCAGAAATTAGTCCGGCAGACTTGGGCTGAAGAGCCGACGCAGCATCTGACTATCTCTATAAAAAATGAGTTTCGAAATATCACAGAGACGAATGAGCTCAAGAAGTTTATCCGGGATAACCAAGGTGTGTTTGGAATTCATCACAACACTGCGTACCGGAAATTTGTGGCAATGCTGGAGTATCTGCTGCGAGGAGTTTCTGACAACTATACTTTTACGGATGTACCCAGGGAGAAGAAATATAGTATCGAGAGGGTGACAGAAGAATATTTGAGAATGGGGGTTCCATATCAGAAGAAAAATCGGCAGTGTACAAAGGTGGAAAAGTTTATCAAAAAGCACTGGCCATCTCCAAAGATGGTTCAGGAAATGTATTCTAGAAAACGGGATGTGAATCGAAAGACCCTCTTGCTTTTGTATCTTGTGACGGAGGGGATGGGGGTGGAGGTGTCGGAAAAAAGTTTTGTATTGGAGCATTGTAAGAGGATGGATATGATGATGGCATCCTGCGGGATGGCGTTGCTGAATCTGCACAATCCCTTTGATTATTTGGTTGTTCAGTCGCTGAATTTGGAGAATGACGATGATTTTATGAGCTGGAAGCTGGAACGTATGCTGAGAAAAATTTTTCGAAATGACGGAAAGACAGTCTATCTGGAAAAACAAGACAATTCCTGCACATAGAAGAAACAGCAGGGATTCATCACTTAAGATAAGGGAGGTATCTATGAGTCAGAGAAGTTTTCTTCCCAAGGGCTATACGATTACGACAAAGAGCTGGACATATACCATTGATGAGTATGTGGGGGCGGGTTCCAATTCTGTTGTCTACCGGGCGTATTATTACGACACTTTTATGCCGGACCGGAAACATATTGTACTCTTGAAAGAATTGTATCCGTTTGACCCTCAGAGAAAAATCACAAGGGATGAACATTGGAATCTGGTGGTAAGTGCTGAGGATATGAATTTCTTTAACTATCATAAAAAAAGCTTTATCACTGGAAACTACGCGCATTTGATTTTGTCGGAGACGGAGAGCGAGCATATCGCTCAAAATCTGGATTCCTTTGAGGCAAATAATACGATTTACACGGTTTTGACTTCCAAAAAGGGACAGGTTTTGTCGGAAATGGAGGAGAAGGGGGTAAATTTTCCGACCCTGACGGATACGATTCTCTTTATCAAAAATCTTCTTCATGCGCTGGAGCCTTTTCACGATCATGACTTGCTGCACTTGGACATCAGTCCTGACAATATCTTTTTGCTGAGCCCTGAGAATCATGAGACTTTTTCCACCAGGCTTCTTCTGCTGGATTTCAACAGCGCATATTCCATGGACAGCAAAGAAGAGTTTGGAGATCAGTATTATTTTGGAAAGACCGGATATATGGCGCCGGAAGTGATGCTTCACAGACGGGAAGAGCTGGGCCCGTGGACCGATTTGTATTCTGTGGCGGTTCTCTGGTATGAGATCCTGGCGGGAGAGAAATTCCCGGAGGACAGAGAACTGGTCAGTCTGGATGAACTGGTATCGCCCTATTCTAGACTGCTTCTCCATGAGAAGGAACGGTCGGCGGTCCGTCTCAATGAGATTTTGAAAAACGCTCTGCAGTTCCTTCCGCAAAATAGGTATCAGAACATCGGAGAGATGCTTCAGGATATTCAGGAGCTATATGACATTGTGGCGGGAATCAACAGAGAGCCGGCCCCGGTCAAGGTGGAGCCTTTGATAGCTAAAAAAAGCAGAAAGAGGCATGTCTTTACGGCAGGGATTTTGGTCTGTGTCTTTTTGATAGGGGGAGCGAGCAGCATCTTTTTGTCAAAGGCGATGCGGCCGAAAACGGAAGAAGAGCAGTCCATGGAGCATACGGAGCTGGATTTGACCCAGTTTCCTTTGGAAACTGATGATTCTGTGGTGCTGACGGAGAAGAATATCCGGCATCCGCTGGTGGACAATATCATGGAGATGCCGGTGCAAAGTTCCATGTCTGCCAGAATTAACCTGAAGGATTATCCCCATCCCAGAGACACCTCGGAGGCCTTTGAGACTTACGGTATTTTTTCCATCTACAATGGAGAGGGAGACAAGAGGGGCTGGCAGTTCGCTGATCTTACCTATGATTTTTTTTATACCAAGGACAATGCACTACACATGGAGCTTCCCTTTCAGGATACCAATGATTTTAACCTGGAATATATAGGGATTATTTTTCAGAATCACAACCACACGGAAACGTCGGTGGTGCTGGATATTAAGGACTGCACGCTGATCGACGGCAAGGGAGAGGCCCATGAGATCACAGAGCTGGAGGGTAGCCATGTTCTCTATTTTGATGAAGAGAATTGGCAGTGGAACCTTTTGACCACCCAGTGCGGGGACTTCGTCAAGACTTTTGAGGACATTTACGGAGGCAAGCTGGTGGTGGACGCAGAGGTGGGTTTTTTAGAGCCGCTGCTGGATATTAAATGGGAGAGCGACAACCCGGAGGTGGCTACGGTGGATGAGAAAGGCCGGATTTTCGCGAACCGGCAGGGACAGGCCACCATCACTGTTACAATTAAAGACCGCAATACCCAGGAAGTGAGAAAGACTCAGATGCTGGTGCACGTCAGATCAAAGCTGGGGTGAGAAAGGAAAATTAGAGCCGCTGCAAAACAGATGGGAAACCATCCGTGGAGCAGCGGCTGTTTGTGTTAAAGGATACGCACGCCGCAATAAGGGAGGGCACCGCAAAGTAGTGTTGCGGTGGCGCACAAAGTGGGACGCGCCTGTCAAGACTGAGGGAATGAGGGGGAACTGAAATGGGCTTGTCCACCTTGTTTCCCGGAAAAAAGTTGACGTGGAGTCAGAGGTGGGTTTGGTATAGTAAGAATACGACAAATTGCGGGTATCGGGAGGAAACACAGAAATATGAAGATACGAGATCAAATTGAGATTATCCTGAAAAAACGAAAAGAAAAAGTCAGTCAATTAAAGGAGAGAAAGGAACATCTGAAGAAGATCTGCTCCCTGCTGGAGGACTGCGACCACCTGTATAACGGAGCAAGGCAGATCACAGACAGCGAGCTGAGGGGACAGTATTTGTCTCTCTTTGCATCCCTGCCCACCGACACGATGAGGGAAGAGCTTCAAGGATTGGTCGGAAAATATGAGGAGGCGGTAAAAAGATTTGACAGAGATTACATCAGCATCGCCACCGTGGGAAAGGAGAGGCAGGGAAAGAGCTGTTTTCTACAGGCAGTAGGAAATCTGGACAATCTGATTATCCCCGCCTATAACTCCACGAGCTGTACCGGAGCCACCTCCGTGATTTACAACAGACCAGAGATGCCGGAAGGGACTGTGGAAGCCGTCATAAAGTTTCGGAAAAGAGAGAAGCTGCTGGAGATCGTGAAGGGATATCTGGACGCCATAGATTCGGAGTGTCTCCATGGCCGCCAGCTGGATTTCGACATGCTGGGAACGAAATCCTTTAAATTGACTGTGGACACGTTAGCAGTAAAACCTGGGGAGGCCGATAAGGGCGTCGCCCTGAACCATCTGCGCCGCATCATCGAACATTTTGGGGAAATTCGGGACTTGTACGGCCAGGGGGACTTGGTGCTCCGGGACAAAGGACAGATTGCCGAGTACGTAGCCCAGAACAATGGAGTCAAGCTGGGAGACTCCGGACACAGGGATTACTACAAATATCTGGCTGTGGAGAAGGCGGATATCTACTGCCCGTTCTATGAGGACTGCGGCAACCTGGTATTGGTGGACACGATTGGTCTGGGGGACACCCAGTACGGGATTGAAGAAGCAATGCTGGAAACCGTGGATAAAGAGTGCGACGCGGCGATTGTGGTGACAATGCCTATGTCAGGGGTGCAGGAGTCGGATTTGAAGCTTTATAACAGCCTGAAGGAACGGTTTCAGAGAAGAGATATGTCTAAATGGCTGTTTTATCTGGCAAATAAAAATGTCGGAGTCAGCGACAACCGGGTAGATGCCTTTGTCAAGGGAATCCGAGAGGGGAATTTCTCCGTGTGTTACTGTGAGACCGCGGACTGTTCTGACTTTGACGAGGTCCGGGATAACTTCATGAATCCTCTGCTGGAGCGGCTTCTTGGCAATATGGACGACATTGACGCGGCCTACCTGACGGAACTGGAAGAGACAGAGGCGGGGATTCGGAAAAAATACGAAGTCTTTGTGTCAGAGCTGCCGGAGGCGCGGACTTTTGACGCCAGTGTGCAGCAGGGGCTGAGCGCTGCCCAGAAGGGAAAGGAATGCTACCGGAAATTGACGGCTGATCTGGTCAACTGCGTGATCTACTGGGGGCAGGAGCGCAACCAGCCCAACAGCATCCTGTGGAATGCGGTGCAGGAAATTCTGGACAGCCTGGACGATCTGGTTCCGGATGCCCAGACGCTGCAGCTGACTATAAACGGAAACGGTTCGCTTCTGCCGGGCCAGCTGTGGGACGACGCGCTCCACTATGTGAGAAACGAAGTCACTGACCGGTTCATCGCCATTGACAGCATCCTGGAGGAGGAGACGAGAAAATTCAAAAATTCTCTGGTGCGAAGCCTGTACGATGAGCTTTTGAATCTCTCCAAAGCGCAGGGCATTACAGATCTGCCCTGGGAGGAGCAAGACGGCGGTCAGGAGAAGGAGCCGGATATGGTGGAATGGCTGAAAAATATCATGGACCATGTGATCAACGACAAGCCCCAGTATGAGCAAATTTACAAAGCTTTCCGATTTATGTATCGGTTCGAGTTCAACACCAGGGCACAGCTGATTCAGGAGGTAAGAAAGCAGCTCTACATTATCAATCCCATTTGCGACAGGGAGTATGCGAAGCCTCTGTATGATTTTCACAGGGATAACGCAGGAAAAGAAGTTAACTTTTATCTGACCTCCCGTATGTCCATCATTGAGGAGAATCTAAGGCATGTACTAGTGGATTTGTACCATGCGCCGAACCAGGCTTTTTACGCGGCGGCGGAAGAGTTTTATGACAGGCTGACCTTCGCCAACAGCCTGAACGAGAGTGAATTTGAGAGCATGCAGGATGTATGGGGCAAATTTTTCATGGAATACAGCAGCCAGCTCTGGACAGCCAGCTCGGAGAAATACCAGCAGGCCAACGAGCTGGTACGAGAGTATCAGAATATCAAAAAGGAGCTGGAGATGGAGGATAACGTATGGAGACAATAAATATATTGATGCTGGGCGGAAGACGGTGCGGGAAGACGACGGTGCTGTCCGCCATGTATCAGGAGATAGGGAAGATTCTGGCAGGCACAGGGCTGAGTTTGTCGGTGGGAAACGATCAGACCAGAAAGGAGCTGGCGCAGGCAGCGGAGATTATTCAGCAGAATATCCGAAAATTTGCGACTCCGCTGACTCGTATTGAGATCGACGACAATCCCACCAGCGCCAACAGGTCTTATAATTTTACCTTGACTGTGGACAAGGGTGGGAAAATCCCCTTTTTTATCCACGATATTCCCGGAGAGTGGCTCACCGATCCCCAGTATGAGGGCGGTCTTCGCAGTCTGATCGGACAGTGCCAGGTGATTCTGATCGCCATAGACACTCCTTATCTGTTCTCGAAGATGACCGAGCAAGGCTACGGCAGATATCATGAGGAGTACAATAAGCCCATGGAAATCGCGAACTTTTTCAAGAACAGCCTGTCCACAGAAGAAATACGGGAGAGAATGGTGCTGTTTGTTCCTTTGAAATGCGAGCGGTATTACAATCTGGAGCACAATCCGAAGCTGAATATTTTCCGAAGGGAATACATGAGAGAATTGATGACGACCATCAGCGCAGGCTATCGGGATCTTCTTCAGTATTTGAGGTCACCGGAGCTGGCCGGGAGCTGTACACTGGCGATTACTCCGATTTTGAGTGCCGGGGGAATCGACTTTGTGCGGTTTCGAAAAGACGGACAGACAGGGCGGATGGTGGCTCTGTACCAGGAACCAGAGTTTCTTCCAGAGGAACGCAAGGGTTACCGGCCGCGGTTCTGCGAACAGCCAATGCTCTATGCACTGGCCTATATTCTGACCCAGACTCTGCGGGCGCAGACGGGGCAGAACAGCATGTATCAGCAGGTGGCCAAGCGGCTGGGAGGCAGTGTTCAGGAACTGTATACGGCGTTGGAGACGATTCAGAAAAAAATGAAACGAAACAGCGGGATTTTGCCCCAGGACGGATATTATATCATTCAAAATCCTGTGAATGTGTAGGCGGAGGCGAAAAGATGGAGATCTATCTCTTTGGAACCTATGAAAATTCCATGCGGGGGTATGTGCTGAACCGGCTGGAAGAGGAGGGACTGCGGGAGACGGCGGCCAATGAGAAATCAGCGGAAATCTGTCTGGTCAGGGAATTCTTTTTTCACGACGTGTTTCGCGTGGTCTGGATGGATTTCTGCCTGGAACAAAAGGCGAAAGGCTTTCGGCCGCAGCCTGACTGGAGTATGGCGGTGATTCGAGGGCTTCAGGGGAGAATTTCCGGCAGAAAGGCAGCCATGAATCTGGCCGTTTGCGGGCAGATGAAAGAGGTCGGGCAGCTTGGGGAGGTGACGCTGAATTTTCTGGGAGACCGTGAGTTCTATACCGGAAAACTGTTTGGGAGCCTTCGGATTGACGGGGGCGTTTTCCAGGCAGAACCGGAAAAGCTGCGAGAGAGCCTGACGGAAAAAAACGGGACGGAGGACTGTTCCAGAGTACAGGAGTATAAGGGAGGACGGCTGTGGAAACGGCTGACATGTACAGACCTCGCGCCGATCACCCGCAGAGATCTGTTTCGGTTTGCGGTCTGCACCAGTACCTGGGAGGAGGCTGCGGGATATTTTCAGCCGCCTTGGCTGTGGAAAAAGCCGCCGAAGGGTGTGATTGACCGGGAGCTGTTTGAAAAACTGTTTCCCGAATGGGAGAAGAATCCCGGCTGAGTTAAAAAAATAAGATAGGAGGCGCAAGATGCCATTTGGGTCATTTTGGATAAAAAAGAATAAAGGAACTGAGAGGGAGCCGGCGAAGCCGAGCAAACGAGGGGCGGCCAGACCCGTGAAAGAAGAGACGGGAGCGAACAAAGAAGAGAAAACGTCGTTTTTCGCAGGGGAGGCAATGGATTTTTCAGGCAGGGCAAATGGGGTGGGAGGACGAATTTCCATCCTCCTGCTGGGAGACTCTCAGCGCCTGATCTGCAACTATCTGTGTTCCATGAATATCAATATGAATGAGATCGTGGGGAGGGAAGGGCTGGCCTTTTATACGGAAGATCATCGGACTATAAGCCGCATGGTGGCGGCGAAAAAGGAATTGGACGGAATTTTTTACAGGAGAGGCCAGCTGCAGGATGAGCTGGAGGAGAGAGAGCTGGAAGGAGAACAGACATATTCTTTTCGGATTTCTGTGGCTGGAAAGCAGAGGAAGTGCCTGGGACTGATATTTACCTGTCTGACGGGGGAGAGTCTGGAACAGGGCTGGGCCCCAGAAAGAAATTTCGACGCTGTGTGGATTTTGACGGAGGAACCCTGTCTGAGGGATGGAAGAGACGATTTCCTATATGAGTGTTTGGAAAAACTTAGGAATGCAGGAAGAGAGACGCCGGTGCTGTTTTTGGTATCACAGTTCGAATACCTGGAACGGTTCCGGGTTCTGGAACAGGAAGTCAGCCTCTCTTACCAGACCCAGGAACGGCTGGCAGAATACATAAGGAATCTGTGGAGAGAGACCGCAGGAGAGAGGGAAGCAGGCTGTGAAATGCTGCAGGTTCAAATCTACGGCGGTCTGGAGTTTACCGGGTGGGATGAGCAGGGGAGACTCAGACTGGAGGTCAGCAAGAGCGGTTTCTATCAGAGGTATATACCGGTGGGCTGTCAGATGCCGGTGATTTATACGGTGAATGCCTGCACAGAAGGAGAGGGCGCAGACTTTCTGCAGACGGGCGAGGGAAATGATCTGATGGTCAAATTGTCTCAGATTTTTCATCCCTGCTGTGAGAGTGAGGCCCTCAGTGCGAAGAGGATAGAGGTGGATGGACAGTGAAAGGAAAATTTGACCGCTGGATGCTGGCGCTGACCTTTTTGCTGAGCGGAGCCGGGTGTGCGGCCTGCGCCTGGCTTTACGGCCGGATGGCACAGGATGACTGGGGAAAGATTCTGTGGACGGGACTGTTTTTTTGCATTCCGTTTGTAGTCAGTCTGCTGGGCAGCTTTTTGGCGGAGGGGATTCACCGCCGGAATTTCGTGATATTTCGGAGGGGAAACAGGGCGATCACACTGATAGCGGCGGCTTTGACTGGCTTCGCAGTGGGAGCCGGCGGGCAGTTTCTCTACATGCTTCCCCCTATGGAGAACCACAGCGCCGTAGATATGGTGCTGCTTTTGGACGGCTCCGGCAGCATGCAGGGCAAGAAAGAACCCTGTGTCCAGGCAACGGAGGCTCTCCTTGAACAGATGGATGAGCAGAGCAGGGCCCAGGCTGTGGCGTTTGCGTCCTGTGTGCTGGGAAACACGGAGCTTCTTCCCCTGGACGAGGAAGGCCGTGAGACGCTGATTAAGTTTGTCGAAGGGACTGACATCATAGGCGGTACGGAATTTGGACAGCCGCTGACCTTCGCTCTGAATTCGCTGGAAGAGAAAAAGGAAACAGGGCGGATACAGGCAGTGATTCTGTTAAGCGACGGGGAAGGGCCGTTCCCGGAGACCCTGGAAGAGGAGTACAAAGAAAAAGACGTGGTGCTGTATACCATCCGTATGGATGCGGGAGAGCAGGAGACGGAGACTGCCAGGCAGCTGGTTCAGTTTGCACAGAAGACCGGGGGATTTGACACGAAGATACCGGTGGACGAGAAGGGACAGATCAGCACCGACGAGCTGACAAAGGCCTTTCGGCAGGCGTTTTCGGCCGCGAAAGAATTCGGCATGGGAGAAGGGATGCTGGTCTTTGGAAAGATAAAAGGCAGCTTTTTGCTGCGCTTTCTGATTCGAGCGCTGATTTTCAGTGTCTGCGGCATTCTGGTGGGAGCAGTCTATTACCGGAGGCTCAATAAGGAACAGGCGATAGGAAATGCAGCTGCGGGACTGGTGCTGTGCGTGCTGGTTACGGTGCTGGGGCAGATAGGCGTCGGGAGCCTATCTGCGTCCTGTGTACTGTTTTGCGTTTTTATTTTTTCGGCTTATACAACCTATGATTTGGATGAGGAGGTGGACGGACATGTATGAGGTCAAAAAGCGCAGATGGGTCTTTGAAGGAGATGAGAAGCTGGCCCGGGAGAGCTGTGCCAGGGCCGCACAGACAGAAGATACGGAAACGCTTTTTGAGGCTGCGGACTATCTGCTTTCTCAGGCGGAGAGAGGAGATAAGAACGCAGACGCGGTCTATTGCATGGAGAGAGCCGCCAAGGCAGGACACAGTCAGGCGTTGCTGGCGATGGGGCAGATGGCAGAATACGGCTGGGCTGTGGGCAAAAGCAAAAAATACGCGAGGCGGTGGTATGAGGCCGCGGCCAAAGCAGGGAACGAGGAGGCCAGGAAGGCCCTCAGGAGGATGAAAAGGCAGCGGAGAATCCGGTGTATCGGAGCGCTCCTCATCTGTCTGGCCATCGTGGGGGCTGTGCTGGCAATTCTCTCGTATCGTTCAAAGCTTTCGGTTCAGGAAGAGGAACAGGGGCAGGTGAGCGGCCGCGGAGAAGTTCTGGTCGGAAAGGACACACAGCTGAAGGAGACGAATACGTTGGAGGAATTCAATGAGAGCATGCGGTCTCTCCTGGAGGAGTACGATGATGAGCTGGTGGTTGCCGGACAGAGGAGCACGAACCGTCTGATTCTGCACTTCGAGGGAAAGTCGCTGAACCTGACGGATTTTCTGGCCAAGCGGGTGATTGCCAGGGAAAACAATATGGTGATTATTCAGTTTGATTCTGAGGAAGAGGCCAGACAGTGCCTGGAGTCTCTGGAGAAGATGAAGGAAGTTACCTTCGTGGAGATGGATGAATACGACGTTTCCAGCCAGACAGCCGGAGAGGGTCAAAATGCCCTCTCCCAAAACTCAGGCCGTCAGTATTACACCTGGGGTTGCCAGGATATGGGAATGGATCAGCTGGCGGACTATCTCGCCGGTCACGCCAGACAGCAGTCTGCCACAGTAGCGGTGGTTGACACCGGGGTTCTGCCCGCTGAGGCGATGAAAGACCGGGCTTTGGCGGGGACCGACGTGGTGGCCGGCGGCGACGGACGCATGGACACGGTGGGACACGGAACTCATGTGGCGGGTACGATTTTGGATTGTACCCAGGGACTGGATGTGAAGGTGCTGCCGGTGGGGGTGTTCGGGGCGAATGCTCTGGCCAGCACGACGAGTATATGCACGGGGCTGGAGTATGCCATCAGTCAGGCTCCGGATGTGATTAATATGAGTCTGGGAGGCCCCGCCGGGGCGGAGCATAATTGGGAGCAGATGCTGATTGGCGAGGCGGTGCAGCAGGGAATTACCGTGGTGGTGAGCGCCGGCAACGGTGACGAAGCGGGAAACCCGGAGGATACCGCGGGAGTAATGCCTGCGGCTTTGACAGAATGTATAGTAGTGGGAGCGGTGGACCAGGAACATGAAATCGCTTCTTTTTCCAATTATGGGGATTCCGTGGACGTGTGCGCGCCCGGTGTGGATGTGGTGAGCTACAGTATCAAGCCGGAAGGCTTTGAGAGCATGAGCGGGACCTCTATGGCGGCGCCGCATATCTCGGCGCTGTCGGCAATGCTGTGTATGTATGTCCCGGAGGCGTCTCCGGCGCAGATTGAGAAATATATCAAAGATTACTGTGAGAGACTGGGAGATGAACAGTACTATGGGACCGGGATTCCCCGAGGAGCTCTGTATATAGAGAACTGAGAAGAGATGTGTGCTTTTAGAAAAAATGAAAGTGTATGTGAAGAGTGGGAGGGAGCAGATGAACGAAGAAAAGAAATTGTTTCAGTGTCAGATCTGTGGAAGAGAGTATGAGAGGGCCGAGGGGACCTGCGACTGCGGCGCGGATTTGACGATCTACGGAAAATGGATTTTAGAGGAGCCGGGGCCGGAGCCGCCGGAACCGGACCCATCGGAACCGGAGACACCAGAGCCGGAGTCGCCGGAACCGGAGCCGCCAGAGACGCAGCCACCAGAACCAGACCCGCCCAAGCCAAAACAGCCGAGGACTGGGTGGAAATACCTTCTGGCCGGGGCGGTCGTAGCCGTTGGGGTTCTTGGTGTCTTAGGGCTCTTTTTAGCGGGAGTTCAGCAGGGGAAAAAGAGTGAAGTCCCACCAGTCAGCGATGAGAAAGAGGATGAGAGCAGCCGGGAAGCGGACGCTGAGACCCCGGAGGAGTGTTATCAGCTGGGACGGGCCTATGAATATGGCATCGAAGTGGACCAGGATTACACTGAGGCGGCGGAATGGTATGAGAAGGCGGCAGAACAGGGGCATGACGGTGCTCAGAACAGTCTTGGAGACTGCTATTACAAGGGGCAGGGAGTGCCCCAGAACTACGAGACTGCGGTAAAATGGTATCAAAAAGCTGCGGACCAGGAGAACTTTTATGCTCAGAGCAGCTTAGGCAGCTGTTACCGGGAAGGCAACGGAGTGGAGCGGGATTACGCCGCGGCGATGAAGTGGTATGGAAAATCCGCAGACCAGGGATATTCCTATGCCCAGTACTATCTGGGAAACTGTTATTATTACGGCTGGGGAACGGAGCAGGATTGCTCTGAAGCGGTGAAATGGTACCAGAAATCGGCGGACCAGGATAACTCTTATGGTCAGTATATGCTGGGAGAATGCTATTACAACGGATTTGGAGCAACACAGGACTATGAATCGGCAGTGAAGTGGTATCAGGCATCGGCCGAGCAGGACAATCCTTATGGACAGGTGGGACTTGGAACTTGTTATTTTTTTGGGGATGGGACGGAAGCGAATTTTGAAGAGGCGGCTCAGTGGTATGAAAAGGCAGCTAAACAGGGCAATGCTGTCGGCCAGAACGAGTTGGGTGCCTGCTATAGCAGCGGCTTAGGAGTAGAAGAGGATGCCGCAAAAGCAGTAGAATGGTTCCAGAAAGCAGCGAACCAAGGAGACGCTGACGCTCAAAGGGAACTGGGAAACTGTTACTACGATGGGAAAGGTGTAGAACAGGACTATGAGACTGCAGTAGAATGGTACGAGAAGGCGGCAGAACAGGGAGATATGAGTGCACAGGAGAAGTTGATTCAATGCTATAGGAATGGAAAAGGCGTGGAAAAGGACGAGAGAAAAGCTGTGGAGTGGATAAGCAGGCTGAATGACCAGCAGTATAAGAAGACAAAAGAAATGCAGGAGAAATTGGAACAGGAGGAATAAGATGCTGGATTCTGTTTTTGAGGAGTTGGCCTATGGCTGTAAAATGGGAGATCCACAGGCCATGCTGCGGATGTATCAGTGGTTTTGGAGTAGAGTTCCTGATGAGCTGAAAAGATTGGACAGTCAATATGCGGCCCGCTGCAGCGAGGAAAGTGAAAAGGAGCTGGAGGAGCGGTTGGAACAAAACCCGCAGGAGGGTTTTCGGCTGAGGGCCGCTTACACCTGGCTGACTAGGGCAGCGTTTTACGGCAGTCAGGCGGCCATGGATTTGCTGGAAAAGAATCCCCGCTGCATCTGGCAGGGCTTCCTTCCCGTGAAGTCTCTCTTTTTTGGCAGCGGAGAGCACAGCGTCCCCATTACAGGGGACACGCTGAGAGCTCTTGGCCTGAGCGAGATAAAAGCGCAAGGAAGGATCAGACTGCGGGGACAGACGGAGGAAAAGACCTACTATTATGAGACTTATGCCGGCTATGAGGGACCAGACGAGGACGGGTATGGGATGGAGGAAGAATATTATTACCGTATGTATGACGAGTTCTTTCGCTATGCCTATGTCTTTCTGGGATACTCCAGAGAAGAGTTTGAGAGGCTGAGACCTAAGAACTTGGAATACAGACAGGCCCGGGAGACGCTGGCGCGGGAGAGAGAGGAATACTGGAAGCACCAAGCGGCCAGGCAGCACACAGAAGAAGTCCACACAAGGCAGAAAGGAATGCTGATAAAGGATGGGATTTTGTACCGGTGTATCAGAGATGAGAACGAGGTTTGTCGTGTACCCGAAGGCGTGTACAAAATTTGGCCGGGAGCTTTTTTAGGGCTGGCAAAAGCCACGGCTATTCACCTGCCGGACTCAGTCACAGAGATCGGCAAGGGAGCTTTTGAGAGCTGCCGAAATCTTGTCCGTCTGATCTTGCCTAAGGGGTTGGAAGAAATTCCGGAGGGGATGTGCCGGGACTGCTCTGGTCTTAAAAGCCTTTCTCTTCCCGACACGGTGATTAAGATTGATTCTCAGGCTTTTTACGGCTGCACGAGCCTGGAATATATAGGTCTTTCGGAAGGACTCAGATGGATTTCAAAGGAGGCTTTTAAGTTCTGCGAAAATCTCCGAGAGATTGAACTTCCAGACAGTACAGAGATCTTGGAGGAGGAGTCCTTTTTCCGCTGTGAAGCTTTGGAAAAGGTGCGGTTGCCGAAAAGATTCAGAAGCATGAAAAAGGAGGAACTGGGCAAGTACTTCTACGGTTGCCCTGTGACGGACTGAACGATCTGAGGGAACATATGCCAGGCGAAAAAAGACACTTGACACTTTTGTGGTAGGAAGTGTCTTTTTTTGTATGACAGAAGAAAGCAGGAAGTGCTATAATAATAGCCGCAGGCGGTACCCGCGGATACCGCCCGTTTATGACACAGGCTGGAAGAGTATTGAAAAAACTTTTAAAATCAAGTACAATGACAGCAGCATAGATCAAGTGGGAGAGGAAACCCTTATAATAGTAAGAAATATCACGGATAATTAGTAGAAGGGAACGAATCCCATGAAAAATGGAGGAGCAAATTGGAGATGAAAAAAACAGCGCTGGTAATTATGGCGGCGGGAATCGGAAGCCGCTACGGCAAAGGTATCAAGCAGTTGGAGAAAGTAGGACCCAGTGGTGAGATTATCATGGACTATTCCATACATGATGCATTGGAGGCCGGATTTAACCGGGTCGTATTCATCATAAGAAAAGATTTAGAAGATGAATTTAAGAGAGTCATTGGGAATAGAATTGAGAAGATTACCGAAGTAAGCTACGCGTTTCAGGAATTGGACGATCTCCCAGAAGGGTTTGAAAAACCAGAGGGACGTACAAAGCCGTGGGGAACCTGCCAGGCAGTTTTGGCCTGTAGGAAGATACTAGATGAACCGTTTGTGGTTATCAATGCGGACGATTACTATGGAAAAGAGGCATTTGTGAAGGTGCACGATTACCTAGTAGAAGAGAAAGAACCTTCCAGTAAAATGCAGATATGTATGGCTGGCTTTATTTTGGAGAACACCCTAAGTGAGAATGGAACGGTAACTAGGGGAATCTGCCGCAGAGATGATCAGGGAAGACTGACAGGGATTACGGAGACCCATGAGATCGCCAAGACTGCTGAAGGGGCAGGGGTGAAAAAGGAAGATGGAACAATCACACCGCTAGACCCCAAGAGTCTGGTATCTATGAATATGTGGGGGTTGACGCCGGAATTTCTGAAGGCTCTAGAGGAAGGCTTTGTGGAGTTCCTGAAAAATGTGAAACCGGGTGATTTGAAAGCGGAGTATCTGCTGCCCACCATGATAGACGGTCTTATGAGAGAAGGACGCGCTCAGGTGGATGTGTTGAAGACCCATGATAGCTGGTTCGGAGTGACCTATCAGGAAGACAAGCAAAAGGTAGTCGAGGCTTTCCGGGAGCTGGTTGACAGAGGCGTATATTCGGAAGATCTGTACCGGAAATAGGGGCAGATGAAAAAGGTGATATCCTGTAGACGTAACAACCACACGTAAAGAGCGTGGGGAGGCTGAGAAACTCAGCCGGACAGCATGAATAAGGAGTTGAATAAGATGGGGAAATATTTTGGAACTGATGGATTTCGCGGGGAAGCAAATGTGGTGCTGAATGTGGAGCATGCATTCAAGGTAGGACGTTTTCTAGGCTGGTATTACGGAAAAGAGCACAAAGCCAGAATCGTCATCGGCAAGGATACCCGCCGGAGCAGCTATATGTTTGAGTATGCCTTGGTGGCAGGGCTCACCGCCTCGGGCGCGGATGTTTTTCTGCTGCACGTGACGACGACGCCGAGCGTTTCCTACGCAGTTCGTACAGAGGACTTTGACTGCGGAATTATGATTTCAGCCAGTCACAATCCGTTTTATGACAATGGAATTAAGATCATCAATGGCAACGGACAGAAAATCGAAGCTGAGATTGAGGAGCAGATTGAGAAATATATCGACGGTGAAATTCAGGAGATTCCGTTGGCTGTGAAGGAAAACATTGGGCGCACGGTGGATTTTTCGTCGGGGAGAAACCGCTACATTGGTTATCTGATCTCTATTCCCTCCCGGGATTTCAAAAATATCAAGGTGGGACTGGACTGTGCCAACGGGAGTTCTTCTGCGATTGCCAAGAGTGTTTTCGACGCGCTGCGGGCGAAAACTTATGTAATCAACAACGAGCCGAACGGCACCAACATCAATACTAACTGCGGCTCTACCCACATCGAAGTTTTGCAGAAGTTTGTCAAGGAAAACGGCTTGGACATCGGCTTTGCGTACGATGGGGACGCGGACCGCTGTATTGCTGTAGACCATGAAGGAAATGTGGTGGACGGTGATCTGATTATGTATATCTGCGGAAAGTACCTGAAAGAGCAGGGCAAACTCAAAGACAATATGGTTGTGACTACGGTCATGTCCAATTTGGGACTCTATAAGGCTTTGGAGCGAGAGGGGATGCAGTATGTAAAGACCGCGGTGGGTGATAAATATGTCAGCGAGAATATGCTGGCCAACGGCTATGGAATCGGAGGGGAACAGTCCGGCCATATTATTTTCAGTCGTTATTCAGCGACAGGAGATGGTATCCTCACCTCTTTGATGCTGATGGAGACTTTGGTGGAGAAGAAATCCACACTTCATGACCTGGCAAAAGAAGTGAAAATCTATCCGCAACTTTTGAAGAATGTGCGGGTGTCGGATAAGAAGACTGCGAGGGAAAATCCGAGAGTCATCGAGGCAGTGGACCAGGTGGCAAAGGAACTAGGAGACGAAGGAAGAATTCTGGTGCGCGAGAGTGGGACAGAGCCGGTCATCCGCGTGATGGTGGAGGCCGCCACCGATGAGCTGTGCGGAAAATACGTAGATCAGGTGATCTCTGTCATTGAGGCTGAAGGCCTGACAGTCTCCTGAGAGCCATGAAAAGGGCTTATGGTTGGCTGCTAGCCGCAGGCTGTGTGTCAGTCCTGATGGCTGGCTGTCAGGAGGAAAAAGCGATATATGACCAAGCCAGAAAGGACTTGGACCAAGGGGCCTATGAGGAGGCTGTTCAAGGTTTTCAGGAGGCCATGGAAAGAGACGTCCACAAGGCGGAGTCCTGCCGGGGAGCAGGCATCGCCAGCTTAAAATTGGGAGACTATGAGGAAGCGGCAGACTATTTTGAACAGGCATTGAGCCAAAAGGGACTGGACAAAGGATTTCGAAAAGATGTTCTGTCTTATCAGGCGACAGCCCAGTACAAGAATGGGCAGTACGAGGATGCCCAAAAAACCAGTGAAAGCCTGTTGGAATTGTCTGAGGACGCTCAGAGTTGCTATCTGGCAGGAAGAGTAGCGCTGGCGGTGGACGATTACGATCTGGCGAAAGAGAATTTTCAGAAAGTCATAGAAGAGGACAGTGGATATCAGCAGGCAGTCCAAATTTATGAGGCGTATTTGGAACGAGGGATGGAGGCTGATGGAACCGTCTATTTAGAACAGGCACTGAAGACTAGTCCATCCGACGCAAAGGGGCGGTGTGAGCAGGGAAAAATCTACTACTATATGGAAGACTTCGACAACGCAGAGAAGAGGCTTTCAGAGGCCGTAGATGGAGGAAACACCGAAGCGATGATATTTTTAGGAGAGGTGTACCTGTCCAAGAATGACTTGGAGAGTGCCAGAGCGAGTTATGAAGACTACATTCAGGAAGAGGAAGACGCGGCGCAGGGCTATAATGGTCTGGCACTGTGCGATCTGGCCGAGGGAGACTATGAGTCGGCATTGAACAATATTCAAAATGGAATTCAGCAGGCGGACACTGAGGAAATGCAGGATTTACTGTTCAATGAGATTGTAGTCTATGAGAAAAGTCTGGATTTTGAGACGGCGAAGGAAAAGGCTGCTGAGTATTTAAAAATGTTTCCAGACGATGAAGCTGCCCAGAAGGAGAGTGAATTTTTAAACAGCCGTATATCCTGAACGGGCAAGCGGTGAAAAGGAGCAAAAATTTTGTACGATTTGGAAGAATTGGAAGAACGGGTCGTCCTAATCGGCGTTCAGGAGAACGACGGGGAGGAGGTGGAGTCTTCTCTAGAAGAGTTGGGCGAGCTAGCGCGTACAGCCGGAGCTCTTGTCGCAGGCATAGTGGTGCAGAGGCGGGAGAAGATTCACCCGGGCACCTATATTGGAAAAGGAAAAATAGAGGAAGTGAGGATGCTGGTTTTGGCACAGGATGCAACCGGAGTCATCTGTGACGACGAGCTGTCCCCGGCCCAGTTTCACAATTTGCAGCGGGAGCTGGACTGTAAAGTGATGGACCGGACCTTACTGATTCTAGATATCTTCGCCAGCCATGCGGTGACGCGGGAGGGCAAGATACAGGTGGAGTTGGCGCAGCTTCGGTACCGAGCGGCGCGCCTGGCGGGACTTGGGAGTTCTCTTTCAAGGCTCGGAGGTGGAATCGGAACTCGTGGGCCAGGAGAGAAAAAGCTGGAGATGGACCGCCGGCTGATTCGGACTAGAATCAGTCAGCTGAAAAAAGAGCTGGAGGAAGTGGTACGTCACCGGGAACTGGTGCGAGACCAGAGGCAAAGGATGAACCAGAAGATCGCGGCTTTGGTCGGTTACAGCAGTGCAGGTAAGTCCTCCACGATGAATTATCTGACAGGGGCATCCATTTTGGAGGATGAGATGTTGTTTTCTACGCTGGACACCACGACGAGAGTCTTACAGCTATCAGGAAAGCAGGAAATTTTGCTGACGGACACTGTGGGATTTATCAGGAAACTTCCTCATCAGTTGATCGAGGCATTTAAAAGTACTCTGGAGGAAGTGTGCTATGCAGACATTATTATTCACGTGGTGGATGCTTCAAATCCTCAGAGAGAGACACAGATGCATGTGGTCTATGAGACCCTGCGTCAGCTCAAGGTATCCGACAAGCCTGTGATTACTCTGTTCAACAAGCAAGACAAGCTGGAAGAAAAACAGAAATTCCGGGACTTTCGTGCAGAGTATTCTATTTTATCCTCTACGAAGACTGGGGAAGGAATGGAAGAACTGAAAGCTGCATTGGAGGAAATTTTGAGAAGTGGACAGATTTATATCGAGCGTCTGTATCCTTATCAAAAGGCTGGAATTCTTCAGTTGATTCGAAAAAAAGGAGAGATTTTGGAGGAAGAATACTTAGCGGAAGGAATTGCCGTAAAAGCTTATGTTTCCAGGGAAATATATGAGAAAGTATAGAGACACCATATCTTGTTTCTGGTAAATTATGGAACACAAGATATGGTGCTTTCTATTGACTATCCATAGGGGTTCTGGTACAATAGTCCTACGTTGCAAAAATATGGAGAATCATTTGATCTTATTAAACAGCAAAGCGGACTGTATTTATCCGCTTTGACACATACACGAGTCTAGAATGGAGGTAATCATATGTTTCAGGTTGTGAAAAGAGACGGCGAGATCGCGGAATTTGACTTACAAAAGATTTCCAACGCGATTTGCAAGGCATTTGAGGCGAAAGAAAAGCATTACAGTGAGGACATGATGAGCCTGCTGGCACTGCGGGTCACAGCGGATTTTCAGGATAAGATAGCGGACGAGCAGATCTCTGTAGAGGATATCCAGGACAGTGTGGAGAATGTGCTGATTCAGGCGGGATATTCTGATGTGGCGAAAGCTTATATTTTATATCGCAAGCAGAGAGAAAAAGTTAGAAACATGAAATCCACCATTTTGGATTACAAAGAGATTGTCAATAGCTATGTGAAAGTGGAGGACTGGCGTGTCAAGGAAAACTCGACGGTGACCTACTCGGTGGGGGGACTGATTCTGAGCAATTCCGGGGCTGTCACAGCAAACTATTGGTTGTCAGAAATCTATGACAATGAGATTGCGGAAGCTCATAGAAATGCGGATATCCACCTGCACGATTTGTCGATGCTGACAGGGTACTGTGCTGGCTGGTCCTTAAAACAGTTGATTATGGAGGGACTAGGAGGCATTAAGGGAAAGATCACCTCTTCCCCTGCAAAGCATCTGAGCGTGTTGTGTAACCAGATGGTGAATTTCTTGGGAATTATGCAGAACGAGTGGGCAGGAGCCCAGGCATTTTCTTCCTTTGATACTTATCTGGCTCCTTTCGTGAAGACCGATCATTTGACTTATCCAGAGGTGAAAAAGTGTATTGAATCTTTCATCTATGGGGTGAATACACCGAGCAGGTGGGGAACGCAGGCGCCTTTTTCCAACATTACTCTGGATTGGACAGTGCCGGATGATCTGGCAGAACTGTCGGCTTTGGTGGGCGGCAAAGAGATGGACTTTAAATATAAAGACTGCAAAAAAGAGATGGATATGATTAACAAGGCGTTTATTGAGACAATGATTGAGGGAGACGCCAACGGAAGAGGATTTCAGTATCCGATACCGACTTACTCCATCACCTCTGAGTTTGACTGGTCAGACACAGAGAACAACCGCCTGTTATTTGAGATGACTGCGAAATATGGGACTCCGTATTTTTCCAATTATATCAACAGCGACATGAAGCCGAGTGATATCCGGAGTATGTGCTGTCGTCTACGTCTGGATTTGCGAGAACTGCGTAAGAAGACCGGAGGCTTCTTCGGCTCCGGGGAGAGCACAGGCTCTGTAGGTGTGGTGACGATCAACATGCCGAGAATTGCGTATTTGAGCAGGACACCGGAGGAGTTTTACCGCCGTCTAGACCATCTGATGGATATCTCAGCCAGGTCTTTGCATATTAAGAGAGAAGTTGTGAGCAAGCTTTTAGATGAGGGATTGTACCCCTACACGAAACGGTATCTGGGTTCCTTCGACAATCATTTCTCCACGATTGGGTTGATCGGAATGAACGAGGTGGGACTGAATGCCTGCTGGCTGGGACATGATCTGACGGATGAAAAGACTCAAAAGTTTACCAAAGAAGTGCTCATTCACATGAGAGATAAGCTCTCTGATTACCAGGAACAGTATCAGGGAGAGCTGTTTAATCTAGAGGCGACGCCGGCGGAATCTACGACTTACCGTTTGGCGAAGCACGACAAGAAGCGCTGGCCGGATATCAAAACAGCTGGAAAAGAAGGAGATACCCCTTACTATACCAACAGCTCCCATCTTCCTGTCGATTTCTCAGAGGACATTTTTGATGCGTTGGATATCCAGGATGAGTTTCAGACTTTATATACCTCGGGGACTGTCTTCCATGCATTTTTAGGGGAGAAGCTTCCAGATTGGAAAGCTGCCGCTTCTCTGGTGAAAAAGATTGCGGAGAACTATCGTCTTCCCTACTATACGATGTCCCCAACGTATTCTGTGTGTCAGGAACATGGCTATCTGTCGGGAGAACACTTTACTTGTCCGAAATGCGGAAAACCGGCGGAAGTCTACAGTCGAATTACTGGTTACTACCGGCCGGTACAGAACTGGAATGATGGAAAGACCCAGGAGTACAAAAACCGAAAGCTCTATGATGTAGAGAATTCCAGGATGAAAAAAGTGCACACTGCGGTGATGAAGATCAACCAGGATGAGATTCAGCTGGAATCAGTACAGACCACCAAGTTCCTGTTTACCACTAGCACTTGTCCGAACTGTAAGGCTGCAAAGGAGATACTACGGGAGGAAGAGGTGGAAGTACAGGTTATTGATGCGGAGGAGCATCCGGAGCTAGCAAAGAAATACGGAATCCGCCAAGCACCCACCTTGGTCGTGATGGACGAAGGAGGAGATATCCACCGTTATGTGAATGCCTCCAATATTCAAAAATATGTGGATGAACGGGATGAGTAACCGTTGAATGAAAAAACGAACGGGGCTGTCACACGCAGGAAAGGAATCCTGCGTGTGACAGTCCCGTCTGTCTGTACCTGCATGTGTTTAGATGTTCAACAGGTGCCTGCCGTTGCGATAGAGAATATCTTCTCTTTCCATGGGCGTAAGTTCCAGTTCCTGAAAAGTCCTCAGGTCTTTTTTCTGGTCTGTCCATGGAGCATCAGAGCCGAACAGCACTTTTTTAGGACTGTGATTCCGAATCATGCGCAGCATCTGATCGGATTCGATATGGCGAAGTGTGAAAGCTGTGTCCAAGTATACATCTCTTCCGATCAAAGTACGTTCCACCTCATCATAGAAGATATTTCCACCCATGTGAGCGAGAATAACTTTTTGAGGTCTTACATCGTCTAACATACGGGCGAGAATTCTGGGGGCTGCATGGACTGGACAGGGAGACGAACAGTCATAACCGGAATGAATGGTGATGATAAGCCCCAGCTCACAGGCGCGGGAGATGATACGTTTGTATCGGATGTCGTCAATCAATGTCTTCTGATCGTCGGGGTGGAGTTTAATACCTTTAAAGCCCAGCTCCTTTATGGTATTGAGCTCGCCCATGTAATCAGAGGTATCCGGGTGGATGCCTGCAAAGGAGAGCAGGCGAGGTCCCTTTGTGTGCTCAAAGCGTTCGTTTACTTCCAGAGCGAATTGAGTGATGCTGCGGAACTGTTTTGGTTTTGTGACAACGGGCAGTACTATGGAGAGATCTATGTGGGAAGTTCTCATGGATTCTACAAGTCCATTTATCGTGCCGTTCATGCTGGGGTTCTCGCTGATGATATGTGTCAGGTTAGGAATCACTCTTGGAGCTAATGCATCTGGAAAAATGTGGGTATGAAAATCAATAATCATACAATAGCCTCCTCTTATGTGTAAAGTGTCCGGTGTGAAAAAGACACACCAATTTTAGTATACAGGTATTAGGAGAGACAGGCAATATTTTAAGGAATAAAAAACGCATCTACAGAATGAGTAAAACGGTGGCGTCAGCCACAATAAGCACGCAATGCGTTTTTTCGAAT
>ENA-ORUW01000971-ORUW01000971.1-human-gut-metagenome-genome-assembly--contig:-NODE-971-length-22979-cov-24.704109_pt1 | contig 22979 bp, 17 predicted proteins | sample MGYA00242088_ERZ509227 | MGnify/ENA primary metagenome ERZ509227 (study PRJEB26280, sample SAMEA2338816) | human gut metagenome | biome: human gut; feature: human-associated habitat; material: faeces... | reverse complement strand
TGCGCGCGCACCTGCCCGGCCGGCGCCATCAGCGGCACCGTGCGCCAGCCGCATACCATCGATACCGCCAAGTGTGTTAAGTGCGGCGCCTGCATCGAGAAGTGCAAATTCGGCGCCATCAGCAAAGGTTAAGAGAGGGAGTGACAACGAATGGAAACCGTACATATCAAGATCAATAACGTGCCCTACGAAGTCGCTGCCGGCTCTACTATCCTGGAAGCGGCCCACAGCGTGGGCATTGAGATTCCGACCCTGTGCTATCTGAAAGAGATCAACGAGATCGGTGCGTGCCGTATCTGCGTTGTGGAGGTCAAAGGCGCGCGCAGCCTGGTCACCGCGTGTGTGTACCCCGTCAATGAAGGCATGGAGATCGTGACAAACAGCGAAAAAGTGCAGGCGTCCCGCAAGACGAACCTGGAGCTGCTGCTTTCCACCCACGACCAGAACTGTCTGTCCTGCGTGCGCAGCACCGACTGTGAGCTGCAGAAGCTCTGCCGCGACTACGGCGTCAACGGCATGCGCTTCATCGGCAGCCGCGAGCGCTATGCCATCGACGATTCCGCGCCGCATATGGTGCGCGACGACAACAAGTGCATCCTGTGCCGCCGCTGTGTGGCCGCCTGCAAGGCCAACCAGGCCGTGGGTGTGATCGGCGCCAACGAGCGCGGCTTCTCCACGCACATCGGCTGCGCGTTTGAAGCGCCTTTGGGCGATTCCCCCTGCGTTTCCTGCGGCCAGTGCATCACCGTGTGTCCCACCGGCGCGCTGACGGAAAAAGACGACACCGCCAAGGTGTGGGCCGCGCTGCGCGACCCGTCCAAGCATGTTGTGGTGCAGCCCGCGCCCAGCGTGCGCGCCACCTTGGGCGAATGCTTCGGCATGCCCATCGGCACCAACGTGGAGGGCAAAATGGTCGCCGCGCTGCGCCGCCTGGGCTTTGACGGCGTGTTCGACACCGACACCGCGGCCGACTTCACCATCATGGAGGAGGCCACCGAGTTTGTTCAGCGCGTGAAAAACGGCGGCACACTGCCCCTGATCACAAGCTGCAGCCCGGGCTGGGTAAAATTCTGCGAAACCTATTATCCGGACATGATTCCCAACCTGTCCAGTTGCAAATCTCCGCAGCAGATGTTCGGCGCGCTGACCAAGACCTACTATGCCGAAAAGATGGGCCTGGACCCCCACGACATCGTGTGTGTGTCCGTAATGCCCTGCACCGCGAAGAAGTTCGAGATCGGCCGCGACGACATGAGCGCAGCGGGCGACAATATCCCCGACGTGGATATCTCCATCACCACCCGTGAACTGGGCCGTATGATCGAGCGCGCGGGCATCAAGTTTACCGAGCTGCCCGACGAGGATTTCGACCCGGCGCTGGGCGAGAGCACCGGTGCGGCCACCATCTTCGGCGCTACCGGCGGCGTGATGGAAGCGGCCCTGCGCACGGCTGTGGAGCTTGTGACGGGCGAGACGCTGGAGAAAGTGGAATTTCACGACGTGCGCGGCACCGACGGCATCAAGGAGGCCAGCTACGATGTGGGCGGCCTGCACCTGAACGTGTGCGTGGCCAGCGGCCTCACCAACTGCGACGCAGTGCTGAAGGCTGTGCAGAGCGGCGAGAAGCACTACGACTTCATCGAATTCATGGCATGCCCGGGCGGCTGTGTAAACGGCGGCGGCCAGCCCACGCAGCCGGCCAGTGTGCGCAACTTTACGGACCTGAAGGCCCTGCGCGCCGCAGCCCTGTACGGCGAGGATGACGCGAAGGCCATCCGCAAGAGCCACGAGAACCCGCTGCTCAAGAAAGTGTACGCCGAGTATCTGGGCGAGCCGGGCGGCCACAAGGCGCATCATATCCTCCACACCTCCTATGTAGCACGCGAAAAATTGTATTAAGCAAACGCCTGCGCCCGCGTGGAAATTTCCGCGCGGGCGTAATTTTTCAATTTTTCCTCTCGTTGTACATACAATGAGCCGGAGGCATATCCTTTTTATGGAAGGGAGCTTAGGGATAAAGCATTTTTTCCGCTTTTTTGCAGCAGCCGCCTGTACGGTGCTGCTCCTCGCGCTGTGCGCCTGCGCGCCAGACGGTACATCCTCCCCGGTATCCTCCTCCGCGACGGAAGGCGTTTTCTCTGAAAGCGCGGCGCAAAGTATTCCCGCCCCTGAAAGCGCATCGGGTGAGGGTGCACAGGCGCTTTCGCTTCTGCCCGCGGACGCGGCGAATATCCAGCCGGATGCTGTGCCTGAATTTCTCACCGCAGACCAACAGGAGCTTTACCGCGCGGCCTATTATCTGTATTATCATTTTGATGTATCCAGTGGATTTGCTTTTGATACGATCGATGAAAACTCTCCCTTTATTGTCGGAGATACCGGACGGAGCTACTATCAAGATACCGGGTTTACCAATTATTCCGCCTTTCGCACAGCACTGGATTGCGTGTTTACGTCAAACTTTGCCGACAGTCTTATTGACAAATATCAAAACTATATCAAGGGCGATGACGGCCTGCTTTATTTCAGCTTTGGCGACCGGGGCGGCAATATTTTCTACAAAAGCAGCGAATTTTCACAGATCAGCGAGACGGCGGATGAAATCCGCTTCCAGCTCATCGGCCATTATGACGAGGCAGGGCCGGGCGGCTCCGCCAGCAGCAGCCCCTACACCGAGACCTGCGAGGTTAAGCTGGTAAACACCGAAAACGGCTGGCGCTTTGCCGGCTTTGCAATGGCCTATTGACAGGCGCAGCGAAAAGAGGAGGATGTATATGCGTACAGAGCGCGAAATGACGGCGCTCATTTTGGGCGTAGCCGAACAGGATGCGCGCGTACGCGCTGTTTTTATGAACGGCTCGCGCGCCAACCCCAACGCGCCCCGGGATATTTTTCAGGACTACGACATCGTGTATGTAGTGGAGGAAACCGCATCCTTCCGGGCGCAGCCGGGCTGGGTCGACGTGTTTGGGGAGCGGCTCGTCATGCAGACGCCCGACGAGATGGACCATGCGGCGGGACAGCCCACAGACCTTGCACGCTGTTATGGTTATCTGATGCAGTTCGCGGACGGAAACCGCATCGACCTCCGGCTGATGACGCTCTCCCGTGCGCTGGAAGAATGCCAAAGCGATGCCCAGACCATTGTTCTGCTGGACAAGGACGGCATTCTGCCGCCCCTGCCGCTGCCCTCGGACACGGCCTACCACATCCGCAGGCCGGACCAGACTGCGTTCGCGGGCTGCTGCAACGAGTTCTGGTGGACGCTTCCCTATGTGGCCAAGGGCCTGTGGCGCGGCCGCGTCACTTATGCGCTGGACACCCTGAATGCCTGCGTCCGGCCCCAGCTTCTGCACATGCTGTCCTGGCTGGCCGGCACGCGCACGGGCTTTGCCGTCAGCGCAGGCAAAAGCGGTGCGGACCTGCCCGCTTACCTGCCCGCCGGCTGTTGGGAGCGTTACCTTTCCACCTATGCGGACGCAGAACCCGGCCATGTGTGGGCCGCGGTATTTGCAGCGGCCACCCTGTTTTTGGACGCGGCGCATCAGACTGCCGAGGCGCTGGCTCTCCCGGTCAACGAAGCGGAGGCCGAAGGAAGCCTGCGTTATCTGTACCGGGTGCGTGAGTTGCCCGCGGATGCTTCAGAAATTTTTTGAGCAGCTGTTTCCACCGACCGCATCTGTTTTTATTCCGTTCAGAAAAGGCGCGGCTCTGAAAATGAACCGCTCCAGTAAAACCGTACAATAGACAAAAGGCCCCCTAATGTAGGAAAATAAAGCTACATTAGGGGGTCTTACTATGTCCGGGAAAAGCGGAGTTGCAGCTCCACAGCGACCAGGGGTTCCAGTACACCTCGCAAGCATACTTCAACCTGACAAAGTCTTATGGCATTACGCCCTCCATGTCAAGACGAGCAAACCCATATGGTAACGCTATGGCAGAAAATTTCTTTTCCATTCTCAAGACAGAGTGTATCTACCGCCATAAACCGGCCTCATTCTGCGAGGCCAATGAGATGATTGACCGCTACATCAATTTTTACAGCTACGAGCGCATCCAGTTAAAAACTGGAGTGGCGCCGCTCACGCTGCGCCACTCCGCTTAATACTTCATATTTCCCTACATAGAGGCCTTTTAGTGCTGTCCGCACAATCTGGGGCGGTTTAAAATGAGCCGCACCTTTTCCGTTTTATTTATGCCCTTTTCTTTTTGCCCCGGCCCAGCAGCTGCTGCACCGTGCTCCACAAATCACGGAAATTGATGGCTGCGATGAGCACCACAACCAGTGAACACCACACCGGCCAAAGTTTTACCTGCCACATCATCAGCGCCGATTCCAGCACCAGCAGGCCGAAGTTGCAGCACAGCTTTTCGGGTGCGAAATCCACGCGGATGAGCCCGCGCGTGTTCACTGCCCGCAGCAAAAACACGACAAAATAGCTGACGAACGTGGCCAGCGCTGCGCCGTTGACGCCCCAGACGGGGATGAGTGTGAAGTTGAGCGCAACGTTGATGCCCGCGCCCACAGCCATGGTGGTGAACGAAAGCGTCGAGCGCTTTTCAACCATATAAATACTGTTTAAAAAATTGTCGAAGCTGGCAAATGCCGTTGCCATCGTCAAAAGCGGGATGAATTTCCAGCCGATAAAATAGTCGTCGCGATAAATGGCCATAAAGGGCTGCGCCATCAGCACGATGCCCGCCGCCGCCAGAAAAATCAGGCTCTGGTAGGCGCTGAACACGCGGGAAAAAAACTGTTCGCGCTGTGAATCCGTTCCGTCTGTGAACGCAGAGATCTGCCACGCTTCGGTAAAAATAGTGGAAACGATGGACAGGATGGTGGGCAGCTTATAACTGGCCCCCAGCACCGCCGTCCAGGAAGTGCCGTCCTCCAGCATGGCGGCCACGAAAAACTGGTCGCTGGCGTTGGTGATCCACCAGAAGATGGACGCAGGCACCAACGGCAGCGCATAGCGCAGCATTTTTTTCAGCAGCTTGGTATCAAAGCGCTTGAAATCCAGAAAACGCCAGGTCTTTGTCACTGCAAACAGGAACAGCGCGCTGAGACCATCGGCGCAGATGATCGCAAGCAAATAGCCTGTGGGGCCCATATTCAGCACCCGCAGAAACAGCACATAGAACCCGCATGTGGTTATGGTACACAGAATACCGTCAATGGCATACAGGCGGTTGAGCTGGCGTGCACGGCAGAACTGGCAGTTCAGCGTGCGCAGGCAGCTCACCAGCAGGTACACATACAACAGAGCAATATAGTCCCGGAACAGCGCAATACGGGACAGCAGCGGATACAACAGCAGCAGCAGTACGAACCCCATACCAATGGATACAAGGCCGTTCATATAAATGGCGCTCTTGCGGATGCCCTTTTCCAACCCAAAACGGATAACGGCGTTGGCAATACCCAGGCTCACCAGCGGGATCAGCAGGCTGGCGCACTGGTTCAGCAGCTCCTTGATGCCGTTCATTTCCTGCGTTTCAAACCAGTAGCTGAACAGCGGAGCCATCACAAAGCTCAGCAGCTTGGACGAAAACGTACTGATCGCAAACAACATCGTGTTTGAAACAAGGCGCTTGTATTTATCCATGCAGCACCTCCGGCTTCCGGAAAATTTTTACTCTAGCTATAATAGTATATCATATATCCTGCCATTTTAAAACCACGGCCCTGTGCCGGCAGAACCAAAACTGCGAACAACGCGCCGTTTTTCCTTTTTAATATGTAGGCGGCGGTCCCTCCGGGCTTTCCATTCCGCCTTGCACAGACGGCGCCAGCAGCCTGCGGCGCGCCTTATAGTCCGGCATGTACCGCGCTACCACAGCCCAAAAAGCGGGGCTGTGGTCTGCCCGGACAAAATGTGCATATTCGTGCAGCACCACATATTCGACGGCCGCGCGAGGCTTTTCCGCCAGGCGCAGACTGAACGTGATCTGCCGTTTTGCCGGCACACACACGCCCCAGCGCGTTTTCATCTGCCGTACCTTCAGAACGGGGCGCTGCCCGTTCAGCACCTGTGCAAACAACGGAAATACCGCATCGCTTACCTGTGTGAACAGAGCCAGCGCATCCTCCCTGGACACGGAACAGGGGCGCTGCTCTTCCTCGCCGCGCGCAAGAGCGCGCACGCGCGCCGCCTCGATCCATCGAGCCCGTCCGGCCACGAATGCATCCACCTGTGCCAGCGGCGCGCCCAGGGGCGCCGACACGGCAACGCTTCCGTCAGCCCGCACGCGCAGGTTGATATTTTTGACCCGTTTTCGCTTAAACTCATACCGCACACCGCCTGCGGCGCGATACTGCGCGGGTTCTTTGTTTTTCATCCGACCGGCTCCTCCTGCAGTTTCCCCGCCGCCGCCCGCAGGGGCGGCGGCTTTTTATGCATCCGTGTTCCAGGGCCTTTGCGCACAAGAGCCCTGGAACATTATACCCCCACACAAATGCAATTGGCAAATCCGCCAAAAATGCCGCGGAAATTTAGCATGGATTCTGCTTGACATGATACTATATCTAGTGCGATAATTATACCCGGCATCAATATTTAGCGAGCATACCAAAGAGTGTGAGTGTGCGCGGAATCGGAGGAAAACCATGATCAAAAGCATCATCAAGCGCGATGGACGCGTCGTTTTGTACGACGAAGGAAAGATCGCTTCGGCCATTTTGAAGGCCATGGAGGCAGCCCAGGAGGGCGACGCTTCACAGGCTGCGGCTGTCGCCAATGCAGTGGAAGCGGCTCTGGAGGAGCGTTGCGGCGCCCAGCCGCCCCAAATCGAGCAGATCCAGGACGAAGTGGAAAGCCAGCTGATGCAGATGGGCTTCGACAACGCCGCCAAAAAATATATTTTGTACCGCGCGTCCCGCACCCGCGTGCGCGAGATGAACACCCGTTTGATGAAAGTGTTCGACGAGCTGACCCATGCCGACGCCACGGCCAGCGACATGAAGCGCAGCAACGCCAACATCGACGGCGACACGCCCATGGGCACCATGCTTCAGTACGGCAGCGAGGCAGCCAAGGACTATTATGACAAATACCTGCTGACACCCGAGCAGAGCCGGGCGCACCGGGAGGGCTGGATCCATATCCATGACTTTGATTTTTACGCCCTCACCACCACCTGCTGCCAAATCGACCTGCTCAAGCTGTTCAAAGGCGGTTTCTCCACGGGCCACGGTTTTCTGCGCGAGCCCAACGACATCCAGAGTTATTCCGCCCTGGCATGTATCGCCATCCAGTCCAATCAGAACGACCAGCACGGCGGCCAGAGCATCGTAAACTTTGACTACGGCCTGGCGCCGGGCGTTGCCAAAACATACAAAAAGCAGTATGCCGTCAATATTTTCAAGAGTCTCGAGCTGCTGGCTCCCGAGGCGGGCGTGACGCTGCAGCAGGTGAAGGACACACTGCGCGCCATTGAGGCTGAACAGGGCCTGCGGCCCCAGCTCGCCACTGATATGGATTACCTGCGCGCCGAGACGGAAGCCCTCACTCCGCTCGTGGGCGGAGACATTGCAAAAAAAGCCCAGGCATTCGCGCTGAAAGAGACGGAAAAGGAGACCGAAAAGGCTACCTATCAGGCCATGGAGGCGCTCATTCACAACCTGAATACCATGCATTCCCGTGCCGGTGCGCAGACGCCGTTCTCGTCCATCAACTACGGCACAGACATCAGCCCCGAGGGCCGTATGGTGATGCGCAACGTACTGCTGGCCACGGACGCGGGCCTGGGCCACGGTGAAACGCCTATCTTCCCCATTCAGATCTTCCGCGTAAAGGAAGGCGTCAACTACAACCCTGGCGACCCCAACTATGATTTGTTCCAGCTTTCCTGCAAGGTGAGCGCCAAGCGGCTGTTCCCCAACTTCAGCTTTATCGACAGCCCGTTCAACCTGAAGTATTACAAGCCCGGCCATCCTGAGACCGAGGTCTCGTACATGGGCTGCCGCACCCGTGTGATGGGCAACGTCTACGATCCCTCACAGGAGATCGCCAACGGCCGCGGCAATCTCAGCTTCACCTCCATCAACCTTCCGCGCCTGGCCATTGAGAGCCACGGCGATGAAGCGCTGTTCTATGAAAAGCTCAAGGATATGATGGAGCTTGTCATCGGCCAGCTGGACGATCGTTTCGCCATCCAGAGCAAAAAGCGCGTATACAACTTCCCGTTCCTGATGGGCCAGGGTGTCTGGCTGGACAGCGAAAAGCTGGGCCCCAGCGACGAGGTGGGCGAGGTACTCAAGCACGGAACATTGAGCATCGGCTTCATCGGCCTGGCCGAGACGCTGATTTCTCTGTACGGACACCACCACGGCGAGAGCGACGCAATGCAGGAAAAAGGCCTTGCCATCGTCCAGTACATGCGCCGGTATCTGGATGCGCGCAGCGAACGCACCCATATGAACTACAGCTTGCTGGCCACCCCGGCGGAGGGTCTTTCCGGCCGTTTTGTACGCATGGACAAAAAGCGCTACGGGCTGATTCCCGGCGTGACGGACAAGGATTATTACACCAATTCTTTCCACATCCCTGTGTACTACAATATCTCGGCCTATGAGAAGATCCGGAAGGAAGCGCCCTATCATGCGCTGACCAACGCGGGCCATATCAGCTATGTGGAGCTGGACGGCGACACCGCCAACAATCTGGAAGCGTTCGAGAGCATCGTGCGCTGCATGCACGACTGCGGCATCGGCTACGGCAGCATCAATCACCCGGTGGACCGCGACCCCATCTGCGGGTATGTGGGCGTCATCGGGGAGGTATGTCCCCGCTGCGGCCGCCGCGAGGGCGAGGCCGTTTCTCCCGAACGCATCAAGGAGCTGCGCAAGCTGTATCCCGGCACCTTTACCTACTGCGGCTGCGAATGATCTCATCCGCGCCGAAGCAATAGCACAATTTTTCAACATCTTTTCGTCTTTTGAAGGAGGACTTGACTTATGGCACAGATCGAAACCAACATTGAGGCAAAAAACGGCAAGGGTGTGGGCTTTGAGCGCATCCGCCGCATCACCGGCTACCTTGTGGGCACTCTGGACCGCTTCAACGACGCCAAGCGTGCCGAAGAGCACGACCGTGTGAAGCACGGCATGCAGCATTAAGGAGCGCTTTTGTTTTGATACAGCAAACGATCAATATCGCAGGCATCATGGAGGATTCCATTGTAGACGGCCCGGGCCTGCGCACAGCTATTTTTGCGCAGGGCTGCCCGCGCCGGTGCGAGGGCTGCCACAACCCGGAAAGCTGGGCGTTCGGCACGGGCACGGATATGACGGTGCAGGACCTGTTCTGGCGCGTGAAGAAAAATCCACTGGTGCGCGGCGTCACCTTTTCCGGCGGCGAGCCGTTCAGCCAGGCGGAGCCTTTTACTGAACTGGCAAAGCTGCTGAAGGCCAATGGTTACGAGGTTGCCAGCTATACAGGCTACACCTTTGAAGAACTTCTGGAAAACGGAACGCCGGCCCAGAAGCAGCTGCTGGCCGCGCTGGACATTCTGGTGGACGGAGAATTCGTTTTGGCACAGCGCAATCTGGACCTGCGGTTTCGCGGCAGCGAAAATCAGCGCATCCTGGACGTACCCCAGAGCCTTGCCCAGGGCAGAGCCGTATGGTGTACGGCGGCGCGCTGGGTGGGAGAACGGCAGGCATAAGCGTGCACTGCGTCCCCGCGGCACAACCGAAACTTTAGCCGCGCCCATCTCATGCGGGCGCGGCTCTGCTTGTCGAAAAAGGGCAATTTTGTGTGCGAAGTGCGCAAAATTGCCCTTTTGTGCGCCGGAAAGGAGCGCTGAGGGAAACCGGAAAGCGTCTGCACAGCACAAAGCGTCTGGCGTCTCTCAGCGGTTGACGGCTTTGCCGGCAGCCTCAGCCGCATTGCGCGTAAAGATACTTTTTGCTATAATAGGTACGTTCATCACAAGACCAGTAAAGGAATGAAGACCACTCATGCGCATGCGTTTCAAACCCTATGCCGGGCCGGAGCTTGCGGCCTGCCCTTTTCACATGAACGACGCCACCCGGTACAAGGGCCGCTGGCGAGAGACCTTTGCCCGGCCCGGGCAGCCGCTTCACTTGGAGCTGGGCTGCGGCAAGGGCGGATTTCTCGCCCGGCTTGCCTCCCGCAATCCGGACGTCAATTACATCGGCGTGGACATCACCGACAAGGTGCTCATTCTTGCCAAACGCAACATCGAACGCATCTACGCCGAACAGGGGCTTCCCATCGACAACGTGAAGACCCTGGCTCACGACATCGAACGTATTCCCACACTGTTGGACAAAGCGGACCGCGTGGAGCGCATCTACATCAATTTCTGCAACCCATGGAACAAAAAGGCCAACCACAAAAAGCACCGTCTGACGCATACCCGCCAGCTTCTGCTGTACCGTCCGTTCCTTGCAGACGGCGCGGAGATCTGGTTCAAATGTGACGACGACGATCTTTTTAAAGATACGCTGCGCTATATGGCCGAGGCCGGGTTCGAGGTGACCTGGCAGACGAGGGACCTGCACGCTGATGAACCGTCGTGGAACATCCGTACCGAACACGAACAGATGTTCACGGAAATGGGCATCCCCACCAAGGCGCTCATTGCGCGCAAAACGTCGCTGCCGGAAAACGCGCCCGCGCCGTGCATCCCGCACGACATCATGGAATAAAACGGCAAACCCGCCTTCTCGGACCGGATGGCCCGGAGAAGGCGGGTTTGCTCGTTTCATCACAAAAGCTTACGACAGCAGCCGAACCCCGAGGATGGGAACGCGAAGCTACCAGCCCATCCGGCGGCAGAAGCGCATCAGATTATCCATCGTCAGTGCAAGGTCACTTTTACTGCGGGGCTTTGCTTCCCGGAAAGGTACGGCCACACGGTTGATGCTGAACACCGCCGACACACCCATATCGTAAGCCGCTTCAATGTTGTCTCCAATGTCGCCCACCACGGCCACCAGCGGAACGCCCGCGCGCTTTGCCCGCCGCGCCACGCCGATGACCACCTTGCCCAGCAGCGACTGGGCATCCAGCTTCCCTTCCCCGGAGAACACCATATCCGCCCCCTCCAGCAACTTGTCAAAGCCCACGGTATCCAGCACGGTCTCAATGCCCATTTGCAGCGTGCTGCCGAAAAAGGCCACCATGCCGCCGCCCATGCCGCCTGCCATGCCCATGCCCATAAAGCCGGTCATCGCGCCGTTGGGGTTGGTGGCTGCCGCGCGCATTGCGTCGCTCTGGGCGCTGGCAATGTTGGCTGCCGCCATGGTGGGATCGCGCATGACCGCGGCTTTCTGCAGGTCCTTGATCATCTGCTCGTCCTCTTGCGAGGCGGCGATGGAGTTAACGCCAAAGCTCACGATCTCGACGCCGCGCAGGTCACGCCAGTCGGCAGAGAGGACCTCGTTGAGCGCGCGGGCGAGCTCGGTGGTGTGGCCGGGGATGGCACTGTAGCGGATGCCCATCTCCGAGATCTTGGCAAAGGCGGGCTGCAGGGCGGTGAGCAGCTCGGACTTAAGCTGGCTGTCGATCTTGTCGCGCGTGTAGCTATCGGTCACGTTGCCGCATACGTTGGTGTAGAACAGCAGCGGGTTGGTGATGCGGTACGAATACTCGCCGTTGCAGCGCACGGAGATGTCGACGTCCAGGCCAATGTTGTTATCGACCACGCGGAAGGGCACGGGCGAGGCGGTGCCGTACTTGTTGCCGATGATCTCCTTGGTGTTGATGAAGTAGACACGCTGGTCCTTGCCCGCGTCGCCGCCAAAGGTAAAGCGGCTGCCGATATTGGCGAAGGTCTCCTTGATGGAATCGCCCAGGTTGCCGCTAAAGACGCTCGGCTCGCTGCCGGTATCGAAGACGAACTCACCGGGCTCCAGCGCGACTTCGATGATCTTGCCGTTTTGCACCACGAGCATGCCCTGGCCGTCGTTGACGGCGATGACCGAGCCGTTGGAGATGACGTTGTCCTCGCCGCGCGTGTTGGAGCTGCGGCCACCGGTACGTTTGCTGCCCTTGCAGGCCAAGACGTCGGCAGGCATCGATTCGCAGTAGATAAATTCCTTCCACTGGTCGGCCATGACGCCGCCGGCAGCTCCCAATCCAGCTTTCAAGAGTCCCATGGTGATCTTCCTTTCTCGTCAAAGGCCGGGTGGTATTGGTTGGATTGCTTAGTCGTCCTTGTCGTCTTTCATGACAACGGTGGTCTCGGCGTGGCTGAAGGTGTCGTGCTTCTCGGTCAGGTCGAGCTCGCCACAATACTCATCGGCATGGGTTGCTTCGTTGGCCGTCTTGAGCTGGCCTACCAGTAGCACGTCTCCGATAATCACGATGATCAGCGGCGCGATGACGTTGATGAGGATGCCCTCGATATCAAAGGTGAGGTAATCCGGATCGAAGGCGTATTCCCCCATAAAGAGAATCTGGGAGAGGATAAATCCGATCACGAAGAACAGCACCGAGGCGATGGCGAGCTTGGGCTTGGAGCAGGGGAGCACGCCGACCAAGCGGCCGGTCTGGCCGTTCATGGCAAACAGGTAGCTCTTGCCGTTCCACGAGGTGGAGAGCATCCAGACGGGGAACAGGGCGTAGTCGCTGTCTTCCCAGGTGTAGTCGAGCTGCTTGCTTTCGACCGTGGCATCGTCGTATTCGTCGACGACGGTCTCGCGCAGGGCCGAGATTGTGCTTTCTTCCATACGGCGTTCGGCGCGCGCCTTGCAGGTCTCGCAGTCCTCGTCGTAACGGTTGGCGATGTAGCCGGGCATATATGCGACCGAGAACGGGCGCAGCGCGTCGTAGTCAAACGGCTCGATGGCATCCATGTGGCCGTCGGGCATCTTGGACGATCCGTCGACGGGCACGCGCTTAAACGAGATATTGCCCTTGCGATAGGCATCGTAGTGGTCGGTGGTCGTGACGGTGCGGTCGGATTCCTCGGTCACGGTCTCGTTGGTCGCGTCAAAGTACACTTCGCCGTCAACGCGGGCGCCGTAGAGCCAAAACGGCACGTAGACACCTTGGACCTCGTCGATGTGGTTGCCGGTGACAAAGCTCTTGGGCAGCAAGATCTTGCCCTTGTAGTGTTCCTTGAGTGCGGCCGTGACGTCATCGCGCCCGAGCTTAAACGGAATCACTAGGTCGGGCGAGAAGTCGCCCGAGAGCTGGCCGGGCGCCACGGCGGAGTTGCCGCAGTACGGGCAGGTGGTGACGGCGACGGTGCCGTCGGACACGAGCTCGGCGCCGCACGACGAGCAGATGTAGCCGGCGTTTTGGGCGAGCTCCTGCACCGCGTCGTCGGCGACGGGCTTGGGCGTTGCGGCTGCCGCATCGGCTTTGGCGTCGGCCTTGTCCTGGCGCTCGCGATAGAGGGCCTCGACTTCTTCGACTTCAAAGCGCGAGTCACAGTAGTCGCAGACGAGCTTTTGCTCGGCGCTTGCAAAATGCAAGGGGCCACCGCAGGCAGGGCATTGATAGTTAACGCTCTCGAAGGCCATGATCGGTCCTTTCCGTGCCGGGGGCTATGCGCCGATGGCGCCGCCGCAGTATTCGCAGCGCCCACTGGCATCGGGAATGGTGGTGGCTCCGCAGAAGGGGCAGGTCACCGCGGTCTTGGGGGCCTTGGCGGCCACGACGCTGTCGCGTGTCTCCTGACGCAGCTGCACCAGCGCATCGCGGACTTCAGTTGCCTGGCGCTTGGCCTCGCGATATTCGATGGAGCCGCGCTGATCGATGGTGGAGTCGTTCACGCGCAGGTTGATCTCGGTAAAGTACGGCGTGTTGACGTGGATGGTCAGATTAAAGTCGTAATCCAGGTCGTAGCGCGGCGGGTTGTAGCTCTCGCGCTCGCCGTCCTTGGTCTCGCGATAGATCTCGGTGCGACGCTCGCCGATATCCATATCGCAGCCGAGTACCTGCGAGAACTCGATGATGTCGGGATTGGCGTCGCGCCAGCGGCTCTGCGAAGTGATGATCAGCAGGCCCGCGTCCTCATCGAGCATAATATTGGTGCGCCCGGCAGAAAGCGTGCGCGTGGGGTTGAACGAAGACAGGCGCTCGGCGTTGGCCTCGCGGTAGGCGAGTTGCTCACGGATATCATCCGCGGTGCTGGAGCGATAGCCGTGGAAGTAGGGGGAGAGCTTGCCGGCGCACTCTTTGCACAGGTAGCCTTCATTGATTTTTGTCTTACCTAGAAGTCCCAGCTCGGTACCGCAAATCGCGCACTCTTTCTTCTCGAACATCTTGTCAAAGAAGCCCATGGCTGCCTCCCATCAACTGGTAGCGTGTGTCACTTTTGATGATGGGGGAGTGCGCGATCCTTCGCGATACCCAGACGGCTCAAGGAGTCTCCACAACTGGGACACATGGCCCATTTTTGATTGGATGCCGGGGACACTCTTCGGCCACTCATTGGGGACGTACTTAAATGAGTGGCAGTTGGAGACACTCCTTGCCGAGCTAGAGGTCGCGCGTGTCCCTTCTGGTCCATGCGGCTCAAAATCGCGGCGTGATGTGGACGGCTGGGGTCGAATTGGCAGCATTTCGAGCCTGGCTTCGATATTGAGACTGGTTCTTTGTTAAAATAGATTTCCAGACAATTGAGCGTGAGGGTTAACCATGAGGGGCATGGGAGACACAACCGCATATTTGCGTCGGGGCATTCGGGAGATTATATGCCTGGCGCTGTTCTTCTTCACGTTTTTGGCGTGCGAGTATCTCTTTGATGTGCGCATGGCCGAGTTCGTGTCTCCGAACGAGGTCGTTATTTATGAGAGCCTTGTCATCGGCGCGAGCGTGATTGGCTTTTTTGTGCGTCCCATTCTGTACTATCGCCGTCCCCATGCTATCGACGCAACGAGTGACGTCACGGGCGTTTTGCTGGTGGCGGCATTGCTGCTGTTGATTATGGCGGTTCAGGTTGAGGTGGTAATTGCCGGCGGTTTGGTGGCGTGCTGCGCGCTGGGCTACTGCGGATCGACTGCCCATGCAAATTTTGCGAGGCGCTTTGCGCGAACGCCCTGCTTGGCGCGCGCCGCCGCGCTTTCTTACGCCATGGGCGTTCTGGTGCAGGTTCTCAACCACATGGTGATGCCTGTCGGCATTCCTCAGCAGGCTGTTCTGGTCGTCTGTGCGATCGCGCAGGTGGCGTTGCTCCACGGTGCCCGACGCGCCAAGCTGCGCGACGAGTCCGATCCCAACTTTGAACCCAGTGCTGCCGGGCTTTCGGTAGATGTTCTGGAGTATGGCGCCAAGTGGCATGACGATCCCGAGGCAAAGGCGGCATTCCGTCGCGCCGTAGTTCGCCTGACCGTGGCGACGGCGTATCTTTCCAGCGTATTCGCCGCTCTCAACGCGGGCTTCACGACCCTGCATGCTGTCGGAGCCGTCGATTTGGGCGATTGGCCGCGCCTGCTGCTTGTCGTGAGCTCGTTGGTCGCTGGCGCACTATTTGACCTGCACGGCCGCTCGTATATGAATATCGGCATGACATGTGCCGCCATACTGTCCACGCTTTCGTTCTTTGTGCTTATCGTCGATGGCAATGGCGGCAACGAGCTTGCTGCCACGATCATCTTTTATCTGGGCTCGGGCTTTTTCGTGGTGTTCTTTACCACAAAATATGCCGCCGTCTCGCTCTATGCGCGCTGGTCATATTTTTGGCCGTGTATGGGTCGCGTCGTCAACAACGTGTGCTCGATGCTCGTGACGGCGCCGGCGGTGGCGATCATCTCGAGTCAAAACGTGCTGGCTGCGGTCGGTGCGGCGCTCGTGATGTTTGTGGGCATTGCGATTACGCTGCTGGGGCAGTTGGGGCAACGAGCCGATGATGCCGTGATGCAGGATGGCCTGCCGCTTGCCACCGACGATCTTGGTGGGGATCTTGCGCCCACATGCTCCGACCCCGAGCTCGTGGAGGCAGCGGAGCTCACGTCCGATGAACGCCTCGATGCTTTCGTCGCCACCTTTGGGCTTACAGAGCGCGATATTCTTGAGGCCTTGGTCGTTTCGGACCAGAGCGTTCAGGACATCGCCACAACGCTCTTCCTTTCGCGCTCCACGCTCTACCGTCACATTTCCTCGATCAACAAGAAGACCGATACCGCCTCGCGTGTGGCCCTTATCAACTTCTTCTGGTCCTGGACGCCCAAGGACTAGCTAATCCTCCAATAAGTTGCGGTGGAATAGTCTCTAAATTAAAGTCACGGGGCTTTAAACAGGAACTATTCCACCGCAACTGCTGAGGGGATAGATTGCGGCGGCGACAGAGGCAGCGGCAGCGGCAGAGGCGTCGGCAGCTGTGGTAGCGGTAACGGCAGCTGGCAGGGTGTTTTCCGTCTACTTGCTACAGCAGCTCGCCGTGGCGTGCAATGTAGCGGCGCTTTGCCAGCTGAGTGAGCGCGATGTAGGCGGTGACGATGCCGACGAGCAGCGCGAAAAAGCTCGCGGGCAGTGCCATGAGGCCGAGCGCATCGGCGATGGGGCTTGCCGGCAGCCATGTGACGAGCGCCAGGCCCAGCACGGTAAGAACGCACAATGCGGGCGCGGCGTGGTCGCGCGGGCTCGGCAGATGCGGGGAGCGCAGCATGTGGACCACGAGTGTCTGTGACCACATGGACTCGACAAACCAGCCGCTCTGGAAGAGCGCAGCAAAGGTCGCCATACCCGCGACGTCGCCCGCGGCGGCAAGCTCGGGCCAGCTTGAGTCCACGGCGGCGGGGCACACGACAAAGAAGAGCGCGGCGAAGGTCACGATGTCAAACAGCGAGCTCACGGGGCCCAGCTCGAGCATAAAGCCCTTGATGGACGCGGCGTCCCAGGCACGCGGGCGGGCAGTCCAGGCGTCATCGACGGTGTCCCACGGCAGCGCGATGCACACGATCTCGTAGACCAGCGACAGCAGTACCAGCTGCAGGGCGCTCATGGGCAAAAACGGCAAGAACAGGCTCGCGACGGTCACGGACAGCACATTGCCAAAGTTGGAGCTCACCGTGGTCTTGAGGTACTTGAGCAGGTTGCCGTAAGTGCGGCGGCCTTCGATGATGCCGCGCTCGAGCACGCCCAGGTCCTTCTGAAGCAAGATGATATCGGCGGATTCCTTGGCAATGTCGACGGCCGAATCGACCGAGATGCCGCAATCGCTCGCACGCATGGCGGCGGCGTCGTTGATGCCGTCGCCCATAAAGCCCACGGTGTGGCCGAGCATCTCGCGCATGACACGTACCAGGCGCGCCTTCTGCAGCGGCGAGAGCTTGGCGAAGAGGTGGGTTTTCTCGGCGCGCTCGGCAAGTTCGGCGTCATCGAGCGCATCGATCTCGGAGCCGAGCAAGACGTTGCTCGTATCGATACCAATCTGCTCGCAGACGGTGGCGGCGACGCGGTCGTTGTCGCCGGTTAGGACCTTGACCGCCACGCCCTTGGCCTCGAGGGTGGCGACGGCGCCCGCGGCACTTGCTTTAGGCGGATCGAGGAAGGCCAAAAAGCCCATCAGCACCATGTCGCACTCGTCGGCGATGCCAAACCCGCCCACGCAGCGCGGATTGGTCTTCTGCGCCACGGCAATCACGCGCAGACCCTCGGCGTTAAGTCCGGCGACCTGCTTGCGAATCTGGGCGAGGTTCTCGTTGGTGAGTGGCTGGGCGATGCCATCGACCTCGACAAAGGAGCAGATCTCGAGCATTTCCTCGGCAGCGCCCTTGGTAACCATCTGGGTTTTGCCTTGGGCGTCGGCGACAACTACGCTCAGGCGACGGCGCGAGAAATCGAAGGGAACCTCGTCGACCTTGGTATAGCGGTCGCGCAGACTCTGGCCCAGCATAGAATCGGGTACGACGGTCGAGGGCGTCACATCGGCACGGTCGATTACGGCCAGGTCGATAAGGTTTTTGAGGCCGGTTTGGAAGAAGCTATTCAAAAATGCATGGCGCAGCACGCGTGCGTCTTCGTTGCCGTCGGTGCTGAGATAGCGCTCGAGCACGATGCGGTCTTCGGTGAGGGTGCCGGTCTTGTCGCAGCACAGGACGTCCATCGCGCCGAGGTTTTGAATCGCCGGCAGCTCCTTGACGATAACCTGGCGACGGGCGAGGTCCTTGGCGCCCTGCGACAGGCTCGTGGTCACGATGACGGGAAGCATCTGCGGCGTGATGCCCACGGCCACGCTCGTGGCGAACAGCAGCGCGTCGATGACGTTGCCCTTGGTGGCGGCGTTGATGGCAAAGACGGCCGGCGCCATAACGAGCATCAGGCGCACCAGCAGCATGGAGACGCTCGAGACGCCGCGGTCAAACGCGCTCTTCTCGCCGCGCCCGTTGAGCATCTTGGCGATGCCGCCCAGGTAGGTGTCCGAGCCGGTGGCAACGACAAGTGCCATGGCGGTGCCGTTTTGCACGGAGGTGCCGGTAAAGACGATGTTCTTGCAGGCAGAGAGCGACAGCGCGGAGCCATCGGCACCATCGACGACGGTGATGGCAGCGGTCTTCTCGACGGCCTCGCTCTCGCCGGTGAGTGCGGACTCGATGACAAACAGGTCGCGCGCGGTGATGACGCGGGCATCTGCCGGCACCATATCGCCGGCAGAGAGGCGGATCACATCGCCGGGGACGAGCTCGTCGAAGAGGATCTCGATGCGCTCGCCGTCGCGCAGGACGGTGCAAGTGTTGGAGACCAGGTCCTTGAGGGCCTCTGCCGCATTGCCGCTGCGGGCTTCCTGGATAAACTTCATACCGCCCGATACCAGCAGCATGATGCCGATGACGATGACCGTGGAGGGGTCGCGCTGCGACTCGGGCACGGCGAGCACGTCGATGTAGAGCGAGACCAGCGCGAGCGCGGCGAGGATGCCGGCGAAGGGATCGATGAAGGCGTCGGCGATGCGGCGGGCGAGCGTCTTGGTCGGTGCCTCGATGGTGTTGGGGCCGGAGGCGTCCAGGCGCTCGGTTGCCTGCTCGGCGGTGAGGCCGTTTGCCGTGGCGTCAAGCAGTACGAGAGCGTCCTCGGCGCTATGGGTGGCGGCGAATATGGTGTTCTTGGACAGGCCGGTATGAGCGGCAGGGCGCGCCGTGCGGCGGCGCTTGGAGATGGCTTCGAGTACCGTGGCGGTTTTGAGCATCAGCATAGGGTCCTCCTTGTTGAAGGGAGTTAGCGTACGTGTCGTATTTGCTTCAAAAAACCTAGATGTCGCTCACGTCAAGCACTTGAGCCCACAAAGGGTGCAGCGCGCCTTTGTGGTGGTTTTGGCGATCAACCGGTGGCGTTTATGCGTGTGCGGAGTCCTCGCGGCGTGCCGAGGGCGACATGCAGGTTTTTCGACTAGGACTGCCTTCCATGGCACACCTCCTAAAGGCTGAGCGCAGCGCGCTTTGGGCATCTCGTACCCCTTTTTATTCCGCCCGTATTCTTGATGAGGGGGTTTGCCATGTCAACCCCATTGTTCGGAAAACCATTTCCCCTGACAAAGCCTTTACAGAAGCCGTGGCTCCAAAGTGCGCCCGCATCGACGCCTCGCCTGCGCTAAACTGAAGAGCACGTACGCAATTACGAGAGGAGCCCGCATGGAGGCTTACAAGCAAGAGTTCATCAAGTTTATGGTCGAGTCCGACGTTCTTAAGTTCGGCAGCTTTACGCTCAAGAGCGGCCGTCAGTCCCCGTTCTTTATGAACGCCGGCGCTTACGTGACGGGCTACCAGCTCAAGAAACTGGGCGAGTATTACGCCCAGGCCATCCACGATAACTTTGGCGACGACTTTGATGTCCTGTTTGGGCCGGCCTACAAGGGTATTCCGCTGGCTGTCGTGACCGCCATTGCCTACCACGAGCTGTACGGCAAGGAGGTCAAGTACTGCTGTGACCGCAAGGAGGCCAAGGACCACGGTGCCGATAAGGGCAACCTGCTGGGTTATGAGCCCCAGGACGGCGACCGCGTGGTCATGGTCGAGGACGTTACCACCAGCGGCAAGTCCATCGACGAGACCTATCCCAAGGTCAAGGCTGCTGCCGATGTCGAGATTAAGGGCCTGATCGTGTCCCTCAACCGCATGGAGGTCGGCAAGGGTGGCGTGACCACCGCGCAGAAGGAGATCGAGGCAAAGTACGGTTTCCCCGTCGCGAGCATCGTTTCCATGGCCGAGGTCGTCGAGACCCTCTACAACCACGAGATCGACGGCAAGGTTGTCATCGATGACGAGCTCAAGGCCGCCATCGATGCCTACTACGAGCAGTACGGAGCGCGTTAGTTACGGCGTTTTACCAAACGCCGTAACAGCTCGACGCTGCGCGGGCCGCATTTGGACAATCTGACGTTCAACTTCAAGGGCGCGACCAGAAGGTCAGCGCCCTTTCGTTTCACGTCACCTTGTCTCAAATGCGACCCGCTCGCTGTCCGTTCTCTATCTGCGGCGTCGTCTTGCTCCGAATGCGGCCCGTTCGCTGCCGTTGCCAAGGCATCGGCGTTGCCGGACTAGTCATTGGGGACGTTCATAAATGACTACTCAGGAACGAGCGTGGATAATCTCCCGTTTTTGGCCTGTGTGCGGGCTCAAAGTGGGAGATTATCCGCGCTCGCTTTAATTTGCTTGGGCTACGGTGCCTATCTAATCGGCTCGGCGTCTTCCCTGAGAATCGAAAGATACTCTTCATACCCGTACTGCCGGTATCTCTGTCTTGACTCGTCGAGAGGACGGAGGATACCCAATTCTTCAAATGATTTGACGAGCGAGCTCGCGGTACTCCTGCCGATATCGAGTTGGGCAGCGATGAATGCGGTGTCGACGATGGGGTGCTCTTCAAGAATGCTCAGCAGCCTTTGCCCGTTTGCAGCAGTCCTTCCGAGATTTTCGGTAATGGTTGCTGTGGAACGGTTATGGAGGTCAACAAGGTTTTTTAAAGACCCTACCGAGTCCTTCGCACTCTCGAGAAGACTGTTGCAGAAAAACTCTATCCATTCCTCGTAAGTGCCTCTCTCCCTTACGGATGTGAGTTGCCGGTAGTATTCGCTTCGATTTTTCTTGAACTGGAACGATGGATAGAACAAGCAAGAATGAAGAACGCCATCATTGATGAGCATAAGTGTAATGAGAAGCCTGCCCAGGCGACCGTTTCCGTCTAGGAATGGATGGGCAGTTTCAAATTGGTAATGGACGAGCGCCGCCCGCACAATCGGATCCATTTCGACTTGAGGCTCATTGATAAAGCGTTCGAGGTCCTGGAGCGTGTTACTCAAATCTTCAATGTTTGGAGGGACAAACGATGCGGTTGCAATGGTGCAGCCTGAGGGGCCAATCCAGTTTTGTGAGGAGCGCAGCTCGCCTGGATTCTTCTCCGTTCCGCGTACTCCGTCCAGCAGGACCGCATGAACTTGCCTAAGAAGTCTCGTGCACAAGGGCATCTTTTTGAGCAGTTCTACGCCGCGGTCGACAGCACGGACGTAATTCACGACGTCTGCGACATCTTTATGATGGAGTTGTGTTTGCGATGGACTAAGTAGGTCGTCAAACGTGCACTGGGTTCCCTCAATTTGCGAAGAAAGGAGTGCTTCTTTGCGCACGTACATCGTCAGATACATGTCGGCGTTGGGAACAAAGTAGAGCATGCCTTCAAGCTCTCCAAGCTTTCGTGAGCATGCGGAAAGCGTGCGATAGGTTTCCTCGGTGAGGTTTAGCTGCCTCAATGATTGCAAGGGCGTTGGAAAAAACGAATAGTAAGCCAATTTCCCCGATAGATTATTGCGGAGCGTTCCCTGGCCGTTCTCCTCGATTTGCATCGCGCCCTCCATATCTTTAGTGCCGGAAACTCGTTATTAGGCTAATCATATCAATTCTAATAACGAGTTTAAGGATTAAATAGTTATTAGAATTGATGTAAACAATCTAATGATGAGAAGTCGTTATTACTTGACCATGGAGCTCGGCTTGGTACAGGGGGGGTTATCCAAAATGAGAGCGGATAATCTCCCGTTTTGGCTCGGTGACGGCCTCAAAGTGGGAGATTATCCACGTTCGCTAGTTAAGCGTCCAAAAATCCACACTCGCCAAACCTACCAAAAAGGACAGGTTTATTTTGGCACGCTTCGGTCGGTGTCAGGAAGTGTTAGGGACAAGGCGGCGACAGGACTCGAGAGCGAAAAGAAGTGTCGGGTTTGGTGCGCCCGCTTCTGCCCGTCCCGTGCGCGGGCGATACTCGGCTTATCGATCCGCGATGCAAAGGAGATGCTCGTCCCACGAGCACTACCGGGAAGGGCTCGCGATTCGAGTCCCCACCTTAGCATTTGAACCATTTGGCACTATAATTACCGTAGGCATGCGCACAACGTTGCGCTTAATCAAGAGGAGAAATCGTATGGGTCTGTTTGACATGTTCAAGAAGAAGGCTGAGCCCGCGGCTGCCGCTGCTCCGGCCTCTATCTCTGCTTCTGCTGGCGCCGACGTGCTGTGCTCGCCCGTCAAGGGCAAGGTCATCAAGATGGCCGACGTGCCCGATCCCGTCTTTGGTGGCGAGGTTCTGGGCAAGGGCTGCGCCGTGTGGCCCGAGGACGATCTGGTCTACGCTCCCTGCGACGGCAAGGTGACCGTCACCATGGGCCACGCCGTGGGTCTGCAGTCCGATAGCGGCATCGAGGTTCTGGTGCACGTTGGCGTCGATACCGTCAACATGAACGGCGACGGCTTCGAGGGCTTCGTCAAGGCCGACGACGTTGTGAAGGCCGGCCAGCCCATCCTCAAGATCGACCGCGCCAAGATTGCCGCCGCCGGTTACAAGGACTGCGTCGTCGTGGCCGTGTCCAACACCGCCGAGTTTGCCGATGTCGAACTCGCCGTCGAGGCCGACTCCGCTGTCGCCGCCGGTGACGCCATCGTTAAGGTCGTCCGCAAGTAAATTGCGGCATCCAAAGGATGTGCAAGGGTGGTCGGGTTTTCCGGCCACCTTTTTTATTTCAAGACTTTAGTCCGCTGGCCGCGCAGCGGCCAGCTTTAAACCACCCGCTAC
>ENA-ORUW01000947-ORUW01000947.1-human-gut-metagenome-genome-assembly--contig:-NODE-947-length-23495-cov-27.196288_pt1 | contig 23495 bp, 28 predicted proteins | sample MGYA00242088_ERZ509227 | MGnify/ENA primary metagenome ERZ509227 (study PRJEB26280, sample SAMEA2338816) | human gut metagenome | biome: human gut; feature: human-associated habitat; material: faeces... | reverse complement strand
CAATCCTGGAAAGAGCAATGACAGGGCGGCCAAGATAACGGCTGACATATTTAATAATGGATTTTGGGTCGCAAAGATTGGGCTTGGCATAAACGTAGAATCCATTTCTGTCCCTATGGTAAACGGCGGCTTTCATCTTTTTAAAAGAGGGACCGATGCGTTTTTCCAGTTTATTTAACAAAACAGTCTGAAAGGATTTACGGAGGTAGGAATAATTGAAATATGTGACCTTGCGCCAGACACCATCATCAGAAAACCCGCCTTCGGTAAGGAGACAGTGGATGTGTGGATTCCAACCGAGAGGGCGACCGAAGGTATGAAGGACACAGATAAACCCAGGGACAAAGTTTTTGGATTTGTTCAGGGAGAAAAAATATTCTTTGATGACATCAGAAACAGCCTCGAAAAGGCAGTTAAGCAGAGTGCGGTCTTCGAGGAAAAAGCGGCGGAGGGATTCGTCAATGGTGAAGACGAGATGGCGATGGGTACACTGTATTAATTTAAAAGACATAGCGGTAGACCTGTCATTGGAATACTTAGCGCCGCAGGAGGGGCAAAACTTGGAGTGGCAGCGGAAAGGAACGAACTTGAGGTTACCGCAATGGGGACAGCCATACATGGCGCCACCATAAGAAGGATCCCCGCAGTTAATGACCTTATCAATGTTTTCCATGACGACAGGTCTGGGTTTTATATCGTATTCAATGATTTCGTAATAGTCTCTGAGCATCTTCTGAATCACATTCATGAGATTATTATGGAATAAAATGACGCAAAAAACAAGCCCTAATTCCCCTCATGAATGAGGGGCTAGGGGAGTTGAGGTGCCGAAGGCACTTTCTTGCGGTTATGAACCATTCCCCTGGAAAATTTTCAAGGATAGAAAGTGCCACGATGTGTCATGGTGTTATGTCCTCAATTCCGGCTGACGGTCTGCCTGCGCGTCTACCAGGAACACGGATACGGATTAAATCTGCCTGCAAAAGCAAGGATAATGCTCGTTCTTGTCCGAATTACGCGCCCAAAAAAGTGCCGTGGTCTGGCCTGTTCTTTCAGGGAGCCGCCAGATAGAATAGGCACATAAGGACAGGCTGCACAGCCTATCCTCAAAAAATATCGTGCCTGATATGCATTAGGGCAAGGGTATCTCATATGGCGGTCCATCAGTGCCGGACAAGGGCGCATGGGTGGGCAGCCATAGGAAATGCCATGCTTTCCTGTGCTGTCAGACGTTTACAGGGTCATGTGCATTTCCGCACATGGCCCCCTCTTTTTTCATACATAAGGGCCTGTCAGATTTTCCTTGTCAGAGTGCGGTTTCCAGGCCGGCGCACACGGCAGGGAGACAGCTTGGACCACACAAAAAGTCCTTCCCCGCTGTGTCCGGGAAAGGACTTTTTATGATCTATGACACTTTGGAGATCGGCAGACGCATCCAGAAGCTCCGCAGGGAAAAGGGGCTGACACAGGAGCAGTTGGCGGAGCGGCTGAATGTCAGCACCGTCCATCTGGCAAAGATCGAGACCGGCAAGCGCGGCTGTTCGTTGGACATCCTGCTTGATTTTGCTTCTTTTTTTAACGCCAGCCTCGACTACCTGGTACTTGGGAAAGTTTCGGACAGCGAGGTGCGGGCGCGGCTGGATGCCATTATCCAAACCCTGGAGGATTTGCGGAGAGATATGTGACTGGTCGGAACAAGACCAGCGGCTGGTACTCCTGCGCCATAAGAATATCACCCGTTTTCTACTAAACTGGAACCATCAGCCGGGGCGACCTGGCTGGCGGAACTTTGAAAACTGAATATCCAGTCATCAGGAAGTCCTGGAAACAGGACCACGTTACTGTCTGGAATAGCCTGTCCAGCGGAGCGCCACGATCCCCAAACGGGGTCCCCGAAAGGTCGCAGACCTTTTGGGGAGAGGAGGAGCAGCGAAATGACTGAGCTTTGCCGCTTGCGGTGAAGCGAAGGATATGGAGCTTGCGACGACGATGGGAGGAGCGATCCATCCGACTGAAAATGCCAAGTTGCTCTTGGCCCGGCGATGACAACAGACAGCGATAATGATACTTCCGTAACTCGCGGCCCGGCCACAAAGAAGGCGGGGAGGTTAGACGCCTATGAGAGCAGCTTCGCAAGCTGACGAGCCTGATGATTCCCACGGTTCCGGGGTGTCGAGGACAAATTGGGATCAAAAACACGCTTTATGAAATTTTGTGGGCGGTCTGGATGCGGTGCTTACCGTATTGGGCCGCCCATTTACATACCAGAAGAAGGAGGTATCCATATGGACCGTAATTTTCACGATTTCCACCGCGGCGAGGTCTATTACGCCGACTTGAACCCGGTGATCGGTCATGAGCAGGGAGGCATCCGCCCGGTGCTGGTCATCCAGAATGACACGGGCAACTATCACTCCCCGACCATCATTGTGATCGCCGTGACCAGAAGGACCTTTAAGAAACCCTCCCAGCCGACCCATGTGGTGCTGGATGATGCTGAGGGGCTTACCCCCTCCCTCTTTATGTCGGAGGTCATCCGCACCATCGACAAGCGGCGGGTGTGTGGCTATGTGGGCAGGCTTACCAAAGAGCAGATGATGCGGGTCAATGCCGCCCTCCTGGTGAGTATCGGGCTTGATAAGGACTACGCTCCTGTTGCGGGAATGGAGGCATCCTGATGGACAAGCTCATCATCGACCCGGAGTTCCGGGACAAGATACCGCCACTGACGGAGGACGAGTTCTCCCTGCTGGAGGAAAACATCCTATCGGATGGGGCGGTCTTTTCGCCCCTCATCGTCTGGAACAACACGATCCTGGACGGACACAACCGCTATGAGATCATCCAGAAGCACCCGGAACTGACCTATGCAGTCCACAGTATGTCTTTCGCCAACCGCTTTGAAGCCCTTTCGTGGATATGCAAAAACCAGCTTGGCAGGCGGAACCTGACGCCCCAGCAGAAGAAATATCTGATCGGGCAGCGGTATGAGGCGGAGAAGATGGCGCATGGCGGTGATCGGGTAGCAACGGTTCAAAATGAACCGTTGCCTTCCTCCCACAAAACCCGCGCTCAAATAGCGAATGATACCAACACCAGCGAGAGTTATGTCATGCGGGCTGGCTGGTATGCCCAAGGTGTGGACGCCGCCGAAGAGGCCTTCCCCGGCATCAAGCAGGAGATACTTACGGGAGTGATCAAGCCCACAGAGACAGCGGTAGCCGCCGTTGCCAAGGCAGAGCCGGAGGAGCGCCCCAGACTGGCCGCTGACTTGAAGAAGTCCAAGGATGATAGGGACAAGAAACCCCGCCCCGCTTACCACAAAGCCCCGCCAGCCGCTTCAAGAAAAGCCGAGATGCAGAAGATCGCGGAAATATCGGCTGAGATGGAGCGGGACAAAGCCCCCAGCACCGAGGAGAATGTACTCTGTTCCCTGAATGGCGAGATCGTATCGTTCATGGAGCTTTTTGACCGTATCTTTCAGGAATATCCCCGGCTTTTGTCGGACGGCCATTATAGGCAGGAACTCATCCAGATCATGCAGAAAATGAAGCAGTATATCGCAGACATCGAAGGAGGACGCACAGAATGAACAGCAAGGACCTTTTTTGCCGGGAGCTTCCCATCAACAGCGCGGAGCTGAAGATCCCCCGCACTACTTATCAGCGTGAACTGAACGAGGACCGGGTCCGCAGGATCGCCGCCGAGTTCGATGAGCGCATCGCCAATGAGCCGAAGGTGAGCTGCCGGGACGGCCGCTACTATGTGTTTGACGGCCAGCACACCATCGCCGCCCGGAAACTGCTCAACGGCGGTCGGGACCTGTCCATCCGCTGCAAGGTGTTCTACGGCCTGACCGAGAGCGATGAGGCGCTGCTGTTTGCCCAGCAGACGGGCGCGTCCGCCAGCCTGACCGCCGGGGCGAAGTTCCGGGCGCTGGTCTACGGCGGCGATGAGGACGCGATGGCGTTCCTGAAAGCAACGGAGGCCGTGGGCCTCTATGTGGACTACAAGCAGACCAGGGGCGCGAAGCGGCTGGCCTGCATCAGCACTGCTTTCGGCCTGTTCCAGAAGGTCGGGGGCGGGGTGTACCGGGAGGCGATGCAGGCCATCGTGGATGCCTGGAAGGGCGACCCGGACTCCCTCCGGGCGGAGACGGTGCAGGGCGTGGTGGAGTTCGTGGACCTCTACCGCGGGGAGTACAGCCGCAAACGGCTGGTGACGCGGCTGCGCCAGGTCGATCCGGTGGTGATCTTCCGGGAGGGCCGGGCCATGACGAGCCTGCCCGGATACAAGCGGTATCTGTACCAGGTGTACCGCATCTACAACGGCTCCAGCGCAAAGACCGCCCTGCCGATGAAATTTTGAGACATTTGATGGGAGCGTCCGCCTTTCTGGGTGGGCGCTTTTCTCTATCCCGCAAGGAGGTGGGTTTTTGAAGATCGGGCTTATTGATGTGGACAGCCACCGATGGCCGAACCTGTGCCTGATGAAGCTGTCCGCCTACCACAAGGCCCAGGGGGCCGATGTGGAGTGGTGGTCCCCAAAGGGGCGGTATGACCTCGTTTACAAGAGCCGGGTGTTCACGGATACCTACTCCAAGGACAGGATCACCGTCACCAACGCCGACAAACTGATCTGCGGTGGCACTGGCTACGGTCTGGGGCAAAATCTGCCGGATGCCGTGGAGCATACCCGCCCCGACTATGGCCTCTATCCGCAGTTCCCGGACACAGCCTATGGCTTTCTCACAAGGGGCTGTCCCAACCGCTGCGGCTTCTGCATAGTCTCCGGCAAGGAGGGGGACAAGAGCGTCCACACCGCCGACCTCTCAGAGTTCTGGGACGGCCAGAGGGAGATAAAACTGATGGACGCCAATCTGCTTGCCTGTCCCGGTCATGAGCGGCTGATCGAACAGCTTGCCGACAGCCGTTCATGGGTGGACTTCTCCCAGGGATTGGACATCCGCCTTATCACGCCGGACAATGCGGCGCTCCTGAACAGGGTCCGTACAAAAACTATCCATTTCGCATGGGATGACCCCAATGCTGACCTGACCGGCTGTTTTCAGCGGTTTTCAGAGCTGTCCAAGATCAGGGACTTCCGGCGCAAGCGGGTCTATGTGCTGACGAATTACAACAGCACCCATGAGCAGGACCTTTACCGGGTGGACATCCTGCGCCGGATGGGATTTGACCCTTATGTCATGATCTATGAGCGGCCCACGGCGCCGCCCATCACCCGACATCTCCAACGGTGGGTGAACAACAAGAGGATTTTCCGCACCGTGGAGCATTTTGCAGACTATGAGCCGGTGAAGAAACTGGGCAGGGATGGATAAGACACCTTGCCAAGAGAGTTTTGAAAATCTGAGAGAAGCGTCTGCCTTTTGGTGCGGGCGCTTTTCTCTGTTCTATGAAAGTTTGTCCTTTCCATAAGATGTTGAAAAGGACAGAACAGTTGAGGTGCTTTGCCATGACAGAAGCGATGAAAGACATCGACCTCCGCAAGGTGGATAGATCGACGCTCCGTGACCGCAGCACAGTCCGCATTGACCCGGAGGCATCCACAGAGGAGCGCATCCGGGCATGGATAGAACAGCTTGGCAACCCCTATGTCTATCTGGACGGCGGCGTGGTCGTGAAGCTGAGTTTTGCGGACAAAGGCGAGACCATCGAGGACCGCATCAACTCCCTTTACCTTGCCGGGGCCTGACATCCTTAACAAACCGGGCGATCCGGCGCTACAATGTGCTTGGGTCAAAAAAAGGAACTGCATCACAAGGTCTGCGGCTTTGTGTTCCGTTCCCATACGGGACAGAGCCTTCGGTTTTCTGAGAGACAACAAGGAGGTTCAAAATGTCCGACAAGATTTATAAGACCGGCATCTATGCCCGGTTATCCAGAGAGGATGCTGACCGCATGGAATCCAACAGCATCCAGAGCCAGCGGGCCATCTGTCTGGCTTACATAGAGGGCCACGACGACCTTGAGCTGGTGGACACCTACATCGACGATGGTGAGACCGGCAGCAACACGGACCGTCCCGGCTTTCAGAAGATGATCCAGGATATGCGTTCCGGGCGTATCGACTGCGCCGTCAGCAAGGACCTGAGCAGGTTCTCACGGAACTATATCGACGCCGGGAACTACCTGGAGAAGATATTCCCGGCGATGGGCATCCGCTATATCGCCATCAACGACAACTACGACAGCATGGCGCCCGGAAGCAGTACCGATGTCATCACCCTTCCTTTCAAAAACCTGGTAAATGACATCTACTGCCGCGACATCTCCATCAAGATACGCACCAGCCTGGAGGTCAAGCGCAAGAAGGGCGAGTATGTGGGCAGCTTCGTCCCCTTCGGGTATCGGAAAGCCCCGCAGGACAAAAACCGACTGCTGGTAGACGAGACGGCAGCCGAGGTCGTGTCCATGATCTTCGGGATGTATAAGGACGGTTTCCCCATCCTGAAAATTGCCCGGAGGCTCAACACCAGCGGCATCCCCACGCCGATGGAGTACAAACGGATGCAGGGCGTCCGCTTCGAGACGGCCTTCCGCACGAAGGAGCGGCCGGAGTGGGAGTATGTGACCGTCAAGCGGATACTCTCCAATATCGTCTACACCGGGGTACTCATCCAGGGGCGGCGTGGGACGCCGAACCACAAGGTCCGGGTGACGCGCCCAAAGGACGAGGCGGACTGGGTGCGGATAGAGAACGCCCATGAGCCGATCATCTCCTGCACCGACTTCGAGGCGGTGGCGGAGCTGATGCGCCGGGATATGCGCTGTGCTGGGGACAGCGACAAGCATGACCTGTTCTCTGGCTACCTGTTCTGCGGGGACTGCGAGGGAGCCATGATCCGCAAGACCCATAAGGCAAAGGGCAGGGCGTATGTTTACTACAACTGCGGCAACAACAAGCGCACCCACCAGTGCAGCCCCCACTCCTTCAGCGAGGCGAAGCTGGCGGACATCGTGTTCCACGCCATCCACGACCAGATCGAGGTGGTGCTTCACCTGGATAAGGTGCTGTGCTTCATAGACAGCCTCCCCCAGCGGGACCGCAGGGTGTTCAGCTATGAGGCGCAGATGACCCGTCTGGAGGAGGAGATACAGCGGTACAAAAAGCTGGAGCTGGGCCTCTATGAGAACTTCGTGGAGGGCATCATCAATAAGGAGGAGTACACCGACTTCCGGGAGAACTACCGGGGGCTGATCGAGGAGAAGCAGGAGGCTTTGAAGCGGCTGAAACGGGAACAGCAGGACGCCGCCGCGATGGGTAGCCAGAACCGGGCGTGGGTACAGGTCTTTGCACAGTATGAGAACGTGCAGGAGCTTGACCGCCGCCTCCTGCTGGCTCTGGTAGATAAGATTTTCATTTATGAGGATAAGCGTGTGAAGATCGTTTTCCGCTACCGGGACGAATTCGCCAGGGCGATGGAGACAGCGAAAAGCTACAAGGACTGTCCGCTTCCGGCAGTGGGCTGAGAGGGAGAGAGAAAATGGCACGAAAGAGCAGAAAAGCACAGGCCCAGCCTGTGGCAGAAATCAAAAAAGAGGCAGCGGCGCTCCCCACCGCCATCTATGCCCGCCTCTCGGTGGAGAACAGCGGCAAGGACGATGACGGGAACTCCCTGCAAAACCAGATCGCCGTCTGCGAGGACTATCTGGACGGATGCCCGCACCTCCGGCTCACGGAGGTCTACTCGGACAACGGCAGGACGGGGACCGTGTTCGACCGTCCGGCATGGAACCACCTGATGGACGATGTGCGGACGGGGAAGATACAGTGCATCGTGGTCCGCGATCTCAGCAGGTTCGGGCGCGACTATGTGGAGACAGGCAGCTATCTGGAGAAGATATTCCCGGCGCTGGGGACGCGGTTCATCTCCGTGAAGGAGAACTTCGACAACTTCACCTGCGGCAACGCGATGGAGTCCCTGTCGGTGAGCCTGCAAAACCTGGTGAACGCCATGTACTCACGGGACATCTCCAAGAAGGTCTCCACGGCGCTCCGGGCGCAGATGGAGACGGGGATCTTTCGGAACCGCAACCTCCCCTATGGCTATCTCTGGAACGAGGATAAGACCGCCTATGTGGTGGATGAAGAAGCCGCCGCTGTCGTCCGGCAGATATTTGAGTGGAAACTGCGGGAGGTATCGGTCTACACCATCATTGAGCGGCTGAAAACCGGGGGCATCGAAAGCCCGGAGCGCCACAAGCGCAGGGCCGGCGCCCGGAACGGCGACAACATCCAGGGCGAGGGCTGGTGTCCCTCCACCATCCGGGGCATCCTGCAAAACCGGGCGTACATCGGGGAGATGGTCTGTGGGAAGTCCGAGACGGCGCTCTACAAGGGGCTGAAAAAGCACGTCACCGAAACGGACAAGTGGATCGTAGTCCCTGACGCACACCCTCCCATTATTTCCGCTTCGGATTTTGAGGCGGTGGAGCGGCAGATGCAAAAGGACAGCTCCCACCGGGAGACCGCTATGGAATGGTCGGCGGACATCCGGGCGGGCATGATCGACCTCTTTGCCGGGAAGATATTCTGCGCTGACTGCGGAAAGCGGATGTACTACAAGCGGCAGCGTATCTGCGGATGTAAAAATGTGACCTTCCGGGGCGTTTATGATTGCAGCACCCATGTGCGGCGGGGCCATGCAACCTGTTTTAACCACTTCATCCGGCAGGACGCCCTCGATGAGAAGGTGTTCAATGCCATCCGGGACCAGCTTCAGGTGGCGTTGGACTATGAGAAGCTCCTGCTTGCCATGCGGGGCGGCTCCGGCGAGGCCAGCGTCTGGGAGAAGCACAAGGCGGCGGTGGCGAGCGTAAAGCTCCGGCTGAACGCCCTGAAAAAGAAACGGGCGGGGCTGTATGAGAGCTATGTCGAGGGCATCCTGAACGAGGAAGAATACGCCTTTGCCAAGCAGACCTATGAGGAGCAGTATGAAGCCCTGAACCGCCTTTTGGACGAGGCCGTGGAGCGCCGGGAGCGGTTTCTGGCATCCATCTCCCCGGACAACAAATGGCTCACCATGATGCGGGGCGCTGCCGGGATGACAGGATTGACGCAGGAGCTTGTGGACGCGATAATCGAGAAGGTGCTTGTCTACGGCGGGGGCCGTATCGAGGTCGTGTTCAACTACAACGATGTATTTTACGCCATGCTGGAGTGCGTGGAGCAGATAAAGGAGGCGGGCGGCGATGACTGATCAACGGGTGGGCATTTATATCCGCCTTTCCCTGGCGGACGGGGACGGGAAGGCCGAGAGCGACAGCATCGGCAACCAGCGGGAGCTGATCCATCAGTTTTTAGACCGCCATCCCCAACTGAAAACAGCGCCCCGGACGGAGTTCGTGGACGATGGGTACACCGGGACCAACACGGACCGCCCGCAGTTCCAGGCGCTTATGAAGGAGCTTCGCACCGGGGTCATCAATGTGATGGTGACAAAGGATTTTTCCAGATGCCATCGGGACTATACCCAGATGGGCAACTATCTGGAGTGCGTCTTTCCCTTCCTGGGTGTCCGCTATCTCTCCGTCAATGACGGCTACGACAGCGATGATTACAAGGGCATGACCTCTGGCATGGATGTGGTCCTGCGGAACATCATCTATGAGGCGTACAGCAAGGACCTGTCCGTCAAGACCACCACGGCGAAGATCATCATGATGAAGCAGGGCAAATACATAGGCAGCTTTGCTCCCTATGGCTTCCAGTTCCACCCCACGGTCCGAAACAAGCTGGTGATAGACGAGGACTCGGCGGCGGTGGTGCGGCGTATCTTCGATATGACCTTGCAGGGGATGGGCAGTACCGCTATCGCCCGCCAGTTAAACAGTGAGGGCATTCTCACTCCCGGCGCCTACTTCCGGCTGAAAAATCCGGGGAGCGGACGGTTCCGAAAAGCCTCCGAAAAGAACGGCTGGGCGGCGGCCTCGGTGCTGAACATCCTCCACCAGTATGAGTACACCGGGGCGCTGGTGGGGCGCAAGCGGTACAAGGCCAGCCTCCATGAAAAGCGGACCGTCCCGCAGGATAAGTCCGACTGGATCATCTATGAAGGGGCGCATGACGCCATCATCAGCAGGGCGGACTTCGACCGGGCGCAGGAAATCATCCGGCAGAGGAACACCCCGTCCAGAGGGACGCCAAACAGCTACCCTCTGAAAGGGCTTCTCAAATGCGGCAACTGCCATAGGACACTGAGCCGTGTCCACAGTTCTGCCGGATACTACTACCGATGCACCAAGAGCAGGGCGGACGAGAACAGCGACTGCCCGCAGGGAAAACTGTTCTCCGAGAAGGAGATCGAGGGTATCATCTTCCGGGCAATCATGCAGATGCTGGCGATCTGCCAGGAGCAGAAAAAGCAGAAGTCCTCCCTGATGCTGACCCGCAAGGAGCGTATCGCCGCCTGTGTCGCGGAGCTTCAAAAGCTGGAACAGCAGCAGGAACGGTACAGGCAGGAGAAGTTCCGGGCCTACGAGGATTTCAGCGGTGGGGCGCTGGCAAAGGACGCCTACCTGAGACAGCGGGCGGACATTGACGATAAACTCGCTGCTGCCAAAGCCGAACAGGAGGCGCAGGAACAGCTTTTATCTGAACTGGAGCATCTGGCCTTTCAGGATAAGGCGCAGGAGGATGATGTGTTCACCTCTTTTGCCGGGGCAACGGAACTGACGGCGGAACTGGCGCAGACATTCATCAGGGAAGTGCTGGTGTCCTATCCCACTGAAATCGAGATCGTATGGAAGTTCCGGGATGTGTTTGATTTGCAGGGGCATGACAACTGATAAAGGTTTCTACTTCACGATAAAGCGGGTGCCGGGGGCGGTCTGGGAAAGACCTGTTGGCCGCCTCTGGCATCCGTAAAAAATTTGGTGTTTAGTTGACACAAGGAGAACTCTCCCGTTTAGGCAGGAACTATCTGCAAGTCGGCATGTATACGGAAATGGTGTTCCCAAGAAAGGGAGTGCGTTATATCGCTATCAATGACGGCGTTGACAGCGAACAGGGCGACAACGATTTAACGCCGTTGAAAAATCTTTTTAATGAATGGCTGGTGAGAGATACGAGCAAGAAAATCAGAGCGGTAAAACGCTCAAAGGGCATAAGCGGAAAGCCCGTCACAAGCAAGCCTGTATATGGCTACCTCATGGACGAGGACGAAAGAAGCCCGGTTTATGAAGCACCTAATCGAGCAGAACGAGGACGGGGGCAAACGCCGGAACGCCGCCAAGAAGAAAGAGCTGGAAGCGGCAGAAAAACGGATTGCGGAACTCTCCGCTATCTTCAAGCGGCTGTATGAGGACAGCGTGACCGGGTGCATATCGGACGAGCGTTTCACGGAGTTGTCGGCAGAAAGGGCAGGAATGTAAACACATATCGTGACAGCCGGATGCCGCTGTACATCAGTGCCAGCATCGCTGCAAGCACGGCGATGTCTGCCACCGTCGGGAGAATGCGGCTTGCTGTATATCTTCCCTTAAACAGCTTTTTATGCCACACTGCGTTCAGCCCATGATGAAGCAGGAACAGCACAAACAAGGCGGCTCCCACCCATTCGCGGGCAGCTTCTCCCCACAGGTGGTAGCCCATGAGGAACAGCATTGCTATTGTCATGAAAAGGTCAACGAGGATTTTCAGATGCTTCCGTTTCATATCACAGCCTCTGGTTACCGGTAGACCACACATGGGGCTTGCTGGCTTCTGACGCCGTATTCTGTGCCATGACGCCGACCAGTACATGGGGGACATACAGTTCTTCCAGAAATGCCATTTCCTCCCCAGAAAGACTCAGCTCTGCTGCTTTTGCAGCCCCCTCAATGTGATGTAACTTGGTGGCACCCACAACCGGAGAAGTTACCTTCTGCATCAGCCATGCCAGAGCGATCTCCGTCATGCTGACACCCTTGGAATCTGCCAGTTCTGCCACTCTTGCAATGATCCTGCTGTCCGCCCCGGCAGTTGCATCATATTTCAGCCCTGCATAACTGTCCTCAGTCAGCCGCTTGGAGGTCTCGCCGGGGTGCTTGCTGAGACGACCACCAGCAAGGGCGCTGTACGGGGTCATGGCAATGTTGTCCTCCCGGCAAAGCTGTGCCATTTCCCGTTCTTCTTCCCGGAAAATCAGGTTGTAATGTCCCTGCACGGAAACAAATTTTGCTAAGCCTTCTTTTTCAGCCAGCGCATTGGCTTTCGCCAGCTGCCATGCAAAGCAGTTGGAAATGCCAATATACCGAGTCTTGCCCTGTTTTACCACATGGTTCAGCCCGTCCAATATGTCTTGCAGCGGGGTCTGGTAATCCCACATATGATAGATATAGAGGTCAACATAGTCCATACCGAGGTTTTGCAGGCTCTTGTCCATCATCCGCTGAATGTGCTGCTGACCGGAGATACCGTTTTCAATGTCTGCTGCCGTCCGGGGCAGGAACTTGGTGGCAATGACTATATCTTCCCGTCTGGCAAAATCCCGGATGGCTCTGCCCAAATACTGCTCGCTGGTTCCGCTCTGATAAGCGATAGCGGTATCAAAGAAGTTGACACCCAGATCCAGCCCCCGTTTGATAACCTCACGGGAGTGTTCCTCGTCAATCGTCCAGCTGTGCTGACCGTTTGCCGCATCCCCAAAGCCCATGCATCCCATGCAGATTTTGGAAACCGTCAGGTCGCTGTTGCCCAATGTTGTATATTTCATAACTGCACCTCCTTATTGTAAACCGTTCGTTTCCAACCATGTGGCAATATCATCATTCAGCGTGGAACCGCCGGAGTAGTGAACGGACAGCGCTTCACCCATAGACGCATCCGCTGCCAGCCATCTGCTCCTACGGCAGGCATATTCCCATTCTGTTTCCGTGGGCAGACGGTTGACATTTGCTGTGCGATCCCAGCTGACACGCGGCCCCTCAATGGTATACACAGGGGGCAGACCTTCCAGCTGACTGCGGCAATAGCGGACGGCATCCAGCCACGAAACGCTCTCCACAGGCAGATCATCCCTGATGAAATTGCTGGGGTTCTCACCCATCACGGCTTCGTACTCTGCCTGCATGACCTCATAGCGGCTTATATAAAAATCACTGACTGTTACCTCTCGCTGAGCCAGACCGATTTCTGTCAGCCACTGTACAAGCTGGTCACTACTGCGAACAGCCAAACCATCGGTCACAGCTGCATCAGGCTCCAGTGTGGCAATGGCCGCAGGCGTACCGGACAGACCACTGCCGCCGCTGGTGCAGAAAGGAGCAATGGTCTTGCCGCTAAAGTCCACAGCATCAAAGAAGGTGTACAGAATCCGAGGCATATCGCCCCACCAGATGGGGTAACCCACATAGATCACCGAATAGCCATCCGGATCCGGCAGTTCTCCTGCAATGGCAGGACGGGCGCTCTGGTCGTTCTGCTCGGCTGTTGCTCTGGTGGAATGGTCGTTGTAGTTTAAGTCCTCGTCGGTATAGGGGTGCTCCGGGACAATTTCATAAAGATCGGCACCGGTCAAGGCTGCCAGCTCCTCTGCGGCAGATCGGGTGATTCCGGTAGCGGAGAAATAGACAACCAGCGCCTTTTCTTCGGCAGCTTCCATTTCGGACGTTTCCTCTACATTGTTGTTTCCTTCCACAGGAGATGCAGTTTCTTCCTCCGTGGGTGCGGAGGTGTCCATGGATGCAGAAGAGCTTTCTGTCTGTGCGGAGCTTTCAGCTCCGACGGATTGAATTTCATTTGTGGTTCCTGCGCAGGCAGCCATACAGAAAAACAGCGCAGCAATCAGAACCATAGAGAATAATTTCTTCATAACTGTACCTGGAGACTCATGTCTTCGGACATGAGAGGAATGGTGCCCCTCAGCGTCTCTTACAGAGCCTCTCTTTCCTTTTTTTATTGAATATCCAGAACATGCGTTTGCTTTTTCTTTTTCGCTATGCTATAAAGCATCAGTCGGTGAAAAGTAATGGTTACCCATTCATCCGGCTCACCTTTTCCCGGCACGAATACGATCTGGTTTGGAACCGGGATTACTCGCTGCGGGACGGGATGTTTCGCTTAAACACACTGTCTGGCCGCTTGAAGGTTCCCTTGAATCCAAAGGCATGGAGCATTGGCTTTCCTGCGAAGGCCGGTTTGGCACGGCCAAGCTGCTTTGTAAAAACAGGAAATGGTTTCCGCATGTTCCGGTTGCCCTGGAAAAAGCGCGTTCTATTCCGGCCGTCCGGTCAAGCAGAAACGGGCGAACATGCTGGCCCTTCGGAAAGGTCTTCAGGCCCGTGGAACCAAATCCGCTAAACGGAAGCTTAAAAAGCTTCGGGAGAGAGAATCCCGTTATGTAACTGCGGTAAACCATGCAGTTACCAAGGCACTTGTCTCCCACTATGGAGCCGGAACGCTTTACGTGCTGGAGGATCTGACCGGTGTAAGGAAAGCCACAGAGCAGGTCCGCACCAAACAGCGCTATGTGACGGTCAGCTGGTGCTGCTATGAATTCCGGAAGATGCTGGAATACAAAGCACTCCTGACCGGTTCCCGTGTGATTGCCGTGGCTCCGGCCTATACAAGCCAGGACTGCCCGATATGTGGAAATCGTGCCAAGGAAAACCGAAACCGGAAGCGGCATGAATTCCAATGCCGGAAGTGCGGATACCAAAGTAATGATGACCGAATCGGCGATGAATCTGTACCTTGCCGCTCCGAAGAGCATCCCAGCGTAACAATTCGATTCCGTTGGTATCGAAAACGAATCCTCCTCTGGTTAGCAGAGGTCTGTTAGGTAAAGCCGAAGCAGAAGGGCTGCAGTCAATCAGCCTATAGTAGCCAATGTTTGAGGTAGGAGACAGAGGAATACTCTGTCGCTTGTACTACGGTAGTTGAGTTACAAGCCCGTGTCTTGAGACATGGGTAATTGACAGATTATTCCTTCCTAATATATGATGGTCACACCTTATTTTAATTTCCCATAGGTTTCCGCATCCACAGCTTCCAGCCATTTGTTGGAGCCATTCTCGCCGGGGACTTCGATAGCCAGATGGGAAAACCAACTGTCAGGGGCAGCACCGTGCCAGTGCTTCACGCCCACAGGAATGTTGATGCAGTCACCGGGGTTCATTTCAATGGCGTCCTTGCCCCATTCCTGATAGTAACCACGACCTGCCACGCAAATCAGAATCTGACCGCCGCCCTTCGCAGCGTTATGAATATGCCAGTTGTTGCGGCAGCCCGGTTCAAAGGTCACATTGAACACACCAACCTGACTGGTGGAGACAGGGGAAAGGTAGCTCTGTCCCACAAAATACTGTGCATAGGCATCATTAGGGGCACCGATTGGGAAAACCATGCCGTTTTCATGGGCAGACTTGGCATCCGTGACCGCATCCTCTGTCCAGACCTCCTTTGCTATGTTGAACACTGCCCAGCCTTTGGGCCAGCCTGCGTAGAAGGCCACATGGGTAATGACTGCAGCGATCTCTGCCTTTGTCACACCGGCTTTCTTTGCGTTTTCCAGATGGTAGCGCAGAGAAGAATCCGTTACGCCAGAGGACATCAATGCTACAACCGTGATGATGCAGCGGGTTTTGTGGTCAATATCCTGATTGCTCCAGTTCTCGCCAAAGAGAATATCATCGTTATAGTGGGCAAATTCCGGGGCAAAGCTGCCCAAAGCGTTTCTGCCCGCAGTCTGTACGACTTTTTCCATAATCAAATTTCCTTTCGTTATATTTTCTTAATCCAGCATTCCAATTCTTTTTCGGTTACATTAGAGAGGAACACTTTGCCCTCTGTGATCGTGGTGCTTTCATCCACAGAGGTACGCAGATAGTTCACGGCATGACCGAAACCGCTTCCGCCGGATGTTGCGAACAGAACGATTTTCTTGCCGGAAAAATCATGGCTTTCCAGAAAGCTGTTTACGATGGTAGGAGCGATATACCACCAGATGGGGAAGCCAAGGAAAACCGTGTCGTATCGGCTCACATCCAGATCGGTTTCTGCCAGAGCCGGACGAGAGCCGCGGTCATTCATTTCTATACTGCTGCGAGAACGTTTATCCATCCAGTTCAGGTCTGCGGATGTATAGGGAATTGCAGGGGTAATTTCATGCAGATCGGCATTTGCTGCCTGTGCCAGCTTACCTGCAACAGAAGCCGTTGTTCCGCTGGCACTAAAATAAGCTACAAGTGTTTTGGACATTTTACTTTTCCTCCTTTTTTGACTTGAAGGACAGGCATTTGCCCAGCACCTCGCCGGTAGCCAGATATTCATAGCTGGGGAACTGGAACAGCACGGGCTTCAGCTTGTTGTAGTCCGGCTTACCAGTTTCGGTCATACAACCTTTCTCCACATAGGTTCCGTCGATGGTGCAAATGAAGCTCTCAAAACCGTCCGTCTCATAAATGTCCACCACACTGCACACCATGGTCAGGGGAGACTTTTCGATGATGGGAGACTTGCCATCCTGTGTCAGCCACGCAAACAGCTGAGACTTATCCTCCTTGCTTCCGCTGAGAGAGCCTGCCAGATCTGCCTCCGGCAGCATATCCGGCTGCACCAGATTGATGGTCAGCTTTTTGGTTTCCTTGATAATACTGTTGATAAAGTGTGGTTTTGCCAGACTGACCAGAACCTTGTCATGGCCGATGATGCCTACATGGGCAACCAGTGTCCATGTGGGGTTTGCCCCATTCATTGCACCGATCACAGTGACCGGAAGGGGGTACAATGCCAGCAGAGAGCCAATGTTTTTCTTCATAGATTATTCCTCCTGTTGCTTTACTTTTTGAAGTTTGTGCCGCAGATAGTCCAGCTGCCGCAGCTGATTTTCCCGTAGATGAATTTCCTCCAGTGCAGCCTTACGCCGTGCATTCAGCATTTCCAAACGCTGCTCTACGGTGTGGCTGTCATCCAGAAGCAGCTGCATATAGGTTTCCACTTCCTGACTTTCAAAGCCTACCTCGTGCAGCGTCATAATCATGCTCATGCGCTCCAGATCTTCGTCGTCATACTGCCAGACTCCCATGATTTTCTTCACGCTGGAGCAAAGCCCGAAGCGTTCATATTCTTGCAGCGTTTCCAGTGGGATCTGATAGCGTCTGCTTGCTTCCTCAATCGTCATTTCCTTCTCCTTGTGCAAAAAAATGTAGGTATCCCAATTGGAATACCTACATTGTATCGTCTGTTATTAAAAATGTCGAATACCTATATTACATTCTGAGAAATGCTCAAATCGTATTTCTCAGCCACTTGATAAAGCAATCGGTTGCCTGTGCCTGAAATTGATTCTTCTTCCATACAACGACCGCTCCGGTTTCTACCGCAGAAGCAAATGGAACAAATATCAGCTCCTCATAAAAACTGCCCAGATCAAAGCACAGCGCCACCCCGGCATTTTGCCGCACCAGAGCGGCGGCGTTCAGGATTAAGTTATAGGTTGCAGCAATCTCAAGCCGGTCATATGTTTCACCAAACCATGCCGACAGTTCGTGCCGGACAACCTCTCTCCGGGGAATGAGCAGCGGTACCCTCAGCAAATCTTCCGGAAAAACCGACGGTTTCTGTCCGAGGGGAGAGTCCTTCCGCACCAGAACGCCCCATTTTTCCTTCCATGGCATACGAATGAAATCGTACTTGCCAATATCCACCGGCTCCATCAAAAGTCCCATGTCCAGAAGTCCGGCTTCCATCCGCTCCTTGATGTCGTCTGCTGTGGCGCTGTAGAGGCTAAACTGTACCAGCGGATATTTCTGACGGAAAGCGGTCATCTGCTCGGCCAGCAGGGTCATATTCCGGGTTTCACCGCAGCCAATGGAGATCTCGCCGGAAATATCCTGCTCCCTGTTTGTGAGCTCCTGCATGGTTCGATCCGACAGGGCAACCAGTTCCTGTGCCCGTCTTTTCAGGAGCATCCCATCTTCTGTCAGGGAAATATTATATTTTCCACGCCGAAACAACGTCACGCCCAATTCCTGCTCCAACTGCTGCAACTGCCGGGAGAGCGTTGGCTGGGTCACATGAAGCAGCTGTGCGGCTTTTGTAATGTTTTCTTCTCTGGCCACCATGAGAAAATAGCGTAATACACGCAGCTCCATGGAGCAATCACCGCCTTTCCTGCTTTTCATTATATTAATCCATTCTATTCATTTCAAGCATAACTGCCATCAAGTTATACAGCTTTTGTTTTTTTGATGCTGCATTTCCTGCAGGGTAGAAAGAAAGCCATAAGCTAAACTCAATTTTCAGAACAGCAGTTCCCCACCATGAATAGTCAAGGAACAGGGACAATTCTCTATACGGCTGAAATTTACCGTTTGGGGACAGGAACTTCTGTTCCATGTTTTTGAAAAAATAGACCAAAAAAGGGCAGGTCATTTTCTTGTGACCTGCTAAAGTCTACTATAAGTTCATGCTTTGAACAAGTATTTCTTTTATATTCTTCTATTTACAGCCTGTTCACTGCCTTGTATAATGGAAGCAGGCAGTTCCTGCTGCTGGGTAGCTTCCATCTCCGAAAGGGGGTGGTATAACATGAGTACATATGAGACACTTTCTTTGATGATAGCGTTTGGGGTACTTGTTGTTATGATTACAGGTACAAAAAAATAGTCACCCGCCTCCCAAGCTCAGTGACTATTTTTAATTAAGCTATTAACTTGGAAGCCACTCACTGGAGTGAACTGCCTTTTTTGTACCTTTATTATAATCCAATTCTACCACATATGTCAATCATGGATTTTCTTTATACTTCCCAAAGGATGTCTAAAGGTATATCTGGAATTTCCAAAATGCTTCAGTGCGTATTCCAGGGGCAAACGATTCTGACGAAAAAAATAGCAGTCAGACATGCTCCAGTGCCAGTAATTCCGAAGCTGCCTTCGCATCCTTTACTCTTATTAGATTATCCCATGCATCTTCCTTCCCAAGCAAACTCATCCCACCATGCCACACGAGACAATCATTAGATGATGAATCAGAATATTCGGAGTCAACCTTGTCCAGGTTCTATATTCGCAGTCATCACAATACCTTTTTTCCCTTTTTGCTTTGGGCATAGGGCAGTGTTCCAACGATTATCACATTGAGGATAGTAATTCCCATTTTTAGCTCTTTTTGCAAATACATCTTTCCCGCCCAAAACATGGAGAAAAATCGGGTTGCCAGATTTGTGCCAATATATTGCTGACTGATTCTGGCTCCTTGATCCAAATCGTATTCCGCGGCAGAAAGCGCGTCTGAGAATACTTCACTTTCAGAATATGGTATGGCCGCTTTATTAAGAAGGGCTCTAAGTTTTCTGTTCTCAGCCTGCAAATCTCTGACTAACTTCCCGATGGAATCAAAATCATAAGCCCCTATATTCATGCAACTCCCTCTTTTTATATCTGCGGTTCCAACTAACCGCCCTTAATGTCAACCCTGCCTTTTTAGACCCTCCCCGTCTTTACCGCCCGGAACAACCAGCCGCTTCACATCCGTATCAAATTCATCCCCTGTCACCAATGAAACCGTATATCTTTCATCGAATAAATCAATCAGGTTTTCCACGTCCCTGAAGGTGTGCAGATAAATTTGTCCGCCGCGTATATCAAATACCCCCTGCCAGCGGGGGACTGTATTCACCCTCTGTATCAGTTCTTCCGCTGTCTTTTCCACCACATGGTAATGCTTAATCCGCATCATCTTGCGGGAATATTTGGTCTGGTTCCGCTCAATATAGGCCGTTAATTTTTCACAGTTGATCACCAGACGGATATCTGAAATATCAGACACCGCCTTTTTGGCCGATGCCTTGATGAAGTCATTGAACCCGAAATGTCTCTGCATCAGGCCGATATCTTTGGTGACGATTGTGTCCCCTATGATGAGCAGGTCTACTTTTCTTGTGATTACAAAGAGCTGTTCCGGCATTTCCACAAAACAATCGGTCTGTTCCGTATCTAATATCCGGGCAAAAAAGTGCTGGTTTTTCTTATTGGGGATTGTGGCGGGAAGTATATACTGGTAGGCCCAGATACTGTGAAGGCCCCTTCTGAAGCGGAAGAGTATGGCATCGGCCTTGTCCCTGTCGTCCATGCAGAAAGGCCCCATCTGTTCTTCCGGGGTATTTAAAAGCTCAAACGGTTTGTAATCGTCATCCTGCTTTATGATATAAAAAATATTCTGATTGCCCCCCGCTTGTTCAGCCATTGCATATTCTGCCTCATCATCAAGATACAGTTCCCTGATACTCTTGACGATGGAGTTTTGGACTTTATGCTTAAAATCGTTTTCCCTGCCGGTAGGGCCCTCATAAAAGGTGAAATGCTTAATAGGCGGATTCCTGGTTTTCATCATAATGAACATATCAAATCCAAATTCATCATCCGCAAACAGTTCCGCCAATGAATTTACAATTATTTCCTTTGACGTTTTTTCGGCAACATCTTTCTTACCATGTTCTCTATGTTCTCTTTGGTTTTCCATTGTATTTTTCTCCGCTATTTCAGTTTTTATTGTACATCAGGCAGACATCATCCGATATATACTTCCATTTCACTATTTTTTCCTCTGCAATGCCTGTTTTGCACACTGCAATCATGGTTTTATCCTTACAGCCGTCTATGACAGGATTGATGAAGTGGAATTTGTATATCCTGTAACCCAACAGGGTCAGTATAGGGTTCTGATAATACAGATGGGTGGTCCACATCAAGCGGATGACCAGCCCTAAAATACCGGTAAAAATGATGAACCCCTTTAAGGTCTCCACGTCATCCAGCAAAAGAGGCAGCACAAAAGTCATGAAAAACGTGATTCCGGAATCCGTTATCTCTTCTTCAATCACGACTTTTTCGCCTGCATCCACAAATCCGGACATCTGCATGCTCTTAAACTGGCACATGGCGGTTATGCTGTAAAGGGAGCATGCCAATGAAGCGATAGTGACGGCAAACGGACCCAGGTACGGGTGGTTCCATATCCGGTTTATGACACTGAATTCCCCCTGCATCAAAGAACGGATGAAATGGCATATGCCGGATATCATCCTGTAGTCAGAATATTTTATGAAAATTAAAATAAACAGCGGAAGGAAGGACTGAATGACAAGCTTCCTTTTCAGCTTTAAGTTTTGTTCCCCCATAGTTTCCTTTTGCCTCCCGTTTTTGGCATGAATAAAATACCTTATATATATATGTTCCATGACTACAGTCTACTATAAATCCGGGAGATGAACAAGGAAACTTTGAACCTTAAGCCGCACTTTTCAAACATGCTCTAGTGACAAATCACCTTGCCCTGTGTTATACTGAAATTGAAAAAACATCAGCCAATTGACGGGATATGGAAGGACGACCTTTACATGCAGACATTGAACCAGGACATAAAAGACCGTACATTTAAGCCTGTATACCTTCTGTTCGGTGAAGAGGCCTTCTTAAAGAAAAGTTATAAGAGCCGCCTGAGAGAAGCCCTTACCGGCGGGGATACCATGAATTATAATTATTTTGAAGGAAAAGGGATGAATGTGAACGAAATCATCGGTCTTGCGGACACCATGCCCTTTTTTGCGGAGAAGCGCCTTGTACTGATGGAGGACAGCGGATTCTTTAAAGGCGGGGCAGGAGCGGACGAGCTGACTGAGTATATGGGAGGAATCCCTGAATCCACCTGTCTTATATTTGTGGAATCGGAAGTGGACAAGAGGAGCAGACTATATAAGGCAGTGAAGAAATACGGCTATGCTGCGGAACTGAGTCATCAGGAACCGGCCCAGCTTGCCAGATGGGCGGCAGGCATCCTGTCTAAGAACGGCAGGAAGATTACCGGCCGCACCATGGAATTCTTTTTGAGCAAGGCAGGGGATGACATGGAGAACATCAGCTCGGAGCTGGAAAAGCTTATAAGCTATACTCTCGGCCGTGAGGTAATCACAGACGAGGACGTGGAAACCATCTGTACCACCCAGGTAACCAATAAGATATTTGACATGATAACAGCCATTGCAGCACGGCAGACCCGCAAGGCCATGGACCTCTATGAGGATCTTCTGACGCTGAAGGAACCGCCCATGCGCATCCTTTTTCTTATAGCAAGGCAGTTTAATCAAATCCTTCAGGTCAAGGACCTGATGGGAAAGGGGATGGATAAAAGTACCATAGCGTCCAGGCTCAAGCTTCAGCCCTTTGTGGTGGGAAAAATCATGCTGCAGGCCAAGACATTTACCAGGGAACAGATCCTGTCGTATGTGAATCTCTGTGTGGATGCCGAGGAAGGTGTTAAGACCGGAAAGCTGCAGGACCGGCTGGCAGTGGAACTGCTCATAGCAAACAAATATGAATAAAAATAAGAGGAATGAAGGCGATGGATATGATGGAGACAATTGAACTGGAAGATTTAGGGGATCAGGCCAGGCAGGTGCTGGAGGAGCTTATGGAGGTGGCCCGCCTGAAGCCGGGACAGATTCTGGTGGTAGGCTGTTCGTCCAGCGAGATAGACAGCTTTAAGATTGGGTCCCACTCAAGCGCGGAGATAGGGATGGCTGTGTATACGGCTCTTTACCAGGAACTAAAGCCAAAGGGAATTTATCTGGCTGCCCAGTGCTGCGAACATTTAAACCGTGCCCTGATTCTGGAGGCAGAGGCAGCTCAGGCTTACGGCTATGAACCGGTGAATGTGGTTCCCCAGCTAAAGGCCGGAGGTTCCTTTGCCACGGCTGCGTATGCTACCCTGGAACATCCTGTGGCAGTGGAGCACATCAGTGCCCATGCGGGAATTGATATAGGCGATACCCTCATTGGCATGCACATGAAGGACGTGGCAGTCCCGGTGCGGATTAAGACAAAAGAGATAGGAAGCGCCCATGTGGTATGCGCCAGGACCAGACCTAAGTTTATCGGCGGTATCAGGGCCCGTTACGACGAGGAAAATATGTAAGGATCGCAGCCGGTTACTGACATAGAATATGAAAATGGGATATGAGGAGGTATGGTTATGAACAGAGCAATTACAATCAGCCGCGAGTACGGCAGCGGAGGACGGGAGATTGGCGAAAAACTGGCTCGGAGATTGGGAATTCCTTTTTATGATAAGGAATTGATAGCCATGATTGCGAAAGAAGGAAATATTGAGACTTCCGTATTAGAGGCCAACGATGAGGTGGACCCGGATTTTGATAATTATTCACCGCGGCAGGTTCCGCCGGACTACCAGATTGCCATGACCCAGCGCATTTATGCGGCCCAGGCAACCGTCATCCGCAACCTGAACGACAAGGGGCCGTGCGTTATTGTGGGGCGCTGTGCAGATGCCATACTTCCGGACGCTGTTAATATCTTTGTATTCTCAGATATGGAAAACCGTATTAACCGTATCATGTCCCTGAATCCCGGACTCACCAGAGAGGAGGCCAAGGCCAGCATCCTGGCAGTGGACAAGAGGCGCAAGGCATACCATGTATGTAAAGCCGGTACCCGGAAGAAAACATGAAAAATCCCAGGCAGGAAAAGCAG
>ENA-ORUW01000926-ORUW01000926.1-human-gut-metagenome-genome-assembly--contig:-NODE-926-length-23843-cov-16.739028_pt1 | contig 23843 bp, 16 predicted proteins | sample MGYA00242088_ERZ509227 | MGnify/ENA primary metagenome ERZ509227 (study PRJEB26280, sample SAMEA2338816) | human gut metagenome | biome: human gut; feature: human-associated habitat; material: faeces... | reverse complement strand
CCGACATCGAGGTGCCAAACCCCTCCGTCGATATGAGCTCTTGGGAGCCGCTGCTCCTGAACCGGTTAAACCGATTCCTGTAGAACCAGTCGTTGTTGAAATCACCAAGTCGGTAGAGGTCGTATCTCCCAAGCCTGAGCTCAACCCCAAACCCGAGTCTGAACCGTCCGCAATAATATCTTCTGCATCGCCTATTTTAGCAGAACGGATAAAACCGGCTACTGATCTGCGGCATGCTATCAGTCTGAATGATTCATTCCGTTTTGCACGTGAGATTTTTGGCGGTAATACTGCCCGTATGAATGAAGTAATACACCAATTGGGTGCTGCTCCTTCATTGGAAAAGGCATTGGAACTCTTTTCTTCTACCGTTAATCTTGATGAAGAGAATGAAACGGTGGTTGATTTTATAGAACTTCTTAAGAAATACTTCAGCTAAAGCAATTACGGATATGGGAAAACTTTATGTAGTGCCTACTCCGGTAGGAAATTTGGAAGATATGACATTTCGGGCTATTCGTATTCTGAAAGAGGCGGATTTGATTCTTGCCGAAGATACGCGTACTTCCGGAATATTATTGAAGCACTTCGAGATAAAGAACGCAATGCAGTCTCATCATAAATTTAATGAACATAAAACGGTAGAAAGTGTTGTAAATAGAATAAAGGGCGGTGAGACTGTTGCATTAATTTCGGATGCCGGTACTCCAGGAATTTCCGATCCGGGTTTTTTGGTGGTTCGCGAATGTGTCCGTAATGGTATAGAGGTGCAATGTTTGCCGGGAGCTACGGCTTTCGTTCCGGCATTGGTGGCTTCAGGATTGCCAAATGAGAAGTTCTGTTTCGAGGGTTTTCTTCCTCAGAAAAAAGGTCGGATGACACGCTTGAAAAGGCTGGCAGAAGAACATCGAACAATGGTTTTCTATGAGTCTCCCCATCGGTTGGTAAAAGCGTTGACGCAGTTTTCTGAACATTTTGGGGCGGAACGGCAGGCGTCTGTCTCTCGTGAGATATCCAAGATACATGAAGAGACAATACGAGGTACTCTCACCGAATTGGTAGAACATTTTACAGCCAACGAACCGCGTGGTGAAATAGTAATTGTAGTAGCAGGAATAGACGATTAAATAACTTCATTAACAAAACGTAAAACAAAAGCGTATGAAAAAGTTAGCAGTTTTAATTGTGTGTGCAGCCGTAATGGCTTCATGTGATAGCTTTTCTGGTGGCAGTAAAGACCAGTTGAAAGCTGAAAACGATTCTCTTTTAATGGAATTGACTCAGCGTAATGCTGAACTGGATGAGATGATGGGGACTTTCAATGATATTTCGGAAGGATTTCGCCAAATAAATGCGGCAGAGAGCCGTGTGGATTTGCAACGTGGAGCAGTGGCAGAGGGTTCTCTGAATGCAAAGCAACAGATAGCATCGGATATTGAATTCATTCGCAAACAGATGGAGGAAAACAAAGAACAGATTGCTAAACTGCAGGCTATGCTGAAAAATAGCAAAACAAACTCTTCTCAATTGAAGAAAGCTGTTGAATCTTTGACGCAAGAGTTGAATGCAAAAACTCAGCGTATCGAAGAACTACAGGCAGAACTGGCTTCCAAGAATATTCGTATTCAGGAATTGGATGCCGCTGTAACAGATTTAAATGCGGTTAAGAGTGAACTGACTGCAGAAAATGAAGCGAAAGCTAAGACTGTGGCAGAACAGGACAAGGCACTTAATACTGCGTGGTTTGTGTTCGGTACAAAGAAAGAACTGAAAGATCAGAAGATTTTGAGTGGCTCCGGCCTGTTCAAAAAAGGATCAGTACTGAAAGACGGTGATATCAATAAGGATTATTTTACTCAAATTGATATTCGTACCACCAAAGAAATAAAGCTGTATTCTAAAGATGCTGATGTTCTGACTACTCATCCAACAGGCTCTTATGCTTTGGAAAAAGATGATAAAGGTTTGCTGACTTTGAGAATAACCAACCCGAAAGAGTTTTGGAGTGTCTCCAAGTATTTGGTAATTCAGGTGAAATAGTTACTTGATTGATAATTGGATAGGGCTGTTTCAAAAGTGCGTTTGTGAATCTGCTTTTGAAACAGCCTTTTTATTATTCTTTTTATGTCTTATAAAAATCTTTTTTTTGATTTAGACGATACGCTTTGGGCCTTTTCTCTTAACGCTCGTGATACATATGAGGAGATGTATTGGAAATATGAGTATAACCGTTTCTTTGATTCTTTCGAACATTATTATTCGCTTTACCACCATCGTAATCTGGAACTGTGGGCTGAATATGCCGATGGAAAGGTGACGAAAGAAGAATTAAATCGTCAACGTTATCTCTATCCTCTTAAAGCTGTAGGAATATGTGATTCTGCTTTGGCAAAGGCATATGAAAAAGATGCTCTGGCTGCTATTCCTACCAAAAGCAAATTGATGCCTCATGCGCGTGAGGTGTTGGAATATCTTTCATCCAAATACAATTTGTATATTCTTTCAAATGGATTTAAGGAACTCCAGTCTCATAAAATGCATTCGTCAGGGATTGATAAATATTTCAAGAAGATAGTCCTTTCCGATGATATTGGAGTTTTAAGATCGGAAGAGATCTTTTATTTTGCCCTTTCGGCAACCCAATCCGAGCTGAAAGATTCGTTGATGATTGGGGATAGTTGGGAAAATGATATAGCTGGAGCTGCCGGAGTAGGGATGCATCAGGTGTTTTATAACTTGTCCGGTCGTATGGACTTACCTTTTATGCCTACTTATCAGATTTCTGATTTGAAAGAGTTGTTGGATTTATTGTAACATTGATAGATTAGTTGTACTTTTGTTTCTAATGATAACCGTATAAAACTACCATTATGGAGACTCTTATTCCTTTTGCTTTGTTGTGTTTTACCTCTTTCTTTACGTTGACTAATCCTTTGGGCACAATGCCTGTTTTTTTGACGATGACGCAGGGAATGACGGATAAAGAACGTCGTTCCATTGTCAGTCGTGCAACTTTAGTGTCATTTATAACTTTGATGGTCTTTGTTTTTGCCGGACAGTTCCTTTTTAAGTTTTTCGGAATTTCTACAAATGGATTTCGAATTGCTGGCGGTGTTATCATTTTCAAGATAGGTTTTGATATGTTGCAAGCACGTTATACTCCCATGAAGTTAAAAGATGAGGAGATCAAAACGTATGCGGATGATATCTCAATAACTCCCTTGGGTATTCCGATGTTGTGTGGACCTGGGGCGATAGCAAATGCGATCGTATTGATGCAAGATGCACATTCTTTTGAAATGAAAGGGATACTTATAGGTACTATTGCCCTTATTTATTTTCTTACTTTTTTGATATTGAGAGCTTCTACTCGTTTGGTTAATATATTGGGTGAAACCGGTAATAACGTGATGATGCGTTTGATGGGGTTAATTTTGATGGTGATTGCTGTGGAATGTTTTGTCAGCGGAATGAAGCCTATATTGGTGGATATAATTAAAGAAGGGTGCTTGGAGATGATTAAATAATAGGGTAATTCTATTATAAAAAATCCCTTTATTCTAGCGATTTATGAAAATGCAAACTAAAATAAAGGGATTTGTTAATAGGGTTATTTACCTCCGTTTATCCATGTCTTTTCAGAATAGATATAAGAACCGTCGCCATAGGCCTTTTTCACATTCGGATTGCCGATGACTGCGCTGTTGCCGTAGGGTAGACGTTCTGGGTAACGGTTGATACCGCTTTGGGCATTTCTCGGATTAGTCAGTATTACATACTCTTCACCCATTGCTTTCAAACGACGTAAGTCGTTGTAAGTTTCTACTTGTTCATCCAGTGCTTGTGCCACATACTTCTGTTCGAAAAGTTTTTGGAGTGTCGGTGCACCCAAAGACGATGCATAGGCTTTTGCTGTTGCAGCAGCAGCTGGTACAGTGGTTTCATCTCCAAACCAAGTCAGAATTTCCGTAACAGAAGCCTCTACTGCTTTTTGATACGCTGAGGTGGCGTCAACGTTTGAACGCAGCTGAACTTCTGCCTGAATAAAATAGAGTTCGGCTTTACTCATGATATGAATGGGTTGTGAACCGAACAAATACCACGTTGGCTGATATTTCATTACTCTGGCGTCATCTACTGTCTTAGCAGTAGTTTCATCTCCCGGAATATAAGCTTCTCCTAAAGCATTCAGATAATAATCTAAACGAGGGTCATCTGTAGCTTCCATCAGACTTGATACTGTCTTTGAAGGTGCTGTGTATTGACGGCTGAAAACATAGGCGCTCCATGGATTGTCGCATGTGGAACCATTAAATCCTGTAACCGTAAATCCTTCGAATCCATTGTCTATTGCTTGTTGTACGGATGTTGCTACTTCGGAAAGTACATTAGGTTCTACCGCCAGCTTATGTAACAGGTAGCGTGCTTTCAGAGCATGAGCGGCTGCCAGCCACTTAGATGCGGCCCCTTTGTAGGCAATGTCTTGGTTGCCGGCATTGGTCATACTTTTACCTTTTTCCAAGTTATCGATAGCCTTGTCGAGTGTAGCCAAAATGCCGGTATATACATCTTTCTGTGCATCTAATTTGGGTTGTAGGTTGCCTTGTCCTTGTACAGCTTCGCTATAAGGGATGTCGCCGAACATATCAGTCAGGACACCGAAGTTTACGGCTTCTAATATTTGTGCCATTCCCAGTATATCAAACTGTCCTACATTACCCGGTACCTCATTCTCTATTTTGCTCTGCATTTGGCGTATATTCTGCAAGTTGCCATAGGTGGAGTTCCATACATTATTAAAGGTCGTAGAAGCTGCCCATTCGCTTGAGTTGCGCATTTCGGCAAACATTAATTGGTTGTTTCCCATACCTACCTCTTGTTCGTTGAGTGAGGAAAGATAAAAGGCGAAGTCGCCCGCGCCTTGTCCTGGAACACCTTCAGTTCGCCCTTCAGGCGGGTGACCTCGGCATCAAGGGCCGGGACTTTGCCAGCCTCCGTTTCCAGCAGTCCGATTTCACGCAGGAAATCGTCATCCGTCGCACAGTTCTTGAACCGCGGACGTCTCTTGAGTTCGTCTAAATTCATGCTATTCTCGTTTTGTGGCTTGTGCAGCCGGTTATTGAATATTTGAAATACTTGTTCGGGGGTACTGTCCTCCGGTACCGGGTCAGCGTCATAAATACCGTCGATAAGCCCCAGCGCCAGCGCTGCCATAGAGAAATCAATCGGTCCCATAACCTGATCTGCCATCTCTACTACAGCCACCTCAATACCGGCATGGTGAAGGTTCTCGGCCATTTCCAACCCGATAAAACCACCTCCTACTATCACCGCTTTCTTTATCTCATGGCTCTGCATATAAGCCTTGATGCGGTCTGTATCTGCCACATTCCTCAGGGTAAAAATTCCTTCATTATTAATTCCCGGCAAAGGAGGACGCACTGGCGATGCCCCCGGGGAAAGCAACAATTTATCGTATGTTTCAGTATATTCTTTTCCGTCCGAAGTACGTACCTTTACTTCCTTACGGGCAGTATCAATTGCCATAACCTCCGAACGTACCCGCACATCGATGCGAAAACGAGTGGAGAATGCTTCCGGAGTCTGTACAAACAAGCGGTCGCGCTCCTGAATTACCCCACCTATATAATAAGGTAAACCACAATTGGCATAAGAGATATATTCTCCACGCTCAAACAGAATGATTTCAGCCTTTTCTGTGTTTCTCCGAATACGGGCAGCCGCAGTGGCTCCACCTGCTACCCCACCTACAATTACATACTTCATATCTATTTATTTTCTTTGTTATTATTTTCTAATGGAAACTTTTTGCAAAGAAAATAAATAATTACATAAAGAATAAATTTCCAATGGAAAATATTTACCAATTAAGCATTATTAAGGGAAATCGTCTCTTTCTAAGCTAATTTCTGGTAAGCCAGTCGCGGAGTTCCATTACGCACATAGATAATTCCACAATACACAAAGCCTGTAGAAAGCAGCAGATGTTGCATCACCTTGTTGTCTGCATGGGTATCGGCACGCAGGCACGGCCACTGACGGAAGCACCAGTCCACACACAGTTTTCCTATCCCCTTGCAGGAACCGTCGGATGCCAGCCGATGAATCACATAATAGGGAGAGTCGTCTCGCCATTCCCCGTTTTCAATGCGTGCATACGTCGGATCGGGTCCCTGAATGAAACAGAAGGTAGCCACTGCTCTTCCATCTCCCGTTACACACACATAACAGTGAGAAGCCTCTATTTCCTCCTGTATCATCTCCCGCTGGGGATAGCCGTTAATCCACTGATTAGGGTTTCCCGTACGACACATGAAACGACGGGCTTCTTCAAATATCTCCATCAAACGGTCCAAATCATCCAATGTAGCCTTGCGTATCTGTAAATTCATAAGTCCTTTCTATTTTGATAAACCGACGCAAAACTAATGGTTTTCTTCTGTTTTATAGAGCAGGTTTCTTGTTTTTTTGAAATAATGTTGTACCTTTGTGACAACTTCAAAAACAAATGGGGCATTAGCTCATCTGGCTAGAGCGTTTGACTGGCAGTCAAAAGGTGGCAGGTTCGAGTCCTGTATGCTCCACTTTTTCTTTTCTACTCCACTTGACTTTTCCCTGATTAAATATAAAAACAGACCTTGTCTGACTTATTCAATTTATTATTATGTACAGTATTTTAATCATAGAAGACGATAAACGAGTAGCCGATTTGCTAAAAACCGGACTAGAAGAAAATGGCTATCACACCATGGTGGCATACGATGGAGCCATGGGGCTTCGTCTGTTCCAATCTCACTCTTTCCAGCTGGTTATTTCAGATATTATTCTTCCCAAATTGGATGGCTTTGAACTCTGCAAAGAAATACGCAAAGCAAATCCGCATATCCCTGTACTTATGCTGACAGCCTTGGGATCAACCGACGACAAACTCGACGGATTTGATGCAGGTGCAGATGACTACATGGTAAAACCTTTCGATTTTCGGGAACTGAACGCACGCATTAAAGTACTTCTGAAAAGAAAAGCAGAAGCAACTGTATCTGTTGTTGCTCCCGAGAAACTTACCTACAAAGACTTGCAAATTGATACCAACCGCAGGGAAGTGATGCGCCAAGGTAGCCTCATCCGCCTATCTCCGAAAGAATACAACCTGCTTACTTACATGGTGCAGAATGCAGAACGGGTCATCAGCCGGATAGAAATTGCCGAAAAGGTCTGGAATACCCACTTCGATACCGGTACCAACTTTATCGATGTGTACATCAATTACCTGCGCAAAAAGATAGACAAAGACTTTGAAACCAAACTGATTCACACCAAACCAGGAATCGGATTTATTCTTACTGACGAAAAGCCATGAAAATTAAAACCGCACTTACGCTCAAAAATACCGGAGTCATAGCTGTGGTATTTCTGCTTTGCATGACCTTAATCTATCTGGTCAGCGAGCATATCCGAAGCAATACCTTCTTCCATAACCTGAAGAGTGAAGCTGTCACCAAAGTACATCTGTTCCTGCAAAACCAGGTAGATGCCGACATCATGCAATCCATCTACCTGAATAATAAGGAGTTTATTAATGAGGTGGAAGTGGCTGTATATACCACAGACTTCCACATGCTCTACCACGATGCCATCGACAATGACATTGTCAAAGAGAATCCGGAAATGATTGCCCAGATTCTTCAACAAAAGGAAATTGAATTTTATATCGGAAAATACCAGGCCATCGGGATGGTTTATCCTTTCAACGGACAGACTTATATTGTAACGGCTGCAGCTTACGATGGTTACGGACACACCAACCTGCTGGAACTTCAGAAAACATTGGTTATCCTGTTCTTTATCGGCCTCCTGCTTTTATTTATTACCTGCTATTTCCTGGTTCGGGCATCTTTAAAACCTATCCGAGAAATCGTAAAAGAAGCAGAAACGATTACCGCTTCACGTATTGACCAGCGTCTGCCTGTAAGAAACGAGAAAGACGAATTAGGAGAATTAAGCCAGGCCTTCAATGAACTATTGGAGCGACTCGAAATTTCATTCAACTCCCAGAAAATGTTTGTCAGCAACGTGTCTCACGAAATGAGAACCCCGCTGGCTGCCCTTATTGCGGAACTGGACTTATGTCTGCAGAAGGACCGTACAGAAGCACAATATCGCCAAGCCATGCAGAACGTGCTACTAGATGCCCGACGAATGACAAAACTGATTGACGGGCTGCTTAATCTGGCTAAAGCAGATTACCAGAAAGAACAGATCAAGATGCATGAAATTCGGTTAGACGAATTGTTGCTCGATACACGGGAAATCATTCTTCGTGCCCATCCGGAATACCATATCGAACTGATTTTTGAACAGGAAGATGCGGAAGACGACCGGATGATTACCGTCATGGGTAATGACTACCTGCTGAACATCGCCTTTGCTAACTTGATTGAAAATAACTGCAAGTATTCAGACGACAAATCTTCTTTCATCCAGATTTCCTACTGGGATAAATGGACCATTATCCGCCTGTCGGATGACGGAATTGGTATGTCGGATGCAGAAAAAGAAAAGATTTTCACCTTGTTCTACCGAGGAGAACAAGAACAGCATGCGGAAGGACATGGCATCGGTATGGCGCTTGCACAGAAAATCATCGCCCTGCACCAAGGCAGTATAGCCGTACATTCAAAACAAGGAGAAGGAACGACCTTCATCATCGAACTTCCTCACATTTAATCTTTTAACGCATCCATTCAAAGAAAAATAAACTATATTAGAGTGGTATTAGAAAATTAGTCTCACAAATTCTAATAGTTTTCTAATACCACTCTAATATTTCTCTAACAGTCTCTGTCGGGGGCATTGCCTACTTTTGCCACGTGAAAAGAAAACATAGTAATCACCCTATGAATTTTAATGATCATGTGGAAGAAAAGAAAAAGTAGCACCACATTCACCTTCAATGGCGAAAAGGTATTTTTAGCAGCAAGCCAGACACTAGGCACAGTTTTCAGCTATTTCCAGACAAGCCGTATCGGACTTACACAAGAAGAAGTGGAAGCCAGACAGTCTCTCTATGGGAAGAACGAAGTGGAACATGAGCAGAAAAAGAACCCCATATCGACTTTCATCAGAGCTTTTATCAATCCTTTTATCGGCGTACTCACGGCACTGGTCATCATTTCTTTTGTGCTCGACGTACTGTTGGCCAACCCAGGTGAACAGGACTGGACAGCCATTATAATCATCCTGACCATGGTTATCGCCAGCAGCATACTGCGTTTCTGGCAAGAGTGGAAAGCCAATGCCTCCAGTGAAGCTTTACTGAAAATGGTGACCAATACCTGTTACGTAAGACGAGCTGGTAACCAAGATGAAGAAATCAACATTGCAGACCTCGTTCCTGGAGATATTGTCATGATTGCTGCAGGAGACATGATTCCTGCCGACATGCGTATCATCGAAGCAAAAGATTTGTTTGTAAGCCAGTCTTCCCTGACGGGAGAATCAGACCCGATAGAGAAACGTCCGGAAGCCAAAGGAAACAAGCACAGCAAAGGAAGTGTAATTGAGCTGGAAAACATCTGCTTCATGGGCTCTAATGTAGTCAGCGGATCGGCTACCGGTATCGTGTTTGCAACCGGCAACAGTACGTATTTGGGCACCATTGCCCGCAGCATTGCCGGACACCGTGCGGCTACAGCTTTCGACAAAGGAATCAGCAAAGTCAGTTTCCTGCTGATACGATTCATGCTCATCATGATTCCGTTCGTTTTCCTGGTAAACGGTGTGACTAAAGGCGACTGGCTAGAAGCATTTATATTTGCCGTATCGGTAGCCGTAGGTCTTACCCCTGAAATGCTCCCGATGATTGTTACTGCCAACCTAGCCAAAGGTGCCGTAGCCATGTCAAAGAAGAAAACCATTGTAAAAGACCTGAATGCCATTCAGAACTTCGGAGCGATGAACATTCTCTGCACGGACAAAACCGGTACCCTTACCTGCGACCAGATTGTATTGGAAAAGTACATCAATGCCGATGGAAGCAACGACGAAAGTCGACGCATCTTGCGCCACGCTTATTTCAACAGTTTCTTTCAGACCGGATTAAAGAACCTGATGGACAAAGCCATTCTGTCGCACGTAAAGGACTTATCCTTAGAATACCTGAAGGATAATTATACAAAGGTAGATGAAATTCCGTTTGATTTTACCCGGCGAAGAATGTCGGTAGTGGTAGAAGACCGTCAAGGAAAACGACAGATTATCACCAAAGGAGCCGTAGAGGAAATGCTGGACATCTGCTCGCATGCTGAGTTTGATGGAGAGGTGCACCCCATGACCATCGAACTGAAGAACAAGGCACGCGACATCATTGAACAGATGAACAAACAAGGTATGCGTGTCATTGCCGTAGCCCACAAAAGCTACCTGGACAAGACTTGTGATTTCCGTATCGAGGACGAGAAAGATATGGTACTGATTGGGTATCTGGCTTTCCTGGATCCTCCCAAGCAATCGGCAGCCAGCGCCATCAAGCAATTGCATGAGCACGGCATTGAAATCAAGATTCTGTCTGGCGACAATGATGCAGTGGTTCGCACCATCGCCCGACAAGTAGGTATCCGCACCGACAATGCCCTGACAGGTCCCATTTTCGAAACGATGAGTGAAGAGGAAAAAATGAAAGCAGTCAACCAGACGACCGTATTTTCCAAACTTACTCCGATACAGAAAACGGAAATCATCACCCTGCTTCAGGCGCAACAGCACACGGTAGGCTTCTTAGGTGACGGAATCAATGATGCCGCAGCATTGCGTCAGTCAGACATCGGTATCTCGGTAGATTCTGCAGTAGACATTGCCAAAGAAAGTGCCGACATTATCCTGCTGGAGAAAAGTCTGATGGTACTGGAAGACGGTGTATTGGAAGGACGAAAAACATTTGGCAACATCACCAAATACATCAAGATGACAGCCAGTTCCAACTTCGGAAACATGTTCAGTGTAATGGCAGCCAGTGCGTTTCTGCCCTTCCTGCCCATGCTCCCCATCCACCTGCTAATTCAAAATCTGCTGTACGATATTTCGCAGACCACGATTCCGTTCGACCGGATGGATGCAGAATACCTCCGGAAGCCACGTAAATGGGACGCCTCCGATTTGAGCCGCTTCATGATATTCATCGGCCCCATCAGTTCCATTTTCGACATCGTTACCTATCTGGTGATGTGGTATGCGTTCGGATGCCAAAGCATGGAACATCAGACGCTGTTCCAATCCGGATGGTTTATCGAAGGCTTGCTGTCGCAGACCCTGATTGTGCACATGATACGTACCCGGAAAGTCCCCTTCATACAAAGCTGTGCCTCCTGGCAAGTAACCGGACTTACCCTGCTGATTATGGCCATCGGTATCCTGCTGCCTTTCACTCCGTTTGGAAGCTCTATCGGACTGGAAGCACTGCCATTAAGCTATTTCCCCTGGCTCATCGGTATCCTGTTGTCCTACTGCATACTGACTCAATTAATTAAGAACTGGTATATTCATCGTTTTACCAAATGGTTATGACAAGATTCATGAAACTGTTCCTGTCCTTCGCCGTAGTGTCCTGTCACTACGGCCTGGCTCAGGAGCTTCAAGTAAGCTACACCACAGAACTACAAAGTGATTTCAAACAAGGAAATAACTGGGTTAATCTGCTGAGACTGGATTTCACTCATTCATTAGGCAAACATACGACATTACAAGCCGCCACCATCAGTACAGCCAGAACCCGTACCGAATCACTAGCTGATGATTTTCAGACATTTTCCAACATCGAAGAAGAAAACCATCCGCTTGCCTTCGCTACATTGGGCGTCCAGCAACAGTTCGGTCATTCCTCGCTCTTTTTCGGTATCCGGAACTTGAATGAAGACTATTTCACTTCCCCTGTCACCTCGTTATTCACCAACAGTTCATGTGGTATCTTCCCTACCTTGTCCGCCGATTACCAAATAGCCAATTATCCGGTAGCTTCCGTCGGACTGCATTATGAACTGCAATTCACACGATGGTCCTTACAAACATCGGTATACAACGGAAAAGGTTACTACCGGTTTGCCGGAAAAGAAAACGTATTCCGGTTCTGCCCACAAAGTGACGGAATACTCAGTATCACTTCACTAAACTATCAACAACATGGCAGCAATTATCATGTGGGCTTTGCTCTACATAGCGGCATGTATATGGACTATGAAGAGGGAACTCCAGAAAAGACAAAAAAAGAAAGGAGAAAAATAATCTGGGGATATGCAGAGCAACGTCTTGCTCCCGGTCTGCATGCACTCCTGCAAGGTTCATTCCAGTCAGGTACCTCCAGAGGATGCAAAAGTTATGCCGGCGCAGGTCTCACCTGGCAATGTGGAAAAACAGAAGGCGGACTGTTCACCAACTACACCCGATTTTCCCCTTCATACGAATGGGCCAGTGAATTTACATGGAAAATTCCCTTTTCAGGCAACGGATTTATACAACCCACCTTACATTTCATTCAGCAAGCGGGAGCACACTATCTGATTGGCTTATTGCGTTTCAGCTATGTGCTCCCGGCTACCTGACTTTTATTATTTTACAACAAATTCATCAGTAAACAAGAAACCACCGGCCTCAGGATTGATATCAGCCTGCACGCGTACGTAACGAGCCTCACAACTACCTGTCCAGTCATACGTCTGAATGGTCAACTGTTCGTCCGTAATGGGCAGCGTAGTAGTGATGGTTTTCAAAAGTGTATATTCTTTTCCATCGTTTGAAATCAGGAAGCTGACTTTCTGCGGGAGGAATACACCCGGACCTCTCAACTGCATGAAATCAATAGAAAGCTGCTGAATAGATTGTGATTTTTCCAAATCCACAATCACATCAGCTCCTTTTCCAAGGAATCCCTGCCAGCGCTGGTCGGTATATACCCAACCGCCATGTATGCCGTTAGTCAATGCCGATTCTCCTCCTGCCGGATAAGAATCCGAATAAGGACGTACATATTCCACCTTCTTACCCTTTGCCAGATGATTATCCACGCCCAATGCCACCGGACGGTTTCCTACCTCATTTTGCAAGTCAAAAGTATGGTAGCCCATTGAGTTCAGCACCTTTACTTCCTGCAAAGCCTCTGCATGGAAACGTTTCCAGTCTTTCTGCTCCGGATTTGTCCAGGCAACTTCAGCCAAAGCCAGCAAACGAGGATAAATCATATATTCAGCATGCTCGGGTGTCGGTATATATTCCGTCCACACATTTCCCTGTACGCCCCACACGCAATCCAGTTTATCAGCGGGGAAAGCCTCCGTCACCGGTTCGTATGAATAAACCTTTTCCAGCGGGAGGTATCCTCCGATGGCTTCCGGTTGCGTACGCGGTGCATCCTGATAGCTGTCAAAATAGCAATATGCTCCCGGTGACAAGATGGTACGCAATCCTCTTTTTACCGATTCCGCACCTTTATCTTCTCCACGCCATACCGTTACGGCAGAAGTTTCGTCCAGCTCGCCTGTCAGAATCTCATCCCAGCCAATCATCTTGCGGCCGTTCTCTTTCAAAAACTTCTCAATTCTGGATACAAGATATTCCTGCAATTCACTTTCTTCCTTCATTCCCTCTGCTTTCATGAGTGCCTGACAGTCGGGACATTGTTTCCAATGGTTCGTACTTGCCTCATCTCCACCAATATGGATGTATTCTGAAGGGAACAACTCCATCACTTCTTTCAATACATTGGTCAGGAACTCATAAGTCAGTTCCTTTCCCGGACAAAATTCTCCACCAGGTTTCAAATCACCTCCGCAAGCCAGTTGCGGAAGAGCTGCCAATACTTCTTCTGAGTGAGCCGGCATTTCAATTTCCGGAATCACCGTGATATGACGCTGGCGGGCATATTCTACAATTTCCTTCACATCTTCCTGCGTATAATATCCTCCAGAAGCTCCAAGAGCATCTTGTCTGCAATACGTACGTCCGCCGTTCCACCAGCTTTTCCAGTCTGGGAAAGGACGATAGGCCGTTTCACGCGTCAGTTCCGGATATTTCTTGATTTCAATTCTCCATCCGGCTCCATCCGTCAAGTGCCAGTGGAAACGGTTCAGCTTATACCGTGCCAGCGCATCAATCTGTTTCTTGACAAATTCTTTTGTATAGAAATGACGTGACACATCCAAGTGCATGCCTCGATACGAAAAACGAGGAGCATCTTCTATCGTCACTTCAGGAAGCTGGTACGTATCATTTCCACTCTCACGCGCCAGCTGCACAATAGACTGAAAAGCATAAAACAGCCCCGAAGCTGAAGTAGCCTCAGCCTGAATGCCTTTTTTTGTCACTTTCAAGCGATAGGCCTCTTCTTTCATCTTTGCATTTTTCGGACTGACAAGTTTAAAAGTAATGTCAGCCTTTCCTTTCTTCTTATAAGTCAGCGACAAAGGAGAATTACTCACATAAGATACAAAATCGTCTTTATCAGTTCCTGTCAGGTTACAGGAGAAAGATGCCTGTGCACGAAGCACAAAATGTCCGTCCCCACATACCATCTGCTGAGGATTAGGAATTACATACGTGTCAGATACCGAAGAAGCCATGGCTGAAAAGGCCATTGCCACACAGAAATAAAGGAATAACAAGGATTTCATTTTATAAATTATTTTAGGATACATATTAATAAGAAATTACCCAAGCTTACGATTTCAATGTATGCTTGGGTAAACTTCTTAAATGTAAATATATAAATTTATTATCAGATCACCATAAAATTAAAGTCATAATTTTACCAACCAGGATTCTGTTTAATATTAGGTGCCTTACCAATTTCATCCGTTGGGATTGGCGACAAATAGTGTTTCGGATCCTCAAATATCGGAGTAGGACTCTGACCCACATAACGCTTTTCATAAATAGTCAAAGCTCCATCTTCATTAACACCCACTGTCTCTTTTAAAGCCGCTATATCTTTCTCTGAATATCCAGCTCCTTCTATAATGATACCTAAACGTGGTGCAGTCAATAAATTACCACATTTCCAACGACGGATATCATCATAACGTACTCCTTCAGCAAACATCTCAATACGACGTTCACGACGAATTTCTCGAATCAATTTTGCATTATCTCCTGAAACATTAGGATAAGCAGCTGCTATTACAGGATCATCAAATGGTACAGCCAATTCTAACTTTTTATTAAATCCTACACGCTCACGCAACTTATTGATAGTCTCATTCAAATCAGTCTGAGTGATAGTTCCCAATTCTGCTGCAGCTTCAGCTCGAATCAACATAATTTCACCCAAACGGAAAACTGGAGCATCTTCTGTACCCTGATAATGAGAGGCACTATACTCTGCCGCATTATAAAATTTTACAATCGGATATCCCGTTGCACATCTACTAGGGTTACCCGTATTAGTTACAGAAGCAATATTAGGAGCCAAACCGCCCATGTAATAACAATGATCCACATCATTTACATCTGGAGTTGCTGTTGTCTGAAGCATACGCGGATCACGATTAGCTAATTCAGCAATCAAAGTTGTATGCACCGTATGACCTGAACAGTTACACAAGGAAATAGGCAAACCCGTAGTTGCACACAAGTAAGAATCAGCACAATTCTTGCTCATACCAAGAGGAGTTTCACCAACAAAAATCTGTCGGGTCAAATTATTACCTTTATCAATCCCCGGATCATACGCTTTTGATAAAATCACTTCTGGATTGTTAGACTGATCAGCCAGACAGAATAATTCATGATAAGCTGTTGCCGGACTAGAACCTTCATATAAAGAATATCCATATTCCGGTTTCATTAATTCACAAGCCGCATTATAAGCTTCCTGCAAGAATTTGTCAGGATTTTCAAGTCCATGATATTTACGCCAAGTACCTTCGAACAGACACATACGAGCTTTTAAAGCCAATGCTGCATCCTTACTGATCACTGTCACATCGGTCTTCTTAGGCAACCAGTTGATTGCCTGATCAATATCTCTCAACATATTATCCATTACCAGGATTCGGGAATCACGCGCCTTATACATTTCCTCATCACCAGGATTCATTACATTTTCAAACCAGGGTACATCACCATAGGCTTTTACTTTATTAAAATAATCCAAAGTCTTAAAGAAAAGTATCATCCCTGCATATTTCTGTTTTACCTCCTCACTTTCTGGAGATTTTTCATAATTTGCCAGGAAATCATTACAAGCACGAATATTCTCCCAATTCCATTGAGTACCACTTGCACTAGAAGGTACCGTAGCCAGACCAAAACTTGTTCCATTACGTTCCCATGGCAATACATCATCACTTGTAAAATCTTCGCCCAGCATACCCCAGTCATAACTTTTTGGGGCTCCATATCCCACGATTAACTTTGGATAAAAATCATTACAATATTGTTCCAAAGCAGTTGCATTTGCAATTGCAAAAAACTGATCTTTTCCAATGGCATCCAATGGTTCTCTATCCAAAAAGTTACAACTAGACAACGCCACTGTAAACAAACATCCGGTTAATATAGATATTTTTTTCATACTCATAATTCTTTTAGAACGTTAGATTAATACCAAATGAATAAGAACGGCAGAAAGGATAACTCTTCATATCCGAATTCAATGTACCCACCATTCCATCAGAAGACTTCTGATAAGTATTTCCTGTCATATCTGGATCTACATACTTATATAAACCAGTAGCTTCCCACAAATTCTGACCACTGAAGAAAATCTTCAATTGAGAAATACCTACAGGTTCCAACCATTTTTTCGGAAGTGTATATCCAATAGTCAAGTCACGCAAGCGTATATAAGATGCATTTTGCAGATATTTTGTTTGCGTTTTACGGCTTCGGTCACTATTAAACAAAGGTACAGGATAATATGCATTAGGATTATCTTCAGACCATGAGTTATCTACGTGATAATCATTGATAGCACTGTTCCATACCCCACTAAATCCCCAGAACACCTCATTACCAAGCCACAAATCACGCTTCAGCACTCCTTCAAACAAAGCACGTACATCAAAATTCTTCCAACTTAATCCGAGGTTAATATTAAAACGATAACGAGGAGTTTCATTTCCAATAATAGATTTATCACCATGATTACTCAAGGTATTGATAGGTCCCTTCTCGCTATCACCTTCATTCACCACTCCGTCACCGTTCAAGTCTGCATAACGGATATCTCCCGGAATCCATGTATTTGAAATATAAGACTGACGCTTAGATTGTTCAGCTGCTTCTGCTGCATCCATTATAAAACCATCCGTTGTATAACCCCAGATTTCACCCAAACGCTTACCGACATAAAGATCATTCAACGTTCCGGTAGGATTATCATACTTAGTAATAGTTGAATAACTATCAGAAAGTCCGATTCCTACATTATAGTCCAACGGACTTCCAGCCACATCTTCAATACGATCATTCCAATTCAAAGAAAGTTCCCATCCATTAGTTCTCATACTTGCCAGGTTCTCTTTACCACCACTTGTACCCATAGTATTAGGATAAGCCTTCGAAACCACCATATCAGTTGTATAACGAATATAGTAATCAAAAGAAGCAGTCAAACGATTATTCAACAAACCCAAGTCAAGACCAAAGTTAGCAGTTGTCACCTTTTCCCATGTTACGTTATTATAGGCCAATGTAGCAGGTGTAATACCTGAAGGAATAGCTCCTGAAAGCACATAATTCAAGGTTTCACTTCCAACTGTTCCTATGTAGTCAAAGTTTCCATTTGTTACCTGATTACCTAAGGATCCTACAGAAGCACGAAGTTTAAAGTTGTCAAATATTTTACGTGCTGGTTCAAAGAATTTTTCCTCAGAAACACGCCAACCTAATGAAGCTGAAGGGAAGAATCCCCACTGACTACCTGAAGCATATTTTGAAGAGCCATCATAACGTCCGTTCAATTCCACCAGGTAACGTCCTTTATAGTCATAATTCAAACGGAAGAACGCGCCCTGAACAGCCCATACAGTAGCTTCTTCAGACAATGTTTCCTTGTCTTTTGCCATATCAATAATAGGGAAGTCGTTCACATACAAATTGGCTGCTACACCATACATATTACTTGTATTTTTTCGTTCCTGGTTATAACCAGCCATTATAGAGAATGAATGATCTTTAATCTGTTTCTTATATTCTGCCCACACATTCAAAGCCTCATAAGTATCATCATACTTTCTCAAGCCTGCTTTATTTGTAGGCATCTTTGCTGTTTGTGAACCATCCGGATTCAACTGATAAATAGTTTTCAAATGCTCACGTTGCGTACGGAAATAACGGTTTCCTGTATAATCTCCCTTAATTGAAAGTCCTTCTAAAGGAGTAATATTAAATGAACCTGTATACCAAATATCATCATACACATTCTTCAAGCGTCCTGCTTCAGCCAAGATACCGGCATAGTTATAATTGAAGTTACTACCTTCCATAGCTGCAAAGTTCTTTCCATCTGGCAAATAAATAGGGATAAATGGGAACGAACGATACACTTCGTAATAAGGAGAACTACCCATATATGCCTGAGTATTAGGCTCATCAGATTCACTTCGATTGTATTTTGCGCGGAAACCTATTTCCAGCCATTTAGTTATCTGCGAAGTAAAATTAAACGACATATTGATACGCTTATAAGTATCTGTACCATACGCTAACAATCCATCCTGTCCTTTGTAACCGATAGAAGCATAATAAGTATTCTTATCTGTACCACCTTGAATACTAGCATTATGCTGCTGCATGAAGGCCGCACTTTTATAAAATTCATCAAACCAATCGGTATTTCCTGCATAAGCCCACTGACCTTTAGCAGTAAACGCTCCCGTTTCATCCAAGAAAGCAGAAGGACGACTTGGATCTTGGCAGTAAGCATGTACAGCATCCACCAATTCCTGACTAAAATAACCACTACCACTAGCATTTGTATTAGCTAATTGTACAGCATCAATCCATTTATCTGAAGAGATACCATCAGGAAGGCGTGACGGCGCAGACCATGAGAAATTATTGTTATAATTCACAGTCACCTTCTGACCTTTCTTACCCTTCTTTGTAGTAATAAGTACCACACCAAATGCAGCACGTGCACCATACACAGCTGCAGATGAAGCATCCTTTAATACAGACACACTTTCTATATCCTGAGGATTCAACAAAGAAATGTCATTGGTTTCTACTCCATCTACCAAAATCAAAGCCGATCCTCCATTTAATGATGTAATACCACGTACATTAAATGTAGCCGTTGCATTTGGATTACCACTTGGCATAGTAATATTCAGGTTGGGAATAGCACCCTGTAAACCCTGAGCCAGATTCGCAATCGGACGATCTTCCAGCATATCACCTTCTGTCATAGCAACAGCTCCTGTCAGATTCACTTTCTTCTGTGTTCCATAACCTACTACTACAACTTCTTCCAAAGCTTGAGAGTCCTCTTTCAAAACGACAGTCAATGGCTTACCATTCCATTTTATTTCCTGAGTCTGAAAACCAATAAAAGAGATTTGAATAACATCTCCGACTTTGACACCAGGTAACGTAAAATTACCATCTAAATCTGTCACCGTACCATTTGTCGTGCCTTTCACAATAATAGAAGCACCGATTACGGTTTCACCTGTAGCATCTTTTACTACACCATTACAATTTTCCTGCTGCTGTCCAATACCTGTCAGACTTTCTGCAAAAAGCGGAGCATTTACACCAAATGAACCACCTAATAACAGCACTAATGCGTGTACTAATCTAAATCTTTTTAGCATAACAACAAAATTTGATTTAAGAAACAAGGCTAGCATTTATACTTTAACCGAAAAATTAGAGATAAGGCTAACATTAACTTTACAAATATAGTAAAATTTTAATAGAACAGCAAACAAACACAAACTTTTTAAAAAAGACCAATAATTAAGATAATAAAGAACAAATCTGCTACAAACTTAAAAAACAAAAACACGATTTATAGATTCAAGACCCCATTTTAAATAAAAACCAGATAAAACCTAGAAGCAAAGACTGAGGTCATTTAGCCTTGTTTTTACATTGACATCTATAAAAAAGAAGGGAATAAAAAAAAGAAAACCCACTGACAATCAGTGGGTTTTCAATAACAAAGCGGAGAGACAGGGATTCGAACCCCGGGTACCTCGCGGTACAACGGTTTTCAAGACCGCCGCAATCGACCACTCTGCCACCTCTCCAAAACTCTTCGTGAGAGTTGCCTTGTTTTTCAAAGGCGATGCAAAGGTACGCATTATTTTGAAATCTGCAAATATTTACCGCCTTTTTTGATTATTTTTTTTCATTGTCGTACCTTTGTAGGCAGAAAAAAACGAAATAAACCAATCATGATATACCCTCATAATTTCGAACAGAAGATAGGATTCGACCAGATACGACAACTGTTGAAAGGCAAATGCCTGAGTACATTAGGCGAAGAACGGGTGGACGAAATGACTTTTTCGGACAATTACGATGAAATCAACCAACGGCTGGAGCAGGTGGTTGAATTTGTACGGATTACGCAGGAAGAGGAAGATTTCCCAGCACAATATTTCTTTGATGTACGTCCTTCGCTGAAACGTATCCGTGTAGAAGGCATGTACATGGACGAGCAGGAACTGTTCGACCTTCGCCGTTCACTGGAAACCATTCGCGACATTGTACGATTCCTTCAGCAATCTGACGAAGAAGAGGAAACGGAAAATTCTCCTTATCCTGCCCTGCGTGAACTGGCGGGAGATATTTTAGTATTCCCCCAGCTTATCGCACGTATCGACAGCATTCTGGACAAGTTCGGAAAAATAAAGGACAATGCTTCTGCGGAACTTCTGCGTATCCGACGGGAACTCTCGGCTACTACAGGAAGCATTTCACGCAGTCTAAACAGCATTCTCCGTGCTGCACAATCGGAAGGGTATGTAGACAAGGATGTTACTCCCACCATGCGCGACGGACGTCTGGTCATCCCGGTTGCTCCGGGCATGAAGCGCAAAATCAGAGGTATTGTACACGATGAATCAGCCACTGGAAAGACTGTATTTATTGAACCGGCAGAAGTGGTGGAAGCCAACAACCGTATCCGAGAACTGGAGGGAGAAGAACGCCGCGAAATCATCCGCATCCTGACGGAATTCTCGGCTACGGTACGCCCGCAAGTTCCTGCCCTACTCTCCTCGTATGAGTTTTTGGCAGAAATCGACTTCATCCGCGCCAAAGCCTTATTCGGCATAGATATAAAAGGACTGAAACCCTCATTTGAGAACAAGCAGATTGTAGACTGGTTTCAGGCCGTACACCCGCTTCTGCAAATGTCGCTGGCCAAGCATGGCAAGAAAGTAGTGCCGCTGGATATCATCCTGACACGCGACAAGCGCATCCTGCTTATTTCCGGACCAAACGCAGGTGGTAAATCTGTCTGCCTGAAAACCGTAGGACTGCTGCAATACATGCTGCAATGTGGTATGTTAGTATCCATGCACGAACGGAGTCACGCCGGTATCTTCAGCCACATATTTATTGATATTGGCGACGAGCAGAGTATTGAAGACGACTTGAGTACCTATTCTTCGCATCTGACCAACATGAAGATGATGCTGAAATCATGCAACGGCGAAAGTCTCATCCTTATCGATGAGTTCGGAGGAGGTACGGAGCCACAGATTGGCGGTGCCATTGCCGAGGCCGTATTGAAACGCTTCAACTTGAAAGGTACGTTCGGCGTAATTACCACTCACTACCAGAACCTAAAGCATTTTGCCGAAGATCACGAAGGAGTTGTGAACGGAGCCATGCTGTACGACCGACACGAGATGCGGGCACTGTTCCAGTTGCAGATTGGTAATCCGGGAAGTTCATTCGCTGTAGAGATTGCCCGTAAAATCGGGTTGCCGGAAGAGGTTATTGCTGACGCATCGGAAATTGTAGGAAGCGAATACATCCAGAGCGACAAATACCTGCAAGACATTGTGCGCGACAAGCGTTACTGGGAAACCAAGCGTCAGAACATACGCAAGCGAGAAAAACAGATGGAAGACACCATCGCCCGTTACGAACAGGAAATACAGGAACTGGAACGCAGCCGCAAGGAAATCCTGAAGAAAGCCAAAGAAGAAGCAGAACGGTTGTTGCAAGAATCGAATGCCAAAATCGAAAATACCATTCGTACCATCAAGGAAGCGCAGGCTGAAAAGGAACGTACTCGCACGGCACGTCAGGAACTGAGCGACTTCAAGCAGCAGGTAGAGAACCTGGAAAAGGCTGCTCTGGAAGAGAAAATCGCGCGCAAGATGGAAAAACTCCGCGAAAAGCAGGAGCGTAAAAAAGACAAGAAAGCAAAACAAGCCAATGCTCCTGAAACTCCGGTTGCTCCTAAGGTACGCCCCATTGAAGCGGGAGACTATGTGCGCATCAAGGGACAGACCAGCGTGGGACAAGTCATGGAAATCAGCGGAAAGAATGCCGTGGTCATGTTCGGACTGATGAAAACCAACGTGAAAGCCGAACGACTGGAACGGACGGATGCACCGAAAGCTGCCCCGTTATCCAACAAGGCGACTTTTGTCAGCAGCGAAACCCAAGACCGGATGTACGAAAAGAAACTGAATTTCAAGCAGGACATCGATGTCAGAGGTATGCGGGGTGACGAAGCCATACAAGCGGTCACCTATTTCATCGATGACGCTATCTTAGTAGGAGTCAGCCGCGTACGCATCCTGCACGGTACGGGCACAGGTATTCTGCGCACCCTCATCCGGCAATACTTAGCTACCGCGCCGGGAGTAGCCCATTTCCAGGATGAACACGTACAGTTTGGCGGCGCAGGCATCACCGTGGTGGATTTAAAATAAACCCTACGGGATTTCTGCACATATATGCGATTATTGCGTATCTTTGCAGAAAACTTACACCTAATTTTAATATGAAATCAATCAGAGAATTATATCGCATCGGCACGGGGTGAGGTTCGCGGTGCAATGTTTCATAGATAGCTTCTACGAGAGTAGTTGTTTTCCCTGTTCCCGGAGGCCCGTGTACAATAGAAACATCGCGGGAGTTCAAAACTTTGTTCACTGCATTTTCCTGTGTAGAGTTCAGCCAGGGGAAACGGACGGGGTAGAGTTCACGGAATCCGGGTTTTAAAGTTCCCAACATAATATCTCTTAATTCTGCCAATCGATTGCCCTTAGCGCGAATTACATCGGAGAGTGCTTCGAACATAGTGCGGTAGGATGTTTCATCAAAATAAAGCTGCACTCCGAGGTTTTCGGCAGATTGCACTTCCAGTATAGCACCTGCACCGGGCATTGCAACAACCATACGTGTTTCATTGGCATAGCTGATAGTACCAATAGAATTGAAATATGTGATCTTTTCGTCGTATCCTTTACGGAAAAAACAGACGGGACGCCCGAATTCAAAATAATGTTCTATATCAGTATCTTCCGTATGTGTAATTTCTATTACTAATTGATTCAGTGAATTGTAGTAACTTCGTCCGGGAGTGGCAGGATACCAACAGAGTCCCCGTTTCACCTTGCGGGCGATGCCCATGGTTTCAGTCTGTCTTTTGAATTCTTCCTTTTCGAATTCATATTCCATGCGCAGGAGCAGTTCTTGTCGCTGAAGATGGTCTGTTGGAGAAAGGAGGTTATTGCTCATATAAACTAATGATGAATAATGATAAATGATAATTTAACGGCGAGTGAAAGGCTGAAGTATTTCAAATTCTCTTCCTCTTGGGAATTGCTCTCCCCCGATAACGGGGAGATCGGAGAGCA
>ENA-ORUW01000918-ORUW01000918.1-human-gut-metagenome-genome-assembly--contig:-NODE-918-length-23971-cov-6.909140_pt1 | contig 23971 bp, 24 predicted proteins | sample MGYA00242088_ERZ509227 | MGnify/ENA primary metagenome ERZ509227 (study PRJEB26280, sample SAMEA2338816) | human gut metagenome | biome: human gut; feature: human-associated habitat; material: faeces... | reverse complement strand
GAAATTGCGTCGAAGACGCATTCTGATAACAAGTTTGCGAAGCAAATCTTGCAAGCTCGTGAATGACGTTTTTTTATAGTATTACAGTGTCAAAAGGCCTGAGCCAACTTGTGCTTGCAGGGTAGTGGGGGAATGATCTGGGGAGACGCCCCAAAATGGGCATAAAAGTGGAGCGTAAGCTTTAAGATATGCGACGGGCACGAAGAAGAAGCGGGGGCTGATTGTGGACAAATATGCTTATAAGGTGTATAATTACACTGATTGTGTGAACGTGTACAATTTAATATAAAATTATTTGGAGGTATTGTTATGAATAAAAAGAAGGTTAAGACGTTACATTCTATGATGCTTAAGATTGTGTGTCTGTTTTCATTAGGCGTTATTCTTATGTCAGGTACTTTGATTTTGATATCATTGCCGAGGAGTCAGGATATGACAAAAACTTTGGTTCAGAATTATATGATGTCATCGGTTAAGTCAAACGGATATATTATTGATACTTTAATGGCGGTAAATGGGAAAAATATTTTGCAGAGCCCGGATAAGATGAGTAAGATTTTATCAGGCGTTAAAATAGAAGGAAATGAGAGCAGTTATGCATATCTTGTTTCCGCAGACGGAACAATGCTTTATCACCCTGATTCAGATAAGATAGGCAAGCCTGTAGAGAATGAGGTTATAACAAAGCTTGTTAATGAATTAAAAAGCGGAAAGATATCAGACCCGGATTGTGCTGAGTATAGATATGACGGAGTGGTTAAATATGCTTCATATTATGTAAATCCTGAGGGCAGATTTATTCTTGTCATAACTAATGATGAGGCGGATGCATTTGCACCGATTACCACGATGAAAAATGTAATGGTGGCAGGTTCGGTAGTAGTATTAATTATATTAGTATGCGCAGGATGTATTGTTATAAGAAATCTTGTAAAACCTCTTCATGTGCTTACGGGAGTTGTAGATAAGATTGCGGAACTTGATTTTACAAAGGATGCAAGAGAAGAGAAGCTGGCCTCGAGAAAAGATGAAATAGGTCTTATCAGCAAGTCAATAAACAATCTTCATAGTGAGTTGACAGATATTATAAGCATAATACAAAAGCAGGGAGAAAAGCTTTCGGACAGTAATGAAAAGTTTACAAAAGGATTTTCAGAAATTGTTGAGAGTGTTGATAATATTAATGTTGCTGTTGAGGAGATTGCAACAGGAAGTACGGCTCAGGCGCAGGATACAAGTGCGGCAAGTGATAATGTTGCCAATATCGGAAATGCGATTGAGGCAAATGGTCTTAGTGTAAGTACACTTGAAAATTCTATTACAAGGATGGACGGTTTGGCTGCAGAATCGGAAGAAATGCTTGTATCATTGGTTGAGATGAACAATAAGACTTCAGATACAATAGGTGTTGTGACTGAGCAGACAGACCGCACAAATGAATCGGCGCAAAATATCAGCAATGCGGTTACAGTTATTCAGGATATTGCCGCTCAGACTAACCTTTTGTCGCTTAATGCATCAATAGAGGCAGCAAGAGCAGGAGAGAGCGGACGTGGTTTTGCTGTTGTTGCGGAGCAGATAAGAAAACTTGCTGAGGATTCTGCGGAGAGTGCGACAGAGATTGAAAATATTGTAAGAGAGCTTATGGGCAATTCAAAAGACAGCGTTGAAAAGATGCAGGAGCTTAGCAGGGATTCAAGTGTTCAGGCAGATAAGTTAAACAGAACCAAAGAGTCATTCTATGAGTTAAAGAAAGAGATTAATGAGGTATCATCAGCCTCGAAAAAAATATTTGATCAGACAGTAGTTATTGAAGAACTTAAAAAAGGCGTAAATGATGTTATCGAGCAGCTTGCATCAGTTGCACAGGAAAATGCAGCGTCAACGGAAGAGACAAGCGCAAGTATGCAGAGTCTTGCAAATAACGTTGATTTGTGTAAGGAAGAATCAGCAATTCTTAATGATTTGAGCAAAAATATAAATGAGCAGACATCACGTTTTAAATTTTAATCAGAATGGAGATTATTTATGATACAGTACAGAACTGACAAAAATTTTGAAGCAGAGCAGTTAAAGGAATTATTTTCATCAGTTAACTGGCTGTCAGCAAATTACTCTGAAAGGCTGGTAAAGGCTCTTTATAACAGCAGTACGGTTATTTCTGCATGGGATGGAGAAAAGCTCGTCGGACTTATAAATGCGCTTGATGATGGTGAACTGACAGCATATGTACATTATCTTTTAGTAAATCCTGGGTATCAGAAAGATGGAATAGGAACAAGGCTTGTAGAGATGATTAAACAAAAGTATAAAGATTATCTTTGTATAGTTCTTACAGCTGAAAATCCGGGACTGGTGGGTTATTATGAAAAGCTTGGATTTGATGTTATGCATGACGCATTTCCTATGAAAAAATTGTCAAAATAAATCATGATGAATGGCAGAAATATTTAGCCGGTTTTCCTTCGGCACTAAAGTGTATGCAGAATGGAGGATTATTGTGGAAAAAGAAAATATAATTACTATACACGCGCTGGGCGATTCGCTTGTGACAGCGTATGGTGATGATGAGAGTAATTTTATAGGCGGCTGGGGAGATCATTTGTGGAGTTTTTTTGATCCGGATTATGTACATGTAAATGTGTACGCGCAAGGCGGACGAAGCAGCAGGAGCTTTTTAAATGAAGGACGTTTCGTTGACAACGGAAATTTTACAGAGTCAGATTTTCCTTATAATATGGGGCCGGCATATAACCGTATCAAAGCAGGAGATTACGTGTTAATGCAGTTTGGTCATAATGATGACAATACTAAAGAGAAGTTTACATATGTGGATAGAATGACGCCGCTTGGAATTCCTGATGAAAACGGTATATATCCGACAGTGGTTCCTGATGACTCAATGAAAGTACCGGCGGATGACGTTCCGCAGGAGTATGCAGGTCTGCTTAGAGTTGAAGGGCATAGTGAAGAAACGATTGCAGAGTATGTAAAAAAATACGAAGCTGTCGTAGCTTCATATGGTGAAAAATATTGGCCGTATAATTGTAAAGCTACATATAAAGGCTATTTGAAATATTACATAGATAAAGTAAGAGAGCTGGGGGCGACACCAGTTATTGTTACGTCCGCGGCAAGACAATATTTTAAAGAGGGTAGGATTATTGCAGTACCAGGACACCATGGCGGAAGTGATAAATTCGGCAATTTTCCATATGTGCGCGCAGCAAAGCAGATTGCAGAACAGGAAAATGCACCAGTTTTGGATTTATTTGAATACAGCCGCAGCCTGTTTGAGATGCTTGGCGAGGAGGATTCCAAAAGTCTTCAAAGTATCAAGGATAAAAATGGGGTTACTATCGGGGAAAAACGTCATCAAAGACCTGCAAAATGGGTTGAAGGATATGATGAATACTGGAATAATCCGGAATATTTTGTGGTCGATAATACTCACCAGAACAGATTTGGCTCGTATATATTTGCGGCTGTTTTAGCCGAATGTATACGGGTTCAGATACCTGAGCTTGGAAAGTATGTTCTTGCTAAAAGCTTAAAACAGGTAAAATGTCCGGCAAGGATTCAAAACAGAATACCTGATATAGAACGATATATGAAAACGTTTTTATTGTAAGCAAAAGATAAAAGACAAGGTGTTAAGGCTTGGCAGGGTGTTTCTGCATATGTTCTTTTATCGCATTAAAAGATTTTTCACTGATATAATGTTCCATTTTACATGCGTCTGCGGCTGCAGTTTCTTCATCTACGCCTATCATTGTAAGCATTTTGGTAAGAATGATATGGCGTTCGTAAATATTTCCGGCAGCTTCCATACCTGATTGTGTAAGTTTAAGATAACCGTCGGAATCTGATATAACATACCCTTCTTTTTTTAATAGGCCAATGGCTCTGCTCACGCTTGGTTTGCTGAATCCCATGTGCTCGGCAACGTCAAGTGAGCGGACGCTTTGGCTGTTTTGCGATAATACATATATTGTTTCAAGATACATTTCTCCTGATTCGTGCATAATAATCTCCATTCCTGAAATAATTCCAAATAATAGAATAATTATAACATTGAAATAATTTATAAACAAGCTCGTAAAAAGTCAAATTTAGTTCATTGACATATACCCCTACGGGGTATAAAATAAGATAAAAGGCTTAATGGGAGGAATAATGAAAGATATGGACCGCATTTGTAATAAAGAAGATAATGTGCATTGCGAAAACAGTCATACTAAGAAAAGTGATGTGCATTGCCATATAGAGGCCGCAAATAAGCAGAAAAAGCGTCAGCCCGGGGAATATCAGGATTTGATGAATCGTTTAAAAAGAATAGAGGGGCAGGTCAGAGGTGTTCAGAAAATGCTTGAACATGACGCTTACTGTACTGATATATTAGTGCAGGTATCTGCAATTAATGCAGCGCTTAACAGCTTTAATAAAGTCCTTTTGGCAAATCACGTAAGAACTTGTGTAGCAGATAACATACGAAAAGGAAATGACGATGTTATTGATGAGCTTGTTGCGCTTCTTCAAAAAATGATGAAGTAAGGAGGAATTTAGCTATGAAACAATATACTGTTAATGGAATGACTTGTGCGGCATGTGCTGCACGTGTTGAAAAGGCAGTATCAAAGGTACCGGGAGTAGATTCATGTTCTGTAAGTCTGCTTACAAATTCAATGGGAGTTGAGGGAGAAGCTTCAGAGGGCGCAGTAATAGCCGCTGTGACCGATGCAGGATATGGGGCAGAGTTAAAGGGTGGCAAAGCTTCGGTATCTTTGGGTAATGACGATGTATTGGCTGATCATGAGACGCCACGTCTTAAAAAGAGGTTAATTGCATCTGTGGCTGTACTTATTGTGCTTATGTATTTTTCGATGGGACATATGATGTGGAATTGGCCTGTGCCTGCATTTTTTCATGAAAATCATGTGGCGATGGGGATACTTCAAATGCTGTTGGCAGGCATTATAATGGTAATTAACCAAAAATATTTTATAAGCGGATTTAAGGCGGCGATTAATTTATCTCCTAACATGGATACGCTTGTTGCTATGGGTTCGTCTGTATCTTATTTATACAGCATATGGGCATTGTTTGCGATGAGCGGAGCGCAGGTTGCGGGCGGAAGTGATGCGGCGGCTGTGTATATGCACGAATTTTATTTTGAGACTGCTGCGATGATTCTTACGTTAATTACTGTAGGTAAAATGCTGGAATCACGTTCAAAAGGAAAGACTACAGATGCACTAAAAAGTCTTATGAAGCTGGCACCTAAAAATGCAACTGTTATTAAAAATGGTATAGAAGAGGTTGTGCCGGTTGATAAGGTAAATAAAGGTGATATATTTGTTGTCCGTCCGGGAGAGAATATTCCTGTTGACGGAGTTGTATTAGAGGGAAGCAGTGCTGTTAATGAAGCGGCTCTTACAGGAGAAAGTATACCTGTAGATAAAGAGACTGGTGATAATGTATCTGCGGCAACGATTAACCAGTCAGGGTTTATACGTTGTCAGGCAACTCGTGTAGGCGAAGATACGACTATTTCCCAGATTATTCAGATGGTGAGTGATGCGGCGGCTACAAAAGCACCTATCGCAAAAATTGCAGATAAGGTATCTGGTGTGTTTGTTCCTGTTGTGATTTCTATAGCACTGATAACGTTTATCGGCTGGCTGATAGCTGGAGAAAATGTCGGAAGTGCACTTTCTTATGGAATTGCTGTTCTTGTTATAAGCTGCCCTTGTGCATTGGGTCTGGCAACACCTGTTGCAATTATGGTAGGCAATGGCGTGGGGGCAAAAAACGGTATTTTATTTAAGACGGCAGCGTCTCTTGAGGCGGCAGGGAAAATTCAGATAGTTGCACTTGATAAGACCGGAACCATTACGGCAGGCGAGCCTGATGTTACTGATATTATTCCTGTGGCGGCAAAGGATGCAAATGAGCTGCTTGAAATTGCTTATACATTGGAAAGAAAGAGCGAACATCCGCTTGCAAAAGCTGTCTTAAAAAAGGCGGAGGAATTGAACATATCGCCAAGAGAGGTGACAGATTTTGCGGCTGTTGCAGGGAACGGATTGTCTGCGAAATCAGGCGGACAGGTTCTTGTTGGCGGAAATTATAAGTTTATCAGTGAGCAGATTAGTGTGTCTGATACGGTAAAAGACCGATGTGATAAGCTGGCTTCAGAGGGCAAGACACCTATGTTTTTTGGAAGAGGCAGTGAGCTTATGGGAATTATAGCTGTTGCGGATGTTATTAAGGAGGACAGCCCTAAGGCTGTTTTGGAGCTTAAAAATATGGGTATACATGTGGTTATGCTGACAGGAGATAACGAGCGTACAGCAAAGGCTATCGGCAGACAGGCAGGCGTCGATGAAGTCGTTGCCGGTGTTCTGCCTGATGGAAAAGAAGAAGTAATAAGAGTGTTAAAGGAGCATGGAAAAGTTGCAATGGCCGGAGATGGTATTAATGATGCGCCGGCACTGACGAGAGCCGATATAGGAATTGCAATAGGAGCAGGTACGGACGTGGCCATAGATGCGGCAGATATTGTACTTATGAAAAACAGGCTTATAGATGTTCCAGCAGCGATTCGTATGAGCCGTGCTGCTTTACGCAATATACATGAAAATCTGTTTTGGGCATTCTTTTATAATATGATTGGTATTCCGCTTGCGGCAGGTCTGTTTGTGACATTTACAGGCTGGAAATTAAATCCTATGTTTGGAGCGGCGGCAATGAGCCTTTCAAGTGTATGTGTTGTTACAAATGCACTTCGCCTTAACCTGTTTAAGCTTTATGATGCGGGGAAAGATAAGAAGAACAGAAAAAATAAAAAACGTATTTCCGTTTCGATAATAAGCGGAGATGCAGTTAATGATAAGGAGGAAAATATAATGATAAGAACAATGAAAATTAAAGGTATGATGTGCAGCCATTGTGAAAATCATGTAAAGAAGGCATTGGAGGAGCTTAACGGAGTAGAGCATGCAGAAGTGAGCGCAGAGAGCGGAACGGCAGTTGTGACATTGACAAGCGATATTCCTGATGATACTTTAAGGGCAGCAGTTGAATCACAGGATTATGAGGTTATTGAGGTAAAGTGATTAAGTAAGTAATGCTAATTTTAAATTGCGTCACTGGGAAAGGTGGCGCAATTTTTGTAAGTATGTGCGGCGGGTGTGAAAAATCATGTTGATACGATAAATTTTCACACAGCTATTTTTTTCTTAAGCGAAAGCAAATAGCTTTAATGACAGGCGCAAATTTGAGATTTGCGACGCCTCTTCGCGACAAGTCGTTCAGAAATGAAGATTAGTGTGATTTTAAAATAAGAAAATTCCTACAGTGTTATATATGGGGTAAAATAATGGGATACATAAAATATGCAGAAAACAAAGAAAATAAAAAAACAGAAGAAAGTATAAAGTATGAAGATATTTATGAGTCGCCGATAGGTAAGATTTTTATAAGCTGTAATGAAACAGGGTTAACAGAGGTCAGCTTTGTAAAAGAAGATATTTTGGCTGACAGAAAAAATACAGCAAATGCGGAAAATATAGAGAGTATAAAGAAGAATATTAGTATACTTACAGATACGAAACGCTGGCTTGATATTTATTTTTCGGGAAAAGAACCGGGATTTGTGCCGCCTTTTCATGTAAGCGGTACGCCCTTTCAGCTTGGTGTATGGAAAATACTGCAAAAAATCCCATATGCAAAGACGGTGACCTATGGGGAAATTGCAAAGGAGATTGCAAAAGAAAAAGGAATATCACGTATGTCCGCACAGGCGGTAGGAGGTGCTGTGGGGAGTAATAAAATAGACATTATAATTCCTTGCCATCGTGTGGTTGGTGCAAACGGTAATCTCACAGGATATGCAGGCGGAATTTATAATAAAGAAGCACTTTTGAGATTAGAGGGGGTTGATATGAGCGGAATGTATATTCAGCAATAGGTTTAGGGTTAAAATATCCTAATTATGATTACACGGATTGTTTTAAAAAGTATTATGCAAGGGAGGAAAGCTTGTGGAGTATGAAAAGATAGAGCACACTTTTGAGCCGGTGTATGATGAATATTCGGAAATTCTGATTTTGGGAACATTTCCGTCTGTTAAATCGAGGGAAAATAATTTTTATTACGGTCACCCTCAAAACAGATTTTGGAAAGTGATTGCAAATATAAACAACGTTCCTGTGCCGGAAAGTATTGACGAAAAAAGAAAATTACTGCTTGATTTACATATTGCCATATGGGATGTGGTTGCAAGCTGTAGTATAAGCGGCTCAAGCGACAGTTCAATAAAAGATGTTACAGCTAACGATATATCAAAGCTTCTTAAAGATACGAATATCAAAACTATTTATGGCAATGGCGCAAAGGCCTGTGAATTGTATAACAGATATGTGTATTCCAAAACTGGGCGCGCGATTGTGAAGCTCCCATCAACAAGTCCTGCTAATGCAGGCTACAGTCTGGAGCGGTTATGTGAGTTGTGGCGGAAAGAAGTTATTGCCTATCTCCAGAGGGCGGCAATTCCAGAGGAAGCACCAAATGTTGAAACTATAGAGGCATTTTCTGAATTGGAAAATAGCGGAGAATAATATTAAAAACCAAAAAGGAATCTATTTCGGTGAGTCTTTAGACTACAGTGTCGGTAATAGACCCTTATAGGGCCAAAGCAAGCCACCGGATAAGGTGCATCCTCTAGCTCATTTTCCAGCATAGCGCTCCTCTGTACGTTTCTGATAGGATTGAGGAAAAGTATCTAATTTATTTAACGCAATTCAATGCGGACAGTTTGTCTTTTTGCATTTTTAAAACAATGCCTCCAGCCACGCCATTTGTATTTGCTTTTTCTTTCGCTTTGCGATAAATTTTTCCTCTCCATTATCAAGAATAACTCTATCGCTCAATATTTTGCTTATATACATGGAATTGACGTAGCAGCCGCGTCTTAGCTTTATGAAGCCTTCTTTGGAAAGAATCTGTTCATACGCAGACAGCGGACTTTCAATTCTTATATTTCCGGTAGTCATGGATATTTCTAAGGCGTGTTTATAGACATCTATTCCGCGTATGTTTGAAATTCTGATATTTATAATTTCATCGGTCTTTGTGTTATGGAAAGCAACGCGGGCTCTTTCTTTTTTTATGTAATCGAGAATTTTGCACATTGTTATGTCTATATCTGTGTTGATTTTGGATTTTGGAAGAAAGTCGATGGGGCGGCATACAAAGGCTTTAGTTACATACGAATCGTAATTGCTTATATATACAATGCCCGGATTTCTTTGCAGCTTTTCCAGTTCCTTTGCGATATCAAAGCCATTCATTGAGCCACATTCAATGTCAAGGAATACTACGTCGATACCGACCTTTAAATATTCTTTAAGCAACATTTCTCCGCAGTCATAAAAATAGAATTCCAGGTCTGTCTTTGTTCCGCCTGTTGAAACTCGTTTATAAGAATCAGCAATTACTTTTTTGATATTTTTTAAATATTTGATATCATCGTCACATACACCTATACGAATCATAATAATCCCCCCTTTTTTATAGTGACTCGTTTTTTATAATTTTAAAATAAAATTCTGATAATTACAATAAGTTATTTTTACTATTCAAATAATTATTACAATTCACTTCGGATATTCGCATTATTCCCTTTTTTGGCAAACTGTGTTTTTATAAAAGATATACGAAGCAATAACGCACAATGCGCACCATATAAAAAGTATAATTAGGAAGGCTGTAATGCAGGCAAAATCTTTAAATATGAGAGAGCAGATAAAAGCAGCAATCCCACTGATAATGCCGCTTATGCCTGCGAATAAATTGCTTTTTTTCCATGTACTTTCGTTATACATGCTGTATGAGGTTCTAAGCCCAAAAACATTATTTTTTTTAATATTTAATAGAAAAATACTTAGTACAATAAAAAGAACAGATAAAATTAATGCTGATATTTTTGATATATCAAAATAGAAATTTTTGTCGGGATGTAAGCAGGTTTTTATAACGATATATAAATAGTAGGACATAACACAAATTAAGTCTGCACATATAAACAAAGATGAAGATTGCAATAAAGAAATATCGCTGTTTATTTTTTTAAATTTCTCTTTTGAGCCCGAATTAGCGGCAGATTTTTTCATGCTGTGTTCTATCAGTTCAAAGATAATATTATTAATCAAAAATGGCAATGGCGCTAAAATAAGTCCGACATTAGGTTTTATACCGCTTATATAAATATCTGCATTATAATTTACTGGCAGAAAATATGGCGAGAAAAAATAAATACCGTAAAAAATAATAAAGGCCGCCAGGGTGATATATAATCTTAATTTTCTTTTCACGTAAACCTCCATTTGTATATAAATTTTTAATATAGAAATAAAAGTTAATTTTGATTATGTTATAAAAGTTGCTTTGTGCTGTTGTCTGAATGGTATATTTGATAAAAATTTATTGTTTTAATATATAATCAAAAAAATACAAATCTCCGTTAATTGTTTCGTTATATAAATGAACAGATTCCTTAAAACCATAGTCTTTTAACAATTTAATAGATAAATCATTATAGGTAGTGCTATTACATCCAATCCGAATTTTCACAATTTCAGAATATTGATTAAAAATATTATATGCTTTTTCAATCATTAATTTAAAATAATGGTCAATTTTATTTCTTGTTAAACTTTCTGCAAAAATGAAATCATTTATTGTTAAAACTTTAGATATATTTATTGGATTGCAGCTAAATGAAGCATAAGATACAATTTTATTGTCATTTTGAACAATAACTTGATATTCTTGGTTTTGCATTTGTCTCATTCTCATTAGCATAATGCTATAATATATATTATTGTGCGGACATAATTTAATGCTATTATTATCCAACTCAGATATAATAAATTTATTTACATTTTTATAATGTAAATCTCCATTGAAATAACAATGAAGTCCATTAATCTTATTGTACTCTTCATCGTTTAGTTCTATTAAATTATAAATTTCAAAACATTTCAATATTTCATAAATATCTGTTTTCAAAACGTTTTCATCTATATTAGTATAATGTTTATAGATTTCATAAACAATATCATTTACATCATCATATTTTTTTAATAAATCATAAACTTCTTTTCCAGTTTTATTAATGACAAATTTATATTTTGCGCCTTTAGCAATAAGAAGATATGTATCACATGTTTCTTGTTTTATAATAGTTTCTTTGTTATTATATTTATATTTCATCGGTTTTCTCCCTCATAATGTTTATAAAATTATTAGTGTTATAATTAAGTTTTGTATAAAGCTTGTTAATATCATATATAGTTTCTATAGATTTAATTGTATTTTTAAAATCTTTATTATACCAAATATTATCATATCCATTATTCCAATATTCTTTCAATGAGTGTTTTCTTACATTACCGACTGTAATTGGTAAGTATGGAGTAATGGTTATGTCACCGTTTGATTTAATGCAATATTGACAATTTTTATATCCAGTAGTTTCGTTATTAGGCAATCTATTGAAATGATCTAAAGGATCTCCCCATTCTATTTGTAACCCATGTCTAATATATTTATTTTTTAGACCTAAAATCATAGATTGAAGTTGTATATATTCATCTGAGGATAAAATTAAATTTTCAATTTTACTTCCACGTCCCATTGGTATTAATGGCATAACTCTCACTTGTGAAACACCGAAGCTCTGCATTAAATGTAAAAATTCTGGAAATGTTCTATAATTTAATTTATTAGGTATAAAGGAAACATATGTTTCTATATCTTTGGATTTAATAGCTTTTAATGCATTAATTGCCATTTCAAATGCACCTGGATGACATCTAAAAGTATCATGTTGCATTGGATTAATACCATCAAGACTGATTTGTATTATATTTATTCCTGCTTGTTTTAAATCATTAACAATTGTTTCATTTATTAGGGAACCATTTGAAACCATATTTACTGCACCAACATTTGGAGAAAGTATTTGTATCAAGTCAATTAAATTGGATCTTAACATTGGCTCACCGCCACATAGACATACAGACTCTGGATGAAAGTCTGCAATTTGATTAGCAACATCAGCTAATTCTTCATTTGATAAATCATTATAATTTTTTTCACCGCTTTCGTTATAGCAGTGAAGGCAACGAAAATTGCAAGCTGACGTGACATCTAACATGAAAAAATAAGGACCTGTTATATTAGAATAATTTAAATTTTGTTGTTCGTTCATTGTTCCTCCTGTTTTGCAATTTAAAGGCTATTTAATTAAATAGCCTTTAATCATATTAAAACTAATCAATATTACATGCAGCTAGCGCATTTACAGCCATTTCTACATTAAAAACTAATGTTGTGTTAACAAGTGTATATTCTGCTGCGACAAGAAGTAAAAGACCGGCTAATCCAACTGAAACCAAAAGTGCTACAGCACCACCACCAGAGATGTTTGTAATTTCATTTTGAGATAAGTCTTGTAGCATAGGTTTGCAATATTTGTCTTCGTTCATATTCCACCTCCATAAAATATAGTTGAGTTCTCAAATTAATTATAAACTGCTTCTCTTTATCTTCAATAAATAAAGCACGAAATGACAAAATAGAGCACGAAATGACATTTATAATATTATATAAGTGTATTAAAATTATTATTAATATGATAGTTGCTTTAGAAAATTCTTTAATTTTATTTAACTTTGCAAATAGTGTGTGTTAGTATTTATTTGTAAATTACGGAAAGTATATTGATTAAATATATTCTGCACAGTAAATGCAAAGGGGGATAAATTGAATAACATTCTTATGAGAAGCGATATTACGACAAGACCAGAGACACGCAGGGATTATAAGGATATAATTTCATTGGTTTTGCCTTCGTTTAGAGGGGGAACGAATTATTACGACGTAACGGACATTATAGCGCTGATTGAGGAAGTAAGAGACTATCAGTATTATATACCTGGGCTGTCTTTTGTTGCCGAATTGAATGGCAGGATAGTAGGACAATTCTTATTTTCGCTATTTCCGTTATCAGAGACGGAAACCGGAGGTCATATCAATACCGGTGATATAGTAATGCTGGCACCTGTTTCGGTAAGTGCCGATTATTTTAAGCAGCATATCGGTTATACAATGTTGACTCTCGGTATACAGAAAGTAAAGGAATACGGATTTAAGGGAATTACCGTTGAGGGAAGTTATAGATTTTATAATAAGGTCGGATTTAAAACCTCATCTGATTTTGGGATATATCCGACGGGCGGAATTCCGTTGAGAGAGCCAAGGTGCATGATGTGTATGGAAACATCGGAGGGAGCGTTGGATAATGTAGGGGGATATGTGGTTTACGATATGTATTATAACGCATAAGTGAAATTAAGGAGATTTAATATGGCATACTGGGATAATGGAAATTTAAGAATTAGTGACAACAATAATTATTTTTTAAATGGTGATGAACCGTTTTTTTGGCTTGGAGATACAGCGTGGCTTATTTTTGCAAATATATCTGAGGATGAGGCTTATGTATATTTAAAGAACAGAGCCGATAAAGGTTATTCGGTTATTCAGGCATGTCTTGTGTACGCAGTTCCTAAAATGGCAGATATAAATAAAATGCCGACGGGAAGGTACGATGTTGAGACAAGTAAATACTGGGAGCATTGCGACCGAATTGTAAAAATGGCGCAGGAGCTTGGAATTTACATGGCACTTTTACCTTCATGGGGAAGCCTGCTTAAAAACAATATTATTAATATGGACAATGCGTCGGAGTATGCGGAATTTCTGGCAGACAGATATAAGGATTACAAAAATATTATATGGGTTCTCGGCGGCGATATTAAGGCGGCTGGTTATGAGGGCATATATAATGTTATGGGAAATTTGTTAAAGGAGAAAAATCCCGATAAGCTTATAGGATTTCACCCGTTTGGAAGATGCAGTTCCACGCAGTGGTTTGGGGATGCAAAATGGCTTGATTTTAATATGTTCCAGTCAGGTCATAGGAGATACGATCAGTGTGAAATGGGAGCCTGGGATGATAATGGCGACAATACTTCATATTATGGTGAGGATAACTGGAAATATGTGGAGCATGATAAGAAATTAAGTGATAAACCGACACTTGACGCAGAACCGTCATATGAGTTGATATTGCAGGGACTGCACGATGCTTCACAGCCTTACTGGATGGCAAAGGATGTGCGAAGATATGCGTATTGGTCAGTTCTTGCAGGGGCTGCAGGTCATACATATGGAGACAATTCTGTCATGCAGTTTTTTACAGGCAGTAAAGATGGTGCAAGCTATGGTGCAAAGGAGTCATGGAAAACAGCCATACATCACGACGGCTCAGGGCAGATGCGTTATCTTAAAGAATTGATGGAATCTGTAGATTATGTGAACGGCAAAAAGGCCGATGAGCTTTTAATCGGAGGACAAAAAGAAAAATACGAACGCGTTGCAGTATTTGCAGGAAACGATTTTCTGATTGCGTACAGCTTTCTTGGAAAAAGCTTCTGTATTGATACGTCATGTTATATGGGAAAAGAGGTATGGTTTATGAAGCCGGCAACAGGCGTGTACAGTTATCAGGGCATAATCGACAGCGGAGAATTTGAGTTTAAAGAGCTTCCGTGCTATGACGACAATACAGATATAGTTGTTTTGATTAAATAAATAATAAAAAATTAAATAATAGATGATGGAGGATTAATATGTTGTGCCATATGATAATAGATTTAAGTGCTTTACTCTGTACAGGATTTAATGCTTGGACGAGGCTTGTACAGAGGTAATAGATGTTTAGTATTTAAAGCAGTAAATCGTCCGCATTGGATTTTGTACTTATGAAAACAGTAAAATAACATAAGGAGATAAATTCAATGAAATATAATTTTAGAAAATATATTATTTTTTGGCTTAGTCAGACATTATCACAATTAGGTAGTGCCATAACATCATTTGCTTTAATTTTATGGATGTATATGCAAAATGGCTCAGCGATGACGGTTTCGCTGATGTCATTTTTTAACTATGTACCATATGTAATTGTAAGCTTATTTGCAGGAACATTTGTGGATAATCATAATAAAAAGAAAATTATGCTGATATCAGACAGCGTTGCCGGAATATGTTCAGTTTTTGTATTTTGCTTAAATGCAGCAGGCAGATTGCAGATAGTGCATTTATATATTGTTAATTTTGTTATAGGATTTATGAATGCCTTTCAAGCACCTGCTTCTTCGGTGGTAATAGGTAAGATTGTACCAAAGGACAAATTAGCGCAGGTAAGCGGCATGAATTCTTTTTCGGCCAGTCTTGTTTCGGTTATTGCTCCTGTAATTGCATCTTCATTGTTTGCATTGGGAGGACTTAATCTGATTTTAATGTTTGATTTGTTAAGTTTTGTATTTGCCTTTTTAGTGCTGGTTTTTATAATAAATGTTCCGGAAAATATATGCGTAAAAAAAGGAAAAAAATCATTGTTTTCAGGATTCATGGAAGGCATGTGGTATTTAGCCGGCAACAGAGTCATTTTTATGATTATAGTTACTATGGCTCTATTAAACTTCTTTTCAAGACTGACATATGAAAATATTTTATCGCCTATGATACTTGCCAGAAGCGGAAGTGATGTCAACTGTTTAGGAATTGTAAATGCCTTAATGGGAATTGGAGGAATTGCAGGCGGAGTTATTGTTTCATTATGTAAAGTTAAAGGGAACAGCACAAAAATGATTTATATATCAGCACTGTTTTCATTTTTATTAGGTGATGTCCTGATGGGAGTCGGCAGAAATGTAATAGTTTGGAGTATTGCAGCGCTGGCGGCCAGTTTTCCGATAGCATTTATAAATGCAGGGCAGTTGAATATTTTGTACAAACATGTTCCTGAACAGATGCAGGGCAGAATATTTGCGGTACGAAATGCAATTCAATTCAGTACAATACCATTGGGAATTTTACTTGGAGGATTTTTAGCTGATTATATATTTGAGCCATTTATGGCTTCACAAAATTTAGTTGGCAAAGTCTTAAGTTTTATAGTAGGAACAGGTAACGGCAGTGGTATGGCATTAATGTTTTTATGTACAGGATTACTGGGAGCATTATTTAGTATTATTTCATATAATCAAAAGGATATTCGGAAATTTACTGATATATAAACCCTAAAGTGAGAATTTTAAAGAAGTACAACTTTTATGTAAAACTTTTGTGAAAGTGCTTAAAATAAGTGGTGTATTTTGTGAAAATATGGTAATTTATCACAAGACAGATCTAAATTGTATTTAATAAAGGAGGATATATTTTAATGAATAAGAAATTATGCTTTAGTCGAAAGAGTGCTTTAAAATTAGGCACACTTGTTATGGCTGGAATAATGACTGTTTCATCAGTATTTGTTTCGACACCAAAAGTCATTTATGCAGATAATGCAGCGGCTGCAAATGTTGTTACTGAAATACCGGGGACAGTATCAACTGAGAGCAGTTACAATAGTTCATTTCTTTCAATAACAGGATTTGCTTCAGTTAATGGGAATGTTCATGACAGAAGTGAATATGTTGGAACTGAGTATTACAGAGTAATTGATGATGAGAAGGATTTCCTTGATGCAATTAAGGATGCTCAGTCCGGAAAAGTTAAGGTTATGGAAATCACAAAGGATTTGGATCTTGGATATAAGTATCTTACAGAGTTACTTACAAAAGACGTTCTTAGAAAGTACAATTTTGTAAGGGAATATAAAAGACCATCTAATGAATTAGCTAATGTAAATGGTGGATTTACAAATCCGCTTATGGAAAAAAGCGGAGTAACACAGATAAACATAGGTAATATTGATGGGCTTACAATTTTTTCACCGAATGGAAATGCTATTAAGCATACAGAGCTTAAGATTACAGGTAATGATATTGTTATCAGAAATCTCCACTTCAAAGAGATGTGGCAGTGGGATGACGCAGGTGCACAGAAAGAAGTCGGCTGGTCTAACATGAAGATTAACGGTGGTAAAAATATCTGGGTCGATCACTGTACATTTGAAATTGCTTCTGATGGTAACATCGACTTAGAGAACGGTGCAACAGGAGTTACAATTTCATGGTGTAAAATTGGTGATGAAGCAACTGAAAAACCATCAGAAGACAGCTCTATTTATCAGTCAATCATGTTTATGGAGGGCAGATATCAGAAGGGTGAACTTAAGGCAGATACAAGTTTATATCATCAGTTAAGAACAGGCGGCGCAACACCTGAGCAGATTATGGCATATACAGCATACCATAAGAAATGTCACTTAAACGGTTCAGGTGATAAGGATTTCGTTAACTATAAGAGAAGTAACGGAACAGTTGTAGAGGATGCAAACAGCAATATCAGACTTACACTTGCATACAATCACTACCTCAATCCGGGACAGCGTGTTCCTATGATCAGACAGGGTGTAGGTAACCTTATCAACTGCTACATTGATGATTCAACACATCAGACAGCGGCAGCAGCACATCCAATTTTTGCAGAAAAAGGACCATACTCATTATCACGTTGTATTAATTCAAGAAACGGTGCATCTATTGCAGCCGACACATGTGTATTTGAGGGAGTTGAGGAACCGATTACAGGTGCAGAGTATCAGGGTATGGACACTAATTACATGGCTCCTGAATGGGCAATTATGTTCCAGAATGTAAAGAATAATGCTTTGATTGTTAATTCAACAGTAACTAACTCAAAGGGTACATATACAGGAAGCAGCTGGGATAACAATGGTGATAACTTATTTACAACAGGATTCAGATACAAAGATAAATCAACAGTTGGAAACTGGGCATGGGCTTCACACATTGTAAATGAAGACCAGTATGAGAAGAGAGATTACACTGTTGAAGAAGCAAAACCAATGGAATTTACATATGATACAAACGGAGTACTTCCATATCAGTATCAGACACTTCCACTTGAGGATGTCAAGGAAGTTGTAGGTTCAAAATCAGGCGCAGGCGTTATGGAAATGACAAGTGCTGAATGGACGAAGACAAAGTACATTGCAGCTGACTACAGTGCAGTCGATGCTGCAATCGAGAAGGCTAATGCTTTAAATCCTGAAGATTATGTGGATTTCTCAGGTGTTACAGCAGCTATTGAGGCAGTAGACAGAGAGCTTATGTCAGATGATCAGACAAAGGTTGACGCAATGGCTAAGGCAATCGAAGATGCAATAGCAGCACTTGTTAAGGTTGATAATTCAGATGACACAAATGTACCATCAGATCCGGATAAGGGTGATGGAGAAGATACTTCTAATGAACCAACTGAGCCGGATTCAGTACCAGAACCTGATGAAGAAGGCGAAGCACCTAAGACAGGTGACAGTAATATGGCAATGATGTATATTCTATTGCTTGGTTCATCAGCAGGAATAGCAGGACTTACAGTTTTAATGAGAAAGAAATGTAAAAATTAATTGATAGCAAAACCCTTTTTCTGTCGGCAGCTTAGGCTGCCGGCAGTTTTTTACTTTATAGGAAATTGCGTCGAAGACGCATTCTGATAACAAGTTTGCGAAGCACGAAACAATCCGTGTAATCATAATTAGGGTGTCAAAACACACTGCATGTCAGTATGTGCGGCTCGCGGTAATGAAAAAAAGAACAAATAAAAATCCGAATATTTTTTGCATGATTAGAGATAATAGTTATTGAAAGTGTTTGGGTGTATAAAAATATGCCCGGATATTTTAGTAATATATTAATGGGAGGAAAAATCATGGCAAGAAATTCATCAAACTCATCAAATTCAACAAACGCATCTAATTCATATAATGCGTCAAATTCAACAAACACATCAAAAAACACATCAAAGAATTCATCAAAGAATTCATCAAAGAATTCATCAAAGAACTCTTCTAATGCATCAAAGAACGCATATAATTCATCAAATTCAACAAATGCATCTAATTCAAGCAATTCAAGTTATTAATTAATTTGATAAATTTTGTATATTGATTTAGTGCCTGTGCCGGATACAATTTATATTGTGTATCCGGCACATTTAAATATAATAGAAAATTTTGTATTGCATTAAAAGTTATACTATTTTCTCATTTTTGCATATGATATATAAAAAGGATGAGAATGTAGAGATAAATATGAGTGTTGATTATATAAGAGCAGGCAAAATTGATGATTATATATATGATAGTAATGCGATAATTGTTGATGTCAGAAATGAAGATGAGTATAATTTAAAGCATATTAAAAATGCCATTAATATTCCATATGATAAGTTAGAAAATATGCTTACAAATATGAAGAATTTCAATAGAGAAAAAATTTATGTTGTGTATTGTGACAGAGGAAGCTTAAGTATGTCTATATGCAGAAAAATGAGTATGCATGGACTTAGAACAATAACTGTTGTGGGTGGAATAAATCAATACAGGGGAAATTATTTGACACGTTAGAATATAGGCTATAATATAATACTATATATTTTTTGGAGGTACCAATGACTACATATGAATTAATTGCGCCATGCCATTTTGGGCTTGAGGCAGTATTAAAGAGAGAAATATATGACCTTGGATATGAGATTATATCAGTTGAGGATGGAAAAGTCACTTTTGAGGGCGATGCAGAAGCAATATGCAGGGCAAATATCAATTTAAGAACAGCAGAAAGAGTTTTATTAAAAGTAGGAGAGTTTAAGGCTGTAACATTTACTGAATTATTTGATAATGTAAAAGCACTTGCATGGGAGGAATATCTGCCTCAAAATGCAAAATTTTGGGTAACAAAGGCAAATTCTATTAACAGTAAGCTTTTCAGCAGCTCAGATATTCAGTCGATAGTTAAGAAAGCAATAGTAGAGAGACTCAAAGGAAAATATAACATTTCCTGGTTTAGTGAAGAAGGGAACAGTTATCCTATAAGAGTTAATATATTAAAAGATAAAGTGACGGTTGCGATTGATACAACAGGCAATTCCCTTCATAAAAGAGGTTACAGACCTGTGGCTGGAAAAGCACCTATATCGGAGTGTCTTGCAGCAGCCCTTATAAAGTTAACACCGTGGAATAAGGACAGAATTTTGGTTGATCCGTTTTGCGGAAGCGGAACATTTCCTATTGAGGCTGCGATGATGGCTGCCAACATTGCTCCGGGAATGAACAGAGAATTCATTGCTGAAAGCTGGGATAATATTATACTTAAAAAAGAGTGGTATGAGGCTGTTACTGAAGCTAATGATATTGTAAATCTTAATATTGAGACTGATATACAGGGTTTTGATTTAGATGAAAATGTGATAAAAATTGCAAGACAAAATGCAGTAAATGCCGGAGTTGATAAGCTTATACATTTTCAGAAAAGAAATGTTGCCCAGCTTAGTCATCCTAAAAAATACGGATTTATTATAACAAATCCGCCATACGGTGAAAGACTGGAGGAAAAAGAAGCTTTGCCGGCAATTTATAGTTCTTTTGGAAAACAATTTTCGGCTCTTGAAGGTTGGTCTGCTTTTGTAATAACTTCGTATAATGATATGGAGAAATATTTCGGAAGGAAGGCTGACAAAAATAGAAAGATATATAATGGTATGCTCAAAACATATTTTTATTCATTTTTAGGGCCGAAACCTCCTAAAAGGAAGGATTAAATTTGAAGGATAAAAAGTTATATCTTGGATTAATTTGTGGTTTAATTGTTTTGGTGATATATTTGACCGGTGTTATGTATGGAAAAGGGAGTGTGGTAAAAGGCACTACGGTTCCGGTTGAAAATATGCCGCAGGAGTGGCAGAATGTTATTGCATCAGATGTTAATAACAGCAAGATATTGCTTGAGGTAGATGGGAACATAATAGAAAATACGGAGTATGACATATATATGGAAGAGGATTTTAGTATAATGCTTCCGGCATATATGTTTAACAGTGTTTTTAAATGTGCGTTTAATAAGTACGACAATACATCCATAGTGCTTCAAAAGGGCAATACTGTTGTTAATGTATTTGCAGATACGAATAATGTTGAATGTGACGGTGCGCAGTTATATGTTAATCCGGCTATGACAGTTAAAGACAATAAGACATATATTAATGCGGCAATTTTGGAAAAATGCTTTGGGTATTCATATGAGTGGCATGCTGAAAATAATAATTTGAAGCTGGTAAATAAGAGGGAAAAAGAGAATTTTCTTCCGTCAAAATATGATTATAGAACATGCGAAAGATTTAATGAAATTAAAAATCAGGGACGTTTGAATACATGCTGGGCATTTTCGTCTTTAACTGCGTTAGAGACAAGTCTGATGCCAAAAGAAAATTTTGTGTTTTCTGTTGACAATATGGTTGGCAATAACGGATTTAATTCAAGTTATAAGGACGGAGGAGACTATAACAGAGCTGTGGCATATCTTACGTCATGGAGAGGGCCTGTTCTTGATTCAGATGACAAATATGCGGATAATCATGTTAATAAGGATGCTAAGCCTGTTAAGCATGTACAGGAGGTACAGTTTATAGAAAGCAAGAATCTTGTCGCAATTAAAAAGGCAGTATTTTTGTATGGAGGCGTGGAAACGTCCTTATATACCTCTATGAATAAAGCCGGAGAGAGCTCTATGTACTATAATAGTGATAAAAGCTCTTATTGTTATATAGGAACAAAGAAGCCTAATCATAGTGTTGTGATTATAGGCTGGGATGACAATTATCCGCGTTCAAATTTTTCGATTGCTCCGCAGGGTGATGGTGCATTTATATGTGCTAACAGTTGGGGAGATAAATTCGGTGACAATGGCGTTTTTTATGTTTCATATTATGATTCAAATATAGGTGTAAAAAATGTGTCATATACAGGTGTGGAGGATACCGATAATTATGATAATATTTATCAGAGTGATATATGCGGCTGGGTAGGACAGTTAGGATATGAGTCCGATACAGCATATTTTTCAAATGTTTATACAGCTGGCAAAAATGAATACCTTAAAGCGGTCGGATTTTATGCTACAGGTAATAATACGTCATATGAAATCAGCATAGTCAGGGATTTTAAGGATAAATCATCGTTAAACGAAAGAATAGTGCTAAAAAGCGGCAAGCTTTTTAATGCGGGATATTATACTATTAAGCTCAATGAAGCGATACCTATTGAGACAGGCAAAAAATATGCGGTTGTTGTAAAGATAACTACGCCGGGTTCGGTTCATCCTGTTGCGATTGAATATAAGGCAGGAAAAACTACGGAAAGCGTCGTTATTGATGATGGAGAGGGATATATAAGCCTTCATGGTTCATCATGGGAGCATGTTGAAGAAACTAAAAAATGTAACATATGTTTAAAAATGTATACTGACGATATGGAGGATAACTAAATATTATGAAAAAAATAGTATTTGCATCTAATAATGATGGAAAAATAAAAGAAATAAGAGAAATTTTAAAGGATTTTGATGCTGAGATTCTTACTATGAAAGAGGCTGGAGCAGATATTGAAATAGAAGAAAACGGAACAACATTTGAAGAAAATGCACTTATTAAGGCAAGGGCAGTTATGCAGATAACAGGTGAGATAACAATGGCAGATGATTCAGGACTTGAGATTGATTATTTAAACGGTGAGCCGGGGGTGTATTCTGCGAGATATATGGGCCATGATACGTCGTACGATATAAAAAATAATGCTATAATAGAGAGAATGAAAAATGTTTCAGGAAATGACAGAAGCGCAAGGTTTGTTTGTGCAATTGCTGCGGTATTTCCTGATGGAAAAGAATTTGTTGAAAAAGGCACTATGGAGGGAGTTATAGGGGAAAAACCGATGGGAGAGAACGGATTCGGATATGACCCTATACTGTTTTTGCCGCAGTATAATAAAAGCTCGGCACAACTTACGTCGGAAGAAAAGAACAGAATAAGTCACAGAGGTGAAGCAATCAATAAAATGAAAGCTGCAATAGAGAAATATATATAAATTTAGAGAACAAAGTACAAAAAAATACAAAAAATATGCCGAAAGTGTATACATAAGATAATATTTCAGGAGGTTGTATTTTGAAAAAAATAATGATAGTAAGTGATACACACAGAAAGCTTGCAAATTTAGCACAGGCTTTAACAGATGAGGGGGAAATAGATGTTTTTATCCACCTGGGGGATTTTGAGGGAGAAGAGGATATTATAATGCAGATGGCAGGCTGTGAAGAGATATATATGGTTCCGGGAAATAATGATTTTTTTTCACCTATGCAAAAAGAATTAGAAATTAAGCTTGGCAAATATAATGTTCTTTTGACGCATGGTCACTATTATTATGTATCTTTGGATTTAGCGACGATAAAGAGTGAAGCGGTAGCAAGAGGCAAAGATATTGTGATGTTTGGACATACTCACAGGCCGGTGATTGATGTTTCAGACGATGTTACACTTATAAATCCTGGAAGTATATCATATCCGCGTCAGGCAGATAAAAAATGTACTTATATAATAATGAAAATTAATGATGATGAAACTTTGGAATTTGAATTAAAAAGTGTTTAATATAGAAATTACAATATGGTATTGTAATAAAATTTTAAAAATTTTTTTAGAATTATATGGCGGAGAAAATTTTTTTCGAATATATGTTTAAAATGTATGCTGCTAATATGTTTAAAATATCAAAAGTTAACTAAAAAAATATATGAAAAACTAAAAAATTTTTTACTTTTTTGCAAAAAACACACTGAAAAAGTGTGTGAAACGCTGATAAAATCGCGTTTTTTTGATTTTTTAAAAAAATTGCAAAAAAGTGTTGACAATGTGTGCACTATATAATATAATCATTCTTGCGTTGCGGTACTGAACGTAACGAGCTAATAACACCGGGGTGTGGCTCAGCTTGGCTAGAGCGCTTGATTTGGGATCAAGAGGTCGCAGG
>ENA-ORUW01000911-ORUW01000911.1-human-gut-metagenome-genome-assembly--contig:-NODE-911-length-24098-cov-5.609616_pt1 | contig 24098 bp, 23 predicted proteins | sample MGYA00242088_ERZ509227 | MGnify/ENA primary metagenome ERZ509227 (study PRJEB26280, sample SAMEA2338816) | human gut metagenome | biome: human gut; feature: human-associated habitat; material: faeces... | reverse complement strand
CAATAATGGACGCCGACATAGCCCAGGAGAGTGCGGAATATGTAAAAAATAGAATCCTAACCCAAACAGCTGCGGCGTTGTTATCCGTTTCGTCCAGTCATCGCAGCAATTTGTTGCTCTCATTAATTAACGGATAATATTTTAGTTTTTTACATAAATTAATGAATCTAATTGCGGTGTGTATTGTATAATTTATTTTATGGGACGGAATTATAAAAACTATAAGAGCGATAAAGAGAAGTTTAAGGAATTTGATAAAAAACTTATTTTTTGGCAGATTATCTGCATAATTATAAGTTTTATTATTGCTGCATATTTGTTTTTGATAATGGTTGTGGATGTAAAAAACTATCGTGCGCAGGCAAAACGCCAGCGAAGCGCCAAAAGTTTTGTTATGCGAGGTGCAATCCTTGACAGAAACGGTATCAAACTTGCTTCGGATAAAACGTCTTTTGATGTGTATGCCCATCAGGAATATTTTGACCACACACCAAATGAGCTGGCTGCAATACTTGCCCCTGTGCTCGGCGTGAACAAAAACCAGCTTGCTAAAAAACTTGCTCAGGATGAAAAAATTATCGTACTCAAAAAAGATGTCTCAAGAACAACTGCAATAGAAATTAGAAAACTCGGCTTAAGAGAAATAAGCCTCGGGAAAAAAAATGAGCGTGTATACCCGCAGGGTACAATGGCCGCCCATATTCTCGGATATTATAATCCGGACGCTGATGTGGCTGCAGGAATCGAGCTTACCGCCAAAGATAAATTAGAAGAAGTTGAACAGGATGTTAACTTTGAAAAAACTCCTGACGGCGATATCATTTACGAGGTAAATACAGACCCCGCGGCAACTACAGCCCCTTTAAGAGGCAAGTCTATTACATTGACCCTTGATTCTGCTATTCAGCATGTCTGCGAGGTAGAACTCAATAAAGTTATCCGTGAAAAAGGCGCTGTAAGAGGCACAATCGTTGTTATGAACCCTAAAAACGGCGAGATTCTCGGTTATGCAATTTATCCTACATACAACCCCAACAACTATAAAAAAGCTACGCTAACACAGCTTACAAACTGGACTTTGAGTGATGTTTTCGAGCCCGGTTCAACTTTTAAAGTGCTTACAATAGCCTCTGCTATTGAAAACGGAAGGCTGCACGAAAATTCAAAAATCCTTGATACAGGTAAACTCGAGATTGATAAATGGACAATCAAAAACTACGACTATGCAACAAAACCCTTCCCGGGAAATATAGATTTATTGTACCTGTTTGAGCACTCAAGTAACGTTGCTAGTGCTAAAGCTGCTTTGATGATGACAAGACAGGAACATTACAACACGCTTAAAAAATTCGGAATGGGCGAAAAAACAGGCATAGATTTGCCAGGTGAATCAAGAGGTCTTATTCCTCCTGTTGGCGATTGGCACAAATCAACCCACGCTTCTATCGGATACGGGTATTCGATTTCTGTTACGGCTTTACAGATGATTTCTGCTATTTCAGCGATAGCAAACGACGGGGTAAGGGTTACACCGCACGTGATTAAATACTCTCCGGAAGAAGAAGCTCAAAAAGTACAGCATATTCAGACTGTATCACCCGAGACTGCTCATACTGTAGCAAGGCTCCTTGCAGGCAGCATTGGCCGTTCAAAGTCACCGGTAAACCTTGAAGACTACCATGTTGCAGCCAAAACAGGTACTGCAAGAAAATCTATTGCAGGTGCAAAAGGGTATACAAACAAACTCGTTACCTCCATTATCGGCTTTTTGCCCGCAAGCAATCCGCAGGTTGAAATTTATGTAGTAATTGACTCTCCGTCAAAAGGTGCTCTATGGGGAAGCACTGTTGCTGCGCCGGTGTTTAGAGAAGTGGCTCTTCAAACCGCACGTATTTTGAACATTCCGCCTGACAAGAAAAAATAATTTAATTTAGAGGATATTGTTATGAAACTAAGCGAATTAATTAAAGATATAAAAACAAAAAATGTTTTAAACAACAGAGACACTGAAATTACAGGTATTTCCTACAACTCCAAAACTGTCGGTAAAGGCGAGATTTTTGTATGCTTAAAAGGCGAGCACTCTGACGGGCACGAGTATGCAAAAATGGCTGTGCAAAACGGAGCAGCAGCACTGTTTTGTGAAAAAGAACTCGATATTGACGTTCCACAGGTTATAGTTGACTCAACCCGCCACCATATAGCTGATTTAGCAGCTGCTTTTTACAACTATCCTTCAAAAAATGTTAAACTTATAGGCGTTACAGGAACAAACGGAAAAACAACTGTTACGCATCTTATACAGCGTATTGTGGAAGATGCAAAACACAGATGTGCTCTCATCGGTACTCTGGGGTACAAGCTCTCGGGCAAAGACTCATACCACGATGCAAAACACACCACTCCGCAGGCTCCGGAGCTTCAAAAAACTCTTGAGATGATTTGTGAAAACAAGATTGATTACGTTGCAATGGAGGTAAGCTCTCACGCTCTTGAGCAAAACCGTGTGGGCGGGTGTGACTTTGACGGTGCTGTGTTTACAAACCTTACGCAAGACCACCTTGATTATCACATTACAATGAACAATTATTTTGAAGCCAAAGCTCTGCTTTTTAGGGGGCTTAAACCGGGCGGTTTTGCAGTAATAAACAATGACGACGAATACGCTGAAAGATTCAAATCTGTTGTTCCAAAAGGTGTCAAAATTTATACTTACGGTATAAAAAATGATGCTGATATCACTGCACGCGATATTGATTTTTCTATCCACGGTGCAAAATTCAACTGCAAGGTAAATGATGAAACAGGAACAGTAAATCTGCAAATGAATGGAATGTTCAGTGTTTACAACGCTCTTGCGGCTCTTGCCTGCGGTATTGCAATGGGGTTTGACAAAAATATTTGTATAAAAGCGCTTGAAGAAACAAAAAGCGTTGACGGCCGTTTTGAGATTGTAAACAAGCAGCCGCTTGTTATTGTGGATTACGCTCACACACCGGACGGGCTCGAAAATGTCTTGAAAGCTGCAAGAGAGCTGACTCCTGAAGGCAGTAATCTTATTTGTATGTTTGGCTGCGGCGGAGACAGAGACGCAACAAAACGACCAAAGATGGGTAAAATTGCGGATGAGGCAGCTGATATTGTGGTTGTCACATCTGACAACCCCAGAAGCGAAGACCCGCAGCTGATTATTTCTGATATTCTTGCCGGCATAAAAACCGTTAACACGCAAAAGGTTTATGTTGAGCCTGACAGAAGGACAGCTATTTCTATGTTGAAAAATATTGCAAAAGAAAATGATGTAGTTGTGCTGGCCGGCAAGGGGCACGAAGATTATCAGATTCTTAAAAACGAAACAATCCACTTCGACGACAGAGAAGAAGCAAGAAAAGTTTTTAATTAATTTTATACGTCAGGAACATATGTTTCACTTTGCCGTTCCGACGCCTATGACACGAAGTGAATCGAGCTAGAAAAATAAGAAAGGTATTTCTCACAAAATTATTAAACTATCTGTACATTAGGATTGAAAAAGTTGTAAACGGCTTTGGCGCTTCGTTTGGGGATTTTTTCGCAAAGTTCTTCATAGCTTGCTTGGGAAATCTTTTTCACATCCTTAAATTCTTTCATCAAAGTTTCTTTGCTGGTTGCAGACAATCCCTTTATCTCATCCAGCACAGACTCTGTTGCTTTTTTGCCCCTGAGTTTTCTGTGATATGTGATAGCAAATCTGTGGGCCTCGTCTCTTATCCTTTGGAAAAAATACAAAGCAGGCGAGTTAATCGGAAAAATTACAGGTTCTGATTTGTGCGGTTTGAACACCTCTTCCAGTCTTTTTGCCAGCGAAACCACATCCACCTCGAGCCCCTTTGACTCAAAAATTTCCATAACAGATGAAAGCTGGCCTTTGCCGCCGTCTATTATGATTAGGTCAGGCATGGAAAGTGTCTCTGTGAGTTTGCCAAAGTAGCGTCTTTCTACCACTTCTTGCAAGGATTTAAAATCATCGGGCTTGGATTCTGTTGAACGGACTTTAAACTTTCTGTAGCGAGATTTTTTGGGCAATCCGTTTTCAAAAGTAACCATAGAAGCAACAGTGTTTGTGCCTTGAATATGCGAAATATCAAAGCATTCCACAACATACGGGAATTTTATGAGCCCCAGTTTTTCTTGAATGTAGCTGCCAACCTCATTGTAATCACGCTGAATCTCTGTGAGTTTTTGCAGTTTTACCTTTTCAAAAAAGAATTTTGCATTTTTTTGCGCAAGGTTTAAAAGCTCTATGTTTCTTTTTGTCGGAGCGTCTGAAATTTTGACTTTTTTCTTTGCAACAGAAGCAAGCCAGTTTGTATAAAGCTCAATATCGTTTTGTTCAAGCAGCCTTGGCAGAACAATTGTGTTTGGTATTTCTGACTCGGATGCCATTGTGTAATATTCTTTTAAAAATGTTGTCAAAACTTCATATTCACTGGACAAGTTGCCCTCTGTGTTGGAGAATTGGAAGTCTTTTTTGTCTGTAAGGCGCCCCTGTCTTATCTGCAAAAGCGAAACCACAAAAAGGTTGCTCTCGTTGTAGACAGCGATGATATCCTGATTTATATTTGTGTTTTCAAATACGACTTTCTGGTGTTCCATTGTTTTTTGAACATCCATCCAGCTGTCGCGGTACCTTGCGGCTTTTTCAAAATCTTCTTTTGCCGCATATTTTTCCATTTCTTTTTTTAATGCGTCAACCAGCTCTTTTTGTTTGCCTGTTAAAAACAGCTCTACGTTTTTGAGGATTTTTTTGTACTCATCCGGTGTAATCAGCCTCTGGCAAGGCGCCATACAGCGGCCAATGTGGTAATAAAGGCACGGGCGGTCTTTGAATTTCGGGTTTTTGCACTGTTTTAGCGGGAAAAGTTTTTTTATCAAATCTAAAGTTGCATACATTGCTCTGGAATCTGTGTAGGGGCCGAAATATTTGCCTTTTATTTTGTTTTTGTTGGCTTTTCTGGCTACGATTATTCTCGGGTATTCTTCTTCTGTTATGACAAAATACGGGAATTTTTTATCATCTTTTAAAAGCACGTTGTACTTTGGCTTGTGCTTTTTAATGAGGTGCGATTCCAGAATAAGCGCCTCAACCTCGCTGTCAGTGACGATGAATTGAATTTTTGCAATTTGCGGCACCATAACTCGCAGTTTGGGCGAGTCATGATGTTTGTTAAAATAGCTGTAGACTCGTTTTTTCAGGTTCTTTGCTTTTCCGACGTAGATTATCTCGCCGTCCTTGTCATAATACTGATAAGAACCGCTAAGCTCCGGTATTATAGATAATGTCTGCTGCACCTCCTGCGGGAGGTTTGCGTTTTTTGTAGCCATATTATTAAGTATAGTTTTAATTTATTAGAACATCAATCTGAAAAGAAGGAATCTTTTGTTCAGTTTTTCAGAGAACTTGCGAAGGTTCTTTGAAGTTTCTGCTACGTTATTTATAGTGTTATTTAATTCTTCTTTTTTGTCTGTTGTCAGTCCGTTAACTGTTTCCAGTGTACAAGACAGGTCATCAAGTGCTTTGTTGAATTTTGTAACCGTTGTTGTAACCTGTGACTTGAGCACGGGGTCTTTTGTCATTGTGTTCACGTACTGTGCAATTTCAGATATGTTTTTGCTTGCAACCTGCAAATCGTCAATAGTTTGTCTTGTTTTCGGGTCTTCAAGAATTGTATTGAGGTTTCTTGACAATCTGTCGATTGATTTTGTTGTAGAAATCAATGTGTCTTTGAACTCTTTGTCGCCGATTATGTTGTTAAGATTGTCTGTGAGCACCATAATCTTGCCTGACATCTGGTTTGTTGTACCCATCAATGAGTCAAGGTCTTTTCTTGTAGAGTCAATAAGTATTTGTGTTTTATCAAGGGTGTTGTTTGCTTTTATTGTAAGTACATCAACGTTTCCTACGATTTTTTTGATGTCTGCGATTACGTCATCGGAAAGTATTGCGCTTAGTTTTTCGTTTGTTTCCGCAAGAGCTGATGCTGATCTGTATTGCAGATCCATAAAGTCAGAGAGTCTTAAAGGTTCTATGACAGTGAATCTTGAAGTGCTTTGCGGATATTCAAATTTCATATCTGTAGCGGGTTTTAGGCTGAGATAGTGTTTTGTGTTTTCTACTTTAACTTTACCCAGCATTCTTTCAGGCAGCTGTAAACCCGGCAGCGTTATAATATAACCTACTTTATAAGCTGATTGGGTTTTTACCTCTTCTTGAATATTTATGGGCAAGGTTTTTGTATCTATAATTTCTATTTTTTTAACTTTACCCACATCATAAGGCTTGCCGCTCAAAACCATCTGCACATTGTCGTTGGCGTGCAAAACCTGTGAACGTTTGTTGATGGGCAGATAGATTGTTCTCAATTTGGGCGGGGTGATTTCAAGAAACTGTTCGCCGATAATACCTGTTTGCTGAATAGATATTGTTGCAGCATTAGGTATGGTTATATCAGGTTCTGTGATAACAAATTTTATTCTTACATAAGGGTCATCGGGGTTGGAAAGCTGCGGGGTGATTTCTTCAATTTGTCCTATTCTAAAACCCATCAGCTGCACGGCGGAACCTGCTCTTATGCCGTTAACGTCTTTAAAATCAACATAAAGCCTTTCACCTGCGGATAATGCTCTTCCTTTAATCCATAATATGGAGAAAATAAGTATTATCAGTGCTGTCAGGGTCAATATTCCGACTTTAAATGATGATGAAAAACGCATTTTATTCCGATTCCTTTGTGTTTCGCATTAAACTGTTATTTTTCTTCGGTCTCTTCTTCCGAGCCTGAGCCTGCTACTTTCATGGGGCCTTCTATGCAGGCGGTTATAAACTGTTTTGTATATTCGTTTCCATTGTCTATCATATCTTGAGGAGTACCCGAGTATACGATTTTTGTATTATATAACATAATAACTTTATCAGCACACCTTTGAATGGTGGATAATTGGTGCGTTACTATCACAGATGCGGGGTTAAACTCGTCTCTCAAGCGCACAATGTAGTCTTCAATCATTGTGGAAGATACAGGGTCTAAGCCTGCTGTGGGTTCGTCATAGAGAATTGTTTTGGGGTCTGTTACAATGGCACGCGCAAAGCTTACACGTTTTTGCATGCCGCCTGACAGCTCATGCGGCATTTTTTCTTCAATGCCCTCTAGCCCCACAAGTTTGAGCTTCTGTGCAACAATATCTTTTAGCTGTTTTTCTGTGTATTTGTTTTTAAACTCTTTTCTTTCTTTCAGTGCAAAAGCAATATTTTCGTACACGTTTAAAGAATCAAACAAAGCAGAGTATTGAAAAACCATTGCAATGTCGCCCGGGGAGACAATAATTTCGCCGCTGTCGGGTTTTGTCAGTCCGCAGATGAGTTTTAAAATCGTACTTTTCCCGGCACCACTCAAGCCCACTACTGCAAGGATTTCTCCGTCTTCGACTTTGAAGGAGACATCGTCTAAAATAACTTTATCTTTAAATGATTTTTTTAAATTTTTTACTTCTATGCTCATTATTTTTGTCCTGTATTGCTTTTGTTAAGTTATGCTTAAAAGAAGAAAATTGTTGCAAAAATATAATCTATTATACAAATAGCAACAAAAGACCATACAACCGCTTTTGTTGTTGCAATACCAACTCCTTTTGCACCGCCGAATGCAAGATAGCCGCATGTGCAGCTGATAATTGCAATTGCCGCGCCAAAACATGCTGATTTGCCAAGTGCAACAAAAATATCTTTAAGATAAAGCCCCTGCCACAAAGAGCTGATGTAGTTGAGCCTGCTAACATGTGCGCTCAAGTATGCTGCGACCCCGCCGCAAATAAGCCCGAATGTAGAAGCGAGTATAACCACAAAAGGCATCATAATAAACCCTGCAAGCACTCTGGGCACAAAAAGATAATCAATAGGGTTAACTTTCAGCACCTTAAGTGCATCAACCTGTTCTGTTACACGCATTGTTGCTATTTCTGATGCGTAAGCTGAACCTATCATGGAGATTATTGCAAATCCTGACATAATAGCACCCATTTCGCGTGTCATTACTACGCCCATGAGCATTCCCACAAATTTTTCACCGCCCTGTTTTACCATCTCCGGCGCTACCTGCATTGATACAATAACAGATACCATTCCGACAATTGTGAGGGTAATGGGCAGAGAATCTACAGCAAAACGCGAGCACTGGTCGATTACAAGTTTTATGTTTAGTTGAAGTTTTATTATGTCTTCTATTATTAATCTAAAAACCTGCCATGTTCGAATGCCCATTTCTCCAAGAGTTTCAAAAAACTCTTGCATTTGCTCAATAAGCAGTTTTGCAAGATTGTAGGTGGCACTTTGTTTAAAAATTTCTAAAGCTCTGGAGTGATTCATGCAACAATTGTATCAAAGATTTCAGGTTTTGTAATACATTTTATGATGGGGTTATTATAAATATCATGATAATATTTTAAACATGAAAGATATATGCAAAAAAAATGACCCGCAGACTGTGTTGAACAAAGTTTTTGGCTATAAGAATTTTAGAAAAGGCCAGAAAGATATCATTGACAGTATTCTCTCGGGTAAAGATACACTTGTGCTTATGCCCACAGGCGGGGGCAAATCGCTTTGTTATCAAATCCCTGCGCTTTGTCTCGAGGGTGTGGCAATAGTCGTCTCGCCTCTTATTGCTCTTATGCAGGATCAGGTGAATACTCTCAAGTCTCTGGGTGTAAAGGCCGAATTTTTAAACTCTACTTTGTCATTTGACGAGTCAAAAGATATCATAAAAAAAACATTGAACAATGACCTTGATCTGCTTTATGCGTCTCCGGAAAGGCTTAATACAGAGAGCTTTTTAGATGTTTTGCAAAAAACAAAAATATCACTCTTTGCCATTGATGAGGCGCACTGCGTTTCTCAATGGGGACACGATTTCAGGCCGGAATATACACAGTTTTATATGCTCAAAGACCTGTTTCCACACGTTACCCGTGTTGCTCTTACCGCTACAGCAGATGAGCTTACGCGTGATGACATAATAAAAAATTTGCACATGGAAAACTGTACGGTTTTTATCTCCAGCTTTGACCGGCCAAACATTAAGTACAGCATAAATATTAAAAATAAAGAAAAACAGCAGCTTCTTGATTTTATAAAAAAAGAACACCCCGATGATTCAGGTATAGTCTATTGTATTTCAAGAAAACGCGTGGAAAATTTTGCGCAATTTTTGCAAAACGAAGGCTTTAAAGTTTATCCCTACCATGCAGGTTTGAGCAAAGAAGTGCGAGAGCGCAACCAGGACAGATTTATAAAAGAAGACGGCGTGATTATGGTCGCCACAATTGCTTTTGGAATGGGGATTGATAAGCCTGATGTAAGGTTTGTCTGCCACATGGATCTTCCAAAATCAATGGAAGCATATTATCAAGAAACCGGCCGCGCAGGCCGTGACGGGCTGGACTCTGACGCGTGGCTTGTGTACGGGCTCGGGGATGTGGTGCAGCTTCGCAGTTTTATAAACAATTCAAACGCACCTGATGAGCAAAAAAGAATTGAACACAAAAAGCTCAATTCTCTGCTTGCTTATGTAGAGACTGCCGACTGCAGAAGAAAAGTTCTTCTTGATTATTTCAATGAAAAGTACGAGGCTCCCTGCAACAACTGTGACACCTGTATCAACCATCCTGAAACTTATGATGCTACTGTTGAAATTCAAAAAATTCTGTCGTGTATTTTCAGGGTAAACAAAAGTGCAGGCCGTTTTGGTTTTGGTGCGGCGCATATTATAGATATTTTACAAGGAAAAGAAACCGATAAAATATTGAAATTTGGCCACAACAAACTTTCCACTTTTGGAATCGGAAAAGAAACAGACGTTTTTCAATGGCAGTCAATAATCAGGCAGCTGGCGGTTATGGGGTTTGTTGAGATAGACCCTGCTCATCTTACGATTTCTTTGACACCTGAGGCCAACGATGTGTTGAGAGGTAAAAAACACATAAGTTTAAGAAAAGATGTGCTGCGTGCAAAAGAAAAGATTAAAAAAGAAAAAATCAAAAAGCTGCGGCTTGATGAATTCAGTGCTGATTACGATACGGATTTGTTCAAAAGGCTTAAAGAATTGCGTCTTGAATTTGCCAGAGCGGAAAATTTACCGCCTTATGTAATTTTTCACGACAAAACTCTGCTTGAGATGGTTTATACAAAACCAAAAACTCTCGAAGACATGGCAGAGATTTCCGGCGTGGGTGAACATAAATTGCAAAAATACGGCATTGCATTTTTAAAAGTATTAAACAGTTAGGGCTTTCTAATTTTTACTTTTAAAAAAGCCAAACATATGGTAGTATTATCTTAGATTAGTATAAAGAATTAATTATTTTTATATGAATTGATAAATTTTCAGCACTAATAAAATTAGACCGAATGCGCACAAAGCGTATTGGGTTATGTGTATATATAGAAAAAGAGGTATAGGACAATCGACACAATGACTTTATTAACTGCACTTTTGATAATTGCCCTGATTGCCGCTGCGGGAACCGCTTTTGTAATCTGGCAAAAAAAGAAAACCGTGCAGGCACTTTATGACAAACTTTCAAAAGAAAGCACGGAAAAAGAAAATCTTTTGAAAAAAGAAGCAATGATTCAAGCAAAAGAAGCATTGCACGCTGAACGTGAAAAATTTGACGACGAAGTAAGAGAACGCCGTCAGGATTTGCAAAGAGCAGAAGATAAACTCCTTAAAAAAGAAGATATGCTTGAAGATAAAATTCAAGAAGCTTCTGACAAGGAATACGCTGCTCAAAAGAAAATGGATGAGCTGCTTGAAAAAGAAGACTATCTTGCTGATTTGATTGCAAAACAAATCGAAGAAACCGAAAAAATTGCAGGCATGTCCCGTGAAGAAGCACGCCATATGCTGATGGAACAATTAAAACAGGATCTTCAGCAGGAGCAGATGCAGCTTATCAAAGAAAACGAAGCTAAAATCAGAGAGTCTGCAAAAGAAATGGCGCAGGATATTCTCTCTACAACAATGCAAAGATGCGCAATAGATCAGGTTGTTGAATCAACCGTATCTGTTGTTAACCTTCCTTCTGACGAGATGAAAGGCCGTATTATCGGACGTGAGGGCCGTAATATCAGAACACTGGAAACTTTAACCGGGGTTGACCTCATTATTGACGACACACCGGAAGCAGTTGTTCTTTCAAGCTTTGACCCGGTGCGTCGTGAGATTGCAAAAGTTGCATTGGAAAAACTCATCTCTGACGGTCGTATCCACCCTGTGAGAATCGAAGAAATGGTGGAAAAAGCTCAGGAAGAAATTGAAGAAAAAATTAAAAAAGAAGGCGAAAACGCAGCCGTTGATATGGGCGTTTTGAATCTTCATAAAGAGTTAATCAAAACACTCGGACGTTTGTATTATAGAACAAGCTACGGTCAGAATGTTTTGAAACACTCGCTTGAGGTCGGACACATTGCAGGCATGCTGGCAGCCGAATTGGGCGCTAATGTTAATGTTGCAAAACGTGCTGGACTCTTGCATGACATAGGTAAAGCTGTTGACCAAACTCAAGATGGTACGCATATTGAGCTTGGTGTTGAGCTTGCCCGTCGTTACGGTGAAAAAGAAGAAGTTGTTCACGCAATAGAAGCACACCACGACGATGTTACAGCAAATACGATTGAAGCAGTTCTGGTGAAACTTGCGGATGCTATATCAGCCGGACGTCCCGGTTCAAGACGTGATACTCTTGAAATCTACATCAAAAGACTCAAAAAAATCGAAGAGATTGCCTCAAGCTATGAAGGTATTAAACAGTCTTTTGCTGTGCAGGCGGGCCGTGAGGTTAGGATTATTGTCCAGCCTGACATGTTCGATGATCTGGCAAGCGCAAAGTTAGCCCGTGATATTGCTAAGCGTATTGAAGAAGAACTCGACTATCCGGGTCAAATCAGAGTTACTGTTGTACGCGAAATCAGAACTACAGAAATTGCAAAGTAGCGTTCAAGACAGATTTGACCTGTACACGCAGGCAAAACATGAATGAACTAATAAAAGTACTATTTATAGGCGACATCGTAGGACGCCCCGGTAGAAATATCGTAAAAGATTACCTGGGCGCCCTTGGCGTGAATACAGAAAACAACCCTTATGACTTTATAATCGCCAATGTAGAAAACGCTTCTCACGGATTCGGGCTTACTGAAAAAAATCATAAAGAACTTGGCGAAATAGGTATAAATTGTTTTACCTCGGGCAACCATATCTGGGATAAAAAAGATGTTTATTCTTACATAAACGATTCTGATAGGCTGATTAGGCCGTGGAATTATCCTAAAGGTACTTACGGAGTCGGGCATCGTATCTTCGATGTTAAATGTACAAAAATTGCGGTTATGAATTTTTTGGGCCGCACTTTTATGAACCCTGTTGACTCTCCGTGGGAGATTATTGAAAAAGAAATTGAAAATATAAAACAAGCTGCCCCGATTGTTATTATTGATTTTCATGCAGAGGCAACCGCTGAAAAAATCTGTTTCGGCAGATTCTGTTCAGAACATAAAATCAGTGCTGTTCTTGGCACACATACCCATGTGCAGACAGCTGATGAAAAGATTATTAATGATTACACGGCTTATATCACAGACGCAGGTTTTTGCGGGGCATACAATTCTGTGATAGGTATGGGGTATGAAGGCTCTTTAAAACGTTTGATGACGAGTATTCCCGAGCGTTTTGATATAGATGATTCTCCCGTTGTTGAACTCAATGCCGTTTCAATGAGCTTTGATGCCGTTTCCGGGCAAGCACAAAGCATAGAAAGAATTCATTTTATAAAAGATTACAGTGAGGTAACAGCATGATGAAAGGATAGAAAGGTGAAAGTCGATTTACACATTCACACAACCTATTCGGACGGGGTTTTCTCGCCTGAAAAGATTGTGGATACTGCTATTGATGCAGGTTTGGATGCTATCGCAATTACTGACCACGACAATGTCCTGGCGTATCCGATAGCCCTGAATTATGCAAAAAAAATCGCAGACAGCGGTGGAAAAGCTCTTGAAATTCTCCCCGGTGTAGAAATTAATACGATTTATAAAGACATAGAAATTCATATTCTCGGTTATTTTATGAACCGCGATGACAGTGATTTTCAGGCTATGTTAAAGTCGCAGCAAAAAGCACGTATCGAGCAGACAGAACAGATTCTGCATCTTTTAAACAAAAAAGAAGGCATACATGTGACTTTTGACAAACTCAAGAGTCTTGTTGCAGAAGGCGGAAGTATCGGCCGCCCGCATATTGCTAAGGCAATCACCATGGCAGGCGGTACAACAAGCGTTATGGAAGCTTATAGTAAGTACATAAATAACGACTCTGATGTGTATGTACAGAGAAAAACTATCTCTCCGCACGAAGCTATTGAAATCATCTATGATGCAGGCGGGATACCTGTGTTTGCGCACCCTTTTGATGTTGAAGACGCTGAAAACTTAATCAAAGAGTTTATGCACTACGGCCTAAGAGGGGTGGAAGCTTATCATAGGAAACACTCACCAGCTATGGTTGAGTATTATTCTTCCATTGCAGAGAAAAACGGTCTGATTATTACGGGCGGTTCTGATTTCCACGCACCAAACCCTAACAACGGCCAGATAATCATGGGCAAAAACTTTATTCCGGAATGGATATACGATAAGCTGATGAAAGAGAAAAAACAGTTAGATTTGGCAAGGTAAGCAATTAATATTGAAGCTATTCCTGTATAAGTGCTTTGATAACTTTGTATACCTTTTCAAGCAGGACTTTGTTGTTTTGTATTGAAGAAATGCTGTTGTGTATTTCTTTGATTAAAGCTTCGTTTGGCTTGATATGATCATTAGAAAAAAGTTCCTCAGTTGTAGTATTTAGTGCAATGAGGATTTTTTCTAATGTTTCAGCTTTTGCAAAGCTTGTGCCAACTTCAATACTGCTAAGGTTTCTGGGAGCAATATCAATCATTTCTGCAAGCTGCTCCTGCGTTAATTTTTGTTTTTTTCTCAGCCGTTTAATTTTTTCGCCGAGTTCTTTTTTTATGTTCATTGTAACCTTTGGAAAAATTACATCGCATTTGAATGTAAAAAGGATGTTATACATCATAATATATTAATTTTTGTAAACCTAAAATGACCTGCTATATCTATATTTTTGCATAACAAGATGTAAGACATCTTAAATTTGAGCAATAAAAATTCCTTTCATGTTTTTATAAATGTGTAAGGAAGAAAACAAAATTGAAAGGTAGGAATTTATGGGAATCAATTTACAAAAAGCAAGCACTTTATTCAACAAACCGAAAGTTACTGTAGGTTCTAGGAGCATTCAAATTTTGAAGGATGCTGCCAGACCACGTGAAGAGTACATTGCACGTTTGAATAAAAAATTGGAGGAATTAAATGGTGACAAATTTGAAAGCCTTCGCAAAGCAGCGCAAGAAAAGAAACCTCTCAAATTTGAAATATCGACAATTCCCGACATCAAAAAGCCTAATATATTTAAAAGAATTTTAGCTAAAATATTCGGCTAAATTAATATGAAAAATAATAAAAAACAGGTCAGATGTCTAGGCCTGTTTTTTTGTTGTCTTATTTAAAAGATTGTAAAAATCATATATAATATTTTAAAAAGAAAAGACAAGGCTCAAAATGAAAAACAATATAAAAACACTTAAAGCATTTAACATGGTAGAAATAATGATTGTGGTCTGCTTGCTTGTGACTACAGTTATTCTGTGCATTCCGACAATTTTTAACAACTCGAAAGAAGCAAAAATTATCTCGGGCTGGAAAAGGATTTACTCGGAGATGCAGTCAAACTTTGAGGTTTTTAATGTTAGCGATGCTGATGTGATTGAAAAAATCTGCCACAGCAATGTTTCACAAAAGGAACCTGAAATTTTTAAGGTAATTAGCCCTTATCTGAACGTTGATTTGAGCAGAAATCCAAATACTTTAAAATCTTATCACTACAAATTTAAAAACGGTTCTCAAATTCCAATGCAGTCAATGGTTTTTACAAGGTTCTTTTCTTATCAGGAAAACGGCAACATAGTTGGTTTTAAGTGGCTGGATTGTGAATGTAGCGACAAAACTCCTTGCGCAACTGTACTGTTTGATATGAACGGGGTTGAAAAACCAAACAGAATCGGCAGGGATATTTTCGGCATATACATTTACAAAAACAGGATAGAAGCATTCGGTGCAGAGTTTACAAATGACACGCTGGAAAGAGAATGCAGCGGCCACTCAAACGGAATGAGCTGCTCTGAATATTACCTTCGAGGCGGGAAGTTTTAAGAAATGTAAAAAATATGATGTTTTGCGCCTGGTTTTGGCAAAAATATTTTATTATATTCCTTAAGTTATTAGTTTATAATTTTGGGGAATATGTAATGAAAATATCATCGCTTAAAATAAATTATTTAAAACCAACCTATACATATAATGAAATGAATATTCAAAAATTAATGCATCAGCCAATGACTTCTTATGTTTCTAAAGCCGATATGATTTCTTTTGGAGGTAAGACTTTTACTTTAGAAGAAAGTATGCATATTAACAATGTCGATACGGGACTTTATATAGGTAAAAAAGATTCTGTAGCAGACTATGTAAAAGCTAAAAGAGTACTGCTTGAGGATGGGGCACGTATTAAACATTTAGTTATGAAAGATTATATGTTTTTCCCTCCTCCTGAATTTCCTGAAAATGTCAAAAAATATATAAGTAATGTAGATATTGTTATGTTAGATAATACACAAATTGATAAACTTGATGATACAAAAACAAATTTTAAAATTGCTTATGTCTCTAAAACAGAAAAACCTAGAATTTTAAGAAGATTAAGTAACGAGCATGGAAAATATGATTCAGAAAATTATATTGGTTATAGAGGTTATAATAAAGTAAAAAATTATGACGTATCTTTGTTTGATTATGTTTGCGTGGATACTCTTGAAGCTGAATATGCAAAACTTTTAAATAACTCTAGAGCAAATTATATTAATGCGGAAGATATTTGTATTTTTGATAATGCAAAGTCTAATACTGCAACAGGGAGGTCTGTTATTGTTTCAGGCAACGCAAAAGTTGATAAAGTAAATGCTAATAATTTGGGCATCAGTGGATCTTCGATAGTTCATGATGCAACAACAAAATCTGCTGTAGTGAATGAAAATTCTCATTTATATAATTTAAAAAGTAATGAATGTATTATTACTGATAATGTAGAAGTTGACAATTTGACTGTAAATAATTTGTTGCGTATTTCTAAAAATGCAAAGGTAGGAAATGTTATAGTTAATGGTAAAAAAGCTATAGTAGAGATTTCTGATAATGCACAGATTTTGGGTAAAATAAATTTTGTAAATGATTTTGGTATTGTAACCTTAATTAAAGGAAGAAATAATGAAAAACCAAATGTAAAGCAATCACAAATAGTAAATGGAAAGCTTATACGAAATTTTGAGTCATGTGGATTTGAAAAAGTGGCTGGGATGAAAAACTTAAAGGAAACTCTTTATCAAGATGTGATTGAACCTCTAACAAAACCTGAATTGTATAAACAATACGGATTACAACCAATAAATGGATGTCTTCTTTACGGTCCCCCAGGCTGTGGAAAAACATATATAGCTAATGCTTTGGCAGAAGAAGCTGGCAGGTATTTTGTTGATGTTAAGTTAAGTGAGATTTCTTCGCCGTTGCAAAATCTAACTAACATTAATTTAAGAAAGAAATTTGAAGAAGCAGAAAAACATGCACCTGCTATAATTTTTCTTGATGAGATAGAGTCTCTTGCACCCAGCAGAGAATCGTTATATGGGAATGCTCCTGAAACATCAGAAAGAGTAACTGAGCTCCTTACCCTTATGAATAATTGTAAAGACAAGAATGTATTTGTTATTTGTGCGTCAAATGAACCTCAAAAAATTGATCCTGCAATAAAAAGATCCGGAAGATTAGATAGAAAAATTTATGTAGGTGTTCCTGATTCAGAAACACGTGAAGAAATGTTAAAAATGAACTTAGCAAACAGATTGACAGGGAATGATATTGATTATAAATTGATAAGTAAACTTATAGAAAATTATATATCATCTGATATTTTAGTAATAGTTGATGAGGCCGCAAGATTAGCCTTAAAAGAAAGAAAACCTATTTCAACACCCCATTTGTTACAAGCTATAAAACAAACGCAACCCTCTTTAACAGAACGAGAAATTGAATATTATAAAAATAAATTGAATGAAAACAATGATTAATAAAATAAATACTGTATCAACTAATAAACCAATGTCCCCCAAAAAGGCTGCTAAATATAGCATAGCTGCTGTACTGGGTGCCGGTGCGGGTGTTGGCTATGCTGTTTTGCCAAGAACATATTATCCTAAATTTATAAAAAAGACAGAAAATAAAATAGCTTTAATCCAGTACATTAAAAATCCCTACAAATATGGCTTTTATGGTGCTTTAACAGCTTTGGGGCTCACTGCTTTGGTGGATTATTTAAAATCAAAAAATAAATAAGTAAAACTAATAAAACACCCTGAAAAGCTCAAAAATTACATAAAGTAAAGCAGAGAATAAGAAAATAATATTTAAAACCGCAATCTTTTGATTCTCTTTTAACGGCCGTACGACAATTATGCACAATGCCAAAAACGGCAGTACAAATGGAAGCAGATATCTGCCCTGGATTTCTATGTATTCAAACTGATTTTTTGGCGTCCACATACAAAACATCAAAACACAGATTGATAAATAATTTATCACAGTAAGCACAGCAAGAATTGTCTTTTGATAAAGTGTTGTTTGAAGATATTCTTCATCGAGCGAATAAAGGGTGTTGATTAAAATCATTACAAAATAAAGATGATAAAAAATTCCGTGAAAATAAATATTAAGCCATCCGAGCACGCCTATCATTTTTTCAATCAGGTTGAAATTCCATAAAGAAGGGGCATATTGAAACGCAAGAAAAGAAAACTTAACAGGATGTTTCAAAATATAAAGCATATGAGATGAAAAATCAGAGCCGTTTAAAGGGCGCAGAATTGTCATTGCAAACATTGTCCACAAAACGGCTGCTATAAAAGGCAGAAAAATCGTAAAACAAAGGCTTTTCAAATATGATGTCTCAAATTTTTCTTTTGGAATAAACAGAATAAAAAGCGTCATTAAAAAACTCTGCTTTGTCAAAGCCAAAGACACCGCCAGCAAGCTCAATAATGCAAGCTGTTTGTTATTGATTTTTTGTTGAGTATCAAAAGAATACTGAAAAATTTTTGAAATATATAAAACAGAAACTGAAATCAAAACAGCGTCAGCCGAAACAGAAGCGCCTAAAGAAAGGCTCATCGGACACAAAAGCAAAAACACACACGCCCATTTTAAAAAAGGAAGCGATTTTATGCTGAAATACCCGAGCACAGTATAAAATAAAAGTGCAGCAATTTTCCCTGCAATTAATATCAAAAAAATTGATTTGCTAAATAATGACGCAATCAATATGCCCGTGCTTTGAGGCAGATATGATATAGGCGACAGCCTTGCCATGTTTGCATAATCCGTGAAAGCTGATTTTTCTTTATTTACTTTTAGAGCAAACATTTCTTTAAGTTTTGAGCGTGAATATTTAACCGGTTGTGCAAAAAACAGATCTCCCGATTCACTTTCCGAGGATAATTTTAAAAACTTCCAAATACTTTCAGGCAAAAAGCTTCCAACCTGTCCGTTATGTTTTATCGGGAAAAAATGCCCCTGCGAAATTCCATATGCCCTGCATAAATGAGCCGCCTCATCGGGTGATTGAAAAGGCGGTATTAAAAACACCATCACAAGCCCGAAAAATAATGCAAAAAGTACAAAGATTTTTTCCGGATTTAATACTTTTGCCATACCAAGCATCCTTAAAGGTTACTGGTCAGATTCTTTGTCGTGTTTAAGCAGTTTTTCAAAATCAGAAGGTTTGATAGATTGGATAAAGCTTCTAAACTCCTGTGCTTCTTCCTCGTCTTTTGCAGCGTCACAAGACACAGAACCGTTTGCCAGCACATTGGCCGTAACAAATATCGGTGCGTCCACTCTTATTGCAACAGCAATTGCATCAGATGGGCGTGCATCTATTTCTACTTCATTACCTTCTTTATCTTTTATGTAGATTATTGCGTAATAAGTCTCTTTTTCAACATCGTTGATTTCAATACGGTCAATTGTTCCGCCTGTTTTTTCAACAATAGATGCAATCAAATCGTGCGTCATCGGACGGCTGACTTCGATATTTTCAATTCTTCTTATGATAGCACTTGCTTCAGCAGAACCTATCCAGATAGGCAGCGCTTTTCTGTTGTCCATATCGTGCAAAACAACAATCGGCGAGCCGGTTCTTGTATCCAGTGCTATTCCCATTACTTTCATTTCTATCATATTAATATTATAAGCACAAAATTAAAATTAGACAAAAAATACTACCCTATGATACATTAAATATATGAAATTTTTGATAATAAACGGACCTAATATTAACCTGCTTGGCACTCGCGAGCCTGAAATTTACGGCTCAATGACGCTTGATGACATTAACAAAGATATTGCAAATTATGCCAAAGAGCTGGGTGTTGAAATAGAAACCTTTCAAAGCAATATTGAAGGCGAAATTGTGGATAAAATCCAGCAGGCAAAAGGTGTTTTTGACGGTATTGTCATTAATCCCGCGGCATATACTCATACCAGTGTTGCAATAAGAGATGCAATCAGCGCTGTGGGTATTAAAGCTGTAGAAGTCCATATCTCAAACATCCATGCACGTGAAGAGTTCAGAAAAAATTCTCTCATTGCACCGGTGTGTATCGGACAAATTGCAGGTTTTAAAGCCAACAGTTACAAATTGGCTTTGAAAGCTCTGGTTGACATTGCAAAAATTTCTTAACATCAGGGTTGAAAAATTAATGTCTTTGTTGCTACAATATTAACAACATAATAACTGGTTGACCATTAATAATCACCCCCCCTAAACTTTGGATTGTATCTGAAAAATGAATTATCAAATTGGAATTAAATTTTTATTTACAGGCATCTCATTAATAATTTTGTCTTTTTGCACTACTACAGCAGTGTTTGCGTCTGATTATCAGTACAAAATTCTTGACCCCAAATATAACCCTGATGCGCAGCGTGTTGTAGACGGCGAATTGCCTCCTGTGCAGGAAGTTGAACCTTATGAGTCTTCAAGTTTTGATCTAAAAACATTTATGGCAGTAGTTGCCCTAATTGCTTTTCCTATGTTTTTTATGTCACTGGCTGTCAAAACTTTTAAAAATATAAACAACTCTGTACCCGGCAGAGACTCATCTGATGCTGAGACACAGCAGAGAATCGGTAATATAAGAATAGAACCCAAATCAAAAAAACAAGAGAAAAAAGAGCAAACAATACAGCAAAAAACAACACAGACACAATCTGTTAGTCCAAAAGCTGTTAAAAATACTGCAACAGTACCGGTGCAAAAAGCTTCTGTTCCTGTGCAAAAAATGAAGTCTTCTCCTATAGTGGCAAAGAAAAATAATGCAGAAGCTGCAACTTCTGTTAGGTCTCCAAAAAAGAAACTTCCGCGCAGCGCTAATTCTTCCATCAACAAATTCTTTTCTTCTCCCGTACAAAAAGCACAAAACCCAATGCTTTTAAATACTTCACCCTTATCAAGCAACAAGGGGCTGTGTCTTGTTCAATATAACAGCAAATTTTCTTTAATCGGTTACATAAACGACGACATTTTTATGCTTAATCAGTTTGACAATGTTAACAGCAGCGAAATACGCTCCAGACTTTCCGATTCTACAGCTTCCAGAGACAGATATATTGTAAGACTTGGCGATTACAAGGCTCTTGTTGAAGTTACTGATACAAACATGAATTTGCTTCTCGAATTGTAATATAATAAAACAATGAAAAAGTTTGTTTTATTTTCTATCTTAATTCTTGTATGCATTACTGCTGTTTTGTGGCAGATTTTTTATCCTAGTAATGAGGCTAAAACAACCATAAGATTTTCTTCATGGGGTTCTCAAACAGAGACTGCTCTTTTAATCCCGCTTATAAAACAGTTTGAATCTGAAAATCCTGATATAAAAGTGGAATTTATCCATATACCGCAAAACTATTTTCAAAAACTGCATCTGCTGTTTGCCTCAAACCTCGCTCCTGATGTAGTTTTCATGAATAATCATTATGCACCAAAGTACATAAAAGCAGGGCTGCTTTGTGATTTGAGCAGTTATGTAAATAAAAACGACTACTTTGATAAAGCGCTGCAGGGCTTTATATTCGAAGATAAGATTTATGCAGTGCCGCGTGACGTATCCAACCTTGTGATTTATTATAACAAAGACCTTTTTAAACAATACGGCGTGCCTTTCCCTGACAACAACTGGACAATGAGCGGCTTTCTAGCTGCGGCAAAAAAACTTACGAGAAACGATTTCAAAGGAATAGGCTACGAAACTGATATGATTTTTGTATTGCCCTATTTGTTCAGTAACGGCGGTGCAATATTGAGTGAAGACGGCAAAACTCTGGAAATTGATAAAAAAGAAACTCTAACCGCATTAGATAACTTTGCTTCGCTTGCAAACATTTATAAAGTTGCACCAAAAAAGTCTGAAACCGCAAGCCGTACGACTGCGCAGATGTTTTTGCAAAAAAAGATTGCCATGCATCTTTCCGGCAGATGGCTTGTGCCAAAATACAGACAGGAAGCTGATTTTGACTGGGATATAGCTCCTTTCCCAAAAGGCACAAACGGCTCTGTTGTTAATATAGATGCCTCGGGCTATGCACTGTCAAAAGCCTCTGCACACAAAAAAGAAGCCATAAAATTTATAGAGTTTATTTCTTCAAAAGACTCGTTAAATGCTCTTTCAAAAAGCGGCCTGATTGTGCCTGCGCGCAAGGACAGCGCTTATTCTGACATGTTTTTGGATAAATCACAAAAACCGCTTCATTCAAGGGTTTTTGTTGATGTTATAGAAACAGGCAAGGTGACTCCGGTAAATGAAAACTATCAAAAAATCACGGACTATCTTAAAATAGCTCTTGAGCCTGTTTATCTTGGCAAAAGAAAAGCTCATGAGGTGATAACTCATAAGCTCTTGATAGATTTAAGTAGATACGCATATTAGAATTTTTTTAATAAATGCCAAGCAGCATATATTTGTTCATGGAAGAAATCTGGCTTGCACCTGAAAAGTAGCTTATACTATTTTGTTTAGACGAGTTATACTCATCTTCTACCTGGTCTTTCAGGGCTTCATAGTATTCTTTTTCCTCATCGGAATAGGCCATATCAATCTCGTAATCGAGCCTGTCAATGGTTGTATCGTAGTCTTTGTCTAAATCTCCTGTTACCGTAAGGTTTAGTGTGTTCATGATGTCATCAAAAGGAATGGATTGGCGTGAGGATGATGAGCTTTGAGCTTGCATCATTTCCTGCATTGTTTTTACGGTTTCAAGCTTAAGTTTGTCTGTTGATTTATCTCCCGAAGGTACAATCCCCATAGCCATAAGCTCTTGTTGGATAAGAAGATACTCATAGTCTTTTTCTTCAGCCTTTTGAGATGTACCCGAAGAAGGTACATACATAGACATCATAGAAGATGAAATGGGACTGATAGACATACGAACACCGCCACTCACTTGATAAACTTGAGCTACCATGATAGTTCCCATTTTCAAAAATTTTTAAACAAAAATAAAACCCTATACAAGTACGATTTTGTTACCTGCGAGTCTCGCAGGTGGGTGAGTGCCTTGGCCTTTCCGTTTCCTACTGGCGTAAAATTACGGTAGGTATACTTCAATGCTTTCGAGTCGACTCTCCCGATAGTAAATAATGTAGGAACAAAATTAATACCTGTATAGAGTATTAATATTTTATACTTTTTTGTTATAATAAACAAGCATTATTAGTTATTTATAGACAGGCGGTTAAGGAATGGACAAAATTACTATCAGATCTGACAGACAGGACGACTATACTTTCACATACAGAGGGGAAGAAGTTGTTTTAAAAGCGGGTTCTATTTTGAGTATTGCAAACGGTTTAAACGATGTGGTGCTGCCGACAACCCAGATGAAAATAATGAATAATCTTATCGTTATTAAAGACTCTGTAAAAAAATAGTTTACAAAAAAGCCGGTTCATACGAGCCGGCTTTTAATTTATAATATCTCCGATTTTTTATAATCTACGAATTGTTTTGAGGATAAAGGTTGTCAATGAGGCTGGAAGGCTCTGAGTCAGATTCACTGTCACCGTAAAATACGCTCATGGAGCTGGGTTTGAATGACTGATATTCTGTTTTTAATTTTTCTTCGTCTGCTTTGAGGCTGAATGCCTGAATTTCTGCGTTGGTGACCCTTCCGTCTTTGTTTGTGTCAATCTGGTTAAAATATGTCAAAACATTGCTCAGCATTTCGCTGTTTGCCATACCGCTTGAGCAGAGCTGGCACAATTCCTGATATGAAAGTCCGTTTTGTGCTAATTTGCTGGTTAAATTAGACATATCATCAGAGCTTATTGTTCCGTCGCCGTCTTTGTCAATTGCTGCAAAGTTGGAGGAAAGAAACTGAGCAAAAGTCATATTTCCACCCAGCTGTTGTAATACAGTGGTTGACGGGTTTGTTAAATCTTCTATGGTTATACCTGATGAGTTTGAGCTGTTTTTGGCTAAGATTGAATAAGTGCTCTGCAAGCCGCTGAGTGCATTTGCAAACAATGCCTGACCGTTCATTAATGACATAGGGGAATCTCCTTAATTTTACATACCTTGTTTTGCATATTTTTATGCATGTTCAGTTTAATGGTTTTTGCCAAAAAGTAAACCCTATAAACACTGTATTTGTCAAAATATAGCTCTAAAGAGCCCTGTCTTTAAACCAATAAGTCCGCTTTGAAAATATCAAAACGGACTTAAATCTTTTAGGGTCGCGCATCAAAACTATTTATTAAGAAAATACTTTGAATGTTCTTTCA